>Ga0118677_10003868_pt1 | contig 27796 bp, 25 predicted proteins | sample AliMusrvi5mmetaG_FD_86154 | JGI IMG/M metagenome (GOLD analysis project Ga0118677, IMG submission 86154) | reverse complement strand
GTTTGTTGAATCTGAAGCCTTCGTTCAGGCCTTCGCGGACAAAGTCCAGCTCGGTGCCGTCGATATAGGCCAGGCTCTTCGGGTCCACCAGCACCTTGACGCCATGGCCTTCAAAAACCGTGTCTTCGGGGGCGAATTCGTCCACATATTCGAGCTGGTAGGCCAGGCCGGAGCAGCCGGTGGTCTTGACGCCCAGTCGCACACCCACACCCTTGCCGCGCTTGGCAAGGTAACGGGTGACATGTCGGGCAGCGGCCTCGGTGAGGGAAATGGCCATATCAGTTCAGATGCTTTTTCTTGTAGTCTTCCACTGCCGCCTTGATGGCGTCTTCGGCCAGGATGGAGCAGTGAATCTTAACGGGCGGCAGGGCCAGCTCTTCGGCGATCTCACTGTTCTTCAATGCGGCGGCCTGGTCCAGGGTCTTGCCCTTGACCCATTCGGTCACCAGCGAGCTCGAAGCAATCGCCGAACCACAACCATAGGTCTTGAAGCGCGCATCTTCAATGATGCCGGTTTGCGCATTGACCTTGATCTGCAGCTTCATCACGTCGCCGCAGGCGGGTGCGCCCACCATACCGGTGCCAACGTCTTCGTCGCCCTTGTCGAAGGAGCCGACGTTGCGCGGGTTTTCGTAGTGATCAACAACTTTTTCAGAATAGGCCATTTGGTTTACCTCTTAAATTTCAATTAGTGGGCTGCCCACTGGATGGTGGAGATATCGATGCCTTCCTTGTACATATCCCACAGCGGACTGAGATCGCGCAGCTTGGCAACGTTCTTCTTGATCGTGTCGACGGCATAGTCGATTTCTTCTTCGGTGGTCCAGCGGCCAATCGTCATGCGCAGGCTGCTGTGCGCCAACTCGTCGCTGCGGCCCAGGGCGCGCAACACGTAGCTGGGCTCCAGGCTGGCCGATGTACAGGCAGAACCGCTGCTAACCGCCAGGCCCTTGATGCCCATGATCAGCGACTCGCCCTCGACATAGTTGAAGCTCATGTTGAGGTTGTGCGGAACACGCTGCTCGGTGTGGCCGTTGATGAACACCTGCTCCACATCCTTCAGGCCGGCCAGCATGCGGTCGTGCAAGGCACGGATGCGAATATTTTCGCCGTGCATTTCTTCCTTGGCGATACGGTAGGCCTCGCCCATACCGACGATCTGGTGCGTGGGCAGCGTGCCCGAACGCATGCCGCGCTCGTGGCCGCCACCGTGCATTTGCGCTTCCAGTCGGATGCGCGGTTTGCGGCGCACAAACAGGGCGCCAATACCTTTGGGCCCATAGGTCTTGTGTGAGGTCAGGCTCATCAGATCGACCGGCAAGGTGGTCAGGTCGATGTCCACGCGGCCGGTGGCCTGCGCCGCATCCGAATGGAAGATCACGCCTTTTTCGCGGCAGATCGCGCCGATGGCGGCGATATCTTGAATCACGCCGATTTCGTTGTTGACGAACATGACACTGGCCAAAATGGTGTCAGGGCGAATCGCCGCTTTGAAGACGTCCAGGTCGAGCAGGCCGTCGGGCTGCACGTCCAGGTAGGTGACTTCAAAGCCCTGGCGCTCCAGCTCGCGCATGGTGTCCAATATGGCCTTGTGCTCGGTCTTGACCGTGATCAGGTGCTTGCCCTTGCTTTGGTAAAAGTGCGCCGCACCCTTCAAGGCCAGGTTATTGGATTCGGTGGCGCCGCTTGTCCAGACGATTTCGCGCGGGTCGGCGCCAATCAGGTCGGCAACTTGCTCGCGGGCTTTTTCAACCGCGGCTTCGGCCTCCCAGCCCCAGGCGTGGCTGCGGGACGCCGGGTTGCCAAAGTGGTTGCGCAACCAGGGGACCATGGCGTCCACCACCCGCTCGTCGCAGGGGTTGGTGGCGCTGTAGTCCATGTAGATCGGAAAATGGGGTGTGGTGTCCATGAATCGCTCGGTGCTCAAAAAGTTGGGGGGTGCTTGCGCAATCAGTTCTTGGAAATGGAGAAGGCATTGCCCAGGGCAAACACCGAATTCGGCGCATTGATGCGCATGGGCTTGACCACCGGCATGGCCGAGATGGCGCGCTTGACGGTGGGCTTGTCTTCAATCTGCAGGCCCTTAGCCAGCTGATCGTCGACCAGCTTTTGCAGCGTGACCGAGTCCAGAAACTCCACCATGCGGGTGTTCAGCGAGGCCCACAGGTCATGGGTCATGCAGCGGTTACCTTCGCCCAGGCAGTTTTCCTTGCCGCCGCATTGGGTGGCGTCAATCGGCTCATCCACCGAAACGATGATATCGGCCACGGTGATGTCCGCCGCCTTGCGTGCCAGGGTGTAACCGCCGCCGGGGCCACGGGTCGATTCCACCAGCTCGTGGCGGCGCAGTTTGCCAAACAGTTGCTCCAAATAGGACAGCGAAATCTGTTGGCGCTGGCTGATCGCGGCCAAGGTGACGGGGCCTGTAGCTTGGCGCAGGCCCAGGTCTATCATGGCGGTAACGGCAAATCGGCCTTTGGTGGTGAGACGCATGATGAGTGTCCAATTGGTTGACTAACGGCCTCAAGTATAGCAATAAACCCAGCGTTTCGCTCGGGTAACTAGACTGAGCAGTCGCAAAACCTTTTATTTCAAAGGGATTGGTACCAGATTGTCCGAGCCCGGCGCACCAAAGGCCTGTTGCTTGAGAACGCCCAACTGGTCGCGCACCCGGGCGGCCTTTTCGAATTCCAGGTTGCGGGCGTGCTCCATCATCAGCTTCTCCAGCCGCTTGATTTCGCGCGACACGTCCTTTTCGCTCATATCCTCCACCTGGGCACGCTGCACAGCAGCCAGCTCCAGGCGTTCGGCTTCCTTGCCGGCCTTTTCGCTGTAAACGCCGTCTATCAGGTCGCGCACCTTCTTGACGATGGCGCGTGGCGTGATGCCGCGCTCCAGGTTGTGCGCCACCTGCTTGGCGCGGCGGCGCTCGGTCTCGCCCATGGCGCGGGCCATGGAGTCGGTGATCTTGTCGGCATAGAGGATCGCCCTGCCCTCCAGATTACGGGCGGCGCGGCCTATGGTCTGGATCAGCGAGCGCTCGGAGCGCAAAAAGCCCTCCTTGTCGGCGTCCAGTATCGCCACCAGCGAGACCTCGGGAATGTCCAGGCCCTCGCGCAGCAAGTTGATACCGACCAGCACGTCAAAAGTGCCCAGGCGCAGGTCGCGCAGGATTTCCACCCGCTCCACCGTGTCCACGTCGCTGTGCAGGTAGCGCACCTTGACGCCGTTGTCGCTCAGATAGTCGGTGAGCTGCTCGGCCATTCGCTTGGTCAGGGTGGTGATCAGCACCCGCTCGTTCTTCTCGACGCGGATGCGGATTTCCTGCAGCACATCGTCGACCTGGCTGGTGGCCGGTCGCACTTCCACTTCGGGATCCACCAGTCCGGTGGGGCGCACCACCTGCTCCACCACCTTGCCGGCATGGTCCTTCTCCCACTGTGCCGGAGTGGCCGAAACAAACACGGCCTGGCGCATGCGGGCCTCGAATTCCTCGAACTTCAGCGGCCGGTTGTCCAGCGCGCTGGGCAGGCGAAAGCCGTATTCCACCAGCGTGGTCTTGCGGGCGCGGTCGCCGTTGTACATGCCGCCAAACTGGCCGATCAGCACATGGCTTTCGTCCAGAAACATCACCGCATCCTTGGGCAAATAATCGGTCAGCGTGGCAGGTGGCTCGCCGGGAGCTGCGGCGCTCAGGTGGCGCGAATAGTTTTCAATGCCCTTGCAGTGGCCCACCTCGCTGAGCATTTCCAGGTCGAACCGGGTGCGCTGCTCCAGTCGCTGCGCCTCCACCAGCTTGCCCATGGAAATGAACTCCTTGAGTCGGTCGGCCAACTCCAGCTTGATGGTCTCCACTGCGGCCAGAACCTGCTCGCGCGGCGTCACGTAGTGGCTGCTGGGGTAAACCGTAAAGCGCGGGATCTTCTGGCGGATGCGCCCGGTCAGCGGATCGAACAGCTGCAGCGACTCGATCTCGTCGTCGAACAGCTCGACGCGGATGGCCATCTCGGAATGCTCGGCCGGAAAGACGTCGATGGTGTCGCCGCGCACGCGAAAGGCGCCACGCGAGAAGTCGATGTCATTGCGCTGGTACTGCATGCGCACCAGCTGGCTGATCAGGTCGCGCTGGCCAAACTTGTCGCCCACGCGCAAGGTCATGATCATCTTGTGGTACGCCTCGGGCTGGCCGATGCCGTAGATGGCCGAAACGGTGGCCACGATGATCACGTCGCGCCGCTCCAGAACACTTTTAGTGCAGCTGAGCCGCATCTGCTCGATGTGCTCGTTGATCGCCGAGTCCTTTTCGATGAACAGGTCGCGCTGCGGCACATAGGCCTCCGGCTGGTAGTAGTCGTAGTAGCTGACGAAGTACTCCACCGCGTTCTTGGGGAAGAACTCGCGGAACTCGCTATACAACTGCGCGGCCAGCGTCTTGTTGGGCGCGAACACGATAGCCGGGCGACCCAGCTCGGCTATCACATTGGCCATGGTGAAGGTCTTGCCGGAACCGGTGACGCCCAGCAGGGTCTGAAACACCTCGCCGTCGTGAATGCCCTCCACCAGTTGGCGGATCGCCTCAGGCTGGTCACCGGCCGGGGGATAGGGCTGGTACAGCTCGAAGGGCGAATCGGGGAAACGCACAAAGCTGCCGGTGCGCTCGGCATCCCCGGACTCGGCGGCAAGGGCGGCAACAGGCTTGGAGACGGACATAGCGGAAAATTTTCACGATGCAAAGGATGAACTGTAGTCCAGTGGCGGCACTCGGGCTGGCGCAGGCGCAACAAACCCTGTCACTGCAAGTGATTGAATGGGCGGCACAAAGCGCAAGTAAAATCTGGGGTATTCCCTCACTTAATCCACAGGACTTGTTCATGTCTCTCTTTTCCGCCGTCGAAATGGCCCCCCGCGACCCCATCCTGGGTCTGAACGAACAGTTCAACGCCGATACCAACCCCAACAAGGTCAACCTCGGCGTCGGCGTGTATTTCGGCGACGACGGCAAGCTGCCCCTGTTGCACTGCGTGCAGGCCGCAGAAAAGACCATGATGGAAAAACCCACGGCGCGCGGCTACCTGCCCATCGACGGCATTGCCGCCTATGACGCCGCTGTCAAGAGCCTGGTGTTTGGCACCGACAGCGAGCCCGTCAGCTCCGGCCGCGTTGCCACCGTTCAAGCCATTGGCGGCACCGGCGGCCTGAAGATTGGCGCCGACTTCTTGAAGCACCTGAGCCCCAATGCCAAGGTCTTGATCTCCGACCCAAGCTGGGAAAACCACCGCGCCCTGTTCACCAACGCCGGCTTTCTGGTGGAAACCTATGCCTACTACGACGCAGCCAAGCGCGGCGTGGATTTCGACGCCATGCTCTCCAGCCTGAACGCGGCCGAGCCTGGCACCATCATCGTGCTGCACGCCTGCTGTCACAACCCGACCGGCTATGACATTACCGCTGCCCAGTGGGACCAAGTGATCGAGGTCGTGAAGACCAAGCAACTCACCGCGTTCCTCGACATGGCTTATCAGGGCTTTGGTTACGGCATCCAGGAAGATGGCGCCGTGATTGGCAAGTTTGTCGCCGCCGGCCTGAACTTCCTTGTCTCCACCTCCTTCTCCAAAAGCTTCAGCCTGTATGGCGAACGCGTGGGCGGACTGTCGGTGCTGTGCCAAGACAAGGAAGAAGCATCGCGCGTGCTCAGCCAACTCAAGATCGTGATCCGCACCAACTACTCCAACCCACCCACCCATGGTGGCGCCGTGGTGGCCGCCGTGCTGAACAACCCCGAGCTGCGCGCCCTGTGGGAAAAAGAGCTAGGCGAGATGCGCGTGCGCATCAAGGCCATGCGCCAAAAGCTGGTCGATGGCCTGAAGGCCGCCGGTGTGCAGCAGGACATGAGTTTCATCACCACCCAGATCGGCATGTTCAGCTACTCCGGGCTATCCAAGGACCAGATGGTGCGTCTACGCAGCGAGTTTGGTGTGTATGGCACCGACACCGGCCGCATGTGCGTGGCCGCGCTCAACAGCAAGAACATTGACTACGTTTGTGCCTGCATTGCCAAGGTGATCTGACCTTTTGTTGATGCGATTTCTCCATTCCCTGGTCCTGCTGCTGGGACTGGCAGCTACGCAGGCCCAGGCCTGGGGAAATCACAGCTTGGTTAGCTACCGGGCATTCGAGCGTATGCCGGAGGTGGCCAATGCATCGAGCGTCACCGTGGAGTCGCTGGAGGCTTTTCTAAGGGCAGAGGAAAATACCATAGAGGCACTGCTGGCAAGCCAGGAGGCCTGGGCGTTGGCGCATCTGAAAAAATATCCGCCGCGTCCCGCCGAACTGGCATTTGCCGCCGACGCGTCGCGCACGGACGAAGCCCGGCGCTTGGCGTTTCTGATGGCCTTGCGCGTCGCACCGAACAGCAAATTTGCACTTTATTTGCAGACCGATCCCTGGAATCCCCAGTCGGGTTCAGCCTTGCCGCGCGGTGCCGTGAGCAGCTTGCCGGAAGCGCCCGGCAGCAGCGACTCATACCTGGCGCTGAAGGCCGGCGACCAGGTCTCGCCCTTGAGCGCGCTGGCATCGGCAACCGAGGAGCCGGAATATGGTCTGGATATCAACCTGTTTGAGGACAACCCGTCCGACTGGGGCGGCCTGTACGGCTTTGGCACGCAGCCCTTTGGTAATCCAGCACTTGCAAGCGCGTCCCAGGCGCCATTTCACGTGGCCTTCCTGCACGAAAGCCGCATGCTGTACCTGGCCGTGCCCTTGATTGGACGCACTTTTTTGCTGCTACGCTCACACCAATTTTCCACCTTGTCATCGCTGGCATTTCGCACCGGTCATGCCTACTGGGGCTGGCGTTTTGCTGGCCTGTCCTTGCACTATCTGCAAGACCTGACCCAGCCCTATAACGCCGCCCTGGCGCCTAGCTATTCCAGCGCCAAGCTGTTGACTGCCAGCGCGCTGGCGATGGCGGGCATGCCGACCATGAAGAGCGAGTTGTTAAGCGTGCTGTCCAATAGCCACCGCTTGCTAGACCGGTACCAGTCCGAGTGTCTGCTGCGCGCCGCAGCTCGCCAACAGGAAACCGGCCTGGAGAAGGCCTTGCACGCCATCGACAGGGACAAGGGCTACCCCGACTGGAGCGACCATTACCTGCGCGATGTGGTCAGTGCCCAGGCTGTGCGGGCTGCAGCGCCACTAGCGCAGGCTCTGTCGGCGGCCATACCGGCATTGTCGGACCCGGGCTTTGCTGCCCACGAAACGGACATCAAGCTGCTGGACGAACTCTCAAAAAGGGACGGCGCCGAACGGGCCAGACTTGAGAGCGCGATGGCAGAGTTGCTGGGGAACTTGGGCGCCCACAGCCGAAACGGCTTAAGGGGCATACTTAGAGCAAGCGACCCACCCTGAGATGCTTAAAACTGTTATATTGCACTGCACCATTTTTATAAGAGAGTGATTTATGCTGTACCAGCTCTATGAAACCCAACGTTCCCTGATGGAACCGTTCGCGGACCTGGCCGCTGCAGCGGCAAAGGCTTACTCCAACCCGACCTCGATGGCGGGTAAAAGCCCGTTCTCACAGAGGCTCTCGGCCACCTATGACCTGATGCATCGTTTGGGCAAGGACTACGAGCGCCCACAGTTCGACATCCGCTCGATCAATGAAAACGGCGTCGAAGTCGCGATCCTCGAGCGCGTCGAAGTGGACAAGCCTTTTTGCGAGCTGCGCCGTTTCAAACGGCTGACAGACGATGCTTCCACATTCGCCAAGATCAAGGACGAACCGGTCGTGCTGATCGTGGCCCCTCTGTCTGGCCACTATTCGACGCTGCTGCGCGATACCGTCAAGACCATGCTCAAGGACCACAAGGTCTACATCACGGACTGGAAAAATGCCCGTCTGGTGCCCATGAGCGAAGGTGAATTTCACCTCGATGACTACGTCAACTACGTGCAGGAATTCATCCGCCACGTGCAGGCCAAATACGGCAACTGTCACGTCATGAGCGTGTGCCAGCCCACCGTACCGGTGCTGGCTGCGGTGTCGTTGATGGCCAGCCGCGGTGAGAAAACACCGCTGACCATGACCATGATGGGCGGCCCTATCGATGCGCGCAAATCTCCCACGGCGGTCAACAACCTGGCCATGAACAAGAGCCATAGCTGGTTTGAGAACAATGTGATCTACCGTGTGCCCAGCAACTTCCCGGGTGTCGGACGCCGTGTCTATCCCGGCTTTTTGCAGCACACCGGCTTTGTCGCGATGAACCCCGACCACCATGCCAAGAGCCATTACGACTACTTCAAGGACCTGATCAAGGGTGACGACGCCAGCACCGAGGCCCACCGCAAGTTTTACGACGAGTACAACGCGGTCTTAGACATGGACGCCGATTACTACCTGGAGACCATCAAGGTGGTGTTTCAGGACTTCAGCCTGGTCAGCGGTACCTGGGACATCAAAAATCCCAGCGGTCAAATCGAACGCGTGCGTCCAGCAGACATCAAGAGTACGGCCCTGCTCTCGGTCGAGGGCGAATTGGACGACATCTCCGGCTCCGGCCAGACCAAGGCGGTGCACGACATCTGCAGCGGCGTTCCCAAGGCTTTGCAACAGCATTTCGAGGCCGAGGGCGCTGGGCATTACGGCATCTTCTCCGGCCGCCGCTGGCGCGAGCATGTGTATCCGGTGGTCAAAAAATTCATCCTGGACCACAATGGTGCCGACTCCCATGCGTCCAATGTGGCTGCCACGCCGCAGCTATCCGGGATGGCTGCACCCGCAGCCAGCAAGTCGCTCGCCAGCACTGCAGGCGCCAAGAAGATTGCCGTAAAAAAAGCGGCTTCCAAGACCTGATGCAGAAGTGGATACAGAGGGGGTCTTGAGTCGCACCCTGGCCGGGCGCATCCACGACGCCCTGCCCCAAACCCAGTGCAAGCGCTGTGGCTACTCGGATTGTCTGGGCTATGCCGAGGCGGTGGCAGCGGGCGAGGCGGACATCAACCAGTGCCCGCCAGGAGGGGCGCAGGGGGTGGAGCGACTTGCCGCAATCACCGGGCGCAGCATTAAGCCACTGGACCCGGACTTTGGCGCCGAGGGTCCGCGCACCCTGGCCTTTATTGATGAGGATTGGTGCATAGGCTGTACCCTGTGCATTGCGGCCTGCCCGGTGGACGCCATCATCGGTTCCAACAAGCAAATGCACACCGTGCTGGAAGCCCATTGCACCGGTTGCGAGCTGTGTTTGCCGGTCTGCCCGGTGGATTGCATTCTGCTGGAAAACGTGACGGCGCAAACCACCGGCTGGAGCGCTTGGTCAACTACCCAGGCCGAGCACGCGCTGAATCGCTATTCCCAGCGCGGCCTGCGGCTGGAACGTGAAGTGCAGGAGCAAGAGCAACGCCTACTAGCCAAGGCCGAACTCAAAGTGTCCGATATAGCAGCGCATTCCCAGCATTCAGATCCAGCCATCTTGGACAAAAAGCGCGCCATCATTGAAGCGGCGCTGCAGCGGGCACGCGCCAAGCGCCTGCCTGGATAGATTGCCCGTCAGCAAAAAGCTGCTGAATCACAGCGGCTTTTTGCATTGATCGTCAAAGCTAAACGCTGCGGCCAGGGAAGGCCAGTTGCGAAAAGGCCTTCACCACCTCCGGGGGGGCCTGCACCATTTCGATCAGCACGCCCTCGCCGGCAATCGGGAATTCCTCATTCGCCTTGGGATGCAAAAAGCAGATGTCAAAGCCAGCTGCGCCCTTGCGAATGCCGCCCGGTGCAAAGCGCACGCCATGGGCGGTGAGCCACTCTACGGCGGTGGGCAGATCATCGATCCACAGGCCGATGTGATTCAGTGGCGTGGCATGGACGGCCGGCTTTTTGTCCGGATCCACGGGTTGCATCAGGTCCACCTCGACCTTGAACGGACCGGCGCCAATCGCGCATATGTCCTCATCCACGTTTTCGCTTTCGCTGCGGAACGTGCCGGTGACTTCCAGACCCAGCATCTCCACCCACAGCTTTTGCAGCCGCTTCTTGTCCGGCCCGCCAATGGCAATCTGCTGGACACCCAGTACTTGAAAAGGACGTATCATTTACACAAACTCCACGATGGCCTGATCCACCGTCAGGCTTTCACCCTTGGATGCAAGAACCTTGCCGACCACTCCATCGGCGACGGCAAACAGCACATTTTCCATCTTCATGGCCTCGATAACGGCCACGCGTTCACCGGCCTGGACCTTCTGACCAGGCACCACGGCCACGTTCACCAGCAGCCCCGGCATAGGCGACAGCACAAAGCGGCTCATATCGGGGGCTGGCTTGAAGGGCATCAGCGCGTGCAGTTCGGCCGTGCGCGGTGACATTACCTGCACATCAATGCGCTTGCCGTTGTGCTGTACCCGCCACGCCAGCGGATTGCGTGGCGTGCCACTTTCCACCTGGGCGGTAAATGGCTTGCCATTCACCTTGCCGTGCAGACAAATGGCGTTCAGGCGAGAGTCACTCTCTATTTCATAAATACGACCGGCCACCGTGACACGCGCTGCGCCGGTGTGCCCTACATAGTCATCCACATGCACCGGCGTGTAGATATTTTCACCGCCGGCACCCAGCGTGACCACCACATATTCCTTGGCCACGGTCACCGCATAGCCATGCATCTGTCCGCTGATGCCGGCCGCACGTTCACGCGTCTTGCGTCGCACCAGCGTGGCCAATGCCAGCAGGAAGTTGGCATCGTCATGGGGCACGTCCTCGGCCACAAAACCCTTGCTGTAATGCTCGGCGATAAAACCGGTGTTGAAGTCACCCGAGACAAACTTGGGATGCGCCAGCAGGGCCGACTGGAACGGAATATTGCTCGACACGCCGCGGATCACAAAGCCGTTCAGTGCTTCGCGCATCTTGGCAATCGCGTCCAAACGGTCCTTGCCGTGCACGATGAGTTTGGCAATCATCGAGTCGTAGTACATCGGAATTTCTCCGCCATCCACCACGCCGGTATCCACGCGCACGCCATACAGATGCTCGGTGTCACCCTGCCACATGGTCTGCTCGGGTGGCGAGAAGCGCACCAGACGGCCGGTGCTGGGGAGAAAGCCGCGGTACGGGTCTTCGGCATTGATGCGGCATTCCATGGCCCAGCCATTGCGCTGGACCTGGTCCTGCGTCAGCGGCAGCGCTTCGCCGGCCGCCACGCGAATCATCAGCTCCACCAGGTCCAGGCCGGTGATGGCTTCGGTGACAGGATGCTCCACCTGCAAGCGGGTGTTCATCTCCAGGAAGTAAAAGCTCTGGTCCTTGCCAACCACAAACTCCACCGTTCCGGCGCTCTGGTACTTCACGGCCTTGGCCAGCTGGACCGCCTGCTCGCCCATGGCCTTGCGGGTGGCGTCGCTGATGAAGGGCGACGGCGCCTCTTCAATCACCTTCTGGTGGCGACGCTGGATCGAGCACTCGCGCTCGTTCAGATACAGCACATTGCCAAACGAGTCACCGATCAGCTGGATTTCAATGTGGCGGGGTTCTTCGACAAACTTTTCGATAAACACGCGGTCGTCGCCAAAGCTGTTGCGCGCCTCGTTGCGGCAACTGGTGAAGCCCTCAAAGGCTTCCTTGTCGTTGCCCGCCACACGCAAGCCCTTGCCGCCGCCGCCGGCGCTGGCCTTGATCATCACCGGATAGCCAATGCTCTTGGCAATTTCCACCGCACGCTCAGGCGTATCGATGGCGTCGTTGACACCGGGAATGCAGTTCACGCCCGCAGCACCGGCCAGCTTCTTGGATTCGATCTTGTCACCCATGGCGGCAATCGAGAAATGCTTGGGGCCGATAAAGGCAATGCCCTCTTCCTCGCAGCGCTTGGAGAATTCAGCGTTTTCGCTCAGGAAACCATAGCCGGGGTGCACGGCCTGGGCGCCGGTTTGCTTGCAGGCAGCAATGATTTTTTCGGCCAGCAAATAGCTCTCGCGGCTGGGGGCTGGACCAATGTTCACGGCCTCATCGGCCAGCAGCACGTGGCGCGCTTCCTTGTCCGCATCCGAATAAACGGCGACGGTCTTGATGCCCATCTTGCGGGCCGTAACGATCACGCGGCAGGCGATTTCGCCGCGGTTGGCAATCAGTATTTTGGTAAACATGTTCTTGTTCTCCTTGGGGCTTACAGAGGGATGTTGCCGTGCTTGCGCCACGGGTTTTCCAGCTTTTTGTCTTTCAACATCACCAGCGAGCGGCAAATGCGCTTGCGGGTCTCGTGCGGCAGGATCACGTCGTCGATAAAGCCACGCGCACCGGCCACAAACGGGTTGGCAAAACGCGCCTTGTATTCGGCTTCCTTGGCGGCCAGCTTTTCGGGGTGGCCCTTCTCCTCGCGGAAGATGATCTCCACCGCCCCCTTGGCACCCATCACGGCGATCTCGGCATTCGGCCAGGCAATGTTCACATCGCCGCGCAAATGCTTGGACGACATCACGTCATAGGCACCACCATAGGCCTTGCGCGTGATCACGGTGATCTTGGGCACGGTGCACTCGGCGTACGCATACAGCAACTTGGCGCCGTGCTTGATGATGCCGCCGTACTCCTGTGCTGTGCCGGGCATGAAACCGGGCACGTCGACAAAGGTGATGACGGGAATGTTAAAGGCATCGCAAAAGCGCACAAAGCGCGCCGCCTTGATGCTGCTCTTGATGTCCAGGCAACCAGCCAGCACCATGGGCTGATTCGCCACAATGCCCACGGTCTGACCATCCATGCGGCCAAAGCCGATGATGATGTTCTTGGCGTACTCAGGCTGGATCTCGAAGAAGTCGCCGTCGTCCATGGTCTTGACGATCAGCTCCTTCATGTCGTAGGGCTTGTTCGGGTTGTCAGGAATCAGAGTGTCCAGGCTCATGTCCAAGCGGTCGGCCGGGTCACCGCTGCGACGCACCGGTGCCTTTTCGCGGTTGGAGAGGGGCAGGTAGTTGTAGAGGCGGCGCAGCATCAGCAGCGCTTCCACATCGTTCTCAAACGCCAGGTCGCAGACACCGCTCTTGGTGCTGTGGCTGACCGCTCCGCCCAGTTCTTCGGCCGTCACGTCTTCGTGTGTCACCGTCTTGACCACCTCGGGGCCGGTCACAAACATGTAGGAGCTATCCTTGACCATGAAGATGAAGTCGGTCATGGCGGGTGAGTACACCGCACCGCCGGCCGAGGGGCCCATGATCATGCTGATCTGCGGAATCACGCCGCTGGCCATCACATTGCGCTGAAACACGTCGGCATAGCCGCCCAGGGACGCCACGCCTTCCTGAATACGGGCACCGCCCGAATCGTTCAGGCCGATTACCGGTGCGCCGACCTTCATGGCCTGGTCCATCACCTTGCAAATTTTTTCCGCATGGGCTTCCGATAGCGCACCACCGAACACCGTGAAGTCCTGGCTGAAGACAAATACCAGGCGGCCATTGATCATGCCGTAACCGGTGACCACGCCGTCGCCCGGAATTTTGTTGTCGGCCATGCCGAAGTCAACGCAGCGGTGCTCGACAAACATGTCCCACTCTTCAAACGTACCTTCGTCGAGCAGCACCTCAATGCGTTCACGCGCCGTGAGTTTGCCCTTTTTGTGTTGCGCGTCGATTCGCTTTTGGCCACCGCCCAGACGCGCGAGTTCGCGCTTGGCTTCCAGTTGTTCAAGGATGTCGTGCATGGTTTCCTTCTTTCTAAGTGTTCGCTATTTGAGTATTTTGGGCTGCTGCGCCAGCAGCATGCAGGGCCAGCAGATTGCGCGCCGCGGTGCTTGCAGCCAGCTGACCGGACTGCACCGAGTTGATAAATACTGGCAGTTGCGCACGCACTGCAGGATTGTTCTTGAAGGCCTGTTTGAGGCCTGCGTCTACGCGCTCCCACATCCAGGCCAGTGACTGGCTCTGGCGCCGACTGGCCAGTAAGCCGTTTGCGGTTTGCAGGCGCTGAAAGGTGCTGACCGCTTCCCAAAAGGCATCCAAGCCCTGCCCTTGCAGCGCGCTCATCTTGAGCACGCGTGGATGCCAATGCGCATCGCTGTGCGGATCATGGGGATTGCCGGATATGCCCAGCAGGCGCAGGCTGGAGGTGATTTGCGCCTCGGCCCGCATGGCGGCATCGGCGTCGATATCGGCCTTGTTGATGACGACCAGATCGGCCAGTTCCATCACGCCCTTTTTGATCGCCTGCAAATCGTCACCGGCATTGGGCAGTTGCATCAGCACAAACATGTCGCTCATGCCTTGCACTGCCGTTTCAGACTGGCCCACCCCGACGGTTTCCACAATCACAATGTCAAAGCCGGCGGCCTCGCAAACCAGCATGGCCTCACGGGTTTTTTCGGCCACACCGCCCAAGGTACCGCTGCTGGGGCTGGGGCGAATATAGGCGCGCTCGTGCATGGACAACAATTCCATGCGCGTCTTGTCGCCCAGGATGGAGCCGCCGGAAACCGAACTGCTGGGGTCCACCGCCAGCACGGCCACGCGGTGGCCCTTCGCGATCAGGTAGAGGCCCAGCGCCTCGATAAAGGTGCTCTTGCCAACGCCTGGCACGCCGCTGATGCCCAGGCGCAGCGACTTGCCGCTGTGCGGCAGCAAGGCCGTCAACAGTTCGTCGGCCAACAGGCGGTGGTCGGCGCGGGTGGATTCCCGAAGGGTAATGGCTTTCGCCAGACTACGCCTTTGCGCCAGGCCCTGCCCCTCCAGAATGTCACTGGCACGAACGCCCTGCCGCACGGCTGGTGCGGCGACAGTTTCAGCGGCCATCCCCATGTTCCCGCTGGGGGCTCAGGCCGCAGCCAGTGCCTTGTTGATCTGGTCCAACACATCACGGGCGCTGGCCGGAATAGGTGTGCCGGGGCCATAAATTCCCTTGACGCCAGCAGCGTACAGGTAATCGTAATCCTGACGCGGAATCACGCCGCCGACAAACACGATGATATCGTCGGCGCCCTGCTTGCGCAGTTCGGCAATGATGGCCGGCACCAGAGTCTTGTGACCCGCCGCCAGGGTAGACACGCCGACGGCATGCACATCGTTTTCAATCGCCTGGCGCGCGCATTCTTCGGGGGTCTGAAACAGCGGACCCATGTCCACGTCAAAGCCGAGGTCGGCAAAGGCCGTGGCCACCACCTTGGCGCCGCGGTCATGGCCGTCCTGGCCCAGTTTGCTGATCATCACGCGCGGACGCCGACCCTGCACCTCGGCAAAGGCGGCGATGTCTTTCTTGAGCTGCTCCCAATATTCCATGGTGTCTCCATTCGCGCTGTCGTAGGCGGCGGCATAGACGCCGGTGACCTTTTGCGTGTCGGCACGGTGGCGGCCAAAGACCTTTTCCAGCGCATCGCTGATTTCGCCCACCGTGGCGCGCAGGCGCACCGCCTGAATCGACAGATCCAGCAAGTTGCCGCTGCCATCTTCGGCAGCGGCGGTCAGGGCGGCCAGCGCGGCATTCACCTTGTCACTGTCGCGGCTGGCTCGGATGCTGTTGAGGCGCTCGATCTGGCCGTCGCGCACGGCCACGTTATCGATGTCGCGCGCCTCGATGGCGTCCTCGGTCTTGAGCTTGTATTTGTTGACGCCGACGATGACGTCGCGACCGGAGTCGATGCGGGCCTGCTTGTCGGCCGCAGCGGCTTCGATCTTGAGCTTGGCCCAGCCAGAATCTACGGCCTTGACCATGCCGCCCATGGCTTCGACCTCTTCGATGATCTTCCAGGCGGCGTCGGCCATGTCCTGGGTCAGCTTTTCCATCATGTAGCTGCCGGCCCAGGGGTCGATCACGTTGGTGATGTGGGTTTCTTCCTGGATGATCAGCTGGGTGTTGCGGGCAATCCGGCTGGAGAACTCGGTCGGCAGCGCAATGGCCTCGTCAAAGCTGTTGGTGTGCAGGCTTTGCGTGCCGCCAAACACCGCGGCCATGGCCTCGATGGTGGTGCGCACCACGTTGTTGTAAGGATCCTGCTCGGTCAGCGACCAGCCGGAGGTCTGGCAATGGGTGCGCAGCATCAGGCTCTTCGGCACCTTGGCGTCAAAGCCCTTCATGATGCGGCACCACAGCAGACGCGCCGCACGCATCTTGGCCACTTCCAGGTAGAAGTTCATGCCGATGGCCCAGAAGAAGGACAGGCGTCCGGCAAATTCGTCCACATTCATGCCGGAGGCGATCGCGGTCTTCACGTATTCCTTGCCATCGGCCAGCGTAAAGGCCAGCTCCAGCGCCTGATTGGCACCGGCTTCCTGCATGTGGTAGCCGGAGATCGAGATCGAGTTGAACTTCGGCATGTTCTTGGCGGTGTAGCCAATGATGTCGCCGATGATGCGCATGCTGGGTGCGGGCGGGTAGATGTAGGTGTTGCGCACCATGAACTCTTTCAGAATGTCGTTCTGAATCGTTCCGCTCAGCTTGTCTTGCGACACGCCCTGCTCTTCCGCCGCCACCACATAACCAGCCAGCACCGGCAACACGGCGCCATTCATGGTCATGGATACCGAGACCTTGTCCAGCGGGATTTGGTCAAACAGGATCTTCATGTCTTCCACCGAATCGATGGCCACACCAGCCTTGCCGACGTCGCCGGTGACGCGGGGATGGTCGGAATCGTAGCCGCGGTGGGTGGCCAGGTCGAAGGCCACCGACACGCCCTGCCCACCGGCCGCCAGCGCCTTGCGGTAGAAGGCATTGGATTCTTCGGCGGTGGAAAAACCGGCGTACTGGCGGATGGTCCAGGGGCGCACCGCGTACATGGTGGCCTGCGGGCCGCGCAAATAGGGCTCAAAGCCCGGCAGCGTGTCGGCGTGCGCCAGATCGGCGGTGTCGGCCGCGGTGTACAGGGGCTTTACGGCGATGCCGTCAGGGGTGATCCAGTTCAGCGCCTCCACATTGCCGCCGGGGGCGGACTTGGCGGCCGCCTTGTTCCAGGCTTCCAGGGTGGCAGATTGAACAACAGGTTTCTTTTCGGTCATGGCGGGGTCCGTAGCAGTTGAAGCACTCAGCTCAGCAAGCTTGGCAGCTGAATTCAGCCGGATCAAAGTTTACATTATTTATAATTATTCATTAAAAAATGGACGCCCCGCTTACAATTCACGCCCATGGCAGCACTCATGTCCGACAGCCGCTCCGGCCCATCCATCTCCCCTCGCGCGCTCTATGAGGAGGTTGCGGAATTGCTGCGCCAGCGCATTTTCAAGCGGGAGCTGGAACCCGGTAGCTGGATTGACGAACTGAAGATTGCCGAGGAGCATGGCATCAGCCGCACACCCTTGCGCGAGGCCCTCAAGGTGTTGGCGGCCGAAGGTCTGGTGACCATGAAGGTACGGCGCGGCGCCTATGTGACCGAGGTCTCAGCCCAGGACCTGCGCGACGTCTACCATTTGCTCAGCCTGCTGGAAAGTGACGCGGCCGGGGTGGTTGCCGCCACGGCGACGGACCTACAGCTTGCCGAACTGATGACACTGCACGCGGAACTGGAACAAGCGGCCCTGCCGGGCATTGCCAATACCGACGCCTTTTTTGCTGTCAACGAACGCTTCCACATGCGACTGCTAGCGATTGCCAACAACCGCTGGCGCGACCAGATGGTGGCGGATCTGCGCAAGGTGATGAAGCTCAATCGGCACAACTCCCTGCTCAAGACCGGGCGCATGGGCGAGTCGCTGCAGGAACACCGCGAAATCATGACTGCACTGAGCACAAGAGATGCAGCGGCCACCGTGAAGCGCATGCGCGAGCACTTCGCCAACGGCCTGGAAGCGGCTGCGTAAATTTACAGCGCTGCTTCCGTGGGCGCGGCCGCAGAGCAGCTGGCCTGGCGGGCAATAGCCCACACCTCTCTGGCTGGCAATGCCTTCAGCCGGTGGTCGCTCCAGACCTGACGCCACTTGCGCGCCCCCGGCAGGCCATGGCGCAGGCCCAGCATATGGCGGGCGATGCTGTACCAGGACGTACCATGCTGGGCCGCCTCACGCTCCATGTAGACCACCATCTGCTCTTCCACCGATTCCCGCGTCAACTCGGAAGCCGCGTCGCCAAAAAAGGCCTGATCCCATTCGGCCAGCCACCAGGGCTTGTGATAGGCCTCGCGTCCCAACATGACACCATCGACATGCTGCAAATGCTCGGCCACCTGCGCACTGGTGGTGACGCCGCCGTTGAGGGAAATGGTCAGCGCTGGAAAGTCTCTTTTAAGCTGGTACACCAGGTCGTAGCGCAGTGGCGGGACTTCGCGGTTTTCCTTGGGACTCAGACCCTTGAGCCAGGCGTTGCGGGCATGCACGATAAAAACCTGGCATCCAGCCTCCGACAGGGTGCCGACAAAGTCGCGCACAAAGGCGTAACTTTCTTCACGGTCAATGCCAATGCGGTGCTTGACTGTGACCGGAATGTCCACCACATCCAGCATGGCCTTGACGCAATCTGCCACCAGCGGCGCCTCATTCATTAGGCAGGCGCCAAAGGCACCCCGCTGCACCCGCTCGGACGGGCAACCGCAATTGAGGTTGATCTCGTCATAGCCCCAGTCCTGGCCCAGCTTGGCACAGGCAGCCAGATCGGCTGTGTCGCTGCCCCCCAGCTGCAACGCAAGCGCATGTTCTTCGGCGTTAAAACGCAGGTGGCGTGGCACGTCGCCATGCAACAAGGCACCGGTGGTCACCATCTCGGTGTAAAGGCGGCCATGGCGGGTCAACAGCCGGTGAAAATAACGGCAATTCCTATCTGACCAGTCGAGCATGGGGGCCACGCTGAGGCGGTGCGGTGAGTCAGTGGACTTCATAACGATGGTGTAGCGCACCAGGGCGCGGTATTGTGAACCAGGCCCATCCACAGCGCCCAGCCAGAGCTGCCAGCCAGCGCCAGTCCGGCTAGGCGAACGCCCCAGGAACCACTGCCACTTTTTGCCACACTGTTGCCGCGCAGCTTAAGCCACAACCAGGGTGCCGCGCTCATGGTGACGCTGGTACCCAGGGCAAACGCGGCCATGACAAAGGCGCCGTCCACGGGCCCCCCCGCCATGGCGGCCACCAGCAGGGCTGAATACAAGAGCCCACACGGGAGCAGCGCCCACAAGCTGCCAAGCACGACCGGCGCAGCGCCTGCGCCCATGGCCTTGGCGTAGGTCCAAATGCGGCGCCCGGCAAGTTCCAGCCATACCGGCTGCTGGGCACGCAGCAGCAGCACCAGTCCCAGCAACAACGCAGCCACATGAAACATGGTCCAGACCGGCCTGAGTGCTGCAGACTGGACAGTCATCCAACCCAGCCCCTGCATGGATACAGCGGCCACGGCGCCCAGCGCCGAATAGCCCAGCACACGCCCCAGTTGGAAGCCCAGAATGGCCGAATTTTTGCGCGCGCCTGCTGCCTGTCCGATACCCGCGCAGGCAGCGCCGCACATGGAGACACAATGCGGACCGCCCACCAGCCCCATCAACAACGCTGTGGCGCCCAAAGAAAATTGCATCTCCGAATGCTAAATGATCTTGGAAAACCTTGCGCGGGTACGGTCGGTTTGCAAATACCGATCAAACACCATCGCCACGGCGCGCACAAAGAACCAGCCCTTGTCCGTCACCTGGATTCCAGTATCGTCCAGACTCACCAGTCCCTGTTCGCTCAATCCCTGCAAGGCTTCCATTTCTTTTGCGAAATAGCTTCGAAATTCAATCAGGTAGGCCAGCTCTATGGATTCGAACTGGACGTTTCCCTGGCACATCAGTGCCATGATCACGGCCCGGCGCACCAGGTCGTCTCGGGTCAAGGCCAGACCACGCACGACGGGAAAGTTGCCATGGTCCAAGGCGTCGTAATACTCTTCCAGCGTCTTAGCATTCTGGCTATAGGTGGCGCCTATGCGGCCTATGCTGGAAACACCCAAAGCAATCAAATCGCAATCGGGTTGGGTGCTATAGCCCTGGAAGTTGCGATGTAATCGACCTTGGCGCTTGGCCACGGCCAGTGCGTCATCGGGCAGCGCAAAGTGATCCATGCCCACATAGACATAGCCGGCACCCAACAAGGCAGCCAAGGAGCGCGAGAGCATGGAAATCTTGGAGCCACCCGTGGGCAAGTCCAGCGTATGGATTCTCCGCTGCGGCTTAAAGCGATCCGGCAGATGCGCATAGGCGTATAGCGCAATGCGGTCGGGTTTGAGCTCGACCACCTGAGCCAAGGTGCGATCAAACGACTCCGGGCTTTGTTTGGGCAGGCCATAAATCAGATCCACATTGATGGACTCAAAGCCACGCGAACGGGCCGCAGCAACCAAGGAAAACACCTGCTCGGCCGGCTGCACCCGGTGCACCGCCTTTTGGACGGCCAGGTCAAAGTCCTGAACGCCAAAGCTCAGGCGGTTAAAGCCCAGTTCGGCCAAGGTGTCCAGGCGCCTTTCGTCGATGGTGCGCGGGTCGATTTCAATCGAATACTCGCCACCGGGAACAAAGCTGAAGTTGCGCTTGAGCATGGCCATCAGGCTGCGCAGTTCTTCGTCGCTCAAAAAGGTCGGACTGCCCCCGCCTAGGTGCAACTGGCTAACCGACTGCGCCGTGCCCATCAAGGCGGTGTGCAATTCCACTTCACGGCCCAGGTAACGCAAATATTCCTCTGCCTTTTCATGGTGCTTGGTGATGATCTTGTTGCAGGCACAGTAGTAGCACAGCGATTCGCAAAACGGAATGTGAACATAAAGGGACAAGGGCAGGGCCAGCGCGGCCACTCCGCTGCGCCGCTGAGTCAGCGCCTGCGCATAATCGGCGCCTACAAAAGCCTCTACGAATCGGTCGGCTGTGGGATAGGAGGTGTAGCGGGGACCGGGCACATCGTATTGACGCAGTAAATCATCGGTAACGGGTGCAAAAACGGTCATAGCGGGTCTCCAATTCGGTCTGAGCAAATATGCGCCAAGATCCATTTTTCAAGTTTGATGTGAATCAATCTATACAGGTGACACCCCTGCGAACAATTAGGTTCATAATTGACCTGTATCAGGCGAACTTAAGTTGGAACAAAAATGAAGGCATTTATCTCTGACGAAGCACATTCGTGCATCTCAATCAAGTCGACCACCAATGTGATTGAAATGAATTCCCACAGCATTAAAGTGGCTTGCTCCAATTGCAATCTGCGTGAGCTATGCATGCCGCTAGGCCTCAGTCCGGCCGAGTTGGAGCGCATTGATGATGTGGTGGCCAACCGACGCAAAATCAAACGCGGTGCCACCCTTTTTCGCAATGGCGAGAAGTTCTCCAGCCTGTATGCCATTCGCACCGGATTTTTCAAGACCTGTGTTGCCTCGGAAGACGGGCGCGATCAGGTCACAGGCTTTCAGATGGCCGGTGAGATCGTGGGCCTGGACGGCATTGTCAACGACCACCACACCTGTGACGCGGTTGCGCTGGAAGATGCGGAAGTGTGCGTCATGCCCTTTGACCGGATTGAAGAACTGTCGCGGGAAGTCAATGCCCTCCAGCGCCACGTACACAAGATCATGAGCCGCGAAATTGTGCGTGAAAACGGCGTGATGTTACTTTTGGGCAGCATGCGCGCAGAAGAGCGTCTGGCGGCTTTTCTGCTCAACTTGGTACAGCGACTGCATGCACGCGGATTTTCCCAGTCCGAGTTGATTCTGCGCATGACACGCGAGGAAATCGGCAGCTACCTGGGTCTGAAATTGGAAACCGTGAGTCGCACATTCTCCAAATTTGTCGAAGACGGCATTGTGGAAGTCAAACAGAGGCATGTCCGCATTATCAATACGGACGCGCTCAAAGACATTGTGAATCCCAGGGTCTGCGACTAGATCCTCAGATAGTACCCAGCACCGCACTCAGGGCGCGTTGCTCGGCTTCGGTACACCGGTAGCGGCGTTATTTCTGGCGACCTCAGACGGTGAGGCGCTAGACGGCGTTCCACCCAGGGTCTTGTTGATATCTATACCTTTTTGGTAGTAGTTTTCGTCGGTCACCGGATCGGGCCGACTGATGGCCAGATAGAGTGTGAAAAAACTGGCGACCACCACGATCGCCGGGCCGCCCACCACCAACCAGACATGCCCGAACTTCCACCATGGAGTGGTCTCTGATTGTGCAGTTTGAGTCATATATTTCCTTGAACAAAAAACCAAACCCCTGTGCCATTTCGAGAAAACCCGAAACGGCACAGGGGCAAGACGGAAGTGCCAGTCTAAATCAAGAACTTACTTCGCAGCAACATTGTTGGACAGACCCCAAACATAGGCCACCAACACACGGATTTGCGCCTCAGTCAGTCTGCCGCCTTGGGCCGGCATGACGCGGGCTCGTCCATTGGTCACCTGGTTGATGATGCCGGCCTCGTTAAAGCCCCGGCTCCAGATTCCATCGGTCAAGTTGGGAGCGCCAAGAACCGGGTTGCCCTTGGCCTCTGGGCCATGGCAAGCTGCGCAGACCACGAATTTTGATTTGCCCAATTCCGCACGAACCGAGTCATGCGGGTTGTTGGACAGACTCAACACATAGTTTGCGACGTTCTTGACATCCTCTGCCGTTCCCACCGCTGCGGCCATGGTCGGCATTTGACCCTTGCGGCCGCCGGTCACGGTCTCAATCAGCTTGTCCGGCGTTCCGCCCCACATCCAATGTCCGGAAGTGAGGTTAGGAAATTCCTTGCTGCCGTGGGCGTCCGAGCCATGGCACTGGGAGCAGTTGTTCATAAACAAACGCTCGCCGATGGCATGGGCCTGGGGATCCCTGGAAACATCTTCCACCGTCATGGCCAGGAACTTGGCATACAAAGGAGCGACCTCGGCATTGCCCTTGGCCACTTCGGCGTCATATTGCCCTTGCGATGTCCATCCTGCAGAGCCGGGCGAGCCGCCCAAACCTGGGTACAGGTAGAGATACACAACGGAAAACACGATCGTGATGATAAACAGCCCGACCCACCAACGCGGCAAGGGGTTGTTCATCTCACGCAAGTCACCGTCCCAGACGTGGCCGGTGGTGTTGTCGCTAGCGGTCATTGCCTTGGCTTTACCAGTAAACCACAGCAGCAAAGCACAGGCTGCAATGGAAATAATGGTAATGCCAGAGACATAAACTGACCAAAAATTGCTTGTAAAGTCACTCATGTTGAATCCTATTAGTCTTGATCAGTCTTGCTGAAAGGGCAAATTGGCGGCTTCAGAAAAGTCGTTGGAGCGCCGCTTGGACCAAGCCCACCACACAATTCCCAAAAATGAGCCGAAGCTGACCAGTGTCGCAATTTCCCGCAGGGGGGTGATCATTTCCCACAGGGTGTTGATATCGAATGGCATGTCGGTACTCGATGCCTTATTTAAGGGCCAGGCCCAGAGACTGCAAATAGGCGATTACCGCTTCGAGCTCGGTCTTGCCTTGTACATCCTCAACCGACTTGGCGATTTGCTCGTCGGTATAGGGCACGCCGACCCGACGCAAACCGGTCATGTGGGCTGGCATCACTTCCGCGTCCACCAGGTTCTTGGACAGCCAAGGGTAGGCAGGCATGTTCGACTCAGGCACCACGTCACGCGGGTTGGTCAGGTGAATCCGATGCCATTCATCGCTGTACTTGGAGCCGACACGGGCCAGATCGGGTCCGGTGCGCTTGCTGCCCCATTGGAACGGGTGGTCATAGACCGACTCGCCGGCCACCGAATAGTGACCATAGCGCAGGGTTTCTGCCCGGAACGGACGAATCATCTGCGAGTGACAGTTGTAGCAACCTTCACGGGTAAAGATGTCACGGCCTGCCAGTTGCAGTGCCGTATAGGGTTGCACGCCCTTGATCGGTTCGGTGGTGGACTTCTGGAAGAACAGCGGAACGATTTCCACCAGTCCGCCAAACAGCAGGACGAGCAGAATCAGAGCGATCATCAGGAAGTTGTTAGTCTCAATGGCTTCGTGAGACATGCCGGAAGATTTATTTGACATTTTCAATATTCCTTCAAGCGTGGGCAACTGTAGTGGGCACTGCGACATGAACCGCGCGGCCGCTGGTAGCAGTCTTCAACGTGTTCCACAACATGATGATCATGCCGCTCAGGTACAGCAGACCGCCCAACAGACGCAGCACATAGAAGGGATAGGTTGCTTTGACGCTCTCGACAAAGGTGTAGGTCAGTGTGCCATCGGGGTTGATGGCGCGCCACATCAGGCCCTGCATCACACCGGCAATCCACATGGCAGCGATGTAAATCACGATACCGATGGTAGCGGTCCAGAAGTGCACCTCAATCGCCTTGACGGAATACATCTGTTTTTGACCGAACAGCTTGGGGATCAGGTAGTACATGGAACCCATGGTCACCAGACCGACCCAACCCAGAGCACCAGAGTGCACGTGGCCCACGGTCCAGTCGGTGTAATGGCTCAGTGCATTGACGGTCTTGATGGCCATCATCGGACCTTCAAAGGTCGACATACCGTAGAACGAGAGGGACACGATCAGGAAACGCAGGATAGGGTCATCCCGCAGCTTGTGCCAGGCGCCGGACAGAGTCATCACGCCGTTGATCATGCCGCCCCAACTGGGAGCCAGCAGAATCAGGGAGAACACCATACCCACAGACTGGGTCCAGTCAGGCAGAGCGGTGTAATGCAGGTGGTGAGGACCGGCCCACATGTAGGTGAAAATCAGCGCCCAGAAGTGGACGATCGACAGGCGGTAGCTGTAGACCGGGCGGCCCGCTTGCTTGGGGATGAAGTAGTACATCATGCCCAGGAAGCCGGCGGTCAGGAAGAAGCCCACGGCATTGTGGCCGTACCACCATTGCACCATGGCGTCCTGCACACCGGCATAGGCCGAGTAGGACTTCATGGCGCCGACCGGGATTTCTGCACTGTTGACCAGGTGCAGCAAGGCCACGGCCAGGATGAAGGCGCCGAACAGGACGAACAGCCCCGGGAAGGGCAGGTCCCGGCGGCGGGAGGCGAACACCCACAGGAACACCGGGATGGAGGCGTAGGCGAGCGCCGTCAGGCCGTTGGCGACCGTCATGACCAGCACCAGCCCCTGGCCCATGGCGGCCTGGGGCCCGGCTCCGCCCGGCATCGCGGCCAGCGGCAGCCCCAGCCCCAGCGCCAGGGCCGCCGCCGGCAGCCGGCGCGCGGCCCGGACCGCCAGCACTGCCCGGCCCGGCCCGGGGATCGGCAGGGTCGCCCCTGCCTGGAGCCGGTGGTCGAATATTGAATGGTTCATGCAGGATCCTTTTCGCCCGGAACCCGCGCGGCCATCGCGCACCGCCCCCAGGGGCCGCCAAACAGTTAGCAATTCAGGGGGCGGGTCACGGTCAGCCTTGCGTGCATGACGAACCCAGCCCCCCTGAATTGCGGGGTTGAACAAGCTCGTTCGCAGCCGGAGCCGTAGCGATCGTTATGCGGAATTCGGAGTGGGACGAGGTCCCTTGGGCCGGCCGGACGCCCCGTTGGTGCATCGCCAGGACCCCACGCTTCCCGCAGAATATAGGCCAGCATTCTCGCTTTCAGGATTCGGCCAGACCCTCCCCAGCCCGGCGGGGTTCACCACCGGAGGGGTTGGAGAATTGGTCGCTGTCGGGACGGTCATGGGTTGGAATCCTTGGGCGGTGCGCGGGGTCGCGGCAGGTGCTTGCGCACCATGATCACGCCGCAGTCCGGGCACAGGAGGTCCCGGCACTCGACCGCGAGATGGGCCTGGTCCTCCTCGCCATCGTCGGGGGCGGGCTTGCGCCAGAGTTCCGGGATGGCCTGGTCACCGAGGAGGGCCTTGGCCTTCTCCAGGGTTCCTCCGGGGCGCGGCGAGGCGTAGAGGCCGAAGTGGCGGACCTTGGTGAACTGCTCCGGAAGGATGTGGAGCAGAAAGCGGCGGAGGAAGGTGAGTTCAGGGAGGGTGGCGGTGGCCTTGCCCTTGGTCCGGAAGGTCACCTGGCCGCCGGCGACATCGAGCAGCCGGGAGTTGGCGATGCCGACCCGGTGCACGTAGCGCCCCAGATAGGCCAGGGCGTGCCAGGCTTCCTGGTAGGGCCGCTTCGCGTAGACCACCCATTTCTGCTTCCAGAGCTTGGCCATGAGGACGTTGAAGGCCACCTCCGTCAGTCCCAGTTCCCCACGGCTCTGGGCCTCGCGGAGCAGGTCCATGAACTTGCCCTTGAACAGGGCACCCATGCGATGGACATGGAACAGGAACTTCTCGGAGGTCGGGATCCAGCGGCTCCCGTTCAGGGCGAGGCCGCCCGCGGACACCAGGCCGTGGAGATGCGCATGGAAGCGCAGATCCCGGGTCCAGGTGTGCAGCAGGAAGGTCACGCCCAGGGTGGCTTCCAGGTGGGTCCGGCCCAGTTCCAGGATCGTTGCACTGGCAGCCTGGAACCGGATGCCGTGGAGCAGACGCGGCAGGCTCCGGGAGAGCGGCCGGAGGTCGGCGGGTTCGGTGAACACCAGGTGGAAGTGGCCCACCGGCAGGAGCCGCTTGGCCCGGGCCTCGATCCACTTCTCCTGGGCCAGGGCCTGGCACTTCGGACAGTGCCGGTTGCCGCACGAGTTGTAGCTGGGATGCTCCCGGCCGCATTGCGGGCAGACGTCGACATGACCGCCTTGGGCGGCGGTGCGGCAGCGGCTGATGGCCCGGAGGACTTTCTTCTGGCGATGGGCCAGCGACGTGTCCGCCTCCAACTCAGGGAGGTGGCGTCTTACGATGTCCGCAATGTCGAACCGGGGTCGGGGATAGGACACCGGCTACCGGGGCAGGTCCTCCAATGGGCTCTTCACCGCGGCGATCTGGCTAACCGAGACTTGGGTATAGATCTGGGTGGAGGTGATGGACTTGTGCCCGAGCAGGACCTGGATGACCCGCAGGTCGGTCTGATCCTCCAGGAGGGCGGGACTGAGCATGACCAGGCGCTGGCCGCCGCCCTTGGCGTGGCGGATGTGGATGACCCCGCGCAGGGCGTCAATGTCCTGGGTCTCCAGGCCGATCACCTCGCTGAGCCGCAGGCCGGCGGCGTAGATCAGGGCGAAGGACACGCTGTACTTAGCCACGGGGAAGGACCTGAGAACCCGGTCCACCTCGGCCTTGGTCAGGATCACCGGCAACGGGGCGTCCTTCCTCGGCATGGAGATGAAGGCCACCTTCTCGGGCTGGCCGAGGGTATTCCGGAACAGGAAGGCCAGGGCCGAATCGTGGCAACGCAGCCGTTCCGGGCCTATGGGCTGACCCTGGAGTTACCAGTTCTTCCAGGCTTTCGCCCAGCCCAGCAGCATGACCTTGCAGAGCCGTGCCACCTTCTCTGCCACCCGGCGTCTTCCCCTGATATATGGCTCCCGCCAATCGAGGCCTTCCTCCCGAGTTTGCGAGGCAAACAATATGGTGTCAAAGCGAACTCGGCCTGTCGGTCCGGTTGAACGGTTCGGAATCGGTCAGGGGAGGCACCTGCTCCAAGTCCTGGCGCACTCACCCAACCTGCCGGCGGAACCCCAGGTCCCTGATCCGGCAGGAACCCGGACCGAGGAAAGGCTCAAGGCAACGCCAGCTTGTCGCCGGACTCGTTGGTTTTATAGATTGGGGCGTTGCCGAGGGAGGGATCCGTCACGGTGAGCACATAGGCCAACTGGCTGGCATCTATGACAACCGCGTAGTTCATTTTGCTGTTGCCGCTCGGATTGAAATTGAGGGCAACCGCCGCCGCGGGGGTCGGCACCCCGGAGGCGGGAAAACTGTAGGCCGCGCTGGCCGCCCCGTAGACCCCGTTGTCCGCCTTGAATGCCTCAAGCTGCATGCGCAGCACCTGGGCTTGCAGCGTGGAGACCTGCGCCACTAG
>Ga0118677_10003866_pt1 | contig 27819 bp, 27 predicted proteins | sample AliMusrvi5mmetaG_FD_86154 | JGI IMG/M metagenome (GOLD analysis project Ga0118677, IMG submission 86154) | reverse complement strand
AGTTTGTGTTGGGCGATTTTCCCAACCAGGTTAATTTCGAGTTTCATGTTGTTTTTAATGATGTGTTTGTTGTTGTGTCTTTTCGTTTCGAGATTCAGAATGGTGATAGCCGAGATTTAGCTCGGGGGCGGCCGGGCCCTATGCATGCCCAACCGACTGAGTTTGCCGGGGGCGGCGAAGCTCGTGAAATGTCGGGTCGCATAATCGAGTGCAGGCATCCATGCTCCGATTTCCTGTCATCCAGCCACGAGGGAAAGAAATATTTTCAGGAAAATTCGTCCCTGGCAGCCAACTCCTCATCCAGGCGCTCCGTTCGGAGCCAGTTGGCTGACTCCACCCGACCAAGAACCGGGTCATACTCCTCCTCACTGGCACTCGTGTTGACGGCTCCCATCCCCATGCGAGTTTTTTTCGGCAACCTGATGGTGAGTTGAATCGCACACCGGGTCGGGGTTCCGGGATGGAAATTCTGCCTCCTAGCAGCCTGTCGGACATAGAAATACGGGAAATTCCCAATTACCCCCCTGTGGCGGGCGTCTCATAGTCAGCGAAAGTCCGCCCGTTTTGTCTTAGTTGATCACGCGTCGTAAATGGCCGATCTCGTGCTGCACGCCAACGACATCGAAAATCCTCTCGGCCCGCAAAGCGGAAGCGGTGATGCCAGCGAAAATGAGGAAAACGAATCGATGGCATGACTCAGCTTGACAATGATCTGGTGCCCCACCCCCAAAACCGGGGTGGGGCATTTTTTTGACCGAATCTCTGCCATGGATTACGGAACCTATTATTTGATGGAGTCACAAACGTCTCCAATTGGGGACGTTTGTGAGGGGTTTTTGAGTCACTGTTTTCATCCTAGAATCCGCCGTTGAGAAGCGGATGAAGAGAAGCAAGCGGGTCAGTAGACAGCTTACATGGTGACGTGGGTCCTTCGTCTGAGGCGAGTCATCAGACCGCGCGTGAGGAAATGTTGTGAGGAAATGTTGCTGGAAATTCACAATGACAGAACCATTTTAGGCAGTTAGGCTGTCAAAAGGTATGGATGTTATCGCCACACAATTTCGCCCGGCTCCCTATGGGGCCGGGCTTTTTTCATGTTCCCGCCGAGCCCCAAAAAAATCGCACTTGTCTTGACAAACGAAACCGGGGAAAAACTCGGAATGACACCCACATCACCTGCCCCAGAAACCGAAATCACCAAAACTTCCGCCCCCGTGGAAACCACGGAAACCACGGAAACCACGGAAACCACGGAAACCACGGAAACCACGGAAACCAAACCCAAGAAGGCCAGTGTCAAAGCTGCTGCCTCTGGCAAAGATTCGCCTCTGAAAAAAACCGGGAAAGTCACTGACAAAGCCTCCGGCGGAGCAACCGCAAAGCCGAAGAAGCGGAAATACAACAAAGCAGCTAACCCGGACCCGGGGATCACATGCCGCAAAATCAAGTTCGGTGAAAAGGGGGTTGCCCTCCTCAGTGCCCTCAAAGTCGAGTTTCCCGAATCCACCATCAGCGACCTCGTATACCGCGGCCTCGATCTATTGCTCCACAAATCCGATATTGCACCGGTCGTGCATTACAACCTCCTAAATGCCGGCGATGTTATTATACTGCGCGGGCTCTTAGGCGATGCTCACAGCATTTTGAAAGAATTCCGCCGTGATGTCATGGTAGCCCGCGGCACTCCCGGAATGCTCAAACCCCTTGCAAAAAAGGCAGAAGACCAACTCGACACCCTCGCAGACGTGATCAAACGCGTCACCGCCCACGCCGGTATCCGGCAGCTTTCCATGGAGGAAACCCAGTTGCTGGGAATGCTTATCGAAGACCTTGAATACACTCGAGTCTTAGACACAACCGCCGAAGACCAGAAAAAGAGATTCTCCCTCGGTATATCAATCCTCAAACCTCACCTGCCCCAACACCATGATTAAAATCGAACACAAGCGCCCCAAGGTCAAAAAATGCTCCATCGAATGCCTGGAATCGTATCTCGAATACCTCGCCGATGCATCCGAAAAAGACCATGGCCCGAAGGGGATGGTGCTTCTACCCGGCCGCAACTACCGGTGCGGAGATGACACGCCCGCCGCATTCCTAGCTGCTGTCCTCGAACGCCAAGCGCATTACCTGCAAGTCCGCGACGGCAAGGAAGGAAAAAGGTCGCCTCTCCTCTGGGGTGAACTCATCTACAATTTGGGAAAAGGCGTGTACCACACGGATGAAGAACGCGACTACATCGAAAAGCTAATCATCGACCGCGTCGCCCCGAACTCCTCCGCACGCGCCGTCTGGCACATCAATCCGAGAACCGGATTCGACGACCTCCATATCCCAATGTCCGCTAAAGACCTCGACGGACTGATGACGCTGCGCCGGACCAAGGTCAAAATGCGCAAACGCCTCAATGCGCTCGACCAAGAGATTGCAGACTACCTCAACTCGCGCACCCACCCCGATCGCACACACATCATCATTACCGCCGCCAAGGTCGCCAAAGAGAAAGCGGTGAAACGCGCCCGAGACGCCAAGAAACCAACCCCGCGACCGCTCCCCGAACAGATCGCCTCCATGACCGACGACGAGGTCACCGTCAACAACCTGCCTTCATTCCTGGAAAAGCTCGGAATCATATTTGAGATCATCAAGGAACGGACGATCAAACTCACCTATCCAAAACGCATCCAGGTCGGCAAATACCACCATCCTGCAACAGGTAGCTACACCATCAGGGAACTCCTCCTGCAAATTGCCGAAGCCCAGTTCGACATCCGTTTGGACAAGAAACAACGCAAGGAGCAGAAACAGGACCAAAAGGAGAAATAGAAACTTCTGCCGCCTGAAATTTAATGTTACGCCCCCCCCGAGCTTTCAACGACTCGGCGTTTTTTGATTCCACCGCCGGAAAACCCGGTCCCCACCATGCCCGAAACGGCCGCCAGCGTGACTCGTCAACCTCGCCACCACCACCGCGCCCGCAACGGTCGCCACCATGGCGGGCAATCCCGACATCACCACCGCGACCCAACGGTCGCCACCATGGCGGGCAATCCCGACATCACCACCGCGACCCAACGGTCGCCACCATGGCGGGCAATCCCGCCATCACCGCGCGACCCAACGGTCGCCACCATGGCGGCCAATCCCGCCATCACCACCGCGACCCAACGGTCGCCACCATGGCGGCCAATCCCGCCATCACCACCGCGACCCAACGGTCGCCACCATGGCGGGCAAACCCGCCATCACCACCGCGACCCAACGGTCGCCACCATGGCGGCCAATCCCGCCATCACCCCGCGACCCAACGGTCGCCACCATGGCGGGCAAACCCACCATCACCACCGCGACCCAACGGTCGCCACCATGGCGGCCAATCCCGCCATCACCCCGCGACCCATGGCCCGGGACGCAAATGAGCTACCCGTCAGCAGTGCTACCGGTGGACATGAATGCCCACCTTTTTAGCACGACTGAAAATCAGCTCTTGTATGCAAGAGGCCGATACCCTGCTACTCCGATGCTACCGCCCGTCGTAACCAGGGTATCGGCCTCTTGCCAAGAAGGGCACCCGCCCCTCTTGGATCTCCCCGGATGATCCACCCGGAAACTGCGTCCCCGGACTGGCCCTCCCGCCGCTCGTAGAGCGCAAAACCATTTATTATCAATGGTTTGTATGCGCGTACGCCAAGAACATGGCACCGACCACAACCCACCCAGCGACGGGTGAGTTGACGCCAAGTGTTGCAAATCGTTGCCTTTCGTGACGAAAGATCGACATATTATGCCCTTATTGCGCATTTTGTCACCTAATGACGACATCATGTCGCCCTCCGTGACTCATCCGCTACGACCGCACTATAAGGCGTCACTTTTGTTGCGTTTCGTAACCTTGCGCCAACCTTTTGATGCCATTCCGGCACGAATTCCACACCTGCCGATGCAAAAAATAAACCATCCGTGATAATTTAACTTGCCTTTCGCAGACATACCTCAAAAACCTAGCCTGTTACACTCAGGCCATGTATCCACCCGAACCGTCTTATCTGCCAGAATTTTGCGAAAAGTATGCCTCCAGAGCACGGGGGATACTCGTGCCGCACGCTGCGGAGGTAATACTGATGACGCGTATTACGAGTTACCGGCTGGTCGCGGAGTATTTTTCAGAACGCTTTGGCCGCAAAATATCGACCAGGCCTATAGTTGACATCGTGACCAAGGTCCAGATGGGCATAATCAAAGTCACCGATGAGGAAATCGCGGCTGTTGCCAAGAGCCACCCCCTAGCGCAACGATTTGTTGAAAAGTGCCCATGGATGCTCAACCCCCGCAGCAAAGCAACTCTGATTGACGAGGCACCGTCGACTCCGAGAAAAAAGGCCCCGCAGCAAAAGAAAGCGCCCGTGGTCTCCGCCGCCCCTGTGGAACCGGCTGGCACTGCGATGAAGGCACCTGAAGCCGTCGCCAAAGCCCCCAAAACCACCACGCCGCATCGCGACTCCGAAATATCTGACGAGGAAGCAGCTGAAATCGACGATCTAATAAGCCAAGCCGACGATGCTGATGAGTAGCTCGGGCAACCGATGCTGCCGTCAGAAAACCGCAAATCACCTGCCCCTGATCGGAGTGGGTGATTTTTTTTCGGAAAAATCTGCTTTGGCCGACTTGACTTACAGAAAGGTGGGAAGGAAAACGCAATCCTACCCACATCCATCCACATGTTGCCGATGAAAACGCAGAATGAACAAATCACGCAGGGACAGCTCGAAACGATGCTGTCCCTGGCATCACAGACCGTCCCCGCCACAACTCCGCTGAAAGGCCAGACCGAGGTGGCGGCAGTTTTGAAAGACCGCGGTTGCAGCAACCGCGAAATATCCAGATTTCTGACCAAACACGGGCTCGCCGTCTCCCCCACAGCAGTTCGCCTGCACTTCGCCAGGAAGCAAAATGACTAGAACACTAACTGAACCTAATACACAACCATGAAATTGAAACCTGTAATCATTGGTACCGGCTTTGCGGGCGGCACCGGCAAGACAACCGGCATTGTCTCGACGGCGGACGCCCTGACGCAAATCGGATACACGATGACCTACGTTGACGCGGACGCCTCCAACCGGACGCTCTCCGCAACCCTTCCCGAGGCTGAAGCCTCCGGCAAACTGGTTAAGGTCACCCTCGACACGGCGGGGGACTTCCAGGGTGCCATCGAAAATATCGCAGCAAACATGACTGAGGATCTGGGGGTAATTGACATGCCCGGATCAGCGGCCGCGTTCTTCCTAGACTTCTTCACGAACAAGACCGCCGCAGATTTTGAAAAGATGGGCGTACGGCTGATCGTCGCCGTCACCATAGCCAATTCGGTCGTGTCATTCCGTGGCATTCGGGAGCTAGCGAAACTGTTTGCGGTGCGATACCCCATGATCGTCCTTAAAACGAACATGTTCAACGCACGACACACGGCATTTGATCTCACCGCAACCAAAACCGGAACCGCCGTGGTCAAGGCTTCCAAAAATCGTGTGATCGAAATCCCGCAATTCGCCGAACTCCAACGCCGGGAGTACAACAATTGCACTGCTGCACCCTCCGATTTCCTGCTTGGCGGCCGCGCTGCAACCAAACTCGGGCTGACGCATCTGTCCTGCCTGGAATGGCAGTCGTACGTCGCCGCAATGGTTAATGCCGTCACACCCCACGCAGAGTGGATCACCGGCAAGCCCATTCCGGCACCGTTCAAGGATAACACCAGTCAGAGCAGGGCCGAGGCATCCTACCTCAATGCCATGGACGAGGATGACTTCTAACATCTATCCCCCATATATTATGGCACAAACCGCCTATGACCGCTTGATTTCCAGGATACCGGCCGCACGCCGGACAGCATTCGCTCTATCTTTGGAAGTATTGTTGAGAGATCCAGACGGTCCAATTGCCGCAATCTATGACGAGGTGTTCGCACGAATCGACCTCCAAACTGAAGCCTACGGGAAACGGGAGGATTTCCTGCTCAACCAACTTGCACGAGTAGTGCATGAGAACAGGGAGTCTATCCGCACCGAGGTGAACAAGGCCCTTACAGGCCAACTGTGGCGACGGACACTGCACAACCGGCTGACAAACGCCGGTTTTGCAGTGGCCGCAATCACCGTCGGGGTCTTTGTTTTGGATTCGATTGTGACAGCATCAAATCACACGTTGCAAACTGATTTGGCAGCCAACCTCAAGGCCCAGGCGGACATGGCCATACGCACCGACACAGCCATTGAGCGGCTGCAACAAACCGTCGCCGCAGGCCAGGCAAGCGCAGACCAACGACATCGCCTAGATCTTGAGATTGTCACTAACAAGATGGACATCAACCAAGCGGTCGGCGCAGCACTCCTCCGCGTCGGGACACTCGACGGCAAAGCAATGACCCTGACCATTCCCGACGCCACGAAAAGGGCAGGTTCTCAACGGCTGATCCAACTCAATCTGACCCAAGACCAACAGGCCCGGCTTCGAGAAGCCATCGACGCCACCGAATCGGGTGCCGTCGAGAAATGACCGCCGCCGGCGTTCAGGAATAGTCACCACGCCCGCCGGTGCGGGTTTTGCCGCCCCCGAGGGGCGGATTTGTCAATCCGTCTGCGGTTCCGCGCACTAATCGTCGGCCCCACTGGCGCAGGCAAAACAGCCGTTGCCTCCATGCCTCGCAGGGCATCTTCCAGGAAATCCGGTCTGGCGATGTCTCGGCTATTAGGGAGGATCGGAATGTGGTGCCTGTGCAGTTGGTCCGGATTGATGACGCTGCGGCCACACCGCCGGACCACCTTGCGCCGGACCAGAATCCGGGCGGCTTGGGCTGCACTGGGCGCCGCCCGGGCGGATCGCGCCGTCCAACCGCCCAAACTCGACCCCGAAGGCAAACAATCAGGACGCTGCGACAACACGCAAACCTTCAATAATTTGTGGAAAATCAAGAAATTTGTCCATTGACCCCTGAAAAGGGGGGGGCCAAGCGCATCACGATTGCATCCGTGCGCTCCAACAGATACACAGCGGCAGACAAACACAACATGCTCGAATTTGCTTACAGTGGACGCGAAACCTTCAGCCAGCGCATCAGTTGGCTACCAAAAGCCGTCGCCGCATTGGAGCGGCAGCAAGACCCGTTTTCTGACCCGCGGGAAGGCATGACGACCTTGCCCGAAGATTTGTAATTGTCATGGGATACGCTCGATGCTAACAGAACTTTCCAAGAATTGAACGAACTGATTCCACATCCCTCAGCCTTGATCGAATCCATGAGAAACTTGGGTTACCGTCCCCATACCGCGCTCGCGGACCTTGTGGACAATAGCATAACGGCCGGGGCGAAAAACGTGCTGATTGAGGTCGAACCGGCCTCGGGAAGCCGCGAGGGATGGGTGAGGATCGAGGATGACGGGAGGGGGATGACATCGGGAGAATTGTACCAAGCGATGCGCTGGGGAGGGGACGGCCCGCTAGCCAAGAGGGATGCGAAGGATCTAGGGAGGTTCGGACTGGGACTCAAGACCGCATCCTTTTCGATGGGTAAACGGTTGACTGTCGTTTCCAAAAAGAAAGGGAGCACTAATGCCCTCCGCTGGGATCTTGAGAATATCTGCAGCACCGGAAAATGGATACCGGTCGAGGGAGTTGACGAGAATGACCTGAAGTATTTAACCGGCACCCTACGCTACCCCGACCACGGGAGCGTCAGCGGTACGGTTGTCCTGATTACGAAAATTGACAAGTTGAAGGTTGATGCCCGGACCTCTTCCTCAGAGGAGAATAACAGGGCGGCATTGATTCACACGATCATGGGCCATCTCCGGTTAGTCTTCCACCGGTTCCTCGAAAGGAAATCCCTGAAATTGAAATTCGGAGCCGGCCAACTTGCACCTTGGAACCTCTTCGGCCCAACAGGTCACACGGAAGATCCTTCCTGGCTGAAGCACCAAGAAAAACTGTCTAATGGAACAGTCGGGATCCGAACTTTCATACTCCCTCACCACAAGAACCTCACCCCGACCGAACACGAAATGCTTGCGGGGCCTTCGGGATGGAACGCCCACCAAGGGTTTTTCGTCTACCGGGAAGACCGGCTAATTCTCTCTGGAGGCTGGCTTGGATTCTCGAAGGCCGAGGAACATTGCAAGCTGGCGCGAATCGCGATCGACTTGCCCAATGATGCCGATGAATCGTGGGGGCTTGATGTCATCAAATCCAAGGTCACTCCCCCGGCCATCCTCATGGGCGACATGGAGAGGATAGCAAAGGCGGCGAGAGCGGATGCCATGAAGCGGTACCGCTTTCACGGAGAAGCCGAGGCTCCGGCAGTTGGGGACAGCAAAGAGGAAGTTGAGACCACCGCTTTCTGGAAGCAAATACACGGCAAAGAGGGTGTCGTTTTCAGGATCAACCGCGGCCATCCACTCGTCGAGGCCCTGATCCAAAATGTCTCTGACTCCGTGCAGGCCGAGGCGTTTATCCACGCGTTCGAGCGACTGCTTCCCGTGGCTGCAATTCTTCAACAACCTTCTAAAACAACCCACGGCCTGTTAGCCCAGCCGGACGAGAATGAGTTGTCGCACCTGCTGAATGCACTCCGGACCGTCATCGACGTGCTCCGCAGATCTGGATCGCCACAGGAGAAGGCAGAGGAGATAGCACTTTCCTGCCAGCCTTTCTCGAAGTTCACCGAAATTCTAAAACCTCTCATCCAACAACAACCCTGCTGACACTCATGCTAACGAAAGAACACCTGTTGGAAACCGTTCTCATGACCATCGCTCGGGAAGAGCGGGTACCTGACAGGGCGGCTGTGGAAGAACGGATTGACGGTTTCCTCGCCGGGTTTCCGTATCTCAATGAATCGCGGGACTGGCTTCTTACAAGAGCCCTCGAGGTGCTTGTGACGGCCGTGGAGGAGGCGGAGGAAATGGTGGATCCCAACGATTACCGGCCTTGGTTGGCGGCGGAAGACCGCTCGGCATGGGCTTCATGGCCATGGCTGAAGTTGTATCTGCGACATAAGCTCCGCAGACCTGTCAGCGTTCTGGACGAGTTGGACCGGAGTACAGACAGGATTCTGGATCTCCTGGGTGATCCCAAACGGGAGGGGCTTTGGGACCGGAGGGGACTGGTGGTCGGTCACGTCCAGTCGGGAAAAACCCAGCATTACACCGCCCTTGTGGCGAAGGCCATTGATGCCGGCTACAAGGTTGTCATCATCCTCTCGGGTATTCATGAAAACCTGCGTCAGCAGACCCAGGAGCGGATCGAGGAATGCATCTCGGGAAAGAACAGCCGTGATGATTTCGGCCCATTCGGAGTTCGCAGCTATCAGGATACTTATCGATTGGAGGACCGCCCTGGATGGCTCCTGCCCGACATCACCACCATGACCTCGGTAGCCGGGGACTTCGGAGCGACTGTCAACAAGATTGTGGACACTCCGCTGGGCGTCGTTCCGCAGGTATATGTGATCAAGAAGAACGCCTCAATTCTCAGAAACGTTCTCAAGAAGCTCCGTGGTCCTGAGAACAATCTCTCCTGCCAAAGGCATCCGCTTCTTGTCATCGACGACGAGGCAGACCATTCCTCCGTCAACGCGGCCAAGGAGGACGAGGATCCCAAGCGGATCAACGAGCAGATCCGCAAGCTCCTCTGGTGCTGTGACAAGGTGGCCTTCGTCGGCTACACGGCAACCCCCTATGCGAACATTTTCATGGACGACGTGTGGGTTGAGAAGACCGAGATACGGAAAATCGACGATTACGGATCTGACCTCTTTCCCAGAGCCTTTATCATTAGTCTCAAAGCGCCATCAAATTACGTCGGTCCCGAGGTGGTCTTCGGCCATGACGGCGACGAGTCGGTTGGTATTCCATCCGTGTCCCCCCTGCCGATGCAGATTTCCGTTACTGATGCGGATCCGTGGCTGCCGCCCAGACACAGAAACGGCCACAACGTGACAGCTGATCTTCCGGAATCCCTGAGGAAAGCCTTGAAATGCTTCATCCTTTCGATTGCGGGACGAATGGCCATCGGGCATGACACATCGCACTGTTCGATGCTGGTTCACGTGACCCGATTCACCTCTGTGCAGAGCCAAGTGATGAATCAGATTCAGGCTCACATGGAATCACTTCGGGAAAGGCTCGTGGGCGGGGTCGATCGCGAGATCTTAAAGGAACAATTCCGTTCCCTGTGGTATGAGGTGTTTGTCGACAAGTTTCCGTCCTTTGAGGCTCATCCTTCACAAATCAACGATCCTCCGGTTCTTCCCGATTGGACGGAAGTTGAATCGAGGATCAACTCAGCCTTGGAGCGGTTGAATTATTCCTTGGTGAACAGCCTGACCAAGGAGGGGTTGGATTTCGCAGAAAAAACGGAGAATGGCTTGGTCGTCGTTGCCGTGGGGGGAGACCGATTGAGCCGGGGATTGACCCTTGAGGGGCTCTCTATTAGCTATTTTCTTCGCGGTGCCAGAGCCTACGACACACTCATGCAGATGGGTCGATGGTTCGGCTATCGTCCCGGCTACGCGCACCTATGCAGGGTGTTTGCACCGCAGGCCATCATCAGCAACTTCAAGACGATTGCATTGGCCACAGAGGAACTCCGGCGAGAATTTGGCAGAATGTGCTATCTCCACAAGACGCCCTGTGACTACGGCCTGCGCATCAGGGAACCCCGCGGCGACCTTTTGGTAACGGCACTAAACAGGATGCGCAGGGGCGAGACAGTAAAAATTCATTTTGCCGAGAGCCTCATCTCCTCTCTGGACATCAATGAGAACGACCTCGACTCCAATTACAAAGCATTACAGGAACTCGTTGCCGCCCTCTCCCGGAACGTCGGTCAGCCTCGTGCCGTTGATTCCAAAGGGGAAGACAGGATTGACGGCCCCAGCAGGGTTTGGAGCGAGGTCCCTTGGGAAGTCATAGAGCCATTTTTCTCAAGTTACAATGCGAGCATTAACGCTTGCTTGGACGGAACGACTGCAACGGGAAGAAGCCTTCTCCTCAACTATATTGAGTCGGTGTGGGCTCACGGGGACCTCGCTACATGGACCGTGGCCGTCATAGGCTCCAGCAAGGGAAGCCGTGGCGTGGACGGCATGGATCAGAGTTTCCGAACGGTAAATAGAAACAGGCTAATGAATGAATTCAGGAGCGAGGAACCCCTGCATCGTTACCGTATTAGCTTCAAAGGGGTTGCTCTTGGAGGGGACGAGGGCATTGATCTGTCTCGTGGTCAGAAAGGGGCGGCGGAAGAGATGATCGATCAGAACGACAAACTCAGCCGCGCGGTGGTCTACCGCTCCATGCGCCCCTCGACGCAAGGTTTGCTCCTAGTCTACCCTATCATTCCAACGACTCCTGGGGCCGCAAAAGAGCGGAACACCGAGGATGCTGCCTTTCTGTGGGGGCAAAATGATCCGGTTGTCGGCATCGCTGTCAGCCTTCCGGGTTCCCAGTATGACAGCGGATGTGACTACGTCTGCACCAGACAGAAACTTAGGGAGATCTTCGGTGACCTTTCCGAGGATCTGGAGCGCGACGATGAGGAGGACCGCGAGATAGGCATAGCAGGTTAGTTAACGCTGATACTAGAATACCTTCAATTCCATGCCCATCACACCGAAGTCTCTCGAAGAAGCTTGGAGTGCAATCTGTCGCAAGATGTCCCAAGCCGACGGAAGCCTTGTTCTCGAACAGGCCTTGATCCACGGCGAGGTGGGACTCAGCGCAGTGGTCCGGGTTCGGGATTCCATGCCAGGCATAGTCATCCGGGTTCCGAGTCGATGGAGCGTCACTCGATGGCAGTTCCAACGGCTAACCGGCGTGCATTTCGAGGAAGTCCTAAAGGATCATAATGACATACTCCTGCCGATCATTCTTGCAGATGCTGATGCCGCTGGAATCTTCGCGATTTTCGCCTCAGACTTGGCGTCGACCGTCTCGGCCGAATGCCCGCTGGACGAGAAGATGAGGCGACTCATGGATCAGGTTGGCCTCTGGAAAAGGTTCTTCCAGCACCGTGCTGGGAGGCTTTCTGAGGAAGAGGTCCGGGGGCTTGTGGGGGAGTTGGAGATTCTCGGAATACTTGTCCGGACTCATGGAGCGGACTTCGCGTTGGAATCGTGGAGAGGACCTAGCGGCCAGCTACATGATTTTCATCTGCCAGCGTTCAGAATAGAGGTTAAGACTTGGATCAACGAATCCCTCCCGAGGATCTTTATCTCGGATCCATCTCAGATCGTAATCGACGCGGCATGGCCGGTCTGGCTCGCCGCCATGCAGCTTTCGAGGGACAACTACACGGGCATGACACTCCCGGAGCGAGTCGTAGAGTTAGCGGCTGGCATGAATTCTGCCCAGAGGACCATCCTGGAGGCGCTACTTGCGGACGTCGGCTTCCTCGCATGCCATGCCGAAATTTATACGAATCGGTATTTGGTTCGCGACACGGTCTTCCACCGCGTCGTGGAAGGATTCCCAATGATCGCCCCGGCGATGATCCCTAGCGGCATCACATGTCTGAAATACGCGTTGGAACTTGGAGCCCTCACTCCTTTTGTCACACCTTCACCCATCGAAAAATAGTATTCTTGCCATGTCAAACCCAGCAGAACGAATCAGGGAAGCGGCCTTAACGGCCTACGATCCCGAAGAGCCGCTTCACAGGGAGGTAGCCGTTTTCAGGGCGATCTCCGAGATCCTTACCGACTCGGCTAACTTCATCATGCCGGTGTGGGCTTCCTTCACCCTCAAATCGGGCAAGAAGACTGTCACTATCCACGGATACGACTATGACGAGGATCAGGACATTCTCAGTATCATCCTCCTTCTGGACTGCCACCGGAGCCTCGAACTCCTCCAGCCGTGGGAGCGTGAATCATGCGGTGTGGCAGAGGTTCGCAAGGCCTTTTCCGACATGACGGATGTGATCACGATGGCAAAGGAAGGACGGCTTCCGAAGCTCGACCAAAGCGATGTCGCCAACAGGTTTTACCAGTTTCTCGTCTCATTTTCCAACGGAGACACGGGGCGCCTCTCACTCTGCATATGGACCACTGGCGAACTCTCGAAGGAGGGCTGGAGAAAGTCCGAAATAAGCGACTACCACACCGAGGTCTGGGACGCTTCCAGGCTTGAGACGGCCATGGACTCGGGTCACGAGTCCCTAGAGGTCGATTTCACCGGCTACGGCGGGATCGACCTCCTGATGGATGACGAGGATTACAGGGACCACGGAGCCAAGAGCGGGGCGGTACTCATCGGCAAGATATCCGGCGATTGCCTGGCCGATCTCTACTTTCAGTATCGCACGAGGCTCCTTCAGCAGAATGTCCGCGCCTTCCTCAGTTTCAACGGATCCGTGAATAAGGGGATCCTTGAAACCGTCAGGACCGAACCCAGCCGATTCCTCGCGTACAACAACGGAATCGCCACCACATCGAGTGGCATCAAGCTGGTGAAGAAGGCACCCGGCGTCTACCACATGACTGAGGCCAGGGATTTCCAAATCGTCAACGGCGGACAAACCACTGCGACTCTGATGATCGCCAAGAACGACAAGAGTGCCGACCTTGGGGCCGTCGAGGTGCTGATGAAGCTCACCATCGTGAGCCCTGACGACCTCGACGATCTTGTGCCCAAGATCTCGCGGTATGCCAACTCCCAGAACAAGGTCCAGGATTCAGATTTCGAGTCTAACAATCCATGGCTGATCAAACTGGAGACAATTTCCAGAAGGATTGAGGCAAACAAGGACAGCAAATCGGAGGGGCAGAGGCTCCGCTGGTATTTCGAGCGTGTTCGCGGACAATACAATGTGGATCTCGGCAAGTGTGCTACCAAACCCCAGAAGAACTCCTTCAAGGCGGCCAATCCTCCGAGAACGAAGTTTTCAAAGACGGACCTATCCGTTGCCGCTCTCGCCTGGGACTTGGAGCCATATGTCTCGAGCCTCGGCCCCCAGAAATGCTTTGCAAACTTTGCCAAGCGGCTTTTTACCGCCAAACAGATGATGGGCGAGGGAAGCGTTTGTGAGCCTTCCGAGGAGGATTTTAGGAGGCTTTGCTGCATCATGATCCTGCGGAGGGAGGCGATGTCCATCTGTAGGGAAATCGGCATTTCCCCGTTGCTCTCCACTTCCTGTGTCAGTGCTTACGCCATAGCCTTTATCTCCCATGCCATGAAGGGGCGGCTTCCTTGGACCGACATCTGGAGCTTGCAGGATCTTCCCGAGCCGCTCTTTAAGGCTCTGCGCATCGCTATCCGGGGATCCGAAACCGTGATCCTCCGGGAGGCCCCCAAACACGGAAAACAGCCATCCGAATTTGCCAAAAAGGCCGACTGTTGGAGATTGGTGTTCTCGGCAGCCATCGATCTTGGGTTGGACCGTAACAGGAGGGGTTGGGACAAATTCTCGATTATGGATACCGTCAGGCCTGTGGAGCTCGTCGAGATAGGACAGGTGTTTTTCAGTCTGGACGAGACTGAATGGAGAGAGATTGCAAAGGTGCTCAAACAACTCACCAGTAACGCCGCCTATCCAGGATGCGCTACCAACATGGCGGGCTATACCAAAATTTACAAAAAACCGTCGGAACCACAGACGAGAATACTCGCAAAGTCTCTCCTCCTTGTAAGACGAAACGGCAAATGCCCTAAAATTCTCTCAAAAATCACTGATGTATCTTGGACGCTTATGCAGCAGATCGCATCCTAGTCAGGACGGAAACAGTCAGGACGTGTTGCATTCAGTCGCGCTTGAACCAAGCCAGGCGCGCAGGTCGAAGCCGTCGATGAGCATAACGCAGAGATCCCGTCGAAAGTTTTTCGGCGTGCCTGAAAGTGGTGTGCGCAGGGCCGAAAATCCGGTGCCGCAGACGCTCCTCGGCCTATGCAAATTTGAGCCTGGATCGTTGCCGTATTTACCATAGCATGAATCCGTGAAACGCGACGACGACAGAATTCCAGTGGTAGACCTGTTTTCCGGGCCGGGAGGCCTTGGCGAGGGTTTTTCACGGTATCCTTTCGGTGGCAATTCGAGGTTTCGCATCTGCATCTCCATTGAGATGGAGGAGAACGCCCATCGGACCCTCACCACGCGTGCCTTTTATAGGCAGTTTCAACCGGAAGCGGTCCCAGAAGCTTACTACGAACACCTGCGCGGCAAGATCACCCAAGAGGAGATGTTCGATTGGGATGAGGAGTGTAGGCGAGCCGCGCGGTCAGCAAAGGACGAGGCCCTCCGAATCGAACTTGGGGACAAACCCGGAGAATACCCGGATCCGGAGAAGCGGTGCCGGGTGAGACAACTGATTCGCGAGCGGGTCAAGGGGTGCCAGCGCTGGGTTTTAATAGGAGGCCCACCCTGCCAAGCCTACTCTTTGGCAGGAAGGTCACGCATGCTCGGAGTGGTCAAGAAGGAAAAGGAATCCGCAGCAGAGCTTCAGCGCAGAAAAGTTCTGGTTGCCCTCGCTTTCGAGCAGGATCATCGTCATCTGCTATACCGTGAGTATCTTTCTATCATCGCGGATCACTGGCCACCGATTTTTGTAATGGAGAATGTGAAAGGTTTGCTTTCAGCTAGGCTCGACGGCGAACCGGTGTTCTCGATGATCCACAGTGACTTGATGGACCCTAGTTCGGCGCTCGACCGAAGAGGAAGAGGTCACAAATACCGCGTCTGCTCCCTCAGTGTTCCAACCTTGGTTCCGGGAGAGGGGCTCGAGGGAATCGACTACCTGATAAAAGCCGAAAATTACGGAGTTCCCCAACGACGTCACCGAGTAATCCTTCTTGGTGTCCGGGACGATGTGGCTATAACGACGGTGCCATCGTTGGATCCCTCTGATGGTCCGAACCTGGTAAGTCTGTTCAACGGGCTTCCCGCTCTTTTGCCGACGGTGTCCAAACCTCCAGGAGTTGATCTCGACGGAGTGGTGCGCGAGATTTTCGCGGCACCTTGGCTGAAGGCTCTTGGTGCTCGCTCATATAACCGCAATAGTGAGGATTTTAGTAGGATCCAGCAGGAGGTCTGTGAGGCACTAAAGCACATCCTGGTCACAAAAGCAAACGGGGGGGCCGAGTTCATCGCCAAGCGAAACATGAAGGATGTGCCGGGGGAACTAGGACGCTGGCTGGTTGATCCACGGATCGGCGGGGTGTGCAATCACGCCACTCGCTCGCACATGGCGTCCGATCTACATCGTTATTTGTTTTCATCCGCGTTCGCGAAAGTGTTGCGCCGCTCGCCTAAACTGGAGGACTTCCCTGAATCCCTCCTGCCCAACCACTCCAACGTAAAGGGCGAGGACAGAGACCTTCACAAGTTTGCTGACCGCTTTCGAGTACAACTTGGTGATCTCCCTGCTACCACGATCACGTGCCACATCTCGCGTGACGGACACGCAAATATCCATGCGGATCCGCGACAGATGCGAAGTCTGACGGTACGCGAGGCCGCGCGGATCCAGACATTCCCAGACAACTACTTCTTCGAAGGAAACAGAACAGCCCAATACCGGCAAGTCGGAAACGCGGTCCCTCCTTTCCTTGCTCATCAGATCGCGGGTGTGGTGGCTCAGCTATTCCAGAAAATGGGGTGAGTGGCTAATTTCGCCAACGGAATATTTAATTGCTAAACAATGAGTGGAGCGCAGTGCCAGTCAATCTGCCATGATGCGTGACATTAGCCTGCCACAGGTAGTGAAATGATCGGTCGCTAGACTCCTAAGTAACCGGGGCTGGCCCCTTGGCTATGCACCTTGGTGAAATTCACCCCAAGGTAAGTTGTGGACTCCAACGGTTGAGCGTTTTACCGGAGTAAAGACGTTGGCCATTCCTCAGTTAACAGCTCTCCCGCGATGTTTGCTACGCAAAAATCTTCAGTCAATCTGTGCCGCCCATTGGCTAAAGCGGGCTTTAGAATTGCATTGCATCAACAGGAGATGAACATTGAGCCCATGGAACGGCACGAAGTCATCAAGGGAAGACAGGTCAGATTTGTCGGCCCCGCCGGCATCGCTCCGCTCACCGCCGAACCCACGAAGCACCTGCTGACGGATTGCGTCGGCCAGATCGTCATGGGGCCGAGCGAGGACATCTGGTGTTACCCCGATTCCCCGGAACTTGACATGGTATGGGTCGCCTTCGCCGACGACCTAAAACCCATCCGCCAGGTGTCCGCCGCGTGGCTGGAAACCATCTGAAAAGCCATGGCCGATCGCATCACCCAGGAAACACGCAGCCGCAACATGGCGGCAATCCGGGGGAGCAACACCAAACCCGAACTGACCGTCAGGCGTTTCCTCCACGCCCGCGGCTTCCGTTTCCGCCTCTACCGGAAGGACCTTCCCGGGAGACCCGACATTGTATTGCCAAAATACCGGACGGTCATCTTCGTCCACGGCTGCTTCTGGCACCTCCACGGCTGCAAGAACACCGTAATCCCCAAAACCCGAACCAAATGGTGGACAGCCAAACTCGCTGGAAACCGTTCCCGCGACGAGCGAAACCGCCTACGAAATGAAGAACTCGGATGGCGGGTCATCACCGTCTGGGAGTGCGAAACTACACCCGCCAAACTCGACAGCCTCGCTGACACAATACCCACGCAACAGACGCTTTCGCGCCATGTCTGATGCTGGGGAAAGAGTCACCATCAATACCATGGATCAGGAATACACAGAGGGCTACACCGCCGAGCATCCGGAACTCATCCCCGGAAACAAAACCGATGCCGAAAAATGGATAGCCGACGCAATGACGGCCGGCATCCGTGACTGCGACACGCAAACTTTCCTGAAAGCATGGTGGGCATTCGCCTGGCTCAATCCCGGATTCCACCCGGACGACTGCCACGAATGGCCGGACCTTCCATATTCAGAGGAATTCACAACAGAAGCCATCCGACGGGCAGAGTCCGGAGAGATCGACGGCGACAGTGAATACTATGCAGCCGAGGCCACGCACAACGCCGTCTGGCTCGAGCGCATTGGCAGCCCCAACGCGCCAACCGCCCCCCACAGTAACTGACATGTCTCAGCCAATCCCTCACAACAGCATCCGCCCGCTCACCGTCGGCGAGCGCGTCCAGATTCTCCCGAAATGGCAGGATGCCGGTGACAGTGACTTCGTGCGCATTGTCATCGAGGCACCGGCGGATAGCCCGCGTGTTCTCATCCAGACCAAGATCCCGGGCATGGCGATTCAACCTACGGAAACAATCGAGGCATCGCAACTCGAACGGGTCATCGACCTCGGTCCCTATGGCGACATGCCCCCGGAAATCGTGATAGGTGAACACCTCGGCGAACTGCCCAAAGAACTCCGCCTGTTCCTTGTCGAAAAGTTCCCGAGCGAACTCATGTCAACCGCACAATACACACCAGAAGAAGCGGACCTGTGCGCCCGGCTTCACCCGAGCATCGCCCTCATGCACGCCGCCGACACCCTCACCGACGGACGCATACAACAGCTCGCGGAAACCCACTCATTCGCAGTGCTCCTCCATGCATCCCACAGACTGGCTCCGGTAGAACTCCTGAACCTCGCTGCAACCCGTCCCGGCGAATGCATCATCATCCTCGAAAGACACCCGGAATCCCTCCTTCGCTACTCTCTCCGGGCACTCCACGATGGTCTGAATCCCAATGTCGCCGCAGCCCTAACGTCTGTCTCCCAACCCGGAGGTTGAGACCCCGAAGGCATCTGGGCATGGCATTCATAATTGGGCATCACCGCATCCGAGTCTCCAATTGGAGACTCGCTTCCAAGATCGACCTCCCATGAGATCCATGAGCAGGGAGATCCACCGTCAAAGTGGTTTTTTATCTGGATTTTCCGATCATCCGCTTTACCTGCTCAAGGAGGTGTTTGATCTCGTCGGCACGACTGAGACTCTGAACCGACACCTCCAGCCGCCGGAGCGCGGCCAGAGCACGCGATTTCCGGATTTTGGCGATTTTCGTGGCTGGAACTTTCTTCTTCACGACATTGTCGGCGGCATACCGTTTAACCATTTCGGCCACTTTCTCGCCGGTCAATTCGTAGGCCGGAGTAACGGCTACAATTCCCTTCCAGCACTTGATTTGATGTCCCTTGGGAAGGCGGCGCACCTCCCGGAACTGACTTTCACTATTTGGCATCCAGCCCTCTGAGTCTCCAATTGGAGACTGGCGTGCCAACTCATCCATGAACTTTCCGCAATTAACAAGGCGGTAGGCGTGAGCTTTGCGGTAGTCCCATTTTTCACTACAGTACGATTGGAATGTGGAAAAGGAGGATCGCCAAAGAATTCCGCCCTGATATCTGTGTATATCAAACAGCGCCGTGGCCGCCCTTATGGTGCCCTGTATTCCTTCTGTGACAATTGCTTCCAGTTCGTGCCGGAATTCCAAGTCGTGCTCTGACAAGGGGGCGATGCCTGCAGTTGGTACCGTAATCAACTCCACTTCTACCTCAGTCGTTCCGACCAGAACGGCATCGACCGGCACCCGGAGATTTGACCCGTCCGCCGCCCCACCGGTCTCCAGTGGAGCCAGTGTCGGGCTTTCTGGTTTCGACCTGCCCTTGCCCCCAATCCGGCCAATGGAAACTTTTTTTGCGCTCACGCGGTCAAATTACTCATTCCGTGCTCGGCTGGTAAATCCCAAAGTCTCAAGCATTTGGGAAATCCTGTTAAACCGGCCAAATCGGGAAAAGTCGGACTTTTCCAGCGAACACGCCTGGAAAATCCAGGCCATTTTTCATTTTTCTCCCCGGCCGCGATTTTTTTCCGAAAAATTGTTGAAAATTCCCCTTGTCGATCAGTGAAACGACCGGAAAACGGATTTGCATGAAAAAACCACGGGAGTTTCCGCCCACATCACCGGCGCAAACAAACCGGGGAAACATCCACAACCCCTAAAACACCATGAAACGTCCAACACCGCCCATAATCCTCACCGCAGAAGACCCGGTAAGTGCCTACGAGAGTGCCATCCCGCTTCTCCTCGAAATCCTGCCCGATGGAAGTGGCAGTTCCTGTCTAATCCGCGACATCGTCTGGAGCATTTACAATAACCACCCAGTTTGCCTCTCCAAAGTCTGCTGCCTCGACCAAGACCGCAAAGACGTTGCTCTCGCCCTGATCAATTTCAGAATGGCACTCGGCGGCAATTCCGATGTGTACATTCACCAACTTCTGAATGACTCCGGCGAATTCCTGCGTCGTGCTGAAACCTTGGCGCTCGCAAGAGAACTGGGCCTCCCGTTCACGTCCTATCCATTCACCAGTGCCCAGGCGTGTGAGCTCGCCCAGGCCATCAACCAACGAGACGCCCCGTCCGATGGAGATTGATGGCCCCCGTTATCGGCGACCATTGTCGCACCCGTCTTGCTCGCCGAGAGATGGATGAACGCCTCCGCGCCGCCATCCGCGAACTCGGCTCCCGGGCCACCGAACAACACTTCGGCGCGCGCCTGTCCTAGGACATCCAGACTGCAAATTCTCAGTCGTTCTCTGCCTCGCATAACCTCCTGATAATGATCGGCCTATTCCGTCTGCCTCATCCAATCCTCCTCTTGCGTGAGGTGTAACCGGACACCGCGGAAAATAAACATTCCGGGCGCATAACGCTCGGCCCAGGACCGCGTTAGGCCAATATCCGAAACCTTTCGGAACGGCTCAAAACAGCAAACACCCCACCTATCGGCAATCGCCTTTCGGCAGTAGGCGACGACGAATTCGGTTTTGCCATGCGCCTCAGTGATTTCCAGAACAGATCCTTCGGCAGTTTCGATCAAACAGCACCTGGCTTGAACGACCGAACTCTGACCGCGACCATAGAATCGATAAATTTCTCTCATCACCTTTATCACGCCTCAAAAGGCCCGGATGTAGAGGCACCACAGTGAAAAAAGCCGGTTGGCCGCACGGAATTGTAGCTTTTTTGGGTTCTCGCCTCTACATGACCCGGAAAAATCGCGTTTTAAGGACAGAGGGTGAATTTCTCCCCTACTCCTAAAAACACGAATATGACCCTTACGACTACCCAACCACCAACGACTATACTTTGGCTTACCGACATTCACCTCGACCGCGCCAAACGCGAAGATACAGAACGGCTGCTTAGAAAAATATCCAAAATCGAATACGGCGCTCTGATCATCACTGGCGACATCTCGACGGCGCCATTTCTGGCCGGCCACCTTCGGGAACTGGCTGGGTCATGCGCACCTCGAAATCTTTACTTTGTCGCCGGCAACCACGACTACCACCACGGGTCGATTGAATCGGTCGACCGGGAAATCGCCAGCGTCTGCCGGTCTGTGAAAAACCTGCATCACCTTCGAGGAGATGCAATTATCCCACTGAGTCAAAATACGGCTCTGGTAGGTCATCGCGGGTGGGCCGATGCTCGTGCCGGATGGGGAAGACAAACCATAATCAGCAGTCGTGATCATCGCAACATAAACGACTTTCGCACGCTCACCCGAGCCGAGCTTTTTGCCAAAATGGAATCGTTGGGAAAGGAATCCGCTACGGCTTTTCGGAGGACCCTGCCATTCGCATTAAGCAAATTTCAGCACGTAGTGGTTGCCACTCATGTGCCCCTCTTTTCCGAGTCGGCCCACTATAATAACCACACCTGTGGGCCAACCCATCTGCCTCATTTTGTCAATCTATCCGCTGGCATGGCACTGGCTGGAATCACCCGAAATTTCCCTCACAGACAAGTCACAGTCCTCTCCGGCCACACCCACAGCCCGGCGACAATTCGAATTCTCACCAATCTTGAAGCGCGCGTGGGTGGTGCCCAGACCGGAAATCCGGGAATTCAGGATGTGTTGGAGTTCTCCTGATTCCGGCTGAACCCCAATTCAGCCCATTTCACTGGTAACAGGAAGATATTTCATTTTTGAAGAATCTCTGATGCTGCCCGTCGCGGCTTTCGCCGCGCCGGTTTTGCAAAAACAGTTAATCAGAGGTTATGAAAACACATACCCCAAGAAAAAAGACTGGTTCCCGCAACCCTTTCAAAATCACTGAGTTCCCATGCAAACACAACGGACAAAACCTTGATGATCTCGCCGATGAACTGGACGGGCTTGCCCGCAAGTCCTTGCGGGATGGCGTTCTTAAAGGGCCGCTGTCTGGACAGGAATCCGAAATCAGAAACGAAGCGGTAATTCTCGCGCTTCAATGGTTTGTTAGAAATGCCGATCCTGCCATGCCGACTAACATCGAAAAACCAGTGCCGATCTGGTACGCTCCACGTGCTTTGGCTCACGCACTCAAGATCGTCAAAATGCGTCTGGCGCGCTCACTGACCAAAGGGACGCTGGAAACCGTGCTTATCAACGAAACAAATGGCGGATCCACTCCGCACCCGTCGGATCTCACACCTAATGAGTGGCCGGCAGCCATAGCCCAGGAGGTGCTCTGTCGCGGCATCCGTCTCGCGGCGAAGAGCGGGTTGATCAGCCACGCCAATGCATGTATCGCGCGGCTGGTCTTCCTTGATGATATGCCAATTTCTCAGGTTGCTATTCGCCGCGGTGTCCATCGCAGCGCGGTTTCCCAACAAATTTGGAAGGTAAAGCGAGTACTTCCAGAGATTTTGGAAACCATCGAGGTTCCATCAATGGAATAAGGGCACACAGCTCGCTATCTATCATTCAAACTACTCACAAAACCTCAAAAACATGACAGAAAAAACTATTCTTACTTCTATCGAACACTATGCTCGTACTGGAGAAATCCAGGACGCTCTCATTCCATTTTTTCGGCAGTCCGGCCGTTGGGTGGGCGATTGTCGCAATTGGACAAAATCGACATACAAATTGGCATCATCCATTATGCATCAGGCATTCTTGCCGGAAATCAGGCGGACCACAAAGAACGATCTGGGTGAGCGAATTTTACTCACTTCACTCGTTTGGAAAAAACGCCGTGATCTTGAAATCCCATGGTATGAAGTAAGAGGCGCAATCAAAATCAAGAGTTTGGAAGCTGTTTCTGCTCCAAATCTCAGGGCAGTCGGTGGATATATTTATTCTTGCACTGACTCAATCGTTAGTTTGCCTAACCTGGTTAGCGTGGGCGGAGATTTCGACTTTCAGGGAACCCTAAACTTGCATGTACCGAAACTGACGTCTGTCGGAGGTTCATTGATGGTAGTCGAATGCGATTTACCCTGCCTCGAGACTGTGGGCAACCGTCTCTGGGGATATTGGAACGGCCCTCTGCATGTTCCCATGCTACGTTCCGTTGGGGGGAGTTTTGAGATCGAGGGGGCCGAGAGCGTCATCGCCCCGGCCCTGGAATGGGTCTGCTTTGATCTCAACCTGTCATATATAACAACTACGTTCAGCGCGAACAAACTAGTAGAAGTTGGCGGGTCACTTGATGCCAGGTCCGCTAGAATATTTCACGCTGCATCGTTGCAATCCGTGGGTGACAACCTCAATACTGAAGCGGCCCCGGACTTCTACCGACCTGATTTTGACGATTTAATGTTCTGGGAAATGCACCCTGATGCAAGAGCCAGATGGGAACTGAGAGAGGCAGTTAGAAAACAGATGAAGGATCTGCCGCCGATGTTTATCTGACGCTAGCCGGTGGCAAACCTAATTGGACGCGGAGTTTGGGCCCCGATGTCCCGTTTCCGGGACTTCGGGGGTTCAACCAAATCCTGTTTCTTGATCAAGGACCCTAGAAAAGCCCTTGGAACACTTCTGTTGTAACGCTTCGAAATAAATACGGGAGAAACTGCATACCCGCTTCGAATTAAAAACGGGGACGGCGAGCGAGTCTCGTGAAGAAAGCGAAAAAGCTTTTTGCTCGCAAAAAGCCATACAGGCCTCTTCAGGGAGGGGCCAAGGGGCAGTCAAGAGGCAAACGGAATAAGTGCCGCAGGCCGCGCACAGCGCGTTATGCCGGATTGCTTCTTGACGGCACCGCAGCGCCCCGGCCTATCCCCCGTGGGAAATTCGACTTTCCCCGTTCACAATGTGAGAAAACCCCGTGACGATAATCCCGTGAAAAGCGCGTCACGCTACACTTCTGTATCCAATCTGGATTGAATACAAACAACATTGGAAGAGAACGCATCACGCATCCTCCACCTCCACATCCCCCAATAACCTCAGAATGTCAGAATCACAAATTACTAGCAAAAGTACCATCATCCTCCCCCATCAGCAACCGGTCTTTGATCGCCTCTGTGCAATCGCCAGAGCTTGCCTTAACGTTAACAGGTCTACAATCGGACTAAAGCTACGGACATCATTCCTTCTGTTAGGCCCTAGCGGCTGTGGAAAGACGTTTCTTGCACAAGCTCTCTCTGACGAGATGGAGGTTCCATTTCTCTCAATCTCTGTTTCGGACTGGATTTTGCTCGGTTGCTCCAATCGCGGCGGTTCGGCTACCTGGCCGACAATCATCGACTTTATTGAACGCTCAAAGCAGAAACAAGGAGCGATTATATTTATTGATGAGCTAGATAAGTGCTATCACAATTCTAACTGGAATACATTTCTGAGATCCGAGATTTTTTCCCTTTGTGATGGCAGAGTTCAAAAGAACATAAATGACTTGGATGGAGATCGAATTACAGAGTCGCGGATTGAGGCGGTTCGGGAGTTTCTGGAAAATAGGACAATGATTCTTGCTGGCGCGGCGTTTCAGGACCTTTGGGAGGCCAAAACAAGGCCGTCTATGGGATTCATTCCATCACATTCTTCTAATGACCTACCCGAACTCCCGGAGCTGGTGAGGACCTTGCCGCGGGAATTGGTTAATCGCTTTTCTTCGGAGCTTTTCGTTATGTTTGATCTAACTGCGAATGACTACCGCCAAATGCTGGAAGCCGCGGCCGGACAGGTTGCGGAAACCTGGCGAAAGAGATTTCTTGAGTTAGGCATTTCAAGGATTGAGCAAGCCGTCCGTCACAGGAAGGGGGCGAGGTTCATGGAAGAGGTTTTGCTTTCCGCAATCGTTGAGGAGCGTGGGAGTTTGGCGAATTTTGTTCCACAGTCAAATCCAGCTTCATCCACTTCAAGAAACGATGATAGCGAACCAGAACTGGATGTGTTCTGACCTTATTAGAAATAGGATCTATCTGCCAGCGTTGGCGCAATCCGACATGGTGGCCGAGCTACGACGAAGAGAAATTGCCACGACTTTCCTTTCGGTCGCCGTGCAGGCAAACAACATATAATCTTACGATCTGAGAGAGTTGGATTCCACAAGCGGATTCAAGGATTTGTCAGACCAACAACACTAACAAGGCAGGAACAACGGAGCCGCGAAGACATCTTCAAGGATTTGCCAGATTTCCAGCCACAAACCAAAACACAGAAAGACACCAATAGACATGAAATCAATCGTTGAATTCTCAACACCCGAAGACATCCGCAAAATTCGCGAATCCACACCGTGGACCAGCACCCGCAAGGGATCCTATAACGATTCGCTCCTGCGTCCTAAATACGCTTCTAAAAAGCTGCGCTTTCCTGCTGGAAAGACTATGATCAGGATCGTGCCGTCTATCAGGCCCAGCGTGTACGATTGGATGATCGGAGTGCAGGCTATTAACTACAAGGATGGCCGGCACGCGCACCCGCGGACCCTTGGGGCTGGAAAGAGCGTGTTCGATCACGCATTCTCCTGGCTCAATACCCACAGACCGGAGACGCTGTTTTCGAAAGGCAATCGAGATGGTTACAGACTGCTGACGGACCCGGTCAGCGTGTTCTGGGCCATCGTTGAGGAACGCGGAAACTGGGTTGCCAGACTTTTCGTCGGGTCTGGATACGACGGCTCCAGAGGTGGGGTCCCAGGGCTTGGCTGTCAGATCTACAGGATGGTCAAGGATTTGGCTGATGAGGCGAATCCATTGGCGGATCCGGCCGATCCCGAGGAAGGAGTCATGATCTGCGTTGAAAAGTTGCAACCGGCTGGCGCGAAGTACGCGAGTTACTCGCTCCGGCTTGGCAGCCATCCGACTCCCATCTCGAAACTCATCAGTCAGATGACGGAGGAGGAGGGTTCAGCCCTCTGCCCGTTGGAAAACACGATCCGAATTCTCAGCGAGGATGAGGAATTCGAGCGGCTAGAGAAAATTGGAATCAATTCGGACACCATCGCAGCCATTCGTGCAAGTGTCCATTGAGGAGGGGTGAATACTTCCCTGGGGGGAATGTGCCGACGACAATGGAGCGGCTTGCTCCAATATGCCGGCGGAGCCGGGCCAGCGATGGCCCGGCTCTCATTTTCCCAAAGGAAATGATATTTCCAAGCTCCCTGCGGTTCAAGGTGGCGGGGATCAATCTCGCGCCATGTCACACCGCTCGCCACAGCGAAAACGTCAATCATATAGCCAGCGATGGCGATGCCGTCAACACCATCAACGCACCGGGCCGGTCCAGCGCATTCAACACCTGTTCCTCTCATCGGCTTGCTCTGCCAACCCGTTCAAGCCGCCGACCTGATCCCAATCCTCATCCGCCACCTCAGATGACACCCGACCCCATCGCCCAACTCTTTGCGGCTGTCACGCTACAACGGACACTCTCCGTCCAGGCACGCGCCGACCTCGAAGCAGCAGCACCGTCCCTCATCAAAGCGATCCGCCACCAGTCCGGGCAGTCCGCGAAATTGGAGACCATTCTTTGGTCCGTGTGGAATGGGCAATTGTCAGATACCCTCGCCGGCCTCGACGTGAACCTTGCTGTGGCCGCCGTCGCCATGATCGCCGCCCGCGCGTTCCTCGCCGGCGACGCCGACTGCTTGTTACGTCAAATCATCAGCGAATCCGGCACCCAACCTCCCGCCGTAATGAGTATTCCAGATCACGACCACGCCGGCTAGAGCCCCCGACAATGTCGCTGCAATCCCGCGCAGGAAACCCGGAAAATAGCCAGTCCGCAGGGACACCTTCAAAGGGAATCGCACATTACGTTGATTTCCCCCAATTTCAGCGGTTACCAAGCGCTGGAATTCCAGGGATGGCTCTATGGACGGTCTCTGTTGAGTCTATCTTTAAGGCATGGGGCTGCCGCCCCACACCCCGCCGAGCGGACGCCCGCTCGACCGCGTTTTCTCCCCTAAATCCCCCAGGGGACTTCGGCCCCACTCCCGTCGCCCCGGCCCGGGGCGAGGCGGGGGGAATGGTTTGTATGGCCCTCCTTCGGATCCTGATCGGTCAGCAAATGGTTGTGGTTCGGTTACACGGGAACTTTGAATATACCTCGTGCCTCTACGACGATCCCATCGGCCGAGATCTCCAATGCTATCCGTTCCAGAAAGAACTCGAAACCCAGGTCCGGGGAGATTTCCAATCCGCACTGGTTGTGCGAACCGACCTTCCAGCGGGCGCTTTTGCACACCAACTCGGAGCCTTGGTATCGAATCGCACAGCCTGCACCGTCGTGACATTTTGGGCAATTTTTGAAAATTTGCCGCCCCGGGTTGGTTTTCCGACGGTTTCTGACAATACTGATTTGAAGACCGTGCCAACCACCGAATCCAACACCCGACTGGGGGGAGATAATTCTTCGCAGTTGGAGTTTACCCGATTGTTTGTCGCCAGCCAGGCGGCATTCCAAGGGTTCCTGCTGACGTTGGTGCACGACCGGCATGCGGCCGACGATCTGGTGCAGGAACTGGCGTGCCGGTTGTGGTTGAAATTCGGCGATTACGAGCGGTCCCGCCCGTTTGTCGCGTGGGGGCTTGGGTTTGCCCGCTTGCTCGCGTTCGAGTGGCGGCGTCTCCAGGCGCGTCTGCCGGTGCCGC
>Ga0118677_10003865_pt1 | contig 27824 bp, 18 predicted proteins | sample AliMusrvi5mmetaG_FD_86154 | JGI IMG/M metagenome (GOLD analysis project Ga0118677, IMG submission 86154) | reverse complement strand
CGGCAGGCGAGCCTCGACGGCCCGCTCCACCGTGGCGGATTCCTTGTCGTGGTACGCTGCCTGCAGGATTTCGACCAGGCGCGTCCCGGCCTTCTCGCCTTCGCTGGCCAGGTCCGCCACGTCGATCTTCACGCGCATGGTCCCGGCGATTTCCTTCACCAGGCCGGCCCAGTCCCACTCCTCGGGGTTCGCCCCTTCGGGACAGTACTGGTCCATCAGCAGGTACGCCTGCTGCTCGATCGCGTTCTTGACCATGTCGTGGATGTCGGCGTCCTCGTCCAGCACGCGGTTGCGCACGCCATAGATGGTCTGGCGCTGCTGGTTCATCACGTCATCGTATTCCAGCAGGTTCTTGCGGATGTCGAAATTGCGGCCCTCGACGCGCTTCTGGGCACCCTCGATCGAGCGCGTGACCATGCGGTGGACGATCGGCTCGTCCTCCGGCACGTTCAGCGTGTCCATGATCTTCTTGATCGTTTCGCCGCCGAAGATCCGCATCAGATCGTCGTCCAGGGACAGGAAGAAGATCGACTCGCCCGGGTCGCCCTGGCGCCCGGCACGGCCGCGCAACTGGTTGTCGACGCGCCGCGACTCGTGGCGTTCCGTGCCCACGATCATCAGGCCGCCCGCCGCCAGCACCTCCAGGCGCTCCTCGGCACAGACCCGCTTGAACATGGCCTGGGCTTCGGCGAACTTCTCGCTGTCCGTCGATTCCGCCTGGCCCCGCGCCAGCGCGTCGGGATTGCCGCCCAGCAGGATGTCGGTGCCGCGGCCGGCCATGTTGGTCGAGATCGTCACCGACCCCTTGCGACCCGCCTGGGCGATGATCTGCGCTTCCAGCAGGTGGTTCTTGGCGTTCAGCACGTGGTGCGGGATGTTGTCGCGCTTGAGCAGCCGGCTGACCAGCTCGGACTTTTCGACCGACACGGTGCCGACCAGCACCGGCTGGCCCTTCGCGTAGCAGTCCTTCACCTGGCCCAGCACCGCCATGAACTTGGCCCGGTCGTTCTTGTAGACCAGGTCCTCGTGATCGTTGCGGATCATGTTCCGGTTCGTCGGGACGACCAGCACGTCCAGGTTGTAGATGCGCGCGAACTCCTCGGCTTCGGTGTCGGCGGTCCCGGTCATGCCGGCCAGCGTCTTGTACATGCGGAAGTAGTTCTGGAAGGTGATCGTCGCGAGGGTCTGGTTTTCTTCCTTGATCTTGAGGCCTTCCTTGGCCTCGACCGCCTGGTGCAGCCCGTCGCTCCAGCGCCGTCCCGGCATCTTGCGGCCGGTGAACTCGTCGACGATGATGACCTCGCCTTCCTCGATGACGTAGTTCACGTCGCGCTTGAACAGCGTGTGGGCCTTCAGCGCCTGGTACACGTGGTGCACCAGTTCCACGTTGTCGCCGTCATACAGGTTCTTCACGCCCAGGCGCTTTTCGGTCTTGTCCACGCCCGACTCGGTCAGGGACACCGCGTGCGACTTTTCGTCGACCAGGTAGTCCTCGTCGCGCCGCAGCGACGGCACCAGCGCGTTGGCCGTGTAGTAGGTCTCGCTGGACTCCTCGGCGGGGCCGCTGATGATCAGCGGCGTCCGGGCCTCGTCGATCAGGATGCTGTCGACCTCGTCGACGATCGCATAGTGCAGCGTCTTGGTCTGCTGGTTCTTGATCCCGAAGTCGAAGTAGCGGTGCACCATGGAGCTCAGGCTGAACTTCATGTTGTCGCGCAGGTAGTCGAACCCGAACTCGTTGTTCTGCCCGTACGTGATGTCGCACAGGTACGCGTCCTGGCGCTCCTGGTCGCTCATGCCGTGGACGATGACGCCGACCGTCATGCCCAGCGCCTTGTAGATCGTGCCCATCCACTCCGCGTCGCGGCGCGCCAGGTAGTCGTTGACGGTGACCAGGTGGGCCCCCATCCCGCGGTCGGGGACCTTCGGGTCGGGTTCCAGCGCGTTCAGGAACAGCGCGGTGGTGGCGACCAGCGTCTTGCCTTCGCCGGTCTTCATTTCCGAGATCATGCCGCGGTGCAGCGCGATGCCGCCGATCAACTGAACGTCGTAGTGGCGCATGCCGGTCGTGCGTCTGGACGCCTCGCGGACCGCGGCGAACGCTTCGACCAGCACGTCGTCCAGCGTCTCGCCGGCGACGAGGCGCGCGCGCAGCGTCCGCGTCATCTGGCCCAGGTCGTCCATCGACAGGGCTTCCATGCGCGGCTCGAGGGCGTTGATGGCATCGACCAGGGGCTGCATGCGCTTCAGCTCGCGCTCGTTCTTCGTCCCGAACACCTTCTTCAACCAGCTCATGCACCCTCCTGCACCGTCCCGGGAACACCGGCAGCCGAAATGGATCGGCCCCCGCGAGCGCGCGGATTCTACCATGTGTACCGGCCGGTGGAGGGGCAAGGCGCGATCAGGCGTCTGCGCGCGTCGGGAGCGGCGAGCGTCGGATGTGCGGGACGCTGTCGCGGATTGCGGCCATCAGGTCCTCGGAGGGCCCGCCCTTCGTGACGAAGGCCGTGGCGCCGGCCTCGCACATCATCAACGCCAGGTCCTCCTCGTCGTGCATCGACAGGCCGACCACGCGAATCTCCGGGAACTCCGCCAGGATGCGGCGGGTCGCCTCGATGCCGTTCATGTCAGGCATCGACACATCCATCACCACCACGTCGGGATGGGTGATGCGGGCCGCCTCGATGGCGACCTTGCCGTCCCCGGCTTCTCCCACGACGTCGAAGTCGGGCTCGCCCTGGAGCAGGTGGATGAGCCCCTGGCGGACGATCTTGTGGTCGTCGGCCAGCAGCACCCGGATCCTCGGCCCGGCACGCCAGTCGCAGGCCGCCGGCCCGGGGGGCACGAATTCGCTGCGACCGATCGCCGGCGCGGGAGGGGCCGGCGCCCGCTCGGGGTCCACGATGGGCAGGCGAATCGCGATCCTGCATCCCTTTCCCGGGTGGCTGTCGATGGTCACGCTGCCTCCCAGGAACTCGATCCGCTGCTGGATGCTGAACAGGCCGAACCCCCCGGAGCGCGCGCTGCGTTCGGGGGAAACGCCCGGGTCGAACCCGTCCCCTTCGTCCTCCACCTTGACCTCGGCCAGGGCGTCCACCCGGGCCAGGGTCAGGCGGGCACGCCCGGCGTTCGCATGCTTGACGACGTTGAACAGCAGTTCGCGGGCGCTTTCATACAGGAACGCTCGCGTGCTCATCGCCTCCGGCTGGGCGCCCGGGTCCGCGTCCACCTCGACCACGAGGCCGTGCTTTTCCCACATCGACCGGCCCAGCCACTCGAGCCCGGCCGCCAGCCCGGATTCGTGCAGGATCGGCGGGCTCAGCTCGACCGTCAGCGAACGCGATGCATCGAGGGCCTGGCGCAGCAGGTCCTCGGCCTGCCGGGCCGACTCGGCCAGGAAGGTCGCGGGGACATTCTGCCGCAGGATGCCGACGTGCAGCTTGGCCGCCACGAGGAGTTGCTGGACATGGTCGTGCAGCACGCGGGCCAGGCGATGCCGCTCCTGCTGCTCGGCATGCGTCAGCTGGAACGCCAGCTTCCGCAACTGCTTGGTGCGTTCGGCCACCCGCTGTTCGAGGGTCCGTGTCGCCATCTTCTGCACGGAACTGTCGCGGATCATGACCTGGATCGCGGGCCTGCCGTGGTATTCGATCGCCGTCGCCGTCGTGTCCACGTCCAGCGGCGTGCCGTCGAAGCAGATCAGTTGCTCCTCGAACGTCGGCGAGGATCCGTCCGTGGGCGTATGCCGCATCTTCCCGGCCACGATGCCCCGGCGGGCGGGGCTGACCAGGTCGAGGACCGGGCGGCCGACGATTTCTGCCGGGTCGGCTGCCCGAAGCATCCGGGCCGCCGCAGGGTTCGCGAACACGAATCGCCCGTCGCAGTAGACGAGGATCCCGTCGGGACTCAGGTCGACCAGGCTGCGGTAGCGCTTCTCGCTGTCCCGAAGCCCCTGTTCGAAGCCGACGCGGTAGGTCAGGTCGTTCCACACGCTCATCGCGCCGATGAGCGACCCGCAACGTCGCAACGGGAAGGCCGAGGTTTCGAAGGAGAGCTGGCGGCCTTCCGGGTTGGTGAAGGTCAGGAACTCGCCTCGCACGACCTCCCCGTCGAGGGCACGCCGCGACGGGAGTTCGTTGGGCAGCACCGGCGACCCGTCCCGTCTTCGGGGATTGAACCCCATGAACAGGCGCTCGTAGCCGTCGGCATCGAGGCCGGAGGGGTCGACGCCCAGGGCGGAACGGACCGCCGCGTTGGCCCGGCGGGCGGCGCCGTCCGTGTCGAAGGCTATGACCGGCTGGGGCAGGGCATCGAAGACGGCGTCCAGTTCGTCCCAATCGCCTCCCGATTCGGAGCGTGAACGGGATCGGTCCCTGGAATTCATGGAATTCCTCCGACATCCGAACCCGGGCTGCTTTACCACGATGATACATCAACCGATGGATCCCATGGAATCCACCCCGATGCGCGAAACGGGGAAACCCCGGCGGAGCGTTGCGCCCGGTCGCCGGTTTGCCCGCGGGCCCCGGTTGGACCTAGGATCGTCGGGACGTTGGAGGTCGCGATGGAAGATCCGGATCGGCTGCTGGGCGAGGACTCGGCTCACCGCAAGGGAACGGAAGGGATCATCTTCGACCTGGCGCGCAAGGCCGTGACCACGTCGGTGAAGTCCCTTCTGTCCACCGAGGAGGGGCTGCGGGCGCTGGTTGGCGCCATCGTTCCCAAGGAGGTCGGGCAGTATGTCCGAGGGGAGCTTTCCCAGTTGCGGAAGGACTTCCTGGAGGCCGTCGTCGGCGAGATGACGCGTTTCCTGAACCGGGTGGACCCCGCCACGGAAGTCCAGAAGATGCTGTCGGGGCTGACGTTCGACGTGCATGTCACCGTGGGCGTGTCGAAGAAGGACCCCGGCGCCAGGAACGCCGCCGGCGGTTCGACGGCCCCCCGGAAACCCGCGAAGAAGGCCGCCCGCGGGGCGCGCCGCCCGAAGGCTTGACGCCTCCTGGACGTCCGCGATGCGGCCGCGTCTAGAGCTTCGCCCGCGCCACCGCCCGTACCGCGTCCCGATCCGGGACGCTCGCGTGCAGAGCCTGGACGAACGCGCAGGCTTCGTCGCTGGTCAGGCCGCGGGTCAGGACGAGGTAGGCGGCCACCACCGTCGGCGAGCGGCTGAGGCCGATCGCGCAGTGCACGTAAACGCCCCTTCCGCGCTCCCGCAGTTCCTTCAACAGGCTGGCGGCCTGCAGCGTCCGGCTCCGGAGCGCCGCCGGGGATAGATCGGGGATCTCGACCCGGTGCAGTCCCAGGTCGTGCGCCATGGCGATCCGGAAGGCCAACTGCGGGAGGATGCCGCAGGCGCGGGCCTCGTCCTCGGTCTGCAGCGTCAGCACATCCTGGACCCCGAGGTCGCGCAGGTGGGCGAACTCCTCGGGCGCGCGGGGCGCCCGGCCCACCCACAGGCCGGTTTCGATGGCATCGGGGGTGAAGTCCTCGACCATGGGCGCATTGTACCCCGGACCGGCCGCCACCGCCCCCCTTTCCAGGGCATCCCGGGCAGCAGCACCGTGCCGGTGCCGATGCCGCCTTGACAGTGCGGGTCGCTTTGCAGAAAATCCGCGCGGTGGTCGGCGGTACTCGCCGGCGTTTGATGTTTTCGAGGCACCGGGAGGCTTCGTCATGGCCATGAAGATCGATGCGGATCTGTGCGTTTCCTGCGGCGCGTGCGAAGAGGCGTGTGACATCAACAACGCGATTTCCCAGACGGACACCGCGTACGCGATCGACGCCAGCAAGTGCGACGAGTGCAAGAGCGCGGGCGGCGATCAGAAGTGCGTGCCGACGTGCGGCGTGGACGCCATCGTCAAGGCGTGATGCGAGTCCTCCGGGGCCGGCTCCGGTCGGCTCCGGCGGGTTCGTGTTCCAGCGATTGCACCCTCCGGTCGGGACCTGCTAGACTGCCGGCAGCCTAGTCGGGAGCCCAGCCATGCGCCTGCGCCTGGTCGTCGCTGCGATGATCGTATCGTCCGCTGCCCTCCTGGCCCTCGGCGGGTGCCAGAGAATCAAGACGACGCTGGGGCTGGGGGACAGGATCGCGACGCCCGATCCGGGAACGCCGGAGGCGGTCATCCAGGACGTGCTGAAGGCTGCCCGGATGAAGGACGAGGCCGACGGCTGGGAAGCCTTTTCGAACCTGCTCCACTCCCGTGAACTCGCCTCCCCGGCCGCGATGAACGAGTGGCAGACGATGCTGTACCCGACCATCCGCAGGAAGGTCGACCTCCTGCTCGAGGATCGGTCGGCCCTGATCTACCGACTGATGGACAAGCGCGAGGACGGGAAGGAAGTGAAGATCTTCGTCAAGAACTCCCAGAGCGACGTTCCCACGCCCTGCACGCTTCGCCAGGATCCCGAGCGCGGGAACGCGTGGCGGGTCTTCAGCGCCTGCTTCTAGTCGGCGACCGGCCCCGGGCCGTTACCTGCGGGCGAACCCGATGCCATCCGTGGAGGTCGAACCGGGATGCCTGAGTCGTACGTCAACGCCCCGGTCCGGGGAAACTCGAACGCCATGCACGTGGATCCCGGCACCGGGACGATGCTTGCCTACTCGGCTGGAAGCTTCCCGATGGGGATGCTGCTGCTGGTGATCGCCTCCTGGCTGATGCGGCTGTACTGCCCTTCCGAGGACGAGGTGGGCCGCGTCACGCTGGTGGACCCGTGGGTCTTCGGCCTGGTGTCGTCACTGGTGATGTTCGTGGCGGCCTTCGCCGACGTCGTGGTCGGCTTCTATTCCGACAGGATGAAGGGGCCCGGCGGTCGCCGCCTGCCGTTCATCCGGTGGGGGCTGCCCTTCCTGGCGCTGTCCTTCCTGCTGCTGTGGTTCCCGCCGGTCCACGATCGGTCGCCGCTCAACATCGCGTGGCTGGTGGTGATGCTCGGGGCCCTGCACCTGTCGTTCACGATCGTCGTGAATCCCTACCTCGCGCTGATGCCCGAGGTCTGGCGGACCGAGCCCGGCCGGGTGCGGGTGTCGGCGTGGATGGCCGGCGTCAACGCGCTGGCGCAGATCTTCGCGTTCGCGGGTTTCGGCGTGGCGATCGACGCCTTCATGGAGGGCGGCAACCTGTTCGGCTTCGTGATCCCGGACGGGTTCAAGCTGGCGGCCGTCGGCGGCGCCGTGCTCACGGCGCTTTCGCTGCTGCCCACGCTGTGGAAGGTGAAGGAAACGCCCCACACCGAGGACAAGGACGTCCCGTTCGGGCTGGTCGAGGCGGCCTGGCAGACGCTGAAGAACCCCGCCTTCCTGCCCTACATCATTTCGGGGGCCATGCTGTACGCGGCCCAGTTCATGATCGAGGCGGCCCTGCCGTTCCTGGTCGTGACGAAGATCGTCGACGATCCGAAGGACGGCGACCTGCTGGCGTCCTTCATCCTGCTGGGCCTCGTGGCCCTGACCATGGTGATGTTCCCGTTCGCCGAGCGGGTGTCCAGGCGGGTCAAGAAGACGCACCTCTACCTGGGCAGCCTGATGTCGTTCGCGGTGCTGATCCCGCTGTCGACGCTGGCGGGCAGCATCCCCGGGGTCCCGGCGATGGCGCACCTGATCGTGATCATCGCCCTGATCGCACCGGGGCTGGCCATCGGGCTGGTCATCCCGCGGGCCATCCTGGCCGACGTGATGGACTACGACACCCAGCGGACCGGCTACCGCCGGGAAGCGATGTACAACGGGATGGAAGGCCTGATCCAGAAGATTGCGGGTGGCCTGGCGCCGCTGCTGCAGGGCTTCCTCTTTTCGGCATTCGGCTACTCCCGGGAGCACTCCCTGGGGATCGTGCTGTGCGGTTCCGCGGCAGGCGTGCTGTCGCTGATCGGGTTCGTCGCGTTCCTGAAGTACCCGCTCAAGAAGTGAAGCCGGCAGGACCGACGCCTGCCGGAGGGGAGATTGGCATGAGGTCGCGGTTCGAATCGGTGCTAATCCTGGGATCGGTCCTGGCCCTGGCGGCATGCGGCGGTGGCAGCGCGAGCCGCGACGTGCCCGCGGATCCCGGCCCGTCCGACGTGCCGGACGTGGAGGACGCGGCGGACGCCGCGGATGTCCCGGTCGTCGTCGATGCGCGCGACGTGCCCCGGGAGGTCGAGCTTCCGCCCATCCCGGACCTGTCGCCGCTGGTCAACCCGTTCATCGGGACGAATGGCGCCGGGAACGTCATCCCGGGGCCCTGCGTCCCCCGGGGCATGGTCAAGCTGTCGCCCGACACCAACTCGGGCACCGGCAGCATCGACGCCTACGAGTGGGGCAACGACAAGATCCAGGGCTTCAGCCACACGCACCTGGAAGGTCCCGGGGGTGGCAACAACGGCTACAGCCAGATCCTGGTGGTGCCCACGACCGGCGTGCTGAAGACCAGCGTCGATGACTACGCGTCCGCCTATTCCCACGACGACGAGTCCGCGTCGCCGGGCTACTACGCTGTCACGCTGAAGGACTACGCGATCCGCGTCGAGCTGACGGCCACCGCGAAGTGCGGCGTCCACCGCTACACCTTCGCGAACGCCGGCGAGGCCCGCGTGCTGATCGACCTGGCCCGCAGCCGGGGCCAGGCGCTGGGCGGCGAAATCACGCTGGTGAGCGATCGCCGCGCCGAAGGCTTCGGCAAGTACCAGGTGAACCCCCTGGTGGCGGCGCCGCTGGCCGATTCCAACCCGGGGACGGGCGAGGCCACCGTGTATTTCGCGCTGGAACTGGACCACCCGTTCCTGGAAACGTCCGCCACCTACGTGTCGGGCGATTCGACGGCCGTCCACCTGGACCTGGGGCCCGTGGCAGGGGACGTGGTGGAGGCCCGGGTCGGCATCTCGTACATTTCGGCCGCGCAGGCGCGCAAGAACCTCGAATCCGAGTGCCTGGGCCGCACGTTCGACGAGGTGCGCCAGGCTGCCGTGGCCGCCTGGAACCGGAAGCTGTGGCGGGCCGAGGCCACCGGCGGCACCGACGCGCAGCGGCGGATCTTCTATACCGCGATGTACCACGCGTTCCTGGTGCCGGCGGACTACACCGAGGACGGGCAGTTCTTTTCCGGGTGGGACGGCGTGGGCAAGGTCGTCCAGGCCGACGGCTGGCACTATCACGCGGACGACTGGTGCGCCTGGGACACCGGGCGCGCGACCCATCCGCTGGACACGATCGTGGACCCCGAATCCTGTTCGGACATGGCGCAGTCCTTCGTCCAGACCTACAAGGACAGCGGCTGGATGGCCAAGCAGACGTGGAACGCGCTGGGCGATTCCCGGTGCATGACGGCGAACTTCCAGTTCTGCATCCTCGCCGATGCCGCGGTGAAGGGCCTCAAGGACTTCGACGTCGAGACCGCCTGGGCGGCCATGGTCAAGGGCGCCAACCAGGATTCGGAAAACATCCTGCAGGACGTCCTGTGCGGCTACCTGGACCAGGGCACGCCGCCCGACTACGTCAACCTCGGCTACGTCAGCCACCAGTGCGACAGCGACCAGTCGGCCAGCATGACCATGGAATACGCGTTCAACGATTTCTGCATCGCGCAGTTCGCGGACGCGATCGGCAGGGGCGCCGAGGGCGCCGCGTATCGCCAGCGGTCGAACAACTGGAAGAACGTCTTCGACGGGACCATCGGCTTCGTGCGCCCGAAGAACCGCGACGGCACCTGGGTCGAGCCCTTCGACCCGACGGCCTACCAGGTGGACTTCACCGAGGCGGACTCGTGGAAGTACACGTGGCACGTGAACCAGGACGTCTGCGGGCTGGTCGACGCGATGGGTGGCGCGGCGAAGTTCGAGGCGAAACTGGACGAGTTCTTCAGCGGCAACCACTTCGACATGGGGAACGAGCCGGACTTCCACGTGCCGTTCCTGTACACGTACGTCGGCAAGGCGGCGAAGACGCAGACGCTGGTCCGCGACCTGCTGACGCGGTACTACACGGACCAGCCCGACGGGCTGCCCGGCAACGACGATTCCGGCGCGACGTCCTCCTGGATCGTGTTCGCGATGGCCGGCCTGTACCCCGTGGCTCCCAGCGACCCGCACTACGTGATCGCGTCCCCGGTGTTCGAGAAGGTCGTCCTGCACATCGATCCCGAGCGTCAGGAGGGCATCGATTTCACGATCCAGGCGAACGGCGTGTCGGACACGAACCGCTACATCCAGTCGGCGACGCTCAACGGCGTGCCGCTGAACACGCCGCGGATCGCGCACGCGGACATCGCGAAGGGGGGCACCCTGGTCCTCGTGATGGGCGCCGCGCCATCGACGTGGGGCTCGTCCCTCTGCCCGGCCCAGCCCTAGGCCCCCGCCGGGCCCGGGCCTGCTCGCCGCCCGCCGTCCAGCCTCGATCCGTCACCCTTGATTCCCCCGTCGTCGCTTGCACAGCACCTCCGCGCGTGGCCGATCCGGCGGGGCTGCGATAGAATTGAGCGGGAGGGATCATGAGCCAGGCGGGCGACAGGCCGGAAGACGACGAGGAGGGCAAGCGGGACGTCGTGCTGATCTCCGGCATCGACCGGGCGCGCAACGAGGTCCACGTCCTCAAGCCGGCCCAGGACGGCATCGAGGCGGCCGTGTTGCGGCAGGTCGAGGACGGCGTGCCCCTGACCGGCGACCTCGTGCGGCTGCACCCCCACAAGGGCATCCCGTTCCTGGCCGAACTGGAAACCGTGTTGCGCCACCCGGACAGCGTGCGGCGGGCCGGTCGCGGGCACAACGGGCCGCCGATGGTGGCCTCGGAGGCCTATCGGCGCGGATGGGACGCGATCTTCGGCGCCCGGCCCACCGCGAAGGATGACGCGGAAGCCAACTGACGGCACGCGCGGGCGTTTCGATTCCCCCGTCTTGCGCGGTCTCCCCGGGCGCCCCATGTACAGAGCCGGGTCGATTCGGACAGGGGGGGCCATGGCCACGGTGTTCGTTCCGAAGGAGGCGGCGGGCGAGACGCGGGTCGCCGCGACGCCCGAAACGGCCCGGCGCATCATCGCCGAAGGGAATTCCCTGACCGTGGAGTCCGGCGCCGGGACGGGGGCCAACTTCCCGGACGAGGCGTACTCGGCCGCCGGCGCGACCGTCGTCACGGATGGCCCAGGCGCCTGGGGCAGCGCGGACTTGGTGCTGAAGGTCAACCCCCCGACCGTGGACGAGGCGTCGCGGCTGAAGGAAGGCGCCGTGCTGGCGTCGTTCCTGTACCCCCTGTCGAACCTGGGCGCGATCCGGGCGCTGGCCGCCCGGAAGGCCGTGGGCTTCGCGCTGGACCGGGTGCCGCGGATCAGTCGCGCCCAGTCCATGGACGCGCTGTCGTCGCAGGCCAGCATCGCGGGATACAAGGCGGTGATCCTGGCCGCCGACCACCTCCCCCGCGTGATGCCCCTGATGATGACCGCGGCCGGAACGCTGACCCCCGCGCGGATCGTGGTGCTGGGGGCGGGCGTGGCGGGGTTGCAGGCGATTGCGACGGCGAAGCGCCTGGGGGCGGTCGTCGAGGTGTCGGACGTGCGACTGGCTGCGGCCGAGCAGGTCGAAAGCCTGGGCGCGCGGTTCATCCAGGTCGAGGGCGCCGAGGACCTGTCGGGGGAGGGCGGGTACGCGAAGGAGGCCTCCGCCGAGTTCCTGAAGCGCCAGCAGGTCGAGGTGCGCAAGCGCATCGTCGCGGCCGACGCGGTGATCACGACGGCGCTGGTCCCGGGGAGGAAGGCGCCGCGCCTGGTGACCTCGGACATGGTGCGGGACATGCGGCCCGGGTCGGTCATCGTCGACATGGCGGTCGAGCAGGGCGGCAACTGCGAGGACAGCGAGGACGGGCAGATCGTCACGAAGCACGGCGTGACGATCGTCGGCCTGCGCAACCTGCCGGGACGGGTCCCCGTGCACGCCAGCGAGGTCTACTCGCGAAACCTTCTGGAGGTGGTGCGCCTGCTGTTCCCGAAGGGCGTCCGAACGATCGACCTCGCGGACGAGATCACCGCCGGGGCCGTCGTCACCCTGGAAGGCGCGATCCGGTCGCCGGACGTGGCCGAGGCGGTCGCGAAGAGCATCCCGTAGGCCCCGGGTGACTCCGACCGCGGGCGCACGCAGCCGCGCCCTACCAGATCCCCGGCAGAAAGCGTTTCACGCGGGTGCGATAGGTGGCGTACTCGGGGAACGCGGCCGTCAGCACCTGCTCCTCCCAGCCCATCCGGGTGATCTGCAGAGCCAGTTGCGCCAGGGCCACCACGACGGCGATCCAGGACAGGTGGTTCAGGACCAGCCCGATCGCGGCCAATTCCTCGGCCAGGTACAGGGGGTGGCGTACGATGGCGTAGGGGCCGGTTGTGACCAGGCGTCGCGCTTCCGGGAAGATGCTGAAGGATCGGCCCAGCCAGAGCAGGCTGGCCAGCATCAAGACATGGCCGGCGACTTCCAGACCTGCGGCGGTCCAGACGAGGGCGGCGCCCGAGGACGACGGCATCAAGCCGAGGAACGTGAGCCCGAAAGCGCCGAGAAAGGCCCCAAGGCGGGGCAGGAAACCGGGTTGCTTGTGCGACGCGGTGCGTCGGACCAGGAAGAGCACCACCAGGAGGGCCGCGAAGGCCAGGTCGGCAAGGATCGACACGACCTGCCGGAGGGTTTCGGGATCCTCGATGTTCTCCTGGAGCAGGGGAATCATCCGGATCGTGATCGCGACCCAGGCCAGGAAACCGAACCAGGCGACCCCGGCCAGGCGGGCGAGCACGTCGAGGGTGCGCTCCCAGTGCGGGGGACGGGGCAGGTCAGTCAAGGGCACCTCCGGAAGAAGCAGGCATGCGGACGGCGCCCGCTTTCAGCATGGGCCTATTCTCTGCCAGAACGACAGAGGGCTGTCCCCTTTTTTCCGGGGCTCAGTCGCCCAGCGCGGCCGTCGCCATCACGGCGTCGGCGTCGTCCGGGCCGATGCCGCCCTTGAAGTGGAACACGCCGGGCAGCAACTGGGACTCCTGCTGCACATAGTCGCCCATCGCCAGCAGGCAGCGCCGCACCTCGTCGCCGGTGGTGCCGACCGCCTTGTACGACGAGTCCAGTTGGACGTCCCGAAGGAACTTCCGGACCGGCACGACATCCTGGCCCTGGTACGCGCCGGCCAGCAGCACGCCCATGCCCACCAGCGCGCCGTGCAGGTAGTGGCGCCTCGTCCGGTGCTCCAGGCAGTAGGCGACGTAGTGCTCGCTGCCTTCCTCGGGGCGGGCGTTGCCCACCATTTCGCACAGGCGGACCTCGCCGACATACAGTTCGGACAGCAGGTGCAGGCCGGCCTCGGTACAACGACCGATCTCGCTCGCGCCGTCGAACATCCGCTGCAGCAGTGCCTGCGACAGCGTCGCGATGCCCGGGTCGTAGGACTCGCCGAGTCGCGCGCCGGCCTCTCGCCAATCCCACAGCGCGGTGAAGATCGACAGGATGTCGCCGACCCCCGCCCGGTTCAGCAGCGGATCGGCGGCCTGAAGGATGCCGTAGTCGATCAGGAAATGGTCGGGGAACATGGCGCCCACGTAACGGACCCGCGAGCCTTCGCGGATGCCGATGGCCTTGGTGTAGGCCGCGTCCACCGACAGGATCGAGGGGACGAGGACCAGCGGCAGGCCGGTCTTCCAGGCCGTGAACTTCGCATGGTCCAGCGCCGAGCCGCCGCCGATGCCGAACACCGCCGAGCCGCCGGCGAAGGAGGCGGAGACCTGCTGGACCACGTCGTGTTCCATCGTGGCGACGTGATGGACCTGCGTGCGGTCGTTCGGGAACGCCCCCTTCACCAGGTCCCAGGGCTCGGGCTGCGTCAGCACGATGGGTCTGTAGAAAAGCGCCGCTGGCAGGCTGCCCAGGAGATTGCGGCCGTAGGTCGGGATGGCCACGCGAGGGTCGGGATTCCGTGCCATGGGCAACCTCTCGTCGAACGTTCGGTCCAGGGGCCAACGACACCGGCCGGCGGCCGAAGGATGCCTGGATCGGATCGAATTGTACAGTGACTGTCAGAATCAATTCGAACTGGTGGACGACGGATCCGATTTCATGGCAGAGTGTGCCATAAATGCCGGCGAGGAAGCCGGATCCTGGCTACTGGCGCCTGGATGCGTTCGATGAAAGGATCCCGGGGCGGCCTGGCTGGCGTGGTCGGCCGGACGTCGACCCGGTTTCCGGAGGCGATCGATGCGTGGCACGAAGTTCCTGCTGCCGGTGGTGATGATCCTGGCGGGGTTCGCCGGTTGCGGCGGCGCCGCGTCCTGCCCGTCCTGCGACGCCTGTCGGGCGGACGGCGGATGCGCTTCCTGCGATGTCCCGTCCGACGGGACGGTGGTCGCCGACGTCCCGACCGAGGCGTCCGGGGATGCCCCGGCGGAGGTAGACCCGGGTGCGCCGTCGCCCACGTACTGGACGGCCGAGGCGACGAAGGCGGTCGATGATCTGGTCTTCGTGTCCTACAACGGCCAGAAGATCTTCGGCCTGGGCATCCACCCGGCCCTCAGCGGGGGCTGGGACGGCCTGACCGGGGCGAACGGATGCAGCCACGTCCCGGGGGCGGATCACTGGGTCGGGACCACCAACGACGGCGTCCAGCAGACCCACGCGGCGGCCGATGCAGGGGCCAATTTCGCGTACACGTGGGACTATCCGCGGGTCGAAGACTCCACGCTGGCCCCGGAATACCTCCACGTCGATCCGCCGTTGCTGGGCCTCTGGCACGCCGAGTACGGGACGCTGGACGAACAGTACGGGCCCGGCCACGAGGTGGTGCCGGTGATGGCCTGCCCGTATGGCGAAACGGACATGGACGGCTTCCAGGCGGCGAACGCCCAGAAGATGAAGGACGATTTCGAGGACTTCAAGGCGCGTCGCGGGAAGTGGTCCAAGGAGACCCTGCCGAACCTGCCGTCGTTCGCGGACATGCCCTGGTTCTGCTGGCACCCGACCTTCCGCATGCGCGGCGGCGGCGACGGCACCGGCGAGGTGTTCACGGACGAGCAGGTCGAGGTCTACGCGAAGTCCACCAGCATGGTCATCGGCGATTCCTACAGCTACGTGTGCAACCGGTGGGACGGCATCGACGCGGTGGTGCAGGGGCAGAAGGGGCCGATGGGCGAGTGCTACGACGACTGGCTGTCCAGGAACGATCCGGAGCACCGGGACTACTTCGAGGCCGGTTGGTCGCTGGCCCACAGCCTGCGCAAGCATTCGAATCCCGACGCGGTCGTCTGGATGTGGATGCAGGGCCACGCGTTCGACGACGACATCGGCGGGAGCACCTGCTGGAACGGGTCGTCGAGCCTGTGGGCCCGGGGGCCGTTCCCGACCCTTCGGTACCTGCGCAAGGAAATCATGTCGACGGTGGCCGCGGGCGGCACCGGCTTCATCTACTTCGGGTACGGCTACGGCCGCGACGCGACGGCGTCGAGGGCCCGGTCGCTCATCGCCGCGCTGCGCTGGGACGAGGTGTACCGCCCCGCGCTGCTGTCCCCCCGCCTGGATGTCGGCCAGGACCTGGCGCTCGCAGGCGAGGGCGGACGGGCGCACCTGATGACGAAGTGGGATGCGGACTCGCGGACCGCGTACCTGCTGGGCGCGAACCCCGGCGCCCTGGTGACGCCGATCGAGGTCACGTTCCCCTGGACCGTGGCGAAGGTGGAACTGCTGGACTGGTGGACGCCCGGATGGATCGAGGATCCCGCGGTGCACGGGATCCGGATCTCCGACCGCACGGTGGGCTGGACGGCCCCGCAGGACGACGGGTTCATCATCCGCGTGACGCCGATGTTCGCCGGCGGCGCTGCGAATGAAGGTGCGCGCTGAACGGCCCGCCGATGGAGACAGGACGATGAACGCGACGGTACGATGGTCCTTCGTGATCACGCTGGCGGCGGTGGTGGTGGCGGGGTGCGGCGCGGGCGACTCGCCGCGTTCCACCGCGGCGCTGACGCGACCGGCCATCGACCGCAATTTCCTTCGGGACGAACACGGCCGCTACCTGTCCTTCCACGGGATCAACGTGGCGGGCTCGACGAAGGTCCCGTCCTTCGTGAAGGAGCAGGGGGGGGCGTGGCGTCCGTTCGTGAAGGACGACCTGGACCTGCGTCCCACGGCCTACGATGCGTCGTTCGTGGGCCGGCCGTTCGCGCTGGACGACGGCTGGAGGCCGGGCGACGGCACCGCGGCGATGGGCTTCGCCAACGTCCGGTCGGAAATCCGCAAGCTGCACGACAACGGCTTCGACTCGTTCCGGCTGCTGGTGATCTGGGAGGCGGTCGAGCCCCGGATGAAGGGCGTGTACGACACCGAGTACCTGTACTACCTGCGCAACGTCGTCCAGATCGCCAGCGAGGAGGGCGTCTACGTCCTGATCGACTTCCACCAGGACATGGTCAGCCGCTTCCTCACCGCGAGGTACAACGACCGGCCGACGTTCAAGAAGCAGGACGGCACCGTCGTCACGGCCGAGCCCGAGAGCATCGAGGCCATCGTACTGGCGCTGTTCGGGCCGTACACGGACCAGGTGCGCGGGGACGGCATGCCGAAGTGGGCGGTGCAGACGGCGCTGCCGGAAAAGGACATGCGGCCCGAGAACCTGTTCTGGGGCACGCCGCGCATCGTCAGCCAGTTCTCGCCGTCGCTGCTGTGCAAGGCCTACCAGGTGTACATCTTCGTGTCGGGCAAGGACGCGGACGGGATGATCACCTTCGCCTGCAGCACCCTGGACCCGGCCAGCCCGAACTACGATCCGCTGGACGGCCGGTCCTCGGTCTGCAAGGCCGTGCTGGACGTGTCGGACGACGACCTGGACCCGTGGATCAAGCAGATCGCGCGATACGCCTGCAACGTCGAGAACCCGGTCGGCGTGCCCGGCACGGACCCGGTTTTCCCGCCCGAGGAGTCCGTGGACATGCTGCCGTTCACCGACTGGAGCCAGGGGGAGATCGTCAGCCTGGACGCCGAGCGCACCAACGCGGCGTTCTTCGCGTCGGACGCGGCCTTCCCCGGCCTGTACGCCCGCGAGTGCCGGGACGGTCGGCCGAACCCGCACGACCTGTACGGATGCCCGAAGGACAAGGTCGTGCTGCCGACGCACACGGTCTGCCGCGACACGGACAAGGGCACCTGGCAGGTCGAGGGCTGCACGCTGCTGCAGGAGGAGTACTGGACGGTCAAGGACTACCTGCAGGATTCGTATGCGAATTCCTGGCTGCAGGTCGTGGACCAGGTGAAGGACCTGCCGAACGTGATCGGATACGACATCATGAACGAGCCGGTGGGCTACAACATCACGCTGGCAGTGCAGGCCCTGGTCCAGATGGGGGGCGTCAACGACCAGATGATCCTGGACCTGGTCAAGGGCCTCGTGAAGGACCCCGCGGTCGCCGAGAACATCGCGAAGGTGGTGCCGGCGCTGGGCCTGATCCCGTCGGTGCCCGCCATCCCGGCCGAGCCCGCGGCTCCGGTCGAACCCACGCCGCCCGTGGATCCGGGTACCTCGGCGGACGCGGACGCGATCGAGCGATACAAGGTGCAGAAGGCCCTGTACCAGGCCGCGAAGCAGACCTACGACGCGGACAAGGCGAAGTACGACGCGGACATGGCCACCTATCCCCAGCGGAAGAAGGACGCCGAGGACGAAAAGGCCCGCGTGCTGAAGTCCTGGGGATTGACCTGGGAGGGGCCCGACAACGCCGAGCCGTCGAAGGCGGGGAAGGAGGCGGACGGGAGCCTGACGATCGCGTCGAATTCGATCAGCCTGTTCAGCCTGGTCGACCTGAACACGTCGTTCGACTGGGCCTACCTGCGGCCGTTCTACAGCCGCGTCGGCGGCGCGATCCTGAAAGCCGATCCGCGGGCCCTGTTCTTCATCGAGGGCTCGATGGGACTGGGCAGCGTCGGCTACGACCTGGGCATGCCGACGCCCGACGGCCTGGAAGGGCACGTGGTGTTCGCGCCGCACCACTACGAGGACATCTACCCCTTCCTCGGGTTCAACATGAACCCGCGCTACTTCAAGGTGGAAGAGGTCCGCTACCGCGACTACACGGAAGGGATGAAGAACGCGGCGCTGCTGGCCACCGAGTCGCTGGGCAACGCGCCTGTCGTGTTCGGCGAGTTCGGGGCGTACTTCAACTTCAACGGCATCGAGCAGTCGATCGCCGACGACTACGTGATCACGAAGAACATCTACGACAACTATTTCGAAGGCTTCGAGTCGCTGTTCGCCAGCCGGATGCTGTGGTGCTACAGCCCCGACAACGACAAGCGGTACGGGGACCTGTGGAACAAGGAGGACTTCAGCATCCAGGGATTCGAGCAGCCCGGGCCGAACGGGACGACCGTTCGCCCCTGGCGGGCTCAGGAGGTCTGGGCGCGGCCCCACGCGCGGTCGCTGGCCGGGCGGCCGATTTCGACGCACTTCTACAGCCCGTATCACTTCTTCGACCCGCAGAAGGGCGAGCCGGACCCGCAAGGCGAGTTCGAGGTGCGCTACGAGAGCAAGGAAACGAACCAGCCCACGGAAATCCAGATCCCGTACGACGTGCAGTACCCGGCGGGCTTTCACGTATGGCTTTCCGACGGCGTCGCGTACTACGACCACGGGCGGCGCACGCTGTACCACCTGCCCTCCGCCGATGACCCGGGGGCGGTGCATTGGGTGAGGATCCTGCCCCCGGCGGACGGTCGTCCCGCGATCGGGTGGCAGTACTTCTTCCACGGTGACGAAGTGGTCGCAGGCGATTGATTGCGGGGAACGGCATGAAGACGATGACGAGGATCGGGTCGGCGCGGAGGACCCGTGGCGTGGCGACGGCCCTTGCGACGCTGGCGATCGCCTGCGGCAGCGGGTCGCAGTCGGTATCGGATCCCGGTTCCGCGGCGGATCCGGGGCCGGACCGGGACGTTCCCGGCGAGGTGGGGACCGACGTGCCCGCGACGGCGCCCGTGCAGGCCGGCGTGGGGCAGGCGAGGATCGACCCCACGTTCGAGACCTACACCGACACCAACGGCAACCACGTCTGGGACGCGGGCGAGCCGTTCGACGACACCAACGGCAATCTCAAACTGGACACGCTGTGGATGGGCGGGTTCGGGCTGCGACAGCCGACCGGCACGCACGACCCCCTGACGGCCCGGACGATGGCCCTGCGCCTGTACGGCGACCTCTACGTGTTCACGGCGCTCGACACCGTGGGCTTCGGCATGTCGCGCGTCCACGCGGTGAAGGACCGGGTAGCGGCCGCCCTCGGGGCCGGCGTCATCGACCCCGACCGGATGTTCATCGCCAGCGTCCACACACACCAGGCGCCGGACACTGTGGGGGTGTTCGCCGGCAGCGTGAATCCCGGCTGGGACGAAACCTACCTGCAGCACGTGATCGACGGGGCTGTCGCCAGCATCGTGGCCGCCGTGGGTGACCTGAGGCCTGCCCACCTCGTGGTGGCGAGCGCGGCGGGTGACGGGTTGGTGCGCGACATCGACCCGCCCGTGATCATGGACCCCTACGTCGGGATCCTGCAGGCCGTGGGTGCCGGGGACGGCCTGCCGATCGCGACGATGGCGACGATATCGAATCACCCCGAGGCGGCCTGGGCGGACAACACGTTGATTTCGGCGGACTTCCCGCACTACCTGCGGGACAAGCTGGAAGCCGACCTGGGCGGGATGGCCCTGTACTTCAGCGCGGACCAGGGGCTGATGCAGACGTGCGCGGAAATCGCTCCGGCGGGGTTCGAGCGGGCGCAGAAGATCGGCGAATCGTACGCGGAGCGGATCGCGGCGGCCGTGAAGGCCGCGACGGTGCTGGGGGACGCGGATGTCGCCCCGACGTTCGGGTACTCGACCGTGCCGGTGACGCTGGAAAACTTCGGCCTGGCGATGCTGGTCCAGGCCCAGGTCGCGGACGGCTACAAGGACTACGTCTACGTCGTGGACGGCGACGGGCCGTGCTCGGGACTCGGATGCATGGACCTGCCCCTGCCGGTGCTGCGGCTGGGCTCGTCCACGACGATCTTCTGCGCGCCGGCCGAGCTGACGCCCGAGCTGGTCGTGGGCGGCATCGTGGCGCCCGACACGTACGCCAGCCAGTACCCGGACGCGCCGCCCGAGCCGATCCTGCAGGGGCACATCCGGACGCCCGACCGCTTCTTCATGGGCCTCTGCGGGTCCGACGTGGGCTACCTGTACCCGAAGATCACGACCAACATGGACGCGGTCTTCGACCAGCAGAACGGGCCCGGGCCGGGATGCGCGGGCGAGTTCCTGACGGGCCTGGAAGCGGTGCTGGACGACGTCAACACACGGGCGTCGCAGCCGGGAGGCACCCGATGAACGGGAGCGGTCGCGCGAGGACGGCGGCGCTGATGGTGGCGCTCGCGTGGGGGTGCTCGGCGGGGAAGCCGGCGGGCGACGTGGCGGACACGGCGGACGTCGTGGGTCCCGGGGATGTGCCGGCCGAGGCGGTCGATGTGCCGACCGACGTGCCCCAGGCCGGCCTGTCCCGGCTGCACGCCGACGGGACCCGGATCGTGGATCCCGCGGGCCGGGAGGTGCTGCTGCGCGGCGTCAACCTGGGCGGTTGGCTGTTCCACGAGACCTGGATCACGCTGGTCGGCCAGACGACCCACGGCGCGCTGTACGAGGCGGCCCTGGCGATGGGCCTGGGCCCACGGGTCCTGGCCGCGATGCAGGCGGTGGGGCCGAAGGACGGGGGCGAGGCCTCGGGCATCGCGGTCTGCCCGGGCACCGGCGACCGCTGGCTGGCGCTGGTCAAGCCCGAGCTGGAATCCTGGATCGGCGCCGCGCCGACCCAGGCGCTGCTGGACGGCCTGGCCGCGCACCCGCCGCTGTGCGACGACGCCGATCGTTCGCTGCGGAAGGTGCTGGCGGATCGCTTCGGCACGGACGGACGCGACCAGCTGCTGGACGCCTTCGAGGGCGCCTGGATCACCGAGGCGGACATCGCGTGGATCGCGGCGCAGGGCTTCAACGTGGTCCGCGTCCCGATCGGGTACCGTTCCCTGGTTCGCGGCGCCGACGTCGACGCCCCCGACGCGCTGGACTGGAACCCGCTGGCGGAAAAGCGCCTGACCGACCTGCTGGACTGGTGCGCCCGGCATGGCGTGTACGCGGTGGTCGACATCCAGGAGGCCCCGGGCGGCCAGAACACCTACTCGGGCACGTCGGGCCTGTATTCGAACCCGCACATGCAGGACCTGACCGTGCAGATGTGGGAGCACCTGTCCGACCTGATGAAGGACCGCGACGAGGTGGCCGCATACAGCCTGCTCGCCGAGCCCTACGGGGCGCCCGACGCGGACGCGCGCGACGTCATGTACGACCGGCTGGTGAAGGCCGTGCGCGCCCGGGGCGACACCCACCTGTGCGTGATCCACGACGGGTTCATGGGGATGGACACGCTGCCGCTGCCCTCGAAGTACGGCTGGTCAGGCGTGATCTACTCGACGCACCTGTTCGAGTGGACGACGACCGACCTGGACGGCTTCAAGTTCCTGTTCGACGGCGTCTACGACACGAAGTTCAGGGACGCCCAGGCGGCACAGGGCGTTCCATACTACATCGGCAGCTTCTCGACGTTCCTGGACGCCGACTGGGCTTACGACGCCGCCGGTTACGAGGCGTGGTGGCACCAGCAGAGGGGCTACTCGTGGTCGGTGTGGACCTACAAGCGCCTGGACGACCCCCTGACCCTGCAGATCTTCGGCCTGTCGACCTCGTGGGGGGTGCGCGGGCGGCTCGCGGGCGACTTCGTGCGGCCGGACCCCTACGTCGACGACTTCGATACGCTGAAGGCGCGGTTCGAGGCGTACCGGGACCTCGCGGTGGACCCGAACGAAAAACTGCTGTCGAGATTGAAGGACCCGCAACCGGGGGCCTCGAGCCCGTGACCGGGGGGAGCGCATGAAACGCGCGTTGGTGCCGCTGGTCGCGATCGCCCTCGCCGCCTGCCAGGGGGGACCGCCGCCCGTCGGGACCGGGCCGCAGGCATCGCCGGGCATCGACCGGAGCTACCTTCGCGACGATCGCGGCCGCTACCTGAGCCTGCACGGCGTCAACACGTCGGGTGAATCGAAGGTGCCGGCCTGGCGGACCGTGGACGGTGTGCCCCGGCCCTTCCGGCAGGCGGACCTGCTGGAATCGCCGCTGATCGGCGTGCCGAGTTTCGTGGGACGGCCGTTCCCGCTGGACGCCGGGTTCAAGCCCGGCGACGGGATCGCCGCGATGGACGCCAGCCTCGGGCGGGTTCGGGACGCGATCCGGGACCTGCGGGACGCCGGGTTCGACTCGTTCCGGCTGGTGGTACTGTGGGAGGGCATCGAGCCCGTCCGGCGAGGGACCTACGACGCCGAGTACCTGCACTACCTGCACAAGGTCGTCGAGATCGCCAACGAGTTCGGGATCTACGTGCTGCTGGACTTCCACCAGGACATGGTCAGCCGCTACCTGACGGTCCGGTACAACGACCGGCCGACCTACCCGGTGGACGGACACGAGGTCGCGGCCGATCCCTACAGCATCGAGAACCAGGTCCTGTCGCTGTTCCCGCCCTACACCGACGCGGTGCGGGGCGACGGCATGCCGAAGTGGGCCGTGCAGACGGCGCTGCCCGAAAAGGACATGCGGCCGTCGAACCCCTGGTGGGGCGTGCCGCGGACGGTGTCGCAGTTCGACCCGCTGATGCTGTGCAAGGCGTACTCCGTCTACCAGATGGTTTCCGGGGACACGCCCGACGCGCTGGTGCAGGTCGCCTGCAAGACCCTGGACCCGGCCGATCCCACCTACGACCCCATCGACGGCCAGACGGTGGTGTGCAAGGCGGTCCAGCAGATGTCCGACGACGACGTGGCGCCCTGGCTGAAGAAGATCGCGGCGTTCGCCTGCCAGGAGCCCGCCGCGAAGTTCGCGCCGAACCAGAGCACGGACCAGCTGCCGTTCTCCCAGTGGAGCGTGGTGGCCATCGTGTCGCTGGACGTGGACCGCACCGCCGCGGCCTTCTTCGGCTCGGACAAGGTGCTCCCGGGACTGTACGCGAAGGAGTGCCGCGACCCCGGCGCCAATCCCCACGACCTGTTCGGCTGCACGGACGTCGTGCTGCCCACGCATCGCGTCTGCCGGGACGCCGGCCGCGACACGTGGGACCTGGACGGGGAGGGGGCGGGCGGCGCTCGGTGCGCCGACGTGCGCGAGGAGTACTACTCGGTCAAGGACTACCTGCAGGAGGCGTACGCGGGGGCGTGGCTGGCGTTGATCGACGCCCTGAAGGTCGGGGAGCGGCCCGCGGGCGGCGCCGACACCCGTCCGGTCCTCCCGAACGTGCTGGGATACGACATCGCCAACGAGCCGGTGGGACACGTGACGGGCCTGCTGCTGGCGAACGTGCCGCTGGTGGCCGGGGTCGATCGGCAGGTGCTGACCGACCTGGCGAAGGGCATCGTCAGCGACCCCGTGACGTCCCAGGCCATCGTGGACCTCGTGCCCGCCCTGTCGCTGATCCCGGACCTGCCCCCGGTGCCCGCCGAACCCGAGGCCCCGGTGGAACCGGTCGCGCCGGACTGCACGGGCATCGACCCGGACAGCTGCGACGTGCTGAACACGATGTACCGCATGAAGGCGGACCAGTACGCCACGGACAAGGCGGCCTATGACCAGGCCCTGGCCGACTATCCCGACCGGAAGAAGGCGGCCGAGGCGGTCCGGGCCGACCTGCTGCGCCTGTGGGGCCTGGAGTGGGATTCGCCCACCGACCCGGAACCATCGAAGGCGGCCAGCGGCGAAACGACCGCGAACCGGACGGATCTGTACGGGCTGGTGGATTTCGCGACCCTGTTCGACTACGGGTACCTGCGGCCGTTCCACAGCCGGATCGGGCGCGCCATCCTGAAGGCCGATCCGCGCGCGATCCTGTTCCTGGGCGGGTCCCTCAGCCTGGGCGAGCCGCTGGGCGGGATCGCGGGCCCGGTCCGCGGCATCCCCACGCCAGACGGACTGGAGGGCCACGTGGTCTGGGCGCCGCACTACTACGCCGACATCTACCCGTTCATCGGGTTCAACCAGCCCCCGCGGGATTTCAAGCTGGAAGAAATCCAGTTCCGGGACTACGGGGGCGACATCGCGTCCGGGGCCCAGCCGGCGGCCGACTGGATGGGCAACGCGCCCGTCGTGTACGGCGAGTTCGGGTCGTACTTCAACTTCGGTGGCATCGCGAAGGCGGTCGCGGAAGACTACGCGTTGACGGCGAACATCCTGGACAACTACTACGAGGCGTTCGAGGCCCGGTTCCTGAGCCGGATGGTGTGGTGCCTGGCGTCCGGCAACGACGCCCAGTTCGGCGACGGGTGGAACAAGGAGGACTTCAGCATCCGCGGGCCCGCGGTCCGGGACGCCGACGGGAACGTGACCGATCCCGGGCCCTGGCGGGCAGCCGAGGCCTGGGCCCGTCCCCATGCGCGCTCCATCGCGGGCGAACCGGTGTCGACCCACTACAATTCGCCCCTGCACTACTACGACCGCCACAAGGGCGTGCCGGACCCGGTGGGCGAGTTCGAGGTGCGGTACAAGAGCAAGGAGGTGGAGGTACCCACCGAGATCATGATTCCCGACGTGAAGGTCGAGGCGACCGCCGCCGCCGGCAACCCGAAGACGGTGTCGTTGCCGTATCCCGACGGCTTCTACGTATGGCTATCCGACGGCGTCGCGTATTTCGACGCGGACCGGCACGTGCTGGTCCACTACCCGTCGAACGACGCGCCCGGGGCCGAGCACTTCGTCCGGATCCTCCCGCCGCTGGAAGGCAACCCGGCGGAAGGATGGCAGTACTTCTTCCATGGCGACCAGGTCCGACTGGGCACCGCACTGCACTGACGTCCCGCGGTCCGCGGCCCCCGCCACGAAGGATTCGTGCTGCGCTTCAGGTCACGGTATCCTCCTCCGAAGCAGGTTCCTTCGGATTCAAGGAGGCGACATGCGGCGATTCCCGGTGACGGGCCTGTTGGTGTCGGCGACACTGGCCGTCATGGCGTGCAGCCCGCGGAGCGGGGCGTACCCGGAAGACGAGGGGTACGTGTTCGATTCGACCGGAGATGTGAGCGCCGACAGGGACGCCGCGGATGCGGTCGAGCCGGATGCGGACGCCCCGTACCCGGATGCCGCCGACGTCCCCGGGGGCGAGGTGCACGTCCCGGTGCCACATCGGGGGCTGTGCATGCCCAACGACGCGCCGTTCCCGGTGAGGCCCACCGTCACCGAGGCCGCGACGCTGCCCGCCATCCACGTCCAGGGCCGCGACATCGTGACCGCCGACGGCACGGCCTTGGCGCTGCGCGGGACCAATTTCGGGGCGTGGCTCCAGGCGGAAACATGGATTTCCGGACTGGGGCTGGTGTACGAGGACGAGTTGTTCAACCTGATGCCCACGAAGGCGGACGAGTACGGGGTCCGCGACCTGTTCGACGCGGGCTGGAACGCCTACGTGGGCGAATGGGCGTTGGGATTGCGGTCCGAGGGCCCCCTGGTCGACGACGTCCGGAAGTCCATGTATTCCAGCGTGACCGAGGAGCGGGTGGACGAGGTCGACGCGTTCTGGGCCTGGTTCGACAGCGTGCCCTGGACCTTCGACGAGCAGTCTCTGTGGGAAGGATTCGGGCACCGCTTCGGCTGGGACAAGTCGATGGAACTGCGCGAGGCATTCGCCAACGTGTGGATCACCGAGTTGGACGTGCAACTGGTGGCGGCGATGGGCCTGAACCTGATCCGCGTGCCCGTGTGGTACGACGCGCTGGAAACCGACCTCGCCGACGGGCCCAACGGGTTCCGGCCGGAAGGCTGGAAGCACCTGGACGACGTGGCCCGCTGGGCCCGCAAGCACGCGGTGTACCTGATGATCGACATGCACGGGGCCCCAGGGGGCCAGAACGTCGCGTCGCACCAGGGCACGCGGGACGGCGGCCACCTGTGGACCGAGCCCGCCTGCAAGGCCAAGGCGGCGCGGCTGTGGAAGGCCATCGCGACCTACTTTGACGGGGACCCGCACGTGGCGGTGCTGGACCTGCTGAACGAGCCGATGTCGGTGGGATCGGCGGACCAGTATCGCGACGTGCACGACACGATCTACAAGGCCATCCGCGAGGCCGACACCGACAGCTCGTTCATCGTGATGGCCGAGGACGGCTACCTGTCGGGCTCGATCCTCGCGTCCCCGAAGGAGATGGGTTGGGCCAACGCGATGTTCAGCATCCACCTGTACCCGAAGGGACCGACGTCGGCGACCGGGTTCGCCGACCAGATGGAAACCGAGCTGCGCCTGGCCGACACCCGGCTGGGCGACGCTTCGGACAAGTTCATGACGCGCTTCGGCTGCCCTCTGTTCGTGGGCGAGTTCAGCGCGTCCGCGGGCAACGGGTCCTGGGGCGCCGACGCGACCGACCGGACGCTGGCGTTGTTCAATCGTCGCGGCGTCCACTGGGCGCCGTGGACGTGGAAGTTCCGGGCGACCGACAACCTGTGGGGCGTCCTGCACCCGCCGGTCGCGACCGAGCAGCGCCTGGACATCCGCAAGACGTCCGCCGAGGTCCTCGAGGACTTCTCGAAGCTGGACACCACGTCCTGGGTCGAGTTCAAGGCGTTCGGCGACGGCCTGCGGGCGCGATCGATCGAGGCGGTCGCGCCGCTGAACCTGTCGGATCCGCTGCCCTGATTCCCGCGTTCACCAGCATGGATGCGAGCAGACGATTTCGGCCTCGGCCCAAGCCCAGCCGGGGGGGACGCCGACGCGGGACGCGGTGACGATCGCCGTGAACCGCCCGCCGTGCGTCGCGGTCCAGCGGATCGTGCCGTCCTCGTCGATGGAGGCGCCGGGCAGGCCGAAGACCGCCACCGATGTCGCGTCGGCGAAGGGCTTCCACGCCAGCGGCCGGTCCACCACGCACGCCGGCGGGGTCGCCTGGGCGGGCGTGATCGGCACCACCACGCCGGGCTGGACGCCCGCGGCCTTCACCGCGGTCACCACGTCCGCCACCGCGTCGGGGCTGAACAGGAACCGGCTGGACGCCGACAGTTGCGACTCGTCGTCGACCTTCGCCAGCGCGCCTGCCGGGTCCACCCCGGACAGCTTGTCCGCCAGCGCCGTCAGCGCCCACAGGCCGGTGCGGCCCTCGTGCACGGCCTTGACCAGCGGGAAGGCCAGCTCGTCGACGAGGTCCGCGTCCAGCCCGGAATGCTCCACGTCCGAGGGCAGGGCCACCATCATCCCCAGCAGGGGGAGCAGCGTCGCCACCTCCTGCGAGGCATCGGAGGGCTGCGTCGATTTCAGGGCCGCCACCAGGGCCTGGGCGGCCTGGTCCAGCGCGACGAACTCCGGCGGGTCCGCCTGGGAACTGCCGTCGAACAAGGCCTGCACGCGTCGCAGCGCGGTGGCGTCGAACGAGGCGTCGCGGCGCCGGCCGTAGCCGTAGAACATCTCGTGCTCGATTCCGCGCTCGGCCAGCGCCGTCCGATCGAACCGCGACGGGTAGGGGTCGATCCCCTGACCCACGAGGGCCTCGCGCTTCTTGCGGCGCTCGGCCATCAGTGCATCGAGCGTGGGCGCTGCTGCATCTTCCACGGGCTGGTCAGTCTCGTTGGTCACGGCTGCGTCCACTTTCTGGGGGATCCCGGCGGCGGGTTACGGGTCCCGGCGCAGAGCGCCATCTTAGGAGGGCGTGCCCGGGTGGCCTTGCCCGTTGGATGGATAGGTGATGGACCGGTTCTGCTGCACGTCGACCCCCGGCTGGGCTTATGCTGCGTGCGCGCCCCTAGCTCAACGGTGGAGCACC
>Ga0118677_10003864_pt1 | contig 27832 bp, 22 predicted proteins | sample AliMusrvi5mmetaG_FD_86154 | JGI IMG/M metagenome (GOLD analysis project Ga0118677, IMG submission 86154) | reverse complement strand
CGGGGGAAATTCCCCACCTCCAAGGCTTCACCTCTATGCCCGTGTGCGCAAGCACCACAGCAAACAAAAACGCGATGGTGGCCTGTGAGGACCTACCACCGCATAGCGGTTTAGTTCAACGTGCCATTGCGGTCTATGGCAAACAGTTTCAAGTCGCTCAATTGCAGACGTTCGGAGCGAAACGCAGTTGGCCAAACTGGACAAGGTGCTGGACATGAAGGTGAAGGACGTGTCTGTCCTGGCACCGTTGATGCCGCGCCTGCAAACGACAAATCAGCGGACCATTCTCTTTTGAAGTCGATCACAGTGGACGATCAAGGCTCTCGAAAGTTCAACTTCAGTCTCCTTGAACCTTTGCGTCGGAACCGGTATCGAGATAGCTGCCAGTTCGCCAGATGGGCTGCGAATCGCCACTGACACGGCACAGATTCCAACCGAATTTTCTTCGCGGTCAAACGACACTCCCTTCGATCGAATTTTCTCCATCTCCTGTTCAAGTTGATCCCACGACGTGATGGTGTTGGGCGTGATTGCCGGCAGGCGCAAGTGACGCTTCATCTTTGCAATCTCATCATCTGCCATGGCTGCAAGCATGGCCTTTCCGTTGGCAGAAGAGTGCAATGGGAACGATACGCCCACCGCAGAAATCGCGGTCAACCTGTGGGTACCAGCAACCTGGTCAATGAATACAACCTTCTGTTGATCAAGCACCGAAAGATCGACTGTCTCTCCGCACTCCTTCGCAAGTGCTTCCAGTGTTTCACGCGCCGCCTCGGCGATATGAAAGCGAGTTGCTGCTGCAAGAGACAGCAGGGCTGGACCTAAGCGCACGCCACTCGATGCGGAAGCCGCCAGGACAAGGCCTTCGTCATCCAGAGCGTCCACGATTCTCTGCACCGTGGACCGGGGCAGCGACACGGCTTTCGCCAACTCTCCCAGACTCAGGCCTTCGGGCCTGCGCTCAAGCGCCCTTAGCAGTGCGGCAGCGCGTGCGATGACCTGAATGCCCTGGCGTCCAGAGGCAAGTGCGTCGTCTTCGTCGGTTTTTTTCATTGTTGCTTTGCTGTCTCGCGGTCACGTAATGCTCTTGGTCCTGTAAGGTAATTCGTCGGTCAGTTTAGCAGTCCGGTCTCGCCTGTGAGCGCTCGATGGCGCGTGGACAAAGCGCCTTTACCAACCTCCATATTCGGGAAAACCCCGATGTTCATGGCCTAACTTTAAAACCACAATACGATGCAAGTGTACCGCATCATGGTTTGTAAATCAAATTGAATCAAAGATGCTGGTATCTGGAAGTTGCTGACCAATAGAAGGAACAAGAGATGACCGTCAACATTCGTGGAGCCGATTACGAGGAAAACCTCAAGAACAAGATGGGGCTGGAGTTTTACGACCTGAGCCATCCCTGGGGCTATGGCCAACCTTGCTGGCCCTATTTCAAAGACGTAGAAATTGATCGCCTGCACACCATGGCTAAGTCCGGTGTTCTGACAGCGCGCATCTCGACCTCGATGCATTCGGGCACCCACATGGACGCTCCTGCCCATGTCGTTGAAAACACAGCCTTCATGGATGAAGTGCCACTGCCGCACTTCGTGGGAACGGGCGTTTGCGTGTCCATTCCCAAAGGCAAGTGGGGCGTTGTTACGCCCGATGATCTGGAGAAGGCGAGTCCGCAAATCCGCGAAGGGGACATCGTCGTGGTGAACACTGGCTGGCACAGATACTACGGCGACAACTCGAAATACTATGGCTATTCCCCGGGCTTCTACAAGGAGGCAGGCGAGTGGTTTGCGGCAAAGAAAGTGAAGATGGTCTGCACTGATACGCAGGCACTTGACCATCCGCTTGCCACTGCCATGGGTCCGCACGGCCCAGCGCGTCCCCACGGATTGCTGCCGCATGTCTGCGCTGAATACAAGGCCGAGACCGGGCGCGATGTGCTGGAGGATTTTCCTGAATGGGAACCCTGCCACAACGCAATTCTGGCAGCGGGTATTTGCGGGATCGAAAACGTCGGTGGCGACATCGACAAGATCACTGGCAAGCGCTGCACCTTCATGGCCTTCCCCTTGCGCTGGAAAGGCGGTGACGGCTCCATGATCCGACTGGTAGCTGTGCTTGATCCGAGCGGCAGCTACCGCATTGAGACCGGGCAATAGATCAGTCGGAAGCCAGAATGAAAGTCACAAGATTCTCGGAAGCGAAGCCCTATGCGGCTCCGAACCATTACGACATGCGGTCACTGCGTCTGCAAGGTTTTGAGCCTGACGGGCCGCAAGCCTTCTGGACCGGCTTGTCGCATTTCCTGCCCGGTGGCGGCGCCGGGCCGGACGCATCTCCACTTGAAAAAGTTTACGTCATGGTCGCCGGAGAACTGACCGTCAAGGTAGGTGATACCGAGGTCGTGCTGGGGCCAATGGACAGTTGTTTCATACCCGGCGGCGAAACACGCGAAGTAAAGAACAACGCCAACTCGGTTGCCACTATGCTGGTGGTGATGCCATATCCGCCCAAGAAATAGGGCACCTTGAAATGGTCACAACAACTCCCAACGAATGGCTGAAAAATCCGGCCAGCCTCTTTGACATCAGCGGCAAAGTAGCTATTGTCACGGGTGCTTCGGGCGCGTTCGGCATGCTTGCGGCCCAGGTATTGGCAGGAGCCGGCGCGAAACTGGTTTTGGCTGCCGGCAATGCCGTCGCACTTGAAGCAGCAGCCGTGGCCTGCATTGCGCTTGGTGCCGAAGTGACGTGCGTGGCACGACGACCCAACACGGAAGCGGACTGTGATGCCATCGTCAAGGCCGCCGTTGACACCTTTGGAGGTGTCGACATTCTGGTGGTCGGCTCGGGGCTGAACGATCCATGCCCGATCGTCGACATGTCACTGGAACGCTTTGAGTCAGTGATGGACGGCAACCTGACTGGAGCCTGGCTCATCAGCCGCGCCTTCGGCAAGCAGGCCATTGCCCAGGGACGTGGTGGCAAAGTGGTACTGGTGTCATCGGCACGCGGCAAATTGGGACACCCCGCAGGGTACTCCGCGTACTGCGCGTCCAAGGCAGCAACCGATGGCCTGACCAAGGCGCTCGGATGTGAGTGGGGCAAGTACGGCATCACCGTCAACGCCATTGCACCTACAGTCTTCCGCTCACCCCTGACGGCATGGATGTTCGAGGACAACGAACGGGCAAACACGGTGCGGGCCGGCTTTCTGGCGCGGGTGCCGCTCGGGCGGCTGGGCGAGCCGGAAGACCTGGCCGGTCCCTTGCTGTTTCTGGCCTCAAGAGCCTCCGACTTCCACACCGGGCACACCGTCTATGCCGACGGTGGCTACACGGCAGGCTAGACCATGACCGAGCAAATTTCCATCGTCGGCGCGGGCCTCATGGGCCACGGAATTGCGCAAGTATTCGCGCAAGCTGGTCATATCGTTCGGGTCTACGACCCGGACTTCAGTGCAATGGCCTCTCTGAGGGAACGAATTGCCAAGAATCTTTCAGATCTTGGCCAGGATGCCGCTGCGGCATCACGCGTCTTCCCGTCAGAAGACCTCGGGCAGTGCGTGACTGGCGCCGATGTCGTCTTCGAGGCTGGGCCGGAGAACCTGGCGTTCAAGCAGAAGCTTTTTGCACAGCTTGAATTGCTAACTCCACCCCATGCATTGTTGGCAAGCAACACATCAGTGATTCCGATTACCGCCATCATGGCCGAAGTAAAGAGCGGCCAGCGTGCCATGGGTACCCATTGGTGGAACCCGCCGTATCTGGTTCCTCTGGTAGAAGTCATCAAGACGCCGTCCACTGATCCGGTTCTGGCTCAGAAGATGTTTGATTTGTTGGCCAAGGTCGGCAAGACTCCAGCCATGGTGGAGAAGGATGTTCCAGGCTTCATTGGCAACCGTCTTCAGCATGCACTGTGGCGCGAGGCGATCGCTATCGTGGCCGACGGCATTTGTGATGCCGAAACTGTTGACACGGTGGTGAAGGCCAGTTTTGGCAGGCGCCTACCCGTCTTGGGTCCGCTGGAAAACGCCGACCTCGTCGGTACTGAATTGACACTGGCAATTCACGAAACCGTTCTGCCGGCAATTGACCACACGCCGGGCGCATCGCCCTACCTCAGGAAACTGATCAGCGATGGACGCCTGGGTATGAAAAGCGGTCAGGGTTTTAGAGCCTGGACCACCGAGCAGCAGGCACAGTTAAGGGCCAAAGTGCTCCGGCACCTCAAGGCCATGAACGCAGCGGAAAGCTGCTGAAGGACTGAAAATGGACGCAAGCAATAAAGTCATCCTGACCGTGGCCTGTACCGGTGCCTGGCCGCAAAAGACCGACACGCCCTACATACCGTTGACCGCGCAGGACGAGGCCGATGAAATCGTCCGCTGCGCTGATGCTGGCGCTTCCATTGCGCACATCCATGTTCGCGACGACGCCTTCAAGGCATCCATGGACTTTGACAAGTTTGCTGAAACCGTTCGGTTGGTACGGGCGCGCAGCAATATCGTTTTGAATCTCACGACCTCCGGCGGACTGGGCCTCTCGGACGAAGTGCGGATGAAGCCGTTTCAGGAACTGAGACCGGAGATGGCGTCATTCGACGCCGGCACCATGAACTGGGCTCATACCACCATCTTCGAAAACAGCCCACGTTTCCTGGAAAAGCTGGCGGTTTCCATGGCCGAGTGCAGCGTGAAGCCCGAATTCGAGATATTCGATGCCGGCATGATCTACAACGTCCTGCATTACATGAAGAAGGGGCTGATTAGTGGTCGCCCGCATTTTCAGTTCGTGCTTGGCGCCCCGGGCGGCATGACAGCCGAAGTCAAGAACATGATGTTCCTGCTTGACGTCTGCCAGGATAACCTGGGCGTCAACTTCACGTGGTCGGCGCTGGGCATTGGCAAGGGGCATCTGCCCATCATCTACGCGGCACTTGCCATGGGCGGCAACGTGCGCGTTGGAATGGAAGACAACATCTTCTACCGCAAGGGCCAGCTCGCCAAATCCAATGTCGAATTCGTCGAACGCGTCAAGCGCACCGTTATTGAAATAGAAAAGACGGTTGCCACACCGGACGAGACACGCGCGATCCTGGGCCTGAGGGCGGCCAGCAACGCCAACGCATAAGTGCCCAGTACAAATTGCTTTTTTAAACCAAACCGGAGACAAAGACATGAACGAATCGATAGCAAATACCAGCTTTACACCGGCAAGACTTGCTGGCGCAGTCATTGGCAGTCTGGCGCTTATGGCTGGCAACGCGCACGCGATGAACGGCGCCCAACTGGGCGGATACGGCATCAAGAATGCCGGGATGGGCGGCGCCTCCATTGCCCTGCCACTCGATGCTTCGGCAGCCGCGAACAATCCGGCCGGTATGGCATTTGTCCCAAATTCCTTCGCGCAAAACTTCTTGCTATTTCGCGGGCAATCGTCGGTAAGCCTGTTTGGCAACCCACTGGAGGACAACACAAACGTCTTGGCACCTGAAGGTGGCTTCAACTGGGTGATCAGTCCCACCATGACCGCAGGCTTGACTGCATCAGGGTCCGGTGCCGGGGTTGATTTTGGAAAGCCTGCCGTTCCCGCACCAGGAGCCGAAAATGTGAAAGCATCACAGAAAGTGGCAGAAATCGTTTCCAGCGTAACGTGGAAAGTTCAACCCAACCTGGCGATCGGCTTGGGCTTGAATCTCATGGTGCAACAAGTCAGTACGCAAGGTGTGGTGGTGCAGCCTGTTCCAGGCATGTTTGTTCCCGTGCCAGGGCACGGCACGCAAACCGCTACTGGGTTTGGTGCGCGCATCGGCGTACTCTGGAACGCAAGCCCGGAGATCTCCTTGGGTGCCACGTACAAGACAAAAACGAACATGAGCCAGCTGGGTGATTATGCGAACGATGTGCTGGCTTACAGCGCAGGCAAGATTGACATCCCTTCGGAGTACGGGATTGGCCTGGCATGGAAGGCGACACCCACAATCACCGTAGCCGCCGACTATTTGCAAATACAGTACGCTGGCATCAAGGCCAACCAGGATCCTGCTGGCCCAGGCTGGAAGGATCAACCGGTTTTCAGATTGGGCGTGGCATGGGACGTCAACTCAATTTGGACGCTGCGAGGTGGACTCAGCAGCAACCAGGCGCAAATTGACAGCGTGCGCGCAGCGCAGAACTTCATGACACCAGCAATCAACGACAAGTCCTACACCGCAGGGGCATCCATGAAGCTTGACAACAAGGCCGACATCAGCTTCAGCATTGAACTGAATCCGTCGGTCACCTTGGACGGTTCCGGTCCAAGCACCGGGGTGTCCATCACCAGCAAGACACAGGTATGGCGCTTGGGATACCAGAGAGCTTTCTGATCAAAGGTACCATGCGACAGTCACCGCACTGATTGACGGAGCTTCGCCATTCCATGTCAGAACACGCAGACAAAGTCCTTCATCTCGGGTTGAATCCGAGCGAGGCGGCGACGAGCCCCTATGCCCGGTTCTTCAAACCAGAGATGGAGTCCTTGCCGGAGAATGTCCGTGAGGCGCTGGCGACGGGTGCCCTCGCCCACGAACTATTGCCGACGGTAGAGCACGCTGGGGAGCTACAGGCTCCCGGCTACTGGCCGGTGGAAACGGGCTACACGCTCGGTTCAGACGGCTCGGCGCGTGTCTTTGTCCTGTCGCCAATGCCAGGCGTTACCCCAGCCATGTGGGACTGGTGGTTTGTCTGGCACGGCAGCAGCGGACAGCGATACAAGTTGTGGCACCCGCAGGCACATGTCGATGTACGTTGGCAGGACGGCCGGGACGATCTGGACTACTACATTGGACGCGTGTCGAACGTGGTTGAGTATGTGGGTTCGGTGCGCATGAACGTTGCCATTCGCTTTGTCTCTCCGTCGGTGCTGGGGTTTGATGAGCAAAGGCTTGAGTCCAGTGGAGAACTTGCTGTCTGTGCCAGGGTCGGCCTTGCTGGCGCCCCCATCGAAACTGGCTGGCTGGTGCACCACATTCGGCCCGTGCCGGGCGGCTCTGAAATGCGCACCCGCATCTGGCTTGGTGGTGCCAACGTACGCCCCCGCGGCATGCCTGGAGCCATTGGCGCATGGCTGGGCCGCACGGCGAGTCGCCTGCAGCCCATCACCGTGACCCAGGTTGAACAACTGATGGTGCATGACGCGCACGAAATGGGGCACCTTGCCGCGATCCTGCCGCAGTTGTATGAAACCTTCAAGACCTGACTAAGTGACTTGGAAAGACCTGGGCATGACAACAAGCAACAACGACAGAATTTACCTGGGCTACAGCGACAGCGAACTCGCAAGCAGCCCCTATGCTCGATTTTTCAAGCCGGACATGGCGCCGCTGCCAGCGCATGTGCGCGAGGCCATCGCGGTGGGGTTGCAGACGGTTGACCTGATGCCACCGATCGAGAGTGCGCCAGACCTGCAAGGCGCAGGCTACTGGCCAGTCGAAACTGGCGTCACCATCAGTCCTGATCACGCCGTTCGTGTGTTTGTTCTGACGCACATGCCAGGTGTGACGCCCGTGATGTGGGACTGGTGGTTTGCCTGGCACGGCAGCGAGGCGCAGCGTTACAAACTCTGGCATCCGCGCGCTCACATGCATGCGGCCTGGGCCGACGGACGTGCTGACCTGAACGAATACATCGGTCGAACCTCTCGCGTGGTGGAGTACGTGGGCAACCAGCGTCTGAATCTTGGCATCCGCTTTGTTCACCCTGCCAGTCTCGGTCTGGATGAGGCTCGTCTCACGCGCGATGGCGAAGTTGCCATCTGTGCGCGTGGCAGCATGGCCGGGACGCCCATGGAAACCGGCTGGCTCATTCACCATGTGCGACCAGTGTCGGGTGGCTCGGAAATGCGTTCGCGCTTTTGGTTGGCCGGCTCCAATATCAGGCCGCGTGGCATGCCAGGCCCGGTTGGCGCCTTGCTGGGACGAGTTGCGGCGAAGCTGGCGCCTCTGACCAGCAACATGGCTGTGGAACTGTTGGTGCACTGCGCCCAGGAAATGAATCATCTGGCGGGGATATTGCCAGAGCTCTATGCCACTTTCGGCCCCGGGAAGAAGCGCTGAAGTCCGCCGCATCTTTGCCTCTTACCAAGAAAAGGACACTCGATCTATGCAACGTAATCCAACAAAAGGCACCGCTTTCCGCAGGGGCGAAGCCGGCTTCGAGCAGGCCGTTCTTGGCACCAGTTTCACGGCCCGTGATCCAGGACGTCGTCCCGGCATCGTGGTGCAGGTCAATGATGTGGATGAAGTCATCGCCGCTGTGCTTCAAGCCGGGCGTGACGGTCTGCGCATAGGTATGTGTTCGGGCGGGCACAGCTGGGCGCAAAACCATATTCGCGAAGGCGGCATGATGCTTGATCTCTTGCGCCTGAATGCGATTGAAATCAACGCCACCAGGATGACCGCCGTGGTAGGCCCCGGTTGCCTGGGAGGTGACTTCAATCTGGCGTTGGTCAAGCAAAAGTTGTTCTTCCCCATGGCACACGCCTACACCGTGGGCATCGGTGGCTTCTTGCTGCAGGGCGGATTTGGTTGGAACAGTCCACAACTGGGTGTCGGCTGCCAAAACGTGTTCGGCATCGACGTGGTGCTGGCCGACGGCACCTTGGTGCACGCCAGCGAGACTGAGAATGCCGACCTGTTCTGGTCGGCGCGCGGAGCCGGCCCCGGCTTCTTCGGCGTCGTTGTGCGCTTTCACCTGAAGCTGCACGCCCGCCCCAAATTTATGGGTATGAAGATGCAGGTGTTTCGTATCAAACACCTCGAACAGGTGATGAAGTGGGCAGATCGTGTCGGTCCGCAGGTTGCGCGCAACGTCGAGTTCCAGATGGTAATGAATCCCAAGGCGAGCATCATCAATGCGCACGGTATCGAGGTCATCGCACCGGTGTTTGCTGATAGCTGGAAAGAGGCACGCGAGCACGTGGACTTTATTAGCAACAGCCCGGTCCGATCTCTGGCCAGCGTGACGCTGCCTTTGCTGCCGATGTCGCTCAACTTCATGATGAAAGCCGGCGAAAAAACGCTGTTCTTGGCGAACACGCGCTGGAGCGCCGATAACATGTGGATGGACGGCCCGATTGACCCGGTTTTGCCGGGCCTGCAACGCATCGCGGAAACACAGCCGCCTCACCCCAGCCATGTGCTGTGGCTGAACTGGAATGCGCCGCCGCAGCGCCCGGACATGGCTTTCTCGGTCGAACACCGTACCTATCTCGCGCTGTACTGTGGTTTGGGTCAGGGCGTTGACGAGGCCCGGCATGCGAATTGGGCGACCGACAACATGCGCTCGCTGGAGCCATGGAGTTGTGGCATTCAACTGGCCGACGAAAACCTGGGAAGGCGACCGGCACGATTTGTGACAGACATCAACATGGCGCGGCTTGATCAGGCACGTGCCAAATACGACCCACTGGGGCGATTCCATCCGTGGATGGGACGCTTGCCCGCTCAAAGCACCTGAGACACAAGCCAGCAAGTGATTCCTGCGCTGGAGCGCAGCCGCCTGACTTCGGCCCGACATGGCGAACCATGGAACATCGACACAAGGAAGACAAATGAGTGAAGACATCAAAACACCGCTGGAAATGCTCTACCACTGGGAGCGCGAAACACCCCAATCCGTTTTTCTGCGCCAGCCCAAGGCGCTGCAATGGACCGAGTACACCTGGGCACAAGTGGGTGATGCGGTCAGGCGTGTGGCCACATTTCTGCGCGCCAAGGGCTACCCCGCGGGATCCAGCATCGCACTGTGGTCCGCCAACAGCAAGGACTTTGTCATAGCTGACCTAGCCATCATGATGGCCGGGCACGTTAGTGTTCCGCTGTACCCGGGGCAGGATGTAGCTTCCGCACGCTACATCCTGGAGCACAGTGAAGCCAGGCTCATTTTCCTCGGCGCTTTCGACAACGCAGCTCGGGTTGACGAGTGCATTCCAGTCGGTGTTGAACGTGTCGGTCTGTTGGGTTGCACCTGTCCTGCGGAATCGACACTGGACTCAGTGTTGGCCAGTCACGTTCCGCTACAGGACTCCCCACTTCCTGACCCGCAAGCACTGTTCACACTGGTCTATACCTCCGGCACCACTGGCAACCCCAAGGGCGTGATGCTGGTGCACGCCACGCCGGGGCGGGTCGTTCCCGAGTTGGCGGTCTCAGCCAAGCAAACACCGGGCGACTGCCGGCTATTTTCTTTTTTGCCCATGGCGCATATCGCTGAACGGATCATGATAGAGATGATCGCGCTCTACATGGGTGGCAGCATTTCGTTTTCAGAAGGATTAGCCACATTCGCTGAAGAGTTGCGCTCGGTGCAGCCCACTTTTTTCTTCTCAGTGCCACGCTTGTGGATCAAGTTCAAGGAAGGCATCGATGCCAAGGTACCGCCGGCGGCGCAGAAAAGTCTGCCTGAAGCGCACAAGGCCGGCATCCGCCAGATGCTGGGGCTGGCCGACGCGCGCTTCATCCTCACCGGTTCCGCTCCCTGCCCGCGCGACGTGCAACAGGCCTTCATCGACCTGGGGATCTGGGTGCGCGATGGCTACGGCATGACCGAGAACTGCATCCACGGTTGTGGCTGGGTGCAAGATGGACCGCCGGTAGCTGGTTGCGTGGGCAAGGGCATCAGCCCCAGTGTTCAGATTCGACTGGGCGAAGACAACGAAGTGCAGTTCAGCAGTCCGGCGTTGATGAAGGGCTACTACAAGGAGCCTGAGAAGACGTCTGAAGTGCTGGTCGATGGCTGGTACCGCACGGGCGACACCGGCCGCTTTGACGAGGACGGCAACCTGTGGCTCACCGGACGTCTGAGCGAGGTATTCAAAACTTCCAAGGGCAAGTTCATCAAGCCTGGCGCGCTTGAAGACCGGTTCGGTGGCTGTGCGTTGCTGGCCCAGGTCTGCGTTTTTGGCCACGGTCTGGACCAACCCGTTGTGTTGGCCAGCCTCTCGGAAAGCGGTAGGAAGCTTGAGCGAGCGGAGTTGATGCATGCGTTGGCCGTCTACCTTGAGGCGCTTAACGCCGCTTTGCCACCGCACGAGCGCTTGTCGCAGATCTTCGTCACGCGCGAAGACTGGAACATGGCTAACAGCCTGCTGACACCAACGATGAAGCTCAAACGCAAGGCGGTGGAAGCGAATTACCGACCGTGGGTGCAGAGCTTGCTAGGGCAGGATCCAGTGATATTTGAATGAGGAGTAAAAACAATGGCCACTACAGTTGATCCGATTAGGCAACACATTCTATGGGGCACGCCGCACTCGCTCTACACCGGTAAAGCACGGTCCTGCCTGATCAAGAAAGGGCTTGCGTTCGTCGAGCGCTGTCCTTCGCATCCGGATTACAAAGCACGCGTGCGGCCGGCGGTCGGACTGGTGACTTTTCCGGTGCTCGAAACTCCGGATGGAGAATTCATTCAGGATTCCACGGACATCGTCACTTATCTGGATGGGCTCGACAAAGGTGCGCCCGCCAAGTCGATGACGCCGGCCACGCCGGTGCAACTCGTGGTGGCGAGACTGATCGACGGTTTTGGTCTGGAAGGCATGTTGCAGGTGGCCATGCACTACCGTTGGAGCTACCGCGACGAGCAGGAACTGTTTTTGCAGACCGAGTTTGGGCGCGGACTCTATGCTGGCGCGGATCGTGAAACACGGCGTGGCGCCGGCCGGCGCGTCATGGACTTCTTCAGTTCCAGCCTGCCAGCATTGGGAATCACGCCGCAGACCATTCCAGCCATTGAGGCTGCCTACGAAGAACTGCTTGAAGCTCTTGACGTTCACTTCCAGAGCTACCCCTATGTGATGGGCTGGCGCGTCAGTATTGCCGACCTGGGTCTGATCGCGCCGATGTACGCGCACCTCGGGCGCGATCCTTACCCCACAGCGCTGATGAAAAAGCGCGCCCCCAACGTCGCTCGCTGGGTCGAGCGTATGCAACTGCCCAACACACCGGATGGTGAATACGCTGCGCACGTTGCCGACTGGCTGCCCGATGACGCCATTCCCGCCACACTTGAGCCGGTGCTGGCCTTGTTGTTCAAGGACTGGGGGCCGCAGCTTGCTACCGATGCCGCCAGCTACCGGCAGTGGTTGGACGCCAACCCCGGGATGGAAGCAGGACATCTGGTGAACATGAACGATGGGCGCCTGGTGCACCCCACACTCGGCATGGTGAGCTACACATGGCGCGGTGTGCAGGTGCAACGCACCAGCGCCATGCATGGTTTGTGGTTGTTTCAAATGGCACAGGCTGCGGCGCAGTCAATGCCTTCAGACGCCGTCCGGCGCTTGACTTCCTTGTTGGAGAGTACAGCGGGACAGGATTTGATGGCCTTGCCACTGCCACGCCCAATGGAACGCCGCAACAACGTGCTGGTGCTGCAATAGCCAAGGCGGGTTTTATACAAAGAGCTCCATGCGCCTCAGCATGGGCAATATGCATCTCAACCATAAGGAATTTGAAATGAGCGACACCGTACTAGTGAGCGTCGATGAAGGCGTAATGATCATAACGATCAACCGCCCTGAAGCCAAGAACGCGGTCAACGCAGAAGTGGCCGAAGGCATTGCTGCGGCGATGACTGAGTTGGACAGCAACCCGGACATCCGTCTGGCAATTTTGACGGGTGCAGGCGGCATGTTCTGCTCGGGGATGGATTTGAAAGCCTATATCCGTGGCGAGTCTCCTTTCATCGATGGCCGCGGTTTTGGCGGTCTCTGCAGCGCTCCACCGCAAAAGCCGTTGATCGCGGCGGTTGAAGGTTTTGCGTTAGCCGGTGGGTTTGAACTGGCAATTGCTTGCGACCTGATCGTGGCAGGCGACCACGCGCGTTTCGGCACACCCGAGGTCAAAGTCGGGCTGATTGCGGGTGCTGGTGGACTGTTGCGCACGCCACGTCAAATCCCGCAACGCGTCGCCATGGAATTGGCTCTGACCGGCGAGATGATCAGCGCCGCGCGTGCCTATGAACTGGGTTTGGTCAACCGCGTGGTCACTTCCGGGGGCGCTCTGGATGCAGCGCTGACGCTTGCGCGCGTCATAGCCGCCAACGGACCTTTAGCCGTGGCCGCCAGCAAGAAAGTTGTTCGTGAGTCACAAGACTGGCTGTCTGGCGACATGTTCGCCCAGCAGGAACCTTTGCTCAGAGAGATCGCCAAGAGCAAGGACGCGATTGAAGGCGCCACCGCCTTTGCTGAAAAGCGCCGGCCGAAATGGCAAGGTTGTTAATCGTCGAGCACGTTGAACGCCGTTTTGCAATTATTTCTTGGGGAATGAAATGAATAATCTGGTTCGTTACGAATTGAACAACGATGTGGCGACGCTTCGGATGGACGACGGCAAGGCAAACGTCATGAGCATCGCCATGCTGATAGCGTTGAATGAAGCGCTGGATCGAGCAGAACAAGAAGCCAAAGTGGTTGTCTTGTACGGTCGAGAGGGGTCTTTTTCCGGTGGCTTTGATTTGGGTGTCCTTAAGCGAGGTGGCGCCGAAGTGACGACTATGCTTGAGGCTGGCTTGCGGTTATGTGCGCGCCTGGTGGAATATCCGCTTCCAGTCATTGCCGCCTGCACTGGCCATGCGGTGGCTCTAGGTGCAGTTTTGCTGCTCACATGTGACCTGCGCATTGGAGTAGATGTGGGTGCCCGATTCCAGATTAGTGAAGTTCGCATCGGTTTAGTTATGCCGCGTCTCGCACTCGAAGTTTGTCGCAGAAAACTGGCACCGGCGCAATTTCACGCCGCGACAACGCTGGGTATTCCCTTTACGCCAGCATCCGCATTGGCCGCTGGCTTTGTCGACGAATTGGTGCCAGGCTACGCGATGCAAGAGGCTGTGCAAAGGCACTGCGCCGATTTCCTCACTTTGAACACGAAGTCCTTCGCCATCAACAAGCGTCGCATCAATGCCCAAGTGATTCAGGCGATGGCAGTAGCCGTCGAAGCAGACATTGCGGAATGGAAGGCGCTAGCCATTGGAAATGAGGCGACTTAAACTCGGCGTCGGCCATCCGGACCGGGTGGACAATTTTCCAAGGGTGCGGGTTACAGTAATGTCCCGTCTTGTGGCACTTTGGTGCCACTTTTTTCTTTCAATTGCGTGTTGAGGTATCCACCATGACCATCTGTCCTATTGCCATTGCTGTGGGTTGCCAAAAGTGCCCTGTATTAAGAATATGCCCCTTAAAGTCTGTGTTGGGCGACACGCCCAAATCGACTACAACCCATCCGTTAGCCATGCCGCCCGGCAAAGCAGTCAAAAAGTCGACCAGAAAGCCAGCAAAGAAAACTGCATCTCCCCGCAAAAAGAAGACCAGCTAACAGCAAAAGTTCTTCGTCATTCATCCCAATTTCCAAGGAACGCAAATGAAAACCAAGATCACTGAACTGTTCGGCATCCAGCACCCCATCATTCAGGGCGGCATGCATTTTGTCGGGCTGGCCGAACTGGCCGCCGCCGTCTCCAACGCGGGCGGGCTGGGCCTGATCACCGGCCTGACGCTGCGCACGCCGGAGCTGCTGGCCAAAGAGATTGCCCGCTGCCGTGAGATGACAGACAAACCCTTTGGTGTCAACCTCACTTTCTTGCCAACGGTGAGTTCACCCGACTACCCAGGCTACATCCGCGCCATCATCGACGGCGGCGTCAAGGCAGTGGAGACGGCGGGCAACAACCCGCAAAAATGGATGCCGATTCTGCACGAGGCCGGCATCAAGGTGATTCACAAGTGCACCTCGGTGCGCCACGCGCTCAAGGCCGAAGCCATTGGCTGCGACGCTGTCAGTGTCGATGGTTTTGAATGCGGTGGCCATCCGGGTGAAGACGATGTGCCCAACTTCATCCTGCTGCCGCGTGCGGCAGAGTCCTTGAAGATTCCCTTTGTCGCCTCCGGCGGCATGGCCGATGGCCGTTCGCTGGTCGCCGCGCTGTCGCTCGGCGCGGACGGCATGAACATGGGCACACGCTTTATCGCCACCAAAGAGGCGCCGGTGCACGAGAACGTCAAGCAGGCCATCGTGGCTGCCAGCGAGCTCGATACGCGCTTGGTGATGCGCCCGCTGCGCAATACCGAACGCGTGCTGCACAACGCGGCGACCGATCGCCTGCTGGCCAAGGAGGCTGCCTTGGGCGCCAGCCTCAAATTTGACGACATCATGGAAGAAGTGGCCGGCGTCTACCCGCGCATCATGCAGCAGGGCGACATGGAAGCGGGCGTCTGGTCCTGCGGCATGGTGGCCGGACTGATCCACGACATCCCGAGCGTCAAGGAGCTGATTGACCGCATCATGGCGCAAGCCGAGGGCATCATCCGCCAGCGTCTGAGCGGCATGGTTGACGCTTGAAGAATCTTTATTCAAGGTTTGCAGGCACCCTCCCGGCATCAAAGATTTGAACTGCTCCAAAACAGACACTGAGCTACTACCGCAACTGGTCGTGCTTAGGTTTGTAGGATGCCTGCCCGTAACCGCTGACCTGAGCGAGTCAACACAAGCCTGAGGGCGGGCGTCGTATAAACCTCGAGGGAGGAAACCGCGGCGAGTGCTGCGGTTGTTGCAGTGAGCTACCGCGCTATGGGGATTTGAAGAACCACAGCGCTGTTTGATACCGTGACCATTGCGAACAGTCCGACCGGAATGCCACGCAAGCTTCTCGATCTTTCCTTGATGCGCCACATTATTCGCTGATCTGCTGCACCATCACCAACGGATTTGCACGACATGGCAAAGCTGATCCACACCGGCTCTGTCGAGTGCTGAATCGGCAGGCAGTTTGAACATCTCGAAGTTCTGGTGTTCATGGCGCACCCTGAACGTGAGGTGGCGCGCGAATGGCCTGCCCGCGCACAAACGTTTGAACGATGATCATTGGCGCGCCGCAGTGCGCACAGACAAAGGTCGGTCGAACAGGTTCAACCGGCTCGTCGGCGCTCTTCGCATCGACAACTGCGGCAGGCACCACATGCAGCAACTCCCTTGCGCGCGCCAGGTTCTCTTTGCGAGCGTTGTTGGCGATGAGCCCGTAGTGACGGATGCGGTGAAAGCCCCCAGGCAGCACATGCAGCAGGAAGCGGCGCATGAACTCCTCGGGTTCGAGCGTCATGGTCTTGTGGCGCGTGCCTCCCTTGTCCCGGTAGTCCTTCCAGCGAAACGTCACACCGCGCTCGTCCATCGAGACCAGCCTTGAGTTGGCGATTGCCACGCGGTGGGTGTAGCGAGACAGGTAGGCCAGCACAGCCTGAGGACCGGCGAACGGGCGCTTGGCGTAGACCACCCATTCGCAACATCGCATCGGCGCCAGCCATTTGGCAAAGGCGCTCGCATCGCTGAGTTGGGCGTACTCACCGAAGAACTGCAATTGCCCGGCCCGATGCGCCAGTTCGAGTTCTTCGAGGAAGCGCCGGCGAAACAGCCGCGAGAGCACACGCACTGACAGGAAGAAGCCTGGTCGGCACGTCACCCAGCGCTGGCCATCCTTGGACAGACCACCACCGGGCACGATGCCATGCACGTGTGGGTGGTGCGTCAGCGCCGATCCCCAGGTGTGCAGCACCAGCGTTGCTGCGATCTGCGCGCCCAGATGCTTTGGATCGGCTGCGATGGTGATCAGTGTTTCTGCCGCAACCTCAAACAACAGCCGGTAGATCACAGCCTTGTTGTAGTACGCAACGGCGCTGATCGGGGCTGGCAAGGTGAAGACCACGTGGTAGTAGTCAACCGGCAGCAACTCAGCCTGGCGTGCATCGAGCCAACGTTTGGCCGCACTGGCCTGGCACTTGGGACAGTGCCGGTTGCGGCAGGAGTTGTAGGCGATCTCGCCGTGCTCGCAGGCTTGGCAATGCAACAGGTGTCCCCCCAGCGCCGCGCTGCGGCACTGCTCGATGGCCGACATGACCTTGAGTTGACCCAGGCTCAAGTGTCCCTGCTGGGTTTTACGCCAAGACGCTCCGTGGGAGCGAAAGATGTCGGCGACCTCCAGGGCGAGGCGCCCCACGAAGCTGCTCTACGTGGGCTTCAGGGTTTCCAAGGGGCTGATCACTTCACGCAGGACGTCGGTGGCGACTTGGACGTAGTGCGCCGTGGTGTCTAGACGTTGGTGCCCCAGTAAGACCTGGATCACCCGAATGTCCACCTTCTGTTCGAGCAGGTGGGTGGCGAAACTGTGCCTCAAAGTGTGCATAGAAACGCGCTTGTCGATTCTTGCCAGTATGGCCGCGTCATGAATGGCGCGATTAAGTTGACGAGTACCCAGTGCCTCGATGGGGTTTCGTCCTGGAAACAACCAACCACCGTCGAGCATCCTGCCCTGCGCACGTGCCACACGCCACCAGCAGCGCAGCCGCTCCAGCAGTACGGGCGACAGCATGGCGTAGCGATCCTTGCGTCCTTTGCCTTGTTCCACGCGCAGTGTCATGCGTTGACTGTCAATGTCGCTCACTTTTAGCGCGACCACCTCGCCGACACGCAGCCCGGTGCCGTAGGCCAATGAAAGGGCTGTCTGGTGCTTGATATGCCCAACTGCACCAAGCAATCTGGTCACCTCTTCCTTGCTCAATATCACAGGCAGTCGCTGCGGCACGCGCACCGACTGCATCTTGGCCATGACATCTTCACGGTCCAGCGTGATACTGAAGAAGAAATTCAAACCAACGATGGTCGCGTTGAGCGTGATGGGCGAGGCTCCTGAATCAACCATGTGCAACTGGAAGCGGCGCAAATCCTCTGCGCTGGCAGTATCGGGCGACCTGCCGATAAATGCCGCGAGCTTGCGAACGGCTCGCACGTATGCCGATTGCGTCTTGGGCTCGAGCTTGCGCAGTCGCATGTCCTCGATCATGCGTTGACGTAGCGGTGAGACGGTTTGACTTGATGACTCCATGGTTGTGCTCCTGTTGTGAACGAGGCCGATTGCCCCAGTTCACAACATAGCCACGAACTCGCCCTGCACCAAACACCAACACGGCCTCGAAGCGATTTACCGCGCGAGCGGTTTAGTCCTCTAACGTGAGGCCGCCATTCCTGATTGGTAAGCCGCAAACCCGACATAGAAATTAGGTTGCCGGACTCCTGTCACTGACGGGTAAGAACTTTTTGCCCAAAGCCGACAAGCCATCGCCGGATAGGAGTATTCGTCATTCCCTGTTCCGAGTGCTAATGCCTGCATCAAAGCCCAGGTCTGACCATCGGACGAAGTACTCAAGTCCAGCGCCGTGCGACCTAGTGGTAAGGAGTTGTGCGCCAAAAACATTAGTCCTGGTGCCAGGCCCAGACCGGCCACCGAAGAATTCGGGTTATTCAGGGCCAAATCGGGCAAATCGGACCAGTTCAGCCCGCCGTCAAGAGTTTGTGCCACTGCCACTTTACCTTCAGGGCGTTGATCACGCATCAACGCCAACCAGCGGGATTCAGTAGCCTCCACCAACGTCGGTTGCAACAAATGACTCCGACTGGAAATTCTCACCATACCGAGAAACTCACCACTGGCATCAAAACGCAGTGCCACCGGATACTTGATGCCCAATTCAAAATAAACCGGCAGCATCATGCCCCCATCCTTCAAAGGCAGCGGAGCCGTGCGCACCAGAAAACTCGTATTCCACAACCAAGACAGAGGTAATACCCGGTCCACTGCAAAGGACAGCGTAGCGAAGTCTTCGCCTCTATTGCTTTGACGCAAATGCAAAATGCGGGATGCGGCCCAGCCACCCAGACCTGTTGCCACCACAAACAGGTGAATCCTGTCTTGGTTGTCGCGCCAGGCCACAGGATTTCCTAGGCGTCGCAGGCCAAACCCCAGTTGCTCGGCCATGGCATGGCGATTCACTACGAAACGTGGAGCACTCCATTGCTGGGTGGCTCGATCAAAATGAGATGCTGCAATCTGGACATCAGAAGCACTTTCGCGAGATCCGGCAAACCAGAACGCCAGCAGGACCGATGGATGCGTGGCAGGCATCGGCAGCAATGAGCTGGCGTGCGCGACCGGCGTATTGATGGGCACCGGAATTCTTCCCTCGGCCTTGAGTGTCAGTGTGCCATTAGCTGGCAGCTTCTCAGCTAGCGGCCAGGTAGCACGGGGTGCTGCTGGCAAAGTTGGACGGGCGGCAGTCGATCAAGCAAAAGCAATAGGCTGCAGATTAATGCGGCGCATGCAATCCGGAGAGTGGGGAGTCGCAGAGACATACTGGGGATCAGCTTACAGCATCGGCAATGAAGCACCTATTTTTCGGGGTGAGCAGGCTCGAAGGAACGTCAACTTTTGACGACCGGGACGAAAGGGCAGATGCCTGAGGTGATTTGAGCAACACGAAAGCAGCCGGTTGCGAGCATCCCACGCACTGAAGAAACGTATACCCGTATCGCACGCTGTAGTCGCAAAAAAACCCCGGCACAAAGTCCGGGGTGGTAAGCCTGTTTGCTGTCACACATCGAGGCCCTGCTCAGGGAGGAAAAGCAGGGAACGCTTTCGCGCTCGCGTGTAATGTAGCACCGCGTAAGCGAGGCAAATATTAATATTTGTAAAGGCCAATACGCAGGCCGAGTCCTGATTCAAGTCGCCACTGAATCCGGTTCACTTACGGGGATCTTCGCGGTGCATCGGTTGATGAAGCCAGCGCATCTTGTCTCTAGGCTGCAAGTGTTTGAGCGTTTCAAGATCAAATACCTTCTGTTGCGAAGGAGTCAGGACTGCATAAAACTTTTTCGCGGCTTCAGCACGCTTGTCCAGCAATCCCGCGTGCTGTGCTCGCATCGCGTTCAGTCGATCAATACGTTCTGGTGTGGTGAGTTTCTCGAACTCCTGTGGATTTGGCGGTGTCGGTCTGACTGCAGGGGGTGTCATCGCAGAATTAAAGGCCACCCAGTCGCCTTCTTGGTTTGGTGTCAATTGCAATAAGGTCTTAAGCCTGGACATGTGCTTGTCGAACATGGCCTGCACTTTTGCCGGGTCTGGCCTGTGCATCGGTCCGAAGTGTCGCCCAGGCATGCCGAATGCTTCCTGAGGACCGCCTGGGTTGGGTGACTGGGCAAGCGCGATCACTGCCACTGAACCCGTGCACACCAAGGCCGCTGCCATCAGGGTCTTCTTCAAAGCTCTATTCATAAGTTTCTCCTTCGATAGGTCCATCAACCGTAGCAGGTTTACCCTGCGCAATTTCAGTGTAGGCCCCGACTTGCAAAATCTGATGAAGTTTGTGTAAACGTTGGGTCGTCAATGCCAATAGCGAGCGCAATGTAGGGGACCGCGAGCAGGTTTGAAGTATGTAAAGAAAACCAAAGCCGTCAACGCCCCTGCCGCGCGTACGTTTTGGTGGGGTGGAGCAATGAAGCTCCCGTTCAACCCAAAGGAGCTACTGAACCATGAAACCGATCAACATCTTGCTTGCAACCATTCTGGCTACAGCTTCTGTGGCTTCATTGGCTCAAACGTCGCCGACCCCGCCATCGCATACTCCCAACCCGGCTGTACAGGCTGACAAAGCTGCTCTAAAAGCCGATAAGGCAAAGCTGCACGCAGACAAGGCGGCTAGTGCTCCCAAGGCAAGCATCGCCTCTGACAAGGCTGCGGTGAAAGTCGATAAGGCAAAGCTACAGGCAGACAAGGCTGCTGCTCACGCCAACAAGAAGAAATAGTTCGCTCCTGACAGTCTGCCTATTGGCGGTAACAACCCGGCCCTCGTGCTGGGTTTTCTTTTGGGCTCCCGCGATCCCCCATTGGATGCGAGTGGCGAGTCCAGTGACGTTTCGACCCCGAAGCGGATCGGTTCACACCCCGTTGGACTTCCCTAGAGCTGCCACTGGTGAGCGACAAGCAACGCTGCGCTGAAGCCGACCGCCCACACATCGGCTCTTCGGCATCGGATGACCGCTCTGGAGAATTCTGTGCGGCCAACGGCTGGTTTGGAGCACTGGCCGCCAATACCCGCTACTGCTTAGGTTTGTAGGATGCCTGCCCGTAACCGCTGACCTGAGCGAGTCAACACAAGCCTGAGGGCGGGCGTCGTATAAACCTCGAGGGAGGAAACCGCGGCGAGTGCTGCGGTTGTTGCAGTGAGCTACCGCGCTATGGGGATTTGAAGAACCACAGCGCTGTTTGATACCGTGACCATTGCGAACAGTCCGACCGGAATGCCACGCAAGCTTCTCGATCTTTCCTTGATGCGCCACATTATTCGCTGATCTGCTGCACCATCACCAACGGATTTGCACGACATGGCAAAGCTGATCCACACCGGCTCTGTCGAGTGCTGAATCGGCAGGCAGTTTGAACATCTCGAAGTTCTGGTGTTCATGGCGCACCCTGAACGTGAGGTGGCGCGCGAATGGCCTGCCCGCGCACAAACGTTTGAACGATGATCATTGGCGCGCCGCAGTGCGCACAGACAAAGGTCGGTCGAACAGGTTCAACCGGCTCGTCGGCGCTCTTCGCATCGACAACTGCGGCAGGCACCACATGCAGCAACTCCCTTGCGCGCGCCAGGTTCTCTTTGCGAGCGTTGTTGGCGATGAGCCCGTAGTGACGGATGCGGTGAAAGCCCCCAGGCAGCACATGCAGCAGGAAGCGGCGCATGAACTCCTCGGGTTCGAGCGTCATGGTCTTGTGGCGCGTGCCTCCCTTGTCCCGGTAGTCCTTCCAGCGAAACGTCACACCGCGCTCGTCCATCGAGACCAGCCTTGAGTTGGCGATTGCCACGCGGTGGGTGTAGCGAGACAGGTAGGCCAGCACAGCCTGAGGACCGGCGAACGGGCGCTTGGCGTAGACCACCCATTCGCAACATCGCATCGGCGCCAGCCATTTGGCAAAGGCGCTCGCATCGCTGAGTTGGGCGTACTCACCGAAGAACTGCAATTGCCCGGCCCGATGCGCCAGTTCGAGTTCTTCGAGGAAGCGCCGGCGAAACAGCCGCGAGAGCACACGCACTGACAGGAAGAAGCCTGGTCGGCACGTCACCCAGCGCTGGCCATCCTTGGACAGACCACCACCGGGCACGATGCCATGCACGTGTGGGTGGTGCGTCAGCGCCGATCCCCAGGTGTGCAGCACCAGCGTTGCTGCGATCTGCGCGCCCAGATGCTTTGGATCGGCTGCGATGGTGATCAGTGTTTCTGCCGCAACCTCAAACAACAGCCGGTAGATCACAGCCTTGTTGTAGTACGCAACGGCGCTGATCGGGGCTGGCAAGGTGAAGACCACGTGGTAGTAGTCAACCGGCAGCAACTCAGCCTGGCGTGCATCGAGCCAACGTTTGGCCGCACTGGCCTGGCACTTGGGACAGTGCCGGTTGCGGCAGGAGTTGTAGGCGATCTCGCCGTGCTCGCAGGCTTGGCAATGCAACAGGTGTCCCCCCAGCGCCGCGCTGCGGCACTGCTCGATGGCCGACATGACCTTGAGTTGACCCAGGCTCAAGTGTCCCTGCTGGGTTTTACGCCAAGACGCTCCGTGGGAGCGAAAGATGTCGGCGACCTCCAGGGCGAGGCGCCCCACGAAGCTGCTCTACGTGGGCTTCAGGGTTTCCAAGGGGCTGATCACTTCACGCAGGACGTCGGTGGCGACTTGGACGTAGTGCGCCGTGGTGTCTAGACGTTGGTGCCCCAGTAAGACCTGGATCACCCGAATGTCCACCTTCTGTTCGAGCAGGTGGGTGGCGAAACTGTGCCTCAAAGTGTGCATAGAAACGCGCTTGTCGATTCTTGCCAGTATGGCCGCGTCATGAATGGCGCGATTAAGTTGACGAGTACCCAGTGCCTCGATGGGGTTTCGTCCTGGAAACAACCAACCACCGTCGAGCATCCTGCCCTGCGCACGTGCCACACGCCACCAGCAGCGCAGCCGCTCCAGCAGTACGGGCGACAGCATGGCGTAGCGATCCTTGCGTCCTTTGCCTTGTTCCACGCGCAGTGTCATGCGTTGACTGTCAATGTCGCTCACTTTTAGCGCGACCACCTCGCCGACACGCAGCCCGGTGCCGTAGGCCAATGAAAGGGCTGTCTGGTGCTTGATATGCCCAACTGCACCAAGCAATCTGGTCACCTCTTCCTTGCTCAATATCACAGGCAGTCGCTGCGGCACGCGCACCGACTGCATCTTGGCCATGACATCTTCACGGTCCAGCGTGATACTGAAGAAGAAATTCAAACCAACGATGGTCGCGTTGAGCGTGATGGGCGAGGCTCCTGAATCAACCATGTGCAACTGGAAGCGGCGCAAATCCTCTGCGCTGGCAGTATCGGGCGACCTGCCGATAAATGCCGCGAGCTTGCGAACGGCTCGCACGTATGCCGATTGCGTCTTGGGCTCGAGCTTGCGCAGTCGCATGTCCTCGATCATGCGTTGACGTAGCGGTGAGACGGTTTGACTTGATGACTCCATGGTTGTGCTCCTGTTGTGAACGAGGCCGATTGCCCCAGTTCACAACATAGCCACGAACTCGCCCTGCACCAAACACCAACACGGCCTCGAAGCGATTTACCGCGCGAGCGGTTTAGTCCTATGGTCGGGTGCGGGTATCCCTTTGATTGAATTCGCGACCACTCTGCTGTCGTGGGGCTACTGGAGGCAATGACCGGTATCTGGTGGTCAATTTGAACTTCTGTATTTCCGGTTATGCCCAGCCGAATTACGTTTCGCCCCATTGCCGACGCTCAATTTTGACGATCGACCTCGGAGACGATTGGCTGGCTCTTTAAGACACATAGCCGCCGGTCAATTCTTCGATCTGGCCGCTCCAGAGCAGTCATTGAGGCCTCAGTGTTTCACCTTCTGCTCGCCCCATGTTGGGTCAGGCTTCCAGTTCCTGACCCAGTCGGGCAAATCTGCCCCTGGCATCGGGTGAGCGATCCCGTAACCTTGCGCCAGATCGCAGCCAAGTTGAAGCAGCAAAGTGCCATGCGCTACGGTCTCAACGCCCTCCGCGATGACTTGCCGCTTGAAGGCTGAAGCCAAGCCGATCACACCCTGCAGAATCGCCAGATCATCGGGGTCGTCAAGCATGTCCTGTACAAAACTTTGGTCGATCTTGAGCGTGTTGACGCGCAGTCGTTTCAAATAAGTGAGCGACGAATAGCCGGTACCGAAATCGTCGAGCGCAAAGCCAATCCCAAGCTGAGCACAGGACTGAATCAGTTGGGAAACCTGCGCGACGTCTTCGAGTGCGCTGGTCTCCAGAATCTCCAGTTCGAGACACGATGGCGGGAGCTGCGGATGGGCTGCCAGAAGGAACCGCAGACGATCAAGAAAGTCTGCTTGCTGCAATTGGCGCGCGCCCACGTTGACGCTGACCGGAATGTCCAGTCCGATGGCGCGCCACCGTTCTACCTCCATCAGCGCGTTCTCTATAACCCACTCACCGATTGCGATGGCCAGCGCATCGTCTTCGATCACCGGCAGAAACAATGCAGGAGCAAGCAGGCCGCGCAGCGGATGTTGCCAGCGGATCAAGGCTTCGGCGCCCACCACCTTGCCGCTTCGCATGTTGACCTTGGGTTGGAAATAGAGGACAAATTCGTGCTCGATCAGGGCCAGCCGGATGCGCTCCAGACTCTCAAAGTGCACGCGGATGCTGCTGTCCTGTCCGGCGTCGAAGATGTGGTAGCGCCTGCGGCCGGTCAGCTTGGCCTGGTACATGGCCTGGTCGGCCTGGCGCAGCAATTGATCGGCTTCGATGGGCTGTGCCTGCGGGTAAAACGTTACGCCGATGCTGGCGGACACCTGAAGATGGAGAACGCCCAGTTGCACCGGCTCTGCGGCAGCCGCAAGCAGGCGATTGAGCAAAGGCACGCTGGCATCGCCATCGACGAGGTCGATCAGAACCGCCACAAATTCGTCGCCGCCGATGCGCGCCAGGGTATCGCCTTCGCGCAGCCCCTGCTTCATGCGTGCGGCCAGAGTGATCAGCAACTGGTCACCGGCCTCGTGCCCATGCTGGTCATTGACGCTCTTGAAGCCATCGAGGTCAAGATAGACCACCGCCAACGTCTGGGCGCGCCGCTCGGCACTGGCCATGCCTTGGCGCAGGCGATCCGACAACAGCAAGCGATTGGGCAGGCGGGTCAGGGCATCAAAGTGCGCCATGTGCTCCAACTGGTCCTGGTGCTCCTTGAGTGCGGTGATGTCCGAGAACAAGGCCACGTAATGCTGCGTCTTGCCGTCGCTGCCGTAAACCGCTGTGATGGTCAGCATCTCGGCATAGACCTCGCCGTTTTTGCGCTTGTTCCAGATCTCGCCGTACCAATGGCCCTTGCCGATCAGGTCGCGCCACATGGCGACGTAATAGGCAACGTCCTGGCGCCCCGATTTGAGCAGCCGTGGGTTCTGGCCCAGAACTTCCTCGCGGCCATAGCCAGTGATGCGTGTGAAGGAATCGTTGACATTGAGAATCGCGCCGTCAGTGTCGGTGATGATGATGCCTTCGCGCGCATTGGTAAAGACACTCGCCGCCTGGATGTAACTCTCAGCCTTCTTGCGCTCGGTCACATCGCGCGCCGCCGCAAACACGCCCAGCACCCGGCCCTGGTCGTCACGGTAGACGCTGGCGTTGTAGAGCACATCGGTAATCCGGCCCGAGGTGTGTCGGATCGCCAGTGGGTAGTCGGTCACAAAGCCCTTGGCAAAGACCTGCTGATAACCCTCGCGGGCCTGCACCGGATCGGTAAAGTAGTTGCCAAAGTCGGTGCCAATCAGTGCCTCACGCGCGACGCCGGTCGCCTTGACGCTGGCCTCGTTGACGTCGGTGATCTTGCCCTGGGCGCTGATCGTTACCAGTGGGTCGAGACTCGCTTCGAGCAGACTGCGTGCGTACTGTGCTGCATGCTTGATGGCTTCTTTGCGATGTGCCAGGGTATCCACCATGGCATTGATGGCGCCGGCAATTTCAGAAAACTCGTCGGCGCCCTCACTCACGATCTTGTACTCCAGATTCCCATCGACGACCCGATTTGCCCCTTCATGCAGCAGCGCCAGACGCCGACGGATCAAGCCGCCGATTTGCACCGCATTGAGAAGGATGACCAGCGCGAGCATCAGCGCGAGCGCGCCAGAGGCCACGATGAAGCGCCGCTGGGCCTGCTGAACCTGTTGCGAGCTCGAATCTTGCAGCACCTCAATTGCGTTGCGAAGTTCAGCGGCCTTCAACAGCAGTTGACTGTACAGCCTCTTGTCGAGTTCCTCAAAGACGTCCCGGTTGTCGGTGCCCGACTTCAGCGACTGGGTGTTGTCAACGACACGATTGAAAACAAGCGCAGTGTCGTCTACGACCCGGCTTATCCGCTCTATCGTCTTTTGATCTGGCTCGTGGTGGAACTGAGACTTGGCCCGGCGAAGCAACTGGTCAGACTGCACCTTGCTTTCAACCCACAGTAAACGGATGCGGTCTTCGCGGTGGAGGAAGTACTGATCCCTGAATGAAGCGCGTTCGAAGAAATTGTCGTGGATCAATTTAACAAGAACATTGTTGTTCTGTGTCTCAGCATAAACAGAGAAGTTCCAAGCCAGCACTGGTACTAGAAAGGCCACGGCGGCGACAGTCGCCGCCGCGCTGAGCCAGAGTCGGGTCGCAATGCGCACAATATGCCTAGCGGTTTATCCTGACCGCTTCGGGCCTGACAGCCATGAGACTCTCGACGTGGACATAGTCCTTATAGTTTGGCATGACGGTCTTGTCGGTCAGCTTGTTCTTCATGGCCCATCGTGTCTCATCCTCCAGCGTAATCAGCAGGTTCTGCTCCAACCTCACTTGATAATTGAAAGCGTCCCACACTTCCTTGACCAGTTCCTTGTCAACCTTGATCGCCGCCGCCATGATGTCCTGCGCCTCCTGCGGATTTTTTGTCACAAAATCCTCAGCCTGGATCAGGGCGCGTAAAAAACGGGTGACGGCTTGCGGGTTTCGCTGGACAAAATCCTGCGTGGCGGCAATGTTGAAGGTTTCAGTATAAATTTGCCGGTCGTAAAAGATGACCGCTTGCGCGCCAAGCTGGTGTTTGATCTGTGTCAACGTATAGTTCCAGCTCGAGATGGCATCAACTTTCCCGGTTTGCAGCGCGTCCTGCATTTCATTGGGCACGAGGGGGACAGGTGTTATTTCCTTGCGCGTCAAGCCCTGTGCCGTCAAGAACGAGTCAAGAAAAAAGTCCGACGTCGTGCCCGGCGTGAAGCCGATGCGTTTGCCCTTCAGGTCCGCGGCCTTGACGATGCCTGCGTCTGGCCTTGCCAGCACCGCGTTGTTCACGTTACTGGACTCGATATTGGCGATGACGAAGATCTTGTCACCCTTGAGCACGCTGAACATGACCGGCGTTTCTGCCACCGTCGCAAAGTCTGCCTTGCCATCCAGAACCGATTGCAACGCTGCTTTGCCAAAAGAATGAATCAGCGGCTGGACATCAAGCCCCTGATTTGAAAAATAGTCCTTGCTCACTGCAATGTGAATCAGGGTACTTTGCGGCTGGGTGGTGTAGGCCACGGTGACCTTCTGACGCCCTTCTGAGCCGGCTGATCCTGCGGCTTGGAGAGGCGCTTTATCGCAGCTTGCGAGGCTGACTGCGCAACACATTGCAACAAGCATTCGCCACATACCGACTCCTTTCAACGAAGGTCGATGACCAACATCGTAGCCTACTTTCTCGTTCAATCACCGAGTTGTTTTTGGCGCTGTGCATGACTGCGGACGCGCATTCCTCAGTTGAACTAAACCGCTATGCGGTGGTAGGTCCTCACAGGCCACCATCGCGTTTTTGTTTGCTGTGGTGCTTGCGCACACGGGCATAGAGGTGAAGCCTTGGAGGTGGGGAATTTCCCCCGC
>Ga0118677_10003863_pt1 | contig 27835 bp, 22 predicted proteins | sample AliMusrvi5mmetaG_FD_86154 | JGI IMG/M metagenome (GOLD analysis project Ga0118677, IMG submission 86154) | reverse complement strand
TTCATAAAAATCAAAATCAATAAAATACATTAACTTATAAATGACCGTCTCACCTACGTTTGGTTTAGAGCCTATTTTGTCGAGGATATAAATCAGAACTTCTTTAAATTTATCCAGCCTCTCTTGTGGAACACTGATCCGTAGTTCTTCTTTCTTGACCGAGGAAGAAACAGCACGGCTTTTGATAAGTTCTACTTTGATCTCAGCCTTCAAATCAAGTAGATTATCTGTTGAAATATTAAACAATTGAGCCAACTTTGAAAGCTCTTCAGCACTAATTTTTCTATCTCCATTTTCAATTTGAGATAATGACACCCGATTAATGTCCAAACTTTGAGCCAACTGCTCCTGAGAAAAACTCATCTGTTCTCGTAAAGTCTTAATTCGATTCCCTAAGTCTTTATAAAAAGATTCCCCCATAGCACTACGCCCCCTTTCTTGTGAATTGATATGAATATATCATATGAAATAAAACATGTCAACATCTTGTTGTTATATCCTACATGGATACCCTTTACTACGTGGAGTGAATTGGAAAACCTGACTATATAAATTACATTTTATGAGGAGATGTTGGTCAAAAAGCCCGAAAATACGGTTAAAGCGGCTCTCGTGGGCCATATTTTTTTCGAAAATGGCCGCTTCTGTAACACGACTTTGTTTATTTTCAATAGGTTACGAAAATCAACCACCTAAAATAGGCTTCCAAAATGCCACTTTTTTCACGATTTTTGGGTATTTTTCATCGATTTTCGGTCAAAAAATCCTAAAAACTGATCATTTTTAGTTGTTTTTTCGATCCTCTCCAAAGTCTACTTGAAATTCCTCCACTCCATTGGCTATTCGGCTAATAAGCTCATGGTTAATGGTACATTTTTGGGGGAGTAAAAATATAGCGAGGTGCGTTTTAAATAAATTTCTAGAGTTCGGGTTAAACGAAGATTTGTATTTAAAACGTGGCGAGTGTATTCTTTATTAAATACTTATGAAGAATAGCGGGCCCGCTTGGAAAGCAGCGGGGCACGCTCACCAACATCTCTTGAAAAACCTTGAAAGGTAGTTGGTGGCGGGGAGTGGATTTAAACCACCGACCGATCGGGTATGAACCGATTGCTCTATCAGGCTGAGCTACCCCGCCAATATTGGTCATCTAAGAAGCGATGATTTTACGTGAAAGATTTATCGCACGCAAGCATTTTTTAAATTCACTATCTTAAAATCATAGAACAACTCTCAACAAATCCTCGGCAATTGCTCACCGCTAATCATGTCCAAAATACGGTTGGCACCAATTTTGCTTTTCAAAATGACATGGATATGGTCCTGGCTTTGTACAGAACCAATACAACATGCCCCCCGCCCTTGGGAGTGTTTATGCATAATTTCCAAAGCTATGGACTGGTCGTGGGGCGGTATAAAAAGAACAAAACGCCCTTCATTGGCCACATACAACGGATCGAAACCTAAAATGGCACAGGCCGCCGCTACATCTTCACGAACCGGCACAAGCCCTTCTTCAATCTTTATTCCAAGTTTTGAGGCAGAAGCAATTTCATTTAGAGCGCTGGCTAATCCCCCTCGAGTCAAATCCCGCATACAATGAATTTCAACCTTAGCTTTGAGCAATTCCAAAACTAAATCAGCCAACGCAGCACAATCGCTTTCAATAGCACTTTCAAAGCTTAAATTTTCTCTCGTCGCCATAATGGCCATACCATGACGGCCCACATCGCCGCTTAAGATAACCAAATCACCATCTTTTACTGAGGAGGGAACAATAGATAACTCATGCTCAATGATCCCTATGCCTGAAGTATTGATATAAATTCCATCCCCTTTACCCTTATCAACAACCTTGGTATCGCCGGTGACAATTTTCACACCCGCGGCATCCGCGGCCCCTTTAATGGATTTAACCACCTGCCAAAGCGTCTCCATGGCCAAACCTTCTTCGATGATAAACCCTAGACTTAAATAAAGAGGACGAGCTCCGGACATTGCCAAATCATTGACCGTTCCATTGACGGCCAAGCTTCCTATATCACCGCCTGGAAAAAACAAAGGATGCACTACAAAGGAATCTGTTGTAAAAGCAATACGTTTGCCGGGTAAATTAAGACTTATAGAGTCGTGCAGGCCTTCTTGAGGGACAGCTCCAAAAGCTGTTGAAAACATTTTCTCGATAAGCTGCTGCATAAGCTTACCGCCGCCACCGTGGGCCAAAAGGACCTGAGGATAATTTTGTATTGGGAAAGGACAAGATAAAATAAAATCGTCAGACACTTTTAACCTCAACATTTCTATAGCGATAATAGGCCGCGCAGGCACCTTCCGATGAAACCATGGTAGCCCCTAATGGATGTTCCGGCGTACACGTCTTGGCAAAAGCCGGACATTGATGAGGCTTTTTGATGCCTTGTAAAATAAGCCCGCTAATACAATCGGGACTTTCTTGAGTTTGAATACCTTCCAGTGAGAATTTTTTCTGTGCGTCAAAATCAGAATACTCAGGCTGCAAACCTAAACCACTATTTGCAATCTCACCAATTCCTCGCCATTTACGATTGACCACACAAAAAACCTTTTGAATCAAATCTTGGGCATACACATTGCCGCTTTCTTTGACGGAGCGGACATATTGATTCTCCACTTCCCATCGACCTTCTTCTAACTGTTTAACGCACATATAAATCCCCTGTAAGATATCTAGCGGCTCAAAACCTGTCACAACAATAGGGACTTTATACTTAGCAGCAATAGGCGGATACTCTTTGTATCCCATAACAGCACATACGTGTCCGGCGGCCAAAAAACCCTGCACACGATTATTCTTCGATGACAAAATAGCTTCCATAGCTGGCGGGACTAACACGTGAGAAACAAGAATAGAAAAGTTTTTGATTCCTAAGGCCTTAGCTTGGTACACAGCCATAGCATTGGCAGGGGCCGTAGTTTCAAACCCCACGGCAAAAAAAACAATCTCTTTGTTGGGATTTTGCTTGGCTATCGTCAAAGCATCCATCGGAGAGTAAACCATTCGGATATCTCCCCCTGAGGCTTTAATAGAAAATAAATCTGTATGAGAACCAGGAACGCGTAGCATATCACCAAATGATGTAAAAATAACCTCTTTGCGAGAAGCCAAATTCAGAGCCCTATCAATCAACTCCAAAGATGTCACACATACCGGACAACCAGGACCATGCACTAATTCAATACGTTTGGGCAGGAACTCGTCGATACCAAATTTAACAATGGCATGCGTCTGTCCACCGCAGACCTCCATAATAGTCCATGACTTGGTTGTGATTTTATGAATTTCGCGGGACAACTGCTGTGCTAACTGAGGATCTCGGTATTCGTCTAAATACTTCATAAAATATTCTTAATATTTCTTACTCTGGTTTGATAAACACTAGACCGCACTGCAAACTTTCAACACCATCTTTAATAATATCCTTGGTCCATATGACCTTGACTTTATCCGATTGCAAAAAAAGAGACGGCCCTTCGGTTGGTTCAATATGGAGAATAGACCCCTGAGGTAATTCAATGGGCTTATCTTTAATAATTTCCATCTTCATACCATCAACGCTAATATTAGAAAGTTTTCCCTCCCCTGTAATAGCTCCTCCCTCGAGGGCCCACTTCACAGAATGAGAACTTCCTTTAAGGCGAAAAAATTGTCTTTTCCCTAACATACGCAGCTCCTTTACTATGGATGTAATTCTTCCAACTCCCCCATCTGTTTTAAATATTCAAAGACCTTGCCTGCTTCTACAGGATCAACGATACTCAAAGCAAATCCAACATGGACAATGACATAATCGCCTATTTTAGCCTCTGGGACGTACGCCAAAGAAACTTCTTTTAAAACACCCGAAAAATTAACCTTGCCTCGCTTGTTAAGCACATCAATACCAGAATCGATGATGGTTTCAATTTTCCCTGGGATAGCTAAGCACATGCGTCAAACTCCTATCATTTTCCTTCTTGAAGCTACCATAAGTTGACCTAAAGCAATCCCTCCGTCATTGGGAGGAACTTGAGTGTGCCAATAAGGCATAAAACCTTCTTTTTTTAGACCTTCAACAGCCATTTCTGTCAAAATTTTATTTTGAAAACATCCGCCTGTTAAAACAACTTTATTTTCCCCAACACGCAGCGCAACATCAACGATCATCTCAACAATAGTAAAATGAAACTTGGCAGCAATCTCTGCCTTTGCAATTCCAACTCTTAAATCTTCAATAATACCGCGGACAATACCCGTCCAATCCATGCTAAAAGCCTTCTTTAAGCTGCTTGAATCAAGTATACCATATGGATATCCATTATTGACACTTATTGTCCGCGCTTGAAATTCTAAGGCCATAGCCCCTTGTCCTTCAAAGCTTGATTGATGACAAAGGCCCATTAAGGAAGAAATACCGTCAAAAAGCCTACCCATGCTGGAAGTCAAAGGCGTATTAATTCTTTGATCCAGCATCTGCTTTATAATCCGCAATTCTTGAATAGAAAACGACTTAATACAATCTAAATCCTCAAAGTCCTCGAGTTTGCCATTACTGACCTCATAAAGCAGTCCTAATGCACTACGTCGAGGTTCTTGCACAGCGGCCTCGGAGCCTGGCAATGGAAATAATTTTAGATGACCCAATCTAATAAAATCTCCACCCTCACATTGTAAGAACTCTCCTCCCCAGATAGTTTTATCCTCCCCATAGCCCGTACCATCAAAACAAATACCTAAGACGGGCCCCTCGATGCCGTGTTCTGCCATGCAAGAAGCCGCATGGGCATGGTGATGTTGGACATGAACAATTGCAACCCCAAGCTCTTTTGCGTAACGACTGGAAGTATAATCTGGATGCTTATCACAAACCACTTCGGATATGGCAGAAGAATAAATTTGTCTCAAACTTTCAATAGTACGTTCAAATACTTCGACGGATTCTTGGCTGTCTAAATCACCAATATGCTGACTTATAACGGCCCCTTGATCCAAACTCAAAGCCACCGTATTTTTTTGATGCGCCCCCACGGCAAGAATGCCTATGGATGAATGGTCTAACTTCACTGGTAACGGAGCAAACCCGCGTGAACGCCTAAGAAAAGAAGCCTTACCGATAATTTCCTGAATCAACGAATCATCCACTTGACGGACAATAGGACGGTTATGCACTAAAAAATAATCCGCAATACCCTCTAAACGAAGCAAAGCTTCTTGATTATCAATACATATGGGCTCGTCGCTAATATTCGCACTTGTCGCCACCAAGGCTTTCCCAAATAATTTCAACAAAATATGCTGCAAAGGCATACAGCCTAACATCGCTCCCACATAGAGATTCCCAGGAGATATCAACGAAGAAAGTCCTACCATCCCCCCTTTTTTTAGAACTAAAACAATAGGAGCTTGAGGTGAAACTAACAGATTTCGTTCAACGGCGGTAATATCACAAAACTCTTCAATAGCCTCAATCGACGGAAACATCACCGCCAAAGGTTTATGCGGTCTGTTCTTTCTCTGGCGTAGAAGCCCAACGCTTTCTTCATTAGCCGCATCAGCCATTAGATGAAAACCACCTAAACCTTTAACAGCTACAATGTGCCCCTGCTTTAGAAGTTCTGCTGTTTTCTCGAGCGCCTTTTCGCGTAAAGCAATTTCTCTTCCTTGATGATCCCACAACTCAACCGATGGTCCACAAACAAAACAGGCATTGGGCTGGGCATGAAACCGTCGGTTTAATGGGTCGTCATATTCATTTTGACAAATAGGACACATTATAAAATTCTTCATAGATGTATTGGCCCGATCGTAAGGCAAAGCCTCAATGATGGAGTAACGAGGTCCACAGTGGGTGCAATTGGTAAATGGATATAAATAGCGTCGATCTTTTGGATCAAACACTTCTTTTAAACACTGCGGACAAGTGGCAATATCAGGCAGAACAAAGGCCGTTTGTTCTCCTTTGGAGTCGCTAGGCAAAATCTCAAAACTTTTAAATCCTTTGATTGGAATTTCTTGTTGAATGAATTGCTCAAGCACACAATGAGGAGGTAGTTCAGTTTTAAGTCGTCGTATAAAAATCTCCAGCTGAGGCACTAGGGCCTCAGCCTCAAGAATCACACCCTCAGACGTATTTTGAATCCATCCCTTGATGGCACAATCATGGGCCAGGCGATAGACAAACGGACGAAACCCTACCCCCTGCACCGTACCACGGATGCGGATTAGTATGGCGTTCATAATTTTTCTAATTCTATAGCTTCAATGGATACTTTATTACCGGCAATAGGTTTGACGTCTCTGGAATGGCAAGTGGAACACAGTAACAGATGATGATCTTCAACAGGGCCTTGTTTACCACAACTGTTACAAAGAACTTCCATAGGTTCTTCAACTAAATCTAAAGCGACACCTTCAAGCATAGTGCCCTTGGTGGCAAGTTCATAATGCATTAACACAGACTCCGGCACGAGATGGTACACTTCCCCAACCTTGACCCTAACCTGCTTAGGTTTTCGACCAGGATATTTTTTTAATTCTTCGATGATACTTGAAACGATTTGTTCGGTAAAATGCCCTTCATGCATATTAACCCCCCGCCTGCTTATTCAACGCTTTAACAAAGGAGCATATTAACTCAACAGCTTGATCGGCGCAAGTAAGAACCCTGGGAGAAATTTTATCCCCAACGCTAAAATCTTCCCCTTTAACGGAACAAATTTGAATAATCATTTCCTTGCCGTAAAGTTTCTGAGCGATGGTAGAAAACAATTGCGCGTTGATATGGTGGGAAGATGCCAGTGCTCGAGTATTAGATTCTTTAAGGGGATAAAAATCTAAATCTTTCCCCGTCACAGCAGCATCCACTAAAATGACCTGATCATACTCCAGAATTTCTTCCAACAATTCTAGTTGAAGCTGCTGGACAATGATAACTTTAACGCCTGATAATTGCCTATCCTCAACTTGAGAGACGATATAGGCCCCCACTGCATCGTCACAACGTAAGGGGTTGCCTACAGCGACTAAGCAAATCATTTCAATTTCGCTCAATAACGTTGAGTGTCAGTCCTTGATGGTCTTTAATTTCAATGACCATGGGCATAGAGCCAATCGCATGTGTGGAACAAGAAAGACAGGGATCATAACAACGGATGGCCGCTTCCACTCGGTTCAATACCCCTTCTTTAACATCCTTACCCTTAACATATTGCTTGGCCACCTCAAGAACGGAACGGTTCATAGAGGGATTGTTTTGACCTGTTGCAATCAATAGATTGACCTTGGTCAATTTACCAGTTTCATCTGTCGTATAATGATGGAACAAGGTGCCTCTGGGAGCTTCAGAACAACCGATACCTTCCGTGTTATTCCATCGTCCCATGGTTTGGATATTTTCTCCTGTTACTTGTGGATCTTTAAGAATTTGCTCTGCCTCCTCAATACTCTGAAGCATTTCAATCAAACGGGTATAGTGATAATAGAAGGTTCCATTAACCGGCTTATTGCCTGCCATAGATTTAAAATTAACGAATTCCTTCTGGGCCAAAGGCGTCTTCATCTTGGATGCTACGTTTAATCTCGCTAGAGGTCCCACTCGATAGAACCCTCTTTCATACCCGTAAAGTTTATAATAAGGATATTTCAAATAAGACCAGTTAATTGATCTCTCAGCGATAAACTCTAAATACCTTGCCGGGTCTAACTGATCTTGAAGTATTCTTCCCTCAGAATCAATAAAACGTAATTTCCCGTCATAAAGCTCTAACTCTCCTTGAGGTCCAACTGTGCCTAAATATAACGTAGGAAAATTAGCAAAGGAATTGACCATTTCTTTATTGTCATCATGATATTTCTTGATAATTTCAAGCCCCATCTTTGAAGTTTCAATAGCCTCAGGAATCCACGCCAGAAGGGCTTTACGATTAGCTTCAGTTAGAGGAAACCCCATACCTCCTGGAACGATACCCATGATATGAATCTTCTTGCCTGTTATGCGCTCACTGATTTCTTGACCAAACTTACGTAAACGTATCCCACGCAGCGCTAAATCAGGAAATTTCTCGGCAATACCTAGAACATTACGAGTGGCAGGATCACTATCCCAGCCAAGCAAGAAATCCGGTGAAGACAAATGAAAGAATGAAAGAGCGTGAGACGAAACATTCTGGCCTATATGAATCAAGCGGCGCAATAAATTGCCCGTATAGGTTGGTTTAATCCCCATGATCATTTCACAAGCTTTAGCACTGGCCACCGAATGACTCACCGGACAAATGCCGCAAATTCGAGGCGTAATCGTAGGCATTTCCGTAAACATACGACCTTCGCAGAATTTTTCAAAGCCCCGAAATTCATTGACGTGAAATTGAGCATCCACAACAGACCCATCGGCACCCAATTGAATAGTAATCTTGGCATGCCCCTCAATACGGGTCACCGGTGAAATCAAAATTGTATTTTCTTTATTAATTTGATTATCCATACTTCAACTTCCTTTCCTGACTCAAATTCGGAACTCGGTCGTTTAGAAACTCAAATAGTACATAAAAAATAGTGTCCGCACAAGGGGGACATCCGGGAATGACAAAATCCACATCAACCACTTCCTGTATGGGAACCACCTTATCATTTAACTTCAAAAGTGCTGGATGGTCAGGAACCTTGCCTTCTTTATCATTACTTACCGCTTGAATATACGCATAATTAAACACTTCTTCTTTAGATAAAGAATTACGCATACCCGTCACGTTACTTGTCACTGCGCAATCACCAAAGGCAATGACTAGTTTCGAACGTTTACGGATATGTTGAATTTCATGCCAATGCTCATCACTTGTCACAGATCCTTCCACCAAGGCTATATCGACCTCTGGAAATTCTTTTCCATCCACAATTGGACATTTGACAATATCCGCAAGCTTAGCCACATCGAGAATACGCTCGTCGATGTCTAATAGTGACATATGACAGCCTGAACAGCCTCCTAACCATACTGTTGCCAATTTTTTCTTCATAGGTTCATCTTTCTTTTTTGCACAAGTTCGCTAATCATAGATGGTTGTTTATCTAACTGGCCCTGCACAATGGCCTTGGGCCACAGAGCCCCCGTGGGACAAGCATGCACACACTTGGCACATGAGGTACATGTAATGGATTCTCCCCAAGGGGTGTTAAAATCAGAGATGATACGGACCTGAAATCCACGGTTCATAATACCCTTATTATATGCCCCCTCAACTTCAGAACACACCCGAACACAACGGGTACACATAATACAACGATTATGATCCATGACAAACCATGGGTGTGACGTGTCCGTTTCACATTTAGGGAAAAGATACGGGAAACGCACATGATCCATACCAACCTTGTATCCTAGGTCTTGCAACTCACAATTATTATCGGCTACACACACAGAACAAACATGATTACGTTCCGCAAAAAGAAGTTCTGTTGTAACCTTCTGATACTTCTTTAGTTTTTCAGTGCTCGTTTTTATGATTTGATTAGCTGCAACTTTTGTTGTACATGCTGGAAGAAGTTTATTAATTCCCTCAATCTCAACTAAGCACAAACGACAGGCTCCGACATCTGATATGCCTTCTAGATGACACATAGTCAAAATCTCAATACCATTGTCTTTGCAAACATCTAAAATCGTTTTGCCGGATTCGACTTCTAATGCCTTACCGTCAATATTAACTGGAATTTTAGCCATGAAGCACCCCCTGCTCTGCTTGATTCTTACTAATATGATTAAGATATTCTTCTTTGTAATAACGCAAGGTACTCAAAAGAGGGTTAGGCGCGGACATCCCTAAACCGCATAAACTTGTTTCTTTAACATAAACAGCCAATTCTTCAAGCCTCTGCACATCTTTCATAGTTCCTTGACCTGAACATATTTTAGAAAGAAGATCATACATCATCTTGGTCCCCACTCGACAAGGAACACATTTACCACAACTTTCATCCATACAAAATTCCATAAAAAACCGGGCAACGTCAACCATATCCGCCGTGTCATCCATGACGATTAAACCACCAGATCCCATAATGGAACCTAAACTGACCAAGGATTCATAATCGACCTTAACGTCCAAATGTTCTTTTGGAATACATCCCCCAGAAGGGCCACCGGTCTGGGCTGATTTAAACTCATGCCCACCAGGGACTCCTCCACCGATATCAAAAACAATTTCACGCAAACTCGTCCCCATAGGCACTTCAATAAGCCCCGAATAGTTAATCTTTCCGGCCAAGGCAAAAACCTTTGTACCAGCACTCTTAGGCGTGCCGATAGCACCGTACCATTCTCCTCCACGATTTATAATAGGAGCAATGCTAGCTAAAGTCTCAACGTTATTAATCAAGGTTGGTTTACCCCACAAACCAACCTCAGCCGGAAACGGAGGTCTGGGACGAGGCATACCACGTTTACCTTCAATGGAAGCAATCAGCGCCGTCTCTTCACCGCAGACAAACGCACCAGCACCGATACGAATTTCCACATCAAAAGAAAAATTACTCCCTAAAATATTAGCTCCTAGTAAACCCATTTTTCTAGCTTGCTTAAGAGCTAATTCAAATCGTTTAATGGCCAAAGGATATTCACCTCTAATATAGGCATAACCCTTAGTCGCTCCGACGGCAAAACCAGCAATGGCCATCCCTTCTAAAACGCGATGCGGATTGCCTTCTAAAACACTGCGATCCATAAACGCACCAGGATCTCCTTCATCACCGTTACAAATCACATATTTTTGATCAGCCACATACTTACTAACCGTGTCCCATTTAAGCCCAGTAGGAAATCCTGCTCCTCCTCGGCCACGTAAACGGCTGAGTTTGAGTTGAGCAATGACCCCTTCGCTTGAAATTTCAAACAAGGCTTTTTCCAAGGCCTTATATCCATCATGCACAATATAATCATCAATGGCCTCAGGATTAATATCCCCGCAGTCAGCCAAGACAATTTTCATTTGTTTCTTAAAGAAAGGGTCTTCTTGGGCATTCACAAACGCTTTAGGACGAGAATCAGCAAAGAGTAAAAGATCTTCAATAGGTTTCTTTTCAATAATCTGACTTTGGACAACCCTGGCAATATTCTCACAATTAACTTTTTGATACATCGTATAATCAGGCATGACCTTAACCAAAGGACCTTGATTGCAAGGCCCCATACAGCCTGTGGGAATGACCTCAATTTCATTCTCCAAACTTCGTGCCTTTATCTCGTCTTGGAGCTTTTTCATAACACCCTCCGCTCCAGAAGAAATACAACCAGCTCCACAACAGACACACACTCTTTGTTTATATTGGCTGAGTTTGAGTTTTGCTTGCTCTGCCGAATTTATTAAATCGTGACGGTTCATGCGTGCGCTCCAATTTTTGAAAGAATAATATTTTTTATATCTTCAGGCTTCATCTTGGCATGGACTTCTTCATCAACAATGACCGCTGGGGCCAAACCACAAGCACCTATACAACGAGCTGACTGTACTCCTAATTTGTTATCTGCGGTAACCTGGCCTGGTTTAAGAGAAAATTGCTTTTCAATTTCATCTAAAATAGCCTGAGCACCCTTAACATAACACGCAGTCCCTGTACAGACTAAACACGTATGCTCACCTTTAGATTTTAAAGAAAAAAAGTGATAAAACGTTACCGTCGAGAAAACGCGTGATGGAGGAACTTTGAGTTCTCGGGTAATAAAGGCCAAAACATTCATGGGAAGATATCCATAGGCGTTTTGAGCTGTGTGCAAGACTTCAATAAGAGCGTCGGGTTTATAATTTTCTTTTTTAATCTTCGCTAAAATCAGCTTCACGCGAGGATCTGTTTTAGGAAGCTCCACATCAAGAATGTTATTTTTTTGTTTCATACAGACTCCTGTTAAACGGCATGGTACATTTCAATAAGTTGCTTACGAGTAGCCTCAAGCCTTTGAACAAAAACATCTGCTAAACGTCTGAAAAGTTCATAACCCAAATCATGGTCCTTTTTACTTTTTTCTCTGAGATATTCTCCATCCATAATTAACATCTCCGTGCCTTCCATGGCCCTTGCGCTAAATCTCCATTCATGAGGAGGAATCAGCCATGACCAACCAAGAATATCTCCCTCTTTTAAAACTTGAATAGAAAAGGGTTTACCTTCAGGAGAAGTTACTTCAATAGAGACCTTCCCTTTAAGAATTAGGAAAAGCTTTGAAGCCTCTTCCTTTTCCTTAAAAATATATTCATTAATCTTAAAATTATCTTTTGAAACATGCTTGGAAAGAAGATCAAGGTGCTCTTTCTTCATTCCCTTAAAAAACGAATACGAGGTTAAATTAGCATCTTGCATACTGTCCTCCTATAAATGAAATGCGTTTAATTAAACCTGCCGCTGTATACGCTAAAATAAAAACTAAAAATACACCGCTTAAAGCTCCTGCTATTGTAGAAAAGATTGTGACGTTGATGGCTGAAATTTGATGACCCATTGCCCATTCTAAACCGTCGGGCAATGAAGATGCCCAGGGGCTTACTAAAGCGGCTGCAAATGCTAAAGCAAAACTTGTTGGCGCATACTTTCTTATGCCTACTTTATTGATAGCTACTACCAGTCCCACGGTTGCAACAGCTTCCCCTAGTCCTATCAAACAATGTACGGATACCATCGTCGGTAATATCTTACTTAAAACCACCGAACCCGCAGAAGCAAGTTCAAAGGAACATAAAACAGATGCTAAAACAACAGCGGCCCATGAAGAAACTCCTAATGCAATATTCTTAGAGACACCTTGTTTATTTAATAAGTTCAAAAGCGCTCCGCCAAGTCCAGCTCCAACAAAAGCCATATTGATAACATTGGCCCCCAAGGTACTGATACCTCCATCTCCAAAGAATACAGCTTGAACCGCTAAGACAAGCGTTATAGAAAGAATCGCGTAAGGCGTTCCTAAAAGACTGACCGCTAATAGACCACCTAAAATGTGACCAGAGGTACCATGACTAATAGGAAAATTCAACATCTGAGCGGCAAAAATCATTGCAGTCACCGTACCAAAACCTATTGCCGAGGGTTTATTGCCTGAACGATAGGCAAAATAAGAAGCGCCGGCAATTCCTGCCGCACTTACGGCAAGAGTAACCGGACAAATGGCTCCGTGTAACATTGAACTTGGTATATGCATTTTCCCCTCCCATGTATACAAAAAATAGTACTTAAGTGAACACCATCATTTGTACTCCTACTCATAAATTTTGTCTGTGACCTATATCACACAATAATAGCTTTTCAATTTTTGTGATATGTTATATATAAAATAAATGATGAATTTGAGAATTTTTTACAGAAATAGATTTTTTACACGAAAAAATTAAGGAAAGAAGCGAGATTAATGTTTAAATTCTGTGGCGAGAACTAAATGTTTGATACCTTCTTGGGAAGCAACATCAACAACTTGGACAACATAATCATACTTAGCTGTTCGATCTCCATTAATAATTATCGCGGGATCTCTATATTTTTTAGCTAAAGCACTGAGCTTGAATCTAAAAAGATTAAGATCAAAACGTAAATTATAACGCTGATTTTCTAAATAGATATCTCCATTAGCAGTTATAGTGATATTGATGTCCTTGCTTTCCATCTGAGTCTCATGATGAGCAACTTGAGGCAGAGCTATTTTTATACTGGAACGATAAATAAATGGCGTTGTTACCATAAATATAATCAAAAGCACAAGAATCACGTCGGTAAATGGGGCAATATTGATATCCGCAATAAGGCGGGAAGTTCTTTCACGTCTTTTCATGCTAATCTCTTTTTAAACAGAAGTCTAATAGTTCAGAAGCCGTTAATTCCATATCTAATACATAACCATCAACTTTTCGCACAAAATAATTATAACTAATAACAGCAGGAATAGCCACTAGAAGCCCCGCGGCTGTACAGACTAGAGCTTCAGAAATACCCGCCGTCACCACATCCATACCGCCGGAAGCCGCACGAGAAACATCGTGAAAAGCCCGTATAATTCCAAGGACAGTACCAAAAAGCCCTACATACACCGCCATCCCCCCAATAGTACCAACCACACTGGTAAAGCGTTCTAATTTTAAAGTTTCAATCGTAATCTCCCGCTCCATCGCGTTAGAAATAAGCTTCTCATCATGCCCATCAAGATTTAACCCCGCAAGCGCCACCTTGGCACAAGGAGTATCCGTCGTGCGACAAAAATCAATTGCAGCGGCAATCTGCTTTCCTTTAACATTTTTACGAATTTGTTCAATGATATCCAAACGACTCATAGAGGAGCGACGTTTAAAATACCATAATCGTTCGATAATGACCGCAATGGACAATATCGAACAAAAAATAAGTATATACATCGTAAAACCGCCGGCGTTTATAACTTGAAAAATACTTTTATCTTGAAACATTGCTTCCTCCTAAATATTAATGACCCTCAAATTTGATTTTTGATTGTAATGTATTTTCATTTGCACGTCAAAATCTTTATGCTATTATATTGGCTCTTTATTTTTGAAAGGAATTTTATGACTAAAAAAACACACAAAACAGCGCCTATCGGCCCCATGAATGGAGCCCAAGCTCTTATAAAATGTTTGGAAAATTTTGGTGTTGAATATATTTGGGGCCTTTCTGGTGGGGCAGCTATTCCCATCTTTGATGCCTTGGTGGGATCTAAAATAAAACTTATTTTGGTGCGTCACGAACAAGGCGCAACCCATATGGCTGACGGCTATGCCCGTGCCACGGGAAAACCCGGCGTGGTGCTTGTGACCTCGGGTCCCGGGGCCACCAACACCGTGACTGGCATTCTCACCGCATTAATGGATTCTGTCCCAATGATTGTTCTTTGCGGCCAAACCATTTCTCCTATGCTTGGGAAAGACGCCTTTCAAGAAGCGGACATTTCAGGCATTACCATGCCTATTGTCAAACACAGTTATTTAGTCAAAGAAACGGATACCATTCCTCGTGTCATTAAAGAAGCCTGGCATATTTGCCAAACTGGCCGTCCAGGTCCTGTGCTTTTAGATCTACCTAAGGACATTACTTCAGCCCCATTTACCGGGACAACGCTAGATCCAGAGATGGACATCCCTGGCTATAAAATTCCACCGAAACCTAAAAAGTCTGAAGTGTTAAAAATGGCCAAGATGTTTAAGGGTTCTAAAAAGCCCTTATTACTTATTGGACATGGCGCGGTGATCTCAAAAGCTTCTGAGGCTGTTAAAAAACTGGCAGAAAAATTAAACGCTCCAGTAACCAATACTCTACTTGGAAAAGGCGCTTTTCCCGAAACCCATCCTTTGTCTTTAGGCATGTTGGGTATGCATGGGACCGCCTATTCCAACAAAGCCCTTATTAATTGTGATTTAATTTTATCCATTGGCTCTCGATGGGATGACCGCATCAATGGAAATAATAAAGAATTTTGTGTGAACGCCAAGAAACTCCACATTGATATCGATTTTGCTGAAGTCAATAAAATCGTCCGACCAGATGCTTGGATCGTGGGTGATGCCAAAGACGTTGTTGAAGAATTGATTAAATACGTCCAGCCCTTGGATACGAAAGAATGGCTTGAGGAATTGTCTTATTATCGCAAACAATTTCCTTTAAAGTATTCCCATGATAAAGGCCTAACAGCTCAATATGCCATTGATGCCTGTTATAAAGCTACCGAAGGCAGGGCTGTTGTGGCTACTGACGTGGGGCAACATCAGATGTGGGCCGCTCAATTTTATTTAACGAATCATGGCAATGACTGGCTCTCTTCCGGCGGTGCTGGAACCATGGGTTATGGATTCCCCGCCGCTATCGGGGCCCAATTCGGACGTCCGAAAGATTTAGTGGTAGCTATCGTAGGAGACGGCGGTTTTCAAATGACTCTCGCTGAATTAGCCACGGTGTTTGTGAATAAATTACCCGTGAAGGTGTTAATTATTGATAATAAATATCTGGGCATGGTGCGCCAATGGCAAGAATTATTCTTTGAAAATCGTCTCTCCGGGGTAGATTTAGAAGGCAACCCAGACTTTGTAAAACTAGCCCAAGCCTATGGGATTAAAGGTTTCCATATTAATAACGTTGAACATTGCCTGGATATTATGAAAGAAGCCATGAATTATCCTGGGCCTTGCCTTATTCACGCGGAAGTTATCAAAGAAGGCAATGTGTTTCCTATGGTTCCCGCTGGGAAAAGCGCTCACCATATGATCATTGAAGCACCAACAGAAAAGCTAGAAAAACCTACGGGGTCTACATAAAAATATGAATAAATCAAATACTCATACAATCAGTGTTTTAGTGGCCAATAAACCCGGCGTCTTAGTGCGGATTGCTTTAGTCTTTGCGCGTAGGGGTTATAATATTGATTCCTTGGTTGTCTCTCCTACGGTCAATCCTAAGTTTTCCAGAATGACAATTACCGCTAAGGGTGATCCGGAAACTTTGGAACAAATCATCAAAAACGTTAATAAGCTGGTGGACATTATTCATGCCGGGGAACATGACATGACTCTGTCTATCGAAAAGGAACTGGCCCTGTTTAAAATCAAGGCCTCCCCTGCAGCCAAAACCTTTATTAAGAAATGCAGCCTTAAATTCCATGTCAAAATTGATGATGCTTCCCAAAGCTATTTAGTCATTGAACAGACTGGAACCACCGCTCAAGTCGATGAATTTGAAACTCTCATCAAAAAATATAATTTGGTAGAAATGGTGCGTACAGGTAAGGTGTTAATAACTAAAGGTAAAGAATCAACTTAAAGCTTCTGGCTTTGTTTTAACGCTGGAACAAGACGTTATTTTAGGAAGCTCTTTGGGTGGAAGAATAATTAAAGCAATATCAATAGAATCACCACTGTGCTCTATGGATGTAATTCGACAACGCTCGGCATCATAGGCAGGGTGTTCAATACATAAATATTGCGCAATAGCAGCTTTAAGCGCTTCTAATTCCAAATATAAAACAAACTGCCTCTCCTGATCCTCATTCAAATTTAGAGCTGAAACTAACATAGAGAAATCAAGCTCAAGGATTTCAGGAAGAGTTTTCAAATGGCAGAAAGAACATAAACCTGTTTGCGCGCTAATTTCACTGGAACAGGTAACTTTAGCGAATTGGAAACTTAAAAGTCGCTCTTGACTATCCAGTTGCATATTGAGTCCTGAAGAACTATCGTTACAAGGCATGGTTTAAAAGTAACATGAAAAGCTCGCAAGAGCAAGCATTCTCTAAGGCGAAAAATTATAAATTCTTTATTAACAAGTTTCTCATTTCATCTTAATATATATCCCTATGCCCGTACGTTTCGCGTTCAACATTAAACCCTCCACTCAAGCCTCGAGCGAAGCTCCTCCTAACGGACTACATTGCTTGGAAGGCACCAATGGAGCAACAGTCATTCTCATTCATGGCCTTACCGGCTCACCGCGTGAGATGGGATTCTTAGCTAGGTCGCTTAATAAAAGTGGTTTTACTGTTTTATCCCCTAGATTAGCAAACCATGGAGAACCTCTCCAAAAACTGCGCGACACCACATGGCAAGAATTTTATCAATCTGTCAAAGACTCATTGAACGGTCCGGAGCTAAGAAATCGCAAAGGACCTGTGTTTGTATCCGGCCTTTCCGTGGGTGCCTTATTTGGTCTTTTACTGTCGCTGGAATATCCTGAGCGCATAGCTGGGGTCAGCTGCCTTTCCCCCATTTTATTTTATGATGGTTGGAACGCCCCCAAATGGCGTCACTGGTTACCCCTGGCTTTTCATACACCGCTTAAGAATTTCTTTTACTTTAAAGAAGAACCTCCCTACGGCATTAAAAATGAAGGCATTCGCCGACTTATCCACCAACATTACATGCAAAAGGAATTAGAAGATGATATTAATGCCTATGAACAAGGTTATCCTTTTTATCCTCTGACGCTTTTATACCAACATTATTTATTCGTCAAACATCTGAAGAAAAAATTGCATCAAGTAAAAGTGCCTGTCCAGATGATTCAGGCCCATGAAGATGACATGAGCTCTCCTAAAAATTCTCAATATATTTACGACAACGTTTCGTCGGAAAAAAAAGAGATTTTTATGCTTTATAATTCCTACCACGTCATCAGCGCTGACCAAGAACGCATGACCGTCGTCTCACAGATGCAGCGTTTCTTTAACGAAATCTTAAAGGAACCTCGCCTTGCTTAAAATCCAGAATTTATCCAACTGCGCGGTTTTCTTTGATTTTGACAATACCATCACCACCGTTGATGTTTTAGATGAAGTCATCCAGAAATTCTCTATCGATGGAAACTGGATTCGATACGAAAATCTTTGGAGAGACGGGAAAATTGGTTCCAAAGAATGCATCGAGGCCCAACTTAAAGGTATTCGAGTTGAAAAAGAAACGCTTAATAAATATTTAAAATCCATCAAACTCGATCCTTCTTTTAATAATCTGCTGTCCCTCTTAAGAAGATATAACGTCCATCCTGTGATATTAAGCGACAGCTTCACCTACTTTATTAACAGCATACTGCGCCATCACAACATCAGAAACGTCCCCGTCTATGCCAACACGGTCCGTTTCGAAGGCATGCGTCTGATTCCCTCCTTCCCTTATCGCAACTCTGAATGCAAGCGCTGCGCCCACTGCAAACGCAGCCATCTTATAAAACCCAGTATGGCGCACAAAACAACCGTCTACATTGGCGACGGGCTTTCCGACATCTGTCCCGCCTTGGAAGCAGACTTTGTATTCGCCAAAGATAAACTTATTGACTATTTAAAAAAAGAAAAGAAGATATGTCTTGAATTTAAACACTTAAAAGACGTCTATGACCTACTAAAGAAAGCGCAAACATGAATATCAAAACAAACTCAATCGATGAAGAATTGCTTAAAAGTGAATCTCAATATTGTTCTTGGGGCGACACCGTCCATTACGCCCAGCATTTGAATATTTTTACCAACGCCGATGGGACCTATCTTTTTGACCGTCAAGGGACTCCTTATTTAGATTTGCAGATGTGGTATTCCGCGGTCAACTTTGGTTACAAAAATAAACGGCTCAACGATGCCGTCAAAAAACAAATCGACACCCTGCCGCAATTGGCTTGCCAGTATTTACATGAAGAAAAAATCAAACTGGCTGAAAAAATCGCGGTTGATATCGAAAAGAAATTCGGGGTCAAAGGCCGCGTCCATTTTAATGTCGGCGGGGCCCAGGCTGTCGAGGATGCCATCAAGGTTGTCCGCAACCACACAGGCAAGAACCATATGTTCGCTTTTATGGGTGGCTATCATGGACGAACGCTAGCCGCCACCTCCATTACCTCAAGCTACCGTTATCGCGAACATTTCGGACATTTTTCCGACAGGGCCATGTTTATTCCCTACCCGTACCAATTCCGATGCCCGGCTGATCGCAAAGGCGATTGCTGTGACATGGCGTGTTTAAAACCATTCCAAAAATTGTTTGAATCAGAATATTATTCCGTTGTTAACACAAAAAACAACAACTGCGAATTCGGGGCATTTTTTGTGGAAGCAGTCCAGGCTACCGGCGGTTATATCATTCCTCCCAAAAATTATTTTAAAGAATTAAAAAAGACCTTGGACAAATACCACGTGCTTTTTGTGGATGATGAAATTCAAATGGGCTTTTATAGAACGGGTAAATTATGGGCCATTGAACATTTTGATGTTGTTCCTGACATCATTGTCTTTGGTAAAGCCCTTACCAACGGACTTAACCCTATATCTGGAATTTGGGCCAAGGAAGAATTGATTGGGCCAAAGGTGTGGGGACCGGGCATGACCCATTCTACTTTCTCATCCAATCCCATTGGAACTGCCGCAGGCCTTGCGGTCATGAACCTCATTGAAGATTCAGACTTCCAAACTTCTGTTCCCCAAAAAGGCGCTTATTTCCTAAAGAAATTAAACGTGCTTAAAAACAAATATCCCTTCATTGGTGAAGTAGCTGGCCTTGGGCTTGCCCTGCGCATTGAAATGTGCCAGAAAGACAGCTTTACCCCAAACCGAGCGCTGACCGATGCCATTATGAATATTGGTTTAAAAGGCGAATTGAAGCATAAGGGGAAAAATTACGGCTTGGTTTTAGATATCGGCGGATACTACAAGAACGTCTTTACCCTGGCGCCTTCATTGTATATCACTGAAGAAGAAATCGACCTTGGGGTAGAATTGTTCGAACAAGCCCTCATTCAAGGCCTGGCGCAGACTTCCTAAGAATAAATAGTGACAGGCACTATTTATTAAAAAATAACATGTTAATGTTATTCTCTTTTACGCACATTATAGTTTTACAGACATATCTTGCTTGGGTTTTTCGGCTATTTCCTGGATACCAAGCACCAATGGTAAATTGATAACGGGCGTCACGCTACGAATGGTAAAGGTAGCGCCGGTCACCTGCGCGGCGTCAAAAGTCTGGCCGTTGTATGTCAATGGTGAGCCTCCTTGTGGTGAGCTTGTCGAACCAGTCGAACCATCAAATTTTAAATCCTCACTCTGTCCCTTAACTTGCATACTCATTTGGGCAGGGTTTAGGTCGATACCTCCGCTTTTTTGAGTCACAATCTTCATCGCCGGGCTTTGATTCTTTTGAATATAAATAGTATTGGGAGTTTTTATATCAATTTCATCTGAATGCTCTTTTAAAAAACCTTTCAATTCTTCTATTTTATCAATCTCAACTGAAACATCTGTAACTAAGTGAGCAACGCCACCTGGTGCCAAAACATTATAGACTGCTTGCACAATAGTATTAGTTTGTGAATCACTCAACATAATTCCGTTACCAAAAACAACCTTGATCTTGCCCCGTTCGTCTTTAGGAAGCTTTGTAACGATGCGTTCTAAATTCTGAGCATCAGCTGTAATAATTTGGACCTTCTTTGGATCAATGTTTTTATCTGCTAGATCTCTTGCAACGAAATCTGCCCATAAAGAGATTGCCTCAATACCATAGACTCTACTCAAATGAAATTCTGGATTGTCGACAATATCTTCTAATTCATTACTAACAAATCCTGGCCCTATAATGATAGCCACACCATTATCACCTGAGTATGTTTTTTGCGATCGCTTGATTCTATCTCTAAAATCAGTTAAGTTACCCATTGAATCAGCAATAGGCCCAGCACTTTTAATACTCCTAATTAATCTTTCATCCGCCTGAAACGTACCCCCGTCTTCTCCAAGGTCAAATTGATAGTCTTTAGGATTAAAGATTGGCTCTGTCATCATCGCCCCATCCGTAGAGTTCGCCAGACTGTCAATCTGTGCATAGTATTCCTGCGCACTTCCCTCTTCTAACGCTTTTTCATCTTGTAAGAATCGTCCCAGAATATCTAATGTTTCTTGTAATTTTCTATCGCTAATCCCGCTTTCACTTATAGCAGTAATTTCCACCATATCATTACGATCAATTTTAAGTTGCATAAGACCCAACCTATCTTGCGCAGAACAACCTTTATTACTCTTTAATGATTTTATATGAAGGTTTATTCCTATTTTGTCTTCTACATCGATAGCGAAAAGACTAATCCGAACACAAGGTCTTGCATGCATAGGGGCAGCAACAGCAACTGATTTCTTTATTGATTTCCATTGCCCTTGTCTCTTACTAGATTCAAATTCAGAAGTATCGGCATTCATCGCCCTATCCGCTGTTTCTATTGATTCTCCATTTTCTACTCGGGACAAAAATTTCTCTAAAGAATCTAAAATCTTAGAGGGGCCTTCATGGTAACTATTAATTTCATTAAAATAGTGAGAAGCCAATTCTTGAGTGCTCATTTTAGGGGCTTCCTTCATTTCATCAGCATCTGTAACCCATGCTGCCAACTGCTTACCTATATAACCTACAACGATATTCCCTGGATGAAATTCGTTAAGCACCAATTTATTCTTTATAAGTCGTTTATAAAGATCTATGACCAATCTTGTATACTCTTCTTTTTCACGACCGTTTGCGATTAAGTCCCACAATGATACCGTTCCTTCAACCCCGACAACCCGGCGACTTGCCAGAAAAATACGGTTGCTGATCTTTCCTATAACAAATGGTGGCGTAACCCCTTTCTTGACTCCCAAAGTAAAAAATTTAACATAAGCAGCATTACTTACACCAATAGGTCTAACTAATCGAAAAATCCAGTTTTTCCAACGACCATACGGAAATTCGTAAACCATATCTTGATGCCCGATTGGTTCCGCCTCGTTCCCATAAGGATCAATTAATGCTGAACTGAACATATCATAGTGAAAACGAAATTTAAATTTGTCGAAAGGGATATTGTTTCGTAAAACATTAGAGGAATTCATCGCCGCATCTTCTGAAATATTACTATAACCTGACAATGACGTCCGGACAACCATCGCGGGGGTGAATCTTACACTATTTATAAAATCCTGGTTACTCAAAAGAGGATCCAGCGGAATTCTTAAATACCGCGATCCAAAAGATGGTACTTCTCCAACGTTTCTATGTAATTTTGATACCCTATGGAATATGACCATATCATGATAAAGGTTTATTTCCACCGCGAGGCCATATTGCAACCAAAGCGCATCTTCCAATTTTGCTAATGCTTGAGAAATGATACGGCGCTCTTGGGAACTTAAGATCTTGGGATTCTCCCAATTCCTATTCAGTTGCACTGTTTCAGGAACAAGCAATCGTAATACATTTAAAACATCAATCCACCTGCCGTCTGGCTTTAATGCCTTGATCAAGCGTGCTATCATCTCCATACGCTGGGCGTTGGTGCCCAATCCCTCCTTGACCCCACCACCTTCAGGACGGGGCTCGCCATTGATCACATACTGCATGGAAAACGTGCTGGATATAAGATCAAGTTCATTCTCGCCGTACTTAAGTTCCTCAAAATCGGCAAGGAACTTATTAAGTACGACATTCCGCGGCAAATCAACGCGATAAGTGTCACTATCCAATTGGGCCCCAAACATCCCTTGGAAAGCCCTGAGAAACCTTCGGGGTATATACGGATGAGAGGATTTTTTAAAAACATACGTTCCGGGCAGCCCCGCGCCGGCCAAGATATTCTCATCCCAATCAACAACTGTGACATCGGATTGTGTATTAACCTGATGAAGGAGCGCCACAAGTTCAACAAGCTGGGGAGATGATTTTGCTAGTGTGCCCGCGCCCAGATAAAGAACTTTGAAAGGGACAGTATTTCTATTTCTTGCAATTCTCGAAATGAGTTCCGGATAACCGGTCACCCGGAAGCAATAGGTTGTTGGAATCGCAAAATTCTTTTTCCTATAATCATCCTGTCTCACCCTCTTTCTGTTTTGCCTCAAAACAGAATTAAGTTCAATTAACCTGTGGGCATAGGCAACTTCACCCCCATTCTGGGCACCAGAAATCATTGGCACCTTTACTTTTAATTTAGCCATCTGCCTTTTATGTGATATCATCGCCCCATCCGGACTAGCTTCCGGCATTTTTATTCTTCTTAAACTAAGTTTGTATATAGGATTTGAAGTAAATAAAGATTCTTCTAGCAATGTTTTACCTCTGTCTTCTTGTGCCACGATACCAAGCTCCCCTAATATTCGAATTGCCTCCAGAATTAGATCGCCGGATCTAGCCCTGCCATTTTCATGAAATGACATTTCTCGTCCTCCGCCAAAAGTTGTGATGTAAAAATAGGCTTCATCAGTAATTGATTTGGACACTGCTTGCAATATTTTATATCTATTTTTAAACACACTTGGTTGGTCAAGCATATCAAAACAAAATATCCTATTGAACTTCTGTCCTTTAAAATCTGAATCTTCAATACTTTCAAAATTGTGCGATTGCAAATCAATACGTTTTAAAATTTCAGTAACATTTTGAATAGAAGGGAAGTGTTTCAACAGTTGGGAAATTCCGAACTCTAAAACTTCAGGAAGTATAGGAACATCTCCCCTATCCACATATGTACTTACTGCCCCACGTAAAGAAGAAGCAACCAACGAGTCTGTTTTAATACCTAAACCGACCGCCAATATGTGATCATTAGGCCCCAATTCTTCCATATCTGCAAATCTAGCCCAACCTAATAAGGAAGATCTGCGGATGCCATCAAGACTTCCTTCTTGAACAATCTCCTCTGCGGTCATCGCCCCATCTTTTAAAGCAGCATATTCTTTTAAGTTAAAGGTTTTTCCTTTAAATTGAGGCGATAACAGTTCCAGAGTTGAATCTTCAACTTTTATAAGAGTAGTATCTGTTTGTTCTTTCCAAGCTTCATTGATGAGCCATATAACCAAGATTAATTTTCTTCTCATCTCCTCTCGATATTTCGAATCTGTATACGTTGATGGCATCGATTGACGAGTCGTACCTAAAAAATCTAAGTGTGCAGCAGTATAAGATTGTTGTGGATTTGGCGTTTGCGGTGAATGAGTCTTTATTTCAGCAAGGCGTCCATTTTCATAAACAAAAATTAATGGCAACCAATCACTAAATTTTTGTCCAAAATTCGAAAATGGTGTGAGATTCAATAGTGTACTGTGCCCACCGGATGATATTTCTCTGGCAATAGGACTCAGCGGATTAACAATTCTTATCCTCACCTGATCTTTTTCATTAATAGTGGCAAGCCCAGATAATTCTAATTTCTCAGATCTTTTGGGTAAATTTTCAGGTAAATTAACAGGTATTCTCTTTAATTCATCAATTGTCCGATCTAAGGGCCAAGGATTTTGTTCTTCGGCATTATCTACAATCCAATCATCTGAGTTTTTTAAATCATGTGTTACGCTTGTCATCGCCCCATCCGCTGCATCATCCGTCGTCATCGCCTCATCATTTGTAAAAGTAAAATGGGTTGTTTCGTGTTTTCCTTTGATAAAATCTAAAGTATCATAAATTGCTGACCTTACTTTGTTTTTTAAGATATTCCAGAAAATAGGTTTATGCCCCCAAATCTCTCCTTCCTTTTTCCCTAAATCAACTGTAGAGCCATATTTTAGAACAAGAAAATTAATAATCCATCGGGCCAAAGCTTTTTCCCTGGGATTTTCAAAGCCCTTTAAATTTACCAATAATACCTTCTCTTCTTCCATTCTTGGTCTTGTTTTTATCTGCCCCCAAATTAATTCAAGAGTCCTTTTAACCTCCTCAAGAGAATACTCTCCCTCTATTTTTGTATTTATCTTGTCATATACCTTAATCGGCCTACGAACCGGTTCCCCCATTATCTCTAACAATTCAAGCAGATTGACCTTCATCGCCCCTTCAACTTTTTTGAAGGGGACAGTCCCCTTAAAGGGGACTGTCCCCTTTCTTTCCCGGCTATTATTTGCCGCATCCTTCCTCACCCCATTGCCTGGCTTTTCTTTAAAATTATCATTTGTCGTCATTGCTCTATCAAATACCAAGGATTGTTTCTTAAGATGACTTTTGTTATATGTATCAACCAGTAATATTTTATGCGTATCACTTAATTCCCAATCCCAAAGAACATCAAAAAATTCTTTACGAGTTGGATGTCGATTCATGCCTTTTTTCGGTCTATACGCTTTAGAAATCTCTTCTTCAACAGAAGCAGTATCATGAAAACTTCTTCCCAGAATGTACCTATAACGGTGTTCAATAAATTGGGTGGCTCGAAAAACATCTGCGGGAGTCCCTTCTCTCAATAGTGGATTAAATTCTTCATTTGCCTGTCTGATTAATCGGCGATGTATTTTATTAGATTTGTTCCATGGAATGACCTCATAGGATACCCCGCAAGCCTTTAGAAATTCAGCATATCCTATCTCAACATTCTCAAATTTATATTTTTCATTACGCTTGAGTGCTAACCAATTAATAAAAAGCACGTCAAACAATACCCTTCTAAAATCATTTATTTCCTTAGAAAAAAATGGCTCCCCATCCTTAAGGGGATAAAGACTAGGAGCACTAATAAAACTTACACCAGTCTCAGCTAAAATTAAATTATAACCGACAACTTTTAAATAATGTCTCAAATCACTGCCAGTTGGAAAACTGTACTCTCCATATTCATTTTTTAAGAATCTATGGTGAGTATGTATATGTATCAATACCCTGCCTTGATCATAATATTCATCGAGTTCACCGAATGGAAAACCATCTACTTCACCAACCTGAAGTAGCCAACGTTTCCCATTAATGCCATCATCTATTAACAGTAAAGCTACTTCAAAATGGAGATCAATCAACTCACGCAACCTGGCTATCTCCGGCAATCCGTCTCTGATTTCATATACTTTATGAGTTGGCCATTTACCCATTGATTTCAAATCAGCCAAAATTCTTTCATAATTCATTGATTCAATGGAATAATCCGTAAACATCAAAGGTTTAATCGTTACATAGTCAGATCTATTGCTCCTTGTCATCGCCCTATCCTTCCCCCGCTCTTCTTTCTCCCCCCCTGCCTTCATTGCCTCATCCGCCAGTTTTAAATCATCTAAACGTTTCTCGCCTTTGGAAAGATCCTCTCCAAGATTAAAATCCTTATCTTGCCCACGGATTTTAGCAACCAATTGCCAGTGACCATTTAAGTGATTAAAAGCCACAAATTCACCACTATCTACTGTGGAACGAATTTGTCCTGTCTCATCTAAATAGCTATAAGAGATTAAAATTTCATCTCCCTTGTTTATTGGGACAGATTTCACCATAGCATCAATCTTTTCCGCTAATTCTCTTGCGTTCATTGGCTCTTCCCTTTGTCTAATACGCGGCGGGTCATAGGAAATGCCTTTTACATAATCCCTGAATTCAAGCGCGATACGACCATTGGAAAGCCGTCTATAAGGGAGCCCCAATTCCAAAAACGCATGCTCCAGCGTTCCCTTGTGAACATACTTAAAATAGCTGTTTAGAGGGTCAAAATAATTCTTTTTGACCCAATCGATACTTTCATAATCAACTATGTATTTTAATAGCTTGCTTTGCTCGGAATTAAAATCCGCTATTTCAGTATTCCTCATAACAATTTCTATGGGGTACAATTTGTTGGATCGTTTTTCTAAAACCGTAAACGTCACTTCATCTGTATTCCCATCGCCGACCAAAATATATACCCCCTCTTGTAACCTTTCCGCCATCTGTCGTAAGAAATCCGGCGCATGTTTACTGTAGTATTCGGCAACCAAATTAAAAACAGTCACTACTTTGATCTCCTTAGTAGAGCCAATCTTTAGCAGCTGATGGTCATCCTCAATAAATTCAATGTTCGCAGGAAAACCAGCATTTGATTTAGATACATGATCATGGGGTGTTCTGGGCTCGAGAGACAGAATTCTTACTTGAGGGTTGACACCCATCATTCGCCGGGCCAGATCCAAAGTAGTGACCCCTGTATTTGTCCCAACATCGACAATAACGCCCTGAGAAATTTTCCCAAAATTTATATAAGGATTATCAATGATCCAATCCCAAGCAGGATTCAACCTTGACGGCCCTGAAATACCCTGAGACTCATCGGGCGTAAAACGAGGATCTAACAATCGATTCATATTGGATGATGGGCTCATCATGGCCACATCACCATCGACTTCTGTCAGTGGATGGAATAACGCCGCCCTATCTTTGGGTGTTATCATTGCTAAATCATGATATTCAATTGCGGGATTTATGAGTTTAGCAATTTGTACCCCGCCAGAGAAATATTTCCTTGGGATGGTTTCGTTGTTGATTGGGCTTGGGTCTTCTTTGATGTAATTAAAAACGCCCCTTTTGAAGGCTTTTAAGTATTGTTGGTAAATTAGTTCGACGTCACCTG
>Ga0118677_10003861_pt1 | contig 27848 bp, 20 predicted proteins | sample AliMusrvi5mmetaG_FD_86154 | JGI IMG/M metagenome (GOLD analysis project Ga0118677, IMG submission 86154) | reverse complement strand
GACGTGGAGTTGAGGCGGTCAGGGCGCGTCTTCCACTACCCGCCACGCCGGCAAGGCTTGCACCAGTTCCGTCGTCTCCACGCTCACCGTCGTCACCCGTCCCACCAGCCGCGCGATGTATTCCGGGTCGTCGGCGCGGTTGGGGTCCTGGGTGATGCCGCTGCGTTTGTCGGTGCTCACCTGGTACTGGTCGATCACCCATTCCAGCGCCGAGCGGTTGCCCAGGCGGTAATCGAAGGCGGCGGGCGGCAGGCCGGCCAGCGTGAGGGACTCGTTCACCACCAGTGTGGTTTTATCCTTCGACAGCCGCATCTTCGCCACGCGCCAGGAGAAGGGGATGGTGTTGTTCTCGATCCACTCCAGCGGGTATTCCGCGGCGGTTTCGTAGTGCAGGTGCAACTCGGCCAGCCGCCGGCCCGCCGCCACGTAGGCGGGGAAATCCTCCGCCGGCACGAAGGGAATGCGCGGCAACTCGCGCTTCAGGTTCTCGGCGTAGCGTTCGCGGTAGGCGGGGTGGTGCAGCAGCGCGTAGACGTAGTAGAAGATGTCCCACTTCGTCACCCCGTCGCCATACTGCGCGCGGAACTCCCCCAACGCCCAATCGGTGATATTCTCCTGCCGGTTGCTGCCGTCTTCGTTGTAGGTGTAGAAGGGGAAAAATTGACAACCTGAAACGATATTAAACACGCACAAGTCTGGGAGGGCATTAGAGATAAAACTGGCAAAAGCCAATTTATGACCTATTGCGCTAACTCCAATAACAGCGTTCTCCTGTTCAGACGCCTCGGTAGGGAATATTTGCGGAAACACATACACCTCTTCATTGAGGACACGATCAAAGAAGAGATGCTGCTTGCAGAACGGGCGATAGAGGGCTCTGCGTAGTTTCTTATCCGAGTATTCGGCAGCATGGCCGCGTTGCAAGTCGAGTTTGAGATCGCGGCTCCATTTCAGACGCTTGTCATCATAGGTGACAAAATCATCAATTTGCGCATCAAGGTCGGTGCGACGGTGCCAGCGGTCTGCTTCGCTGTTGTAGAACTCGATAAATCCTTGAATTTTCTTAGCGAGTTTCTTTGCATCAAAGTCGTAAGCCCATTGATCGCGATTTGTTTTTACGCCTCCACTGTAAAGTTGGAATAGCGTCCGAGCCAGATCAATACGTCCCGCCTTCCCTTCTTTGGTACCAGTAGGCATAAAGGTGGAAAAATCATCCTGCAAGCCTTCCGTCAGCCAGGTGTGCCGCTCATCGGGTTGCAGCGTTTGCCATTCCACGCCGTTGATATCTTTGGCCAGCGACAGGTAGCCGCACTTCTCCGAGCGCGTCCAGCACTCGGGCACGCGTGTGTAGAGCAGTTGCTTCTCGCTATGCGCCGCATGGCGCACGGCGATGGTGATGCCCACACCGACCTGGATGCCGAAGACGTTATGCGTGGTGCCGGAGAGTTTGGGGTTCTTGCGCACGTTGCCGTGCAGATCCAGGTGATAGACCTGCGTGAAATCCTGCAGCAGGTGCTTGCGCATGCCGTCGAAGGCGATCTGATCGACGACGGAATTATTACTCACGAAACAGACAATGCCGTCGCGCCCCTGTAGCCGGTCCGTCGCCCAGCGGAAGAACTTCACATAGGCGTCGGAGAGCGCGTTGCGGTTCGTCGCTTTCGAATCGCGCCCGTATGTGTCGCGTATGCGCTGATCGATCACCGGATAGGCGCGGTTCTTGTTATTGTCATTCTCGTTCTGCTGCCCCACGTTATAGGGTGGGTTGCCGATGACCACAGTGATTTCGGCCCCCTTTTCGCGCGCTACACGTGCGGTGTTTTCCTCACCAAAGAAGTTGAGTCTTACTTCCGCAAGGTCCAGCGTGTCGGTGAGGCAGATGCCCTCGAAGGGGACGTATTCGCCGGTGAGTTGATAATACTCGTGCTCGATATTCATGCTGGCGATGTAGTAGGGCAGCAGCATGATTTCGTTGCAGAAGAGGTCGTCCCGGTATTTCTGCGGCAGGTCGCGGCGATTGATGCGGCGCAGTATATTGACGATGAAGTTGCCGGTGCCAACGCAGGGATCGAGCACCTTCACCCCGGGTGTGGAGAGTGACTTGCCGAACTCCTGCCGCAGCACGGCGTCTACGCTGGCGCACATGAAATCGACGATCTCCTGCGGGGTGTAGACGATCCCCATAGTGTCGGCGTTTTTTACCGAAAAGCCCTGGAAGAAGCGCTCGTAGACAACGTTGAGGAAGTGCTGCTTCTCGCTGAAATCGTCCAGTCCGCGCGCGGTGTCCTCAATGGCGAGGTAGAAGCGGTCGAGTGATTTGAGGAAGGCGGCGCGGTTAAAGGCGCGGCTGGTAAGGGCATCGATGACCTTCTCGATTTCCACAGCGATGGCGTTGCGGCGGGTGAAATCCTGGTTATCGAACACCGTGCGGAAGAGGCGCTCGGTGAGCAGGTGCTGCACCAGCATTTCATCGATAAGTTCAGTGGTGATGCGCGGGTCCAGCGCCGTGCGGCAGAGCTCGTGGAAGGCGGCAAAGGCGGCGATAAAGCGCTTGTTACCTTTGCGCTCGGTAGCGATGATCGCCAGCACGCCTTGCGCCAACTCGGGGATGCGCGCCTTGAATTCGGCCACCGCCTGCTCGAAATGCTCGATATCCGGCTCGGCGTGGGTAATGAAGGCGTGCAGCAGATCGGTGAGTTGCTGCCGGTCTCCCAATTCCACCTCCAGCGCGCGCTGCCCATCCTGGTAGAGCACGGCGCGGTGGGTGTCCTCGAAGACGATATTGGTGAGCGGGTAGCCGATTTCGATTTTCTTCTTGATCTCGGTCTGCAGATCATCGGCGGTGTCTTTCGCCTCCCAGTAGCCGCGCGGCAGCAGGAAGGCGTCGCGGAAGGTGCCGTCCGGCACTTTGCCGTTGGGCAGGCGCTGCTCCGGCACCAGCGTCCAACCAGCTTTCTTCCCCACGGCGACCAGCAGGGACTGAAACGCCGGACGCAAATGCTGTTCGCTGACGCCGCCCTTGTCGCGCAATTCCTGCAACATGGCGTGATAACTGTCAATCGCTTTGCGATAAAAGGCATTCATCTGCATTGCTCACGAGATTCGATACGATTCGCGCAATATCCTTCATTGTTGGCCCAGCATTGTCGGCGCAGAGCCAATGCGCTGCAGGGCGAAGAAATAGAAAATATTTTTGTATATTGGTAGCGAATTCTGGTTTACCTGTGCCAGGGGTTGGGTAGAATGCTTTATGTTGCAACTTGACCTCTCGTGTGGTTCGCCCTGCCGGGAGGAGGGGTTGCAACAGGCGCTGCCCCATCGCGATGCGGTACGGATGGGAATGCCGCGACGGTGTATTTGCGATGCCGTCGAGTGGCAGGCTCGTCGTCCTTGCTCCCGGAAACGGCCACGGATGGCTTTTATATACGGGAGGCCGCTGACTCGCCCCGGCTAACCCTATAGTTACGTCGGGTCATAATATGCGTGCGATAGACCTTCACCGGACTATTGGGCACGGACATATTTGCCACTCCTGAGCAGCTTGCTGATTTCTCGAGTGGATCACCGCCGGTGACGGCGGGCTCGCTGCTTCGGCAGCGAGGGCCTCCCTCAACCTGGCCGCGCAAGGCCAGGTACCATGGGTGAGGACGGCGACCTCATCGTGATGGGGCAGCGCTGATTACGGAGTCATGGGTCAATTTTCACTCGCACCGGTTTTTTGAAAAAATGAACCGGGGCGGGCTTTTGGTCGTCAAGCGGGTGCAGGATACAGGATGGGACGGATCGGTCTGATCGGACGGATGAATGGGAGGTATGGGAGGTATGGGAGGTATGGGAGGTATGGGAGGTATGGCCTGAGGGTGGAAAAGGAATTCGTGTTGCAGGGTGGCTGGGACCGTCCCCAATCCCGTTGAACATCCGCGGAACGCGGGGACTGTTGCCGGTGATCGATCGGGAGGATATTACACCGGGATTCCTGCCGCCGTTTCCTTTGCCTTTGCCGGTTTGCGCAGCAAGGCTAGCCAGCGGTGGGCGGCGTCGGCGGCGATTATCACGGTCAACACCAGCATGCTGATGGTGAGACCGGCATTCAACAGCCCTTTGTACCAGGGATCGCCAGGGGCGAGTTTGAGGAGGGTCGGTAGACTGAGGATGCCGGCGGTGATGGTGGTGATGAGCACGAAGACGAAGGGGAGAAAGGTGATCAGCGCGTAGCGTCGCCGACACTTCGCGGTGAGAATGATGCTGGTGCCGATCGCCAGGGCGATGGCGGCGAGGAGTTGATTCGCGATGCCGAACATGGGCCAGATGGTGGCGATGTCGTTGTTGTAGAGCAGATATCCCCACGCCAGACAGACCACCGCGCTGCAGCCGATATTCAACCCCCAGCGTGCAGCCGTCGAGGGAGCGACCTTCTGCGGGCGCACGCCTTCCACTGCTTCCTGCAAAATGAAGCGGGCGATGCGCGTGCCGGCGTCCACCGTGGTCAGAATGAAAAGCGCCTCGAACATGATGGCGAAATGGTACCAATACGACATGAGCGCGCTCATGCCCGGCAAGGCGGAAAAGATCTTTGCCATCCCGACCGCCAAGGTGACCGCGCCTCCCGTCCGTCCGATCAAGTTCGTTTCCCCGACCTGTTGCGTCAATTGCAGCAATTGCCCCATCCCCTGCCGGGCATGCAGCGCGAACTCGGGAAATTTGACCGGGCTGGCATTGATGGCGAAGTAATCGTTGGGAATCAGCGCGCAGGCGGCGACCATTGCCAGCAGCGCGACAAATCCTTCGACCACCATGGCGCCATAGCCCAACGGCAGCGCATCGGATTCCCGGTCGAGCATCTTCGGCGTGGTGCCCGACGCCACCAGCGCGTGAAACCCGGAGATGGCGCCGCACATGATGGTGATGCAGACAAACGGCCATACCGCGCCGGGCAACACCGGACCGCCGTGCGTGTAGGCGGAGACCGCCGGCATCAACAACGGCGGATGCACGATAAAGATGCCGATGGCCAGCAACGCCACCACGCCGATCTTCATATAGGAACTCAAATAATCGCGCGGGCAAAGCAACAGCCACACCGGCAGCACGGAAGCGAGAAAACCATAAATCGGGAGGGCAATCTTCAGCGTCGTCTGCGAACAGGAGAGCAGGTGCCCGTAGGACGAATGCTGAAATGTCTGGCCGAAAACCACGCCCAGCACGAGGATGGTCACGCCGAGTATGGAGGCTTCGCCCACTTTATCCGGGCGGATGCGATACATATAGGCGCCGGTGACCAGGGCGGCCGGGATGCTCATCAGGATTGCGAAGGTACCCCACGGACTGCCGATGTCGCCGGGGATTTTCGGATTGACCCCCAGCGCATTGACCACGGCGCTGGCAAGCCCGGCCAGGGCCACCACGATGATGAAGAGGATGGCGATCGAGGTGGCGACCGCCGAGACGGGGCCGATCTTTTCGCGCACGATCCGGGCGAGCGAGAGACCATCCTGTCGAATCGACGCCACTAAGATGACGAAATCATGCACCGCGCCGGCCAGCACCGCGCCGATCAATATCCAGAGCGTACCGGGCAAAAAGCCGTATTGCGCCGCCAGCACCGGCCCGATCAATGGCCCGGCGCCCGCTATCGCCGCGAAGTGATGCCCAAACAGCACCCAGCGATGCATCGGCAGGTAATCCACGCCGTCGCGATGTTCATGCGCCGGCGTGGCGCGCGCATCGTCGAGCATCATCACTTTCGCGGCCAGGAACGCGCCATAATACCGATAGGCCAGCGCAAAGACGCACAGCCCGCTGACGACCAGCACGAGAGAGTTCATAGTTGGTACCATTTCCGGCTGTTGGCGGTTGGCTCTTGGCTGTTGGGGGTTGGCTTATTATCGAATCGGTGCGTAAGGGCACTGCCCGTTGTTGATTGTCAACAGCCAACGTCCAACGGTCAACAGCTTACTTATGGTAGAGTGCTGCCATCCGTACGTCAATAGTCTAAGAGGCCGTCTGAAAGCACCGCAACCGCCGGGAATACTCCCGACGGTTGCGGTGCTTGCTTAGATCGATGCTGGTTTCAATGGCGTATGTCGCCTATTATTGCCTGACTGGGTGTTGCAGATAAAAAGAATATTTACTCGGAATGTGAAGCGTCTGATATTCCTCCGCAGTGGTAACGTAGGTGCCTTGTCGCGTATCCAGGTAATACGCAGTGGTCTGATTCTGAAAAGTATGCTTGTGCTTCCCTACTACTTCGACGATCAACTTAGCCTGCTTGTCCGGCTTCCAGATGGTGACTGCACCCAACATGAGAATAAGACACGGCATGAGACATATGCTGCGCATGCGCCGGTGGGATGAATGCTGTTGTTCCGTTGCCGGCAATTCTGACCATGCGCAGGCTTCCGTTATACCTGCCCGGATCACTGTCAACCTCCTTTCCTACTATCGTAGCGCCTGTTCCCAGGTTTTCTTCGTTCAGTAATTCTCCCTATCGTAGAAAGCGTATATTTAGAGATAATACACTAGCATATTGATTTTGTAAAGAGGTATAGCGATATTTGGATTATTTGGAGCAGTGTCACACCCGCGGAGAGCGTTTGTGTTAGCCATTCCGATCATTTACTGCCGCTTGACAAATTATGCATGCGCATGAATAATAGGATTATCCACTGCTTGTTGAAAGACAGTGGTGTCTGCGAGCTCATCGATGAGGAGAATTCCATGCGTAGCATTTTGACGATCTCGTGTTGTTTGGTGGTGTTCTGGCTGGGAGCGGTCGCGGGGTATTCCGAGCCGGCAACCACGGTCCCGACCGCTCCTTCATCGCCACCTGAAGTCTCGGCGATGACTGCCACCTTCTCGCTGGAGCAATTCGGCGCGATTAAAACGGCGGCCGACTTGAACGGCACCTTCGACAAAGCCCTCACCGCGATTATGGCGAAGGGGGGCGGGACGCTGATGATCCCGAAAGAGGTTCCGGCGAACTGGACGATCCCGGAAAACACCAAACAGGAAGCCTGGCGACGACCGGCCGCGCCGGCGCCCGCGGTCGGATGGGGATATGGTCCCAGCGTCACGATCGTCGATTGCCGCTCCGGAGCGACGCGGGTGATCTTGCCGCCGATCGGTGGGATGACCTTTGACCGCACGATGCGCTTGCCGGAAGGCCAGGGGATGGGCAGTTGGGATATCTCGCCGATGTTCCGTCTCAACAACACCATTTTACGCGGCTCGACCAGCTATCGCGACTGGTTGAAGGAAGACGTGGCGGTGGGCAACGATCAGCGCTTTTACCTGCGCACCGTCCGCGGTGTCTTTCCGGGCGCGTTTCTCAATATCAACGATGATCGCCACCTGATTCGCATTTACGTAAAATCGATCGGCTACGACAAAGAAAAACAATGCCCGTATCTGGTCGCCGACAGCACGGTCCCGCTGAAAGCCGGCGCCCTGTTCAGCAATAAGAATCACGTGAGCCTGGCGTATATGAAAGTCAATTCCCACACCGAAGAGCAGACATTCGACTTCTGGATCGATCGCTACAAATTCTCACAGGGCGATTGCTACCTTTTCGACGCGCGCTTCCACTATATGAGCGACATCCATTCGACCGCGGGCGATGAGAACGGCGTGCTCTACATGGCATCGCCGCTGAGCGAGACCAATATCTTCCACGGCACGGTCGCAGCCTTTGACGCCGCCACCAATGCGTTGAAATATGGGGGGAAGGACGAAGGCGGCACGCTGGGCAGTGGACGCCCGATGATCAATCTGAATCCGAAAAAATGGATCACGCAAGGCACGCTGATCATGGTGCGCCCGGGCAGTTGGATCGATCCCAACGATCCGGCGGCGAAAGATCCGGTTTTCGAAGGCAAAACCTATCCCACCACGATAGAAAAGAACGTCGGCTTGCGCGTCGGTGGATTGATGCGCTTTACCAAGGACGCTCCGCTCACGAAAGAGGTCGTTGGACGTTATTTCGCCATCGATATGCCGGGTGAATATGTTCCAGCCGGCGGCGAACCGATCCGGCGCTGGTACTACATCAGCGGCTTTACGCTCAATCCCGACGGCAGCAAGGAAATCACCGTCACCCGCCACTGGTGGGGGGCGAAAAACGCGCAGAGCCTGACACTGTATAAAGAAGACAACTACACCTGGGACGGGCATATCGTGCCGTTGAAATACATCATCGCGCCGGGGGCGAATCTGTACGATGTCTCCGATGGCGTGAAATCGTCGAAACGATTGGTCAAAGTGTCACCGGGACCGGACAACGGCACACCGTTCGACTTTGCCCCCGGCGATCCCATCGAGCAGGCGATCGGGCCGGATCCGTTCCGCCCCACCCCGTTCCGCTGCTGGTGTTTCGAATCGGTGCCGGGCATCTTTCCGTCCACCATCTTCGATATCCGCAACGATACCAGCGAAGTACAGCGCACCTCGGTGATGACGATCCTGGGGAATTCCTCGCTCGACGCGCTTGCGAAACGCTATGATCGCAAAACGGCGTTTCAACACATCTTGCTGGTCAATAACGCCACGGAAAATGTGGTGACCTTTGCCGGCGATGTCGCCAACGCCGCGCTGTTCTTCAAACAGCCGAATAACCGCGCGCAGCCGATCAAGTGGCTCTACGCGGACAGCAAGAAAGAAGCGGCGCTGACCGTTTCGCCGGACGACGGCACGCTGCAATACACCGGCGGCGCGCTCTCCGTTCCCGCCGGCGTCACCCAGGTCGGTGGCCTCTCCGCCACGAACGTGAAAGCGCAAAACCTGCGCGGACTGAAGCTGCCGGTAAAAGCCGGCAGCAAAGAACTGGCGGTGCGCTTCCCGCAACCGGAAACGGATGCCAACTATATGGTGGTGCTGGACCTGTCCTGGCTCACCCAGCATGCCGTCCCCACCCGCACCGCCGACGGCTTCACCGTCCAATTCGCCACCCCACCCGCGCAGGATGGCGTGTTGTCGTGGTTGTTGGTGCGGTAGAAGGTTTCAGGTGTCGGGTGTCAGGTGTCAGGTGTCAGGCAACGAGCGGCGACTTTCTCCCATGATGCCGTTCGACTTCCGGTCGCGGGCAATGCCTTGGTGCCGATCATTTCTCACGATCGGTCAGACTGACACCCGACACCTGACACCTTCCCGCTCACACCGCCAACGGCGGCGGGGCTTTTGGTTGCAGCGGGACGTTATCGATCAGGCGCGTGCTGCCGAGGTAGACGGCGATCAGCAAGCGGGCTTCCTGGTTGAGGATGCGGAGGGGGGCCAGGGTTTCCGGATCGACCACCACGGCGTATTGCAGCCGGGCCAGCGGTTGGGCGGCGACGGCTTGCTCGACAGCGGTCAGCAGGCTAGCGACGTCCAGTTCGCCATGCTCGACCAGTTCCTGCGCCATTTGCAGCGTACGCGGCACGATGCGCGCCGCCTGGCGTTCGGTGGGGGTGAGGTAGTTATTGCGCGAGCTCATCGCCAGTCCGTCCGGCTCGCGCACGGTGGGGACACCGACAATGCTCAGCGACATATTCAGGTCGCGCACCATCCGCTTGATTATCTGCAGTTGTTGATAGTCCTTCTCGCCGAAATAGGCGCGATCGGGGCGGACGATATTGAAGAGCTTGGCACAGACCGTGCAGACGCCGCGGAAATGTTTCGGACGAAACTCCCCACAGGCGATATTCGCCATCTCTTCCACTTCGATCCAGGTTTGATGACCGCGCGGAAATATTTCCGCCGGCTCGGGGTGAAAGATCAGGTCAGCGCCCGCGCGTTCGCATAACTCTTCATCGCGGGTCAGGTCGCGGGGATAGCGGGCAAAATCTTCCCCGGGGCCGAACTGGGTGGGATTGACGAAGATCGAGGTGACGACCAGATCACAATCAGCATGCGCCCGGCGAATGAGCGACTCATGCCCGGCATGCAGATACCCCATCGTCGGCACGAACCCGATGCGTTTCAGATATGGCCGTCGCGCGCGAATCGCTTCACGCAGATCGACAATTGTAGTCAATGTTTCCATTGTGTTGTCCTTGCCTGGCGAGGCGGCCAGGAATAGCGCCTATTTTAGCGCGTTCATTCGCTAGAGGCAAACTCTGAATTCACTGACCGGGCAAGATAGGGGTTTTACTTTGCGTCTTTGCGCCTTTGCGTGAAATTCATTTATTTTCACGCAAAGTCGCGAAGACGCAAAGAAAAATTTCTATCCTGCCTATCCAGTGAATAATGCACAAGTTGCTCTTTTCGCACAATCGGTTACAATATGGATACAGATAGAGCCTCTGTGACGGGACGATTATCGATGTCTATTGAACTGGATACCCTTTCACTCGCCGCGGTGTTGGCGCGGCTGGAGCGCGTATTGGAGAAAACCGAGCGGCTGCTGGATAGCCAAGTGGCGGAGCCGGTGCGGGAAACGCTCGATCAAGCGGTGGCGTTCATCTGGCAGCGCCGGCAATCCGCGGGGATTTTTGTGCCAGTACGCCATATCGATCCGATCCATTTATCCGATCTCCTGGGTCCGGAAATGGGCTGGCATATCAAGAAGCTGGTGCGCAATACCCGGCAGTTTCTCGCCGGCGCGCCGGCCAATCACGTGCTGCTGTGGGGCGAGCGCGGCACCGGCAAGTCTTCGCTGGTGAAAGCGCTGCTGAATGAATACGCGGCTGATGGCTTGCGATTGGTCCAGGTGCATCGGCAGGATCTGCTCGATCTGCCGGAGATCACCAACCGGCTCTGGGACCGTCCGGAAAAGTATATCCTCTTCTGCGATGATCTCTCCTTCGAGGCGGACGATGCGGAATATAAAGAATTGAAGGCGATTTTGGAAGGTGGCCTGCACGCCCGCCCAGCCAATCTGCTGATCTATGCCACCTCCAACCGACGGCATCTTATCCCAGAACGCATGGCCGATCGGCAGGTGGTGATGTCCGGCGACGAAGCGCATGTCAACGACGCCCTCGACGAGCAACTGTCGCTGGCCGACCGTTTCGGCATGCGCCTGGGCTTTTACCACATCGACCAGGACACCTACTTCCAGATCGTGCGGCAGATGGTAGAGACGCGCGGCATCGCGATCGACCCCGATAAGCTGGAGCAGGAAGCGCACCGCTGGGCGCTCACCAACTCCGCCCGCTCCGGTCGCACCGCCCGTCAGTTTGTCGATGATCTGGAAGGCCGGCTGGCGCTGGAAGCGACGGACTGTTCAGTTGACAGCTTGTAAACTGCGGATGACGATTTTACTCCTGAAGGGGAACTCACGTTGCCCGGCAGAACACTATCGCCTCCCTTTTACCGTTTACACTTGCACTTGTCCCTACCTATTCGTGTAAGTGCAAGTGCAAGTATCCCCTGAACAGCTCCTTTTCTCGTATGCGTTCAGGCTATCCTGGCGCGCGAGCGTCCTCGCGAGCACTCCGGTGGTTTCGATACAACCCTTCGTAGTCTACTCAACCACCGGAGTGCTCGCGAGGACGCTCGCGCGCCAGAGGGGCCAGACATGCTCGCGGGGACGCTCGCGTGCCACGGGCTGAACACTTACCTTTTCTCTTCTCTTCTGCGGTGAATACTCACCTTCACTCTTCAAATTTAAGCTGATGGGTGTCGCGCTCTAGCCCGGTAGGTTGCGCGAGCGCGGCGTAGAGTTCCGGACGGCGGGCTTGGAACCATTCGCGACCGGTGGCATGTTCCAACAGCTCGCGCTTTAATTCCGCTGTCACCAGGGCGTCACCGGCCTGCCAGGTTTCGGTCAGGATGCGACCGTAGGGGTCGAGGATCATGGCGTTGCCGGTACGAATTTCATCGTCGTCCACCCCCACACCGTTGGCGAACAGCAAGAAGACGCCATTGTCATGCGCGCGACTCGGCAACCAGCGCAGCAACCAACCGCGGCCTTTGTCGCCGCGAAATTCCTCTTCGATGGCGGTGGGATCCTCGTGGCGATTATCCCACCGCCGGCGGTCGATGATGCCCATCAGGTGCGGATTTTTCGTACGGCAACCACCGGTCTGATGCGGCGCCAGGATGATTTCCGCGCCGCGCAGCGCGCAGATGCGCCCGTTCTCGACGATATTGTTGTCGTAGCAGATGAGCACGGCCACGCGGAATCCCTGCGGGGTATCGAAAATGGTAAATTCCGACCCGCTATGGATCAGCGGGTGTTCGAATGCCTGCAGTTTGCGGTGCATTTTCAACTGCCCGTCCGGCATGGCGACAACATAGCTGTTGTAAAAGACATCGTCGCCGGCCGCTTCGACAAACCCAGCGCCGATGATCAGGCCGGATTGCCGGGACAATTCACTGAGCCGCTGCGTGCTGGGACCAGTTGGGAAGGACTCGGCCAGCGCGCGTAACTGCTCGGTTGTCAGGTTGCGAATAAACCAGTAACCGGTCAGGCAGCATTCCGGAAAGACGATCATCTCGATTTTCTGCGCTGCCGCCTGCCGGACGAATGCTTCGACTTTCGCAAAGTTGGCGGCTTTATCGCCGGCGATCGATTCCATCTGCACGGCTGCGACGCGCAGGGTATCATTGGAGTTGCTCATATTGTATCCCTTCAAAATAGTCAGCGTTTTGGAAAGCCGAAACGGCTCCGTCATGCGCATGTATTTCTTCGAGTTTTCGTCTCATTGCGTTGACTAATGCCTCTGCATCAGTTGCGGTTTCGTCGTCTTGCTATTTCGCCGGCGGCGGATATCCGGCTAACGTGTCTACCCAAGTGGAGGTGAGATGGTAGCCGCCTTGCGTGTTGTTGGGATTATTCGGGTCGACCGGCAGCACGAAGATGCGCGCGCGGATGGCTACCGGGGTGAGAAAATAGGTGTCCGCGTCGAGCAGTTTCCAGCTTTCCGGTTGGGTAAGCGCCAGTTGCAGCGCCATGGTCTGGCTATGGCCGGCTTCCAGCAGATTCTGCTGTATCGCGCCGGAACGGACGCCTCCACTGGTGGCCGCCGGTGTTGGCACCGTATGCAAGTCCAGTTGCGTGCCCGCGCGTGCGGAGTAGAAGAATCCTTCCAACGTCCGCTCGAAAAGCTGCACCGATTGCGCGCCGTGGTTGGTCACCGTTATCGTGACTTCGAACGGTTTGCCGAAATAGCATGGACCGAGCGGCTCTTTGAGGGTGACGGTCAGCGGAATCTCTTTCAGGGCCTGCGCGACGTTGTCGGCCTCCGCCGCCGGCTTGCGTCCCTGCAAACCGCCCACCAGCGTATAGCCGCCTTGCCCGCGCACCAGGTAAAACAGATATTGCGATTGCGGCTCCAGCGTAAATCCGCCATGATCCGCGATTATCATGCCCGGCGGCAGCACCGGCGGAACGGCATGACGCACGGCAATGTTACCGGTTGCCGTCCCCTTCAGCACGCGATCGACCCGCACCGTCGCCTGCCCGGCCTGATAGGCCGGCACCTCTGACAGCCGCGTATCGAGCATCACCGTGCCGACCACGATCACGTCCGACGTGCCCAGCAGTTCCTGTGGTGAAATCGCCACCATCATCGCCATCCCTCGCGCAGACCATACCCCCAGCGCCAATGCGCAACAGAGCAAGAATCGATTCATTGGTAACCCCTTTGCAGGTTTCGGGTTTCGGGTGTCAGGTGTCAGAACTTGTGCTATAAATATCGCATGATGGGCTTACCGGGCGTCATCCCCCCCGGCCATACATGGCCGGGCTACCCGATTGCGCCGGATGCATCCGGCTTGCGGACGATTCACCATGAGCTGATCCTGAAGCCAGGTCCGTCTCCGCCGGGTCAGCCCACCATAGCGATATTTATTTGGCAAAGAGCATTAAGTGCAAGTCACAAGTATCAGTGCATATCAGCGATGCACGTTTTCCCTGACACCTGACACCCGACACCTGAAACCTAAATATGCCGGCTGTCGGCTTCATCCTTTTCCGTATACCCCGACTCCTGGCGCTGAAAATTCACCGCATTCTTCTTCATATAGGCTTCGAAGACATCGTCGGCGCTCATGCCGAGTACCTGTGCGAGCGAGATGAGGAAATGCAGCAGATCGACTACTTCGACGCAGCAGTTTTGCTTATCGAACGTCTGGTACTTCGCCCACCACTTCCACGGTACGCTGTCGGTCAGTTCGGCGATCTCCTGATTCATCGCGCGACAATAGTTCAATATCCACTGCACCCGCGCTTCGTCGGTCATCTCGCGTGTCTCGACCCCTACGCGCCGGTTTAACTTCTCCTGCATCTCGAATAACGTCGCCAGCTTATCGGACATAGAATACTCCTTCAATACCTGCCTTGTCTTCGCGGATTATTTTACTCTTTGCCGCCCAAGTCGAATAGACCGGAAACCTGAAGGGTTACCGAATCAATTTCACGCAAAGGCGCAAAGACGCCACGAGGCAATGGATTTCATAGCAAAACGCTTACATCCGGCACAACATCTCTCCTGAGGAGAAGGATTTCAGCGCCGGCAGCACGTATTAGAACATATTCCACTATCGGAGGCCCGATGTCATTCTCGATGGACGATCGTCTACGTGCGCGCTTGCGCGCCTGTGCTGAAAAGTATCTTGCCGATGCAAACGGTTGCCATCGGCTCGACCATACCGTGCGTGTGGTGGGCAATGCGCTCCGGTTGGCGGCGAGTTATCCGGCAGTGGATCTGCTGGTATTGGAAGCGGCGGCCTGGCTGCATGATATTGGCCGTGGAGTCGAGCGGCAAGCAGGCGTTTCCCACGCGATCCTCTCCGCGCGCCTGGCAGGAAAGATTTTACCGGCTGAAGGATTGACCGTCGCGCAAACACAGGTCGCGCGGGACGCCATCGCCACTCACCGCTTTTCTGAAAAACGCATACCGGCTACGCTGGAAGGCCGGTTGCTACAGGATGCCGATCGTCTCGACGCGCTGGGTGCCATCGGCATCGCCCGCACCTTCAGCGATGGGGCGTTGCGCGCGCTCTATCACCCGGATGATCCCTTTGCCGAACACCGGCCACCGAACGATCTGCTTTACACGCTAGATCATTTTTATGCTAAACTATTGCGACTACCGGACACGCTGCATACACCGGAAGCCCGCTCCCTGGCGGCGGCACGCGTGCAGTATATGCGCGATTTTCTCCAACAACTGGCGTGCGAGTTAGGCACGATCCGCGCATAACACCAGCACGGGACTCGGAAGGATAAAGATGGTCGACAGCTATCATGAAACGGAGATACGTGAGCCGGCAATCCAGACCGCGGGACGCTTTCTGGGGGTCGTGGTTTTTCTCGTCGGCATCGGGATGCTGGCCATGGCTTTTGTGCTCGCATTTAAAGCATTCAGCCACCCCGATTTGTTAATTTCCATTGCGGCGCTGAAACAGGTGCCGCCACCGCCGCCGGCACTGGTTTACGTTCCCACGATATTGAAGCTGCTGCTGCTCTTCGTGATGGGATATATCGGCTCGTTGATTGCGGCGCGCGGCGCACAATTCTTCTTTTCCGCGAAGCGCGAGGGACGGCGTGCAATTACTGGCGATTGACCAGGGGAATACGCGAACGAAATTCGGACTGTTTGCGGAGGGATCGCTGCTGCGCAGTTGGACATGCGCCACGCGGAAAGACTCGACGGCCGCGGAACTGGCTTCCGCGGCCTTTTCCGCCCCGGATATCCCCCCCGGCATCCCGCTCGGATTATCGACCGTCACGCCGGAACTGCGGGAACGCTGGCGCGCGATGGCGCGGGAGGCCGGCAGTCCGTTGACCATCTTTACTGGGCAATCCCCCACCCCGCTGGCAATGGCGTATGCCACGCCGGAGACACTGGGCGCGGATCGATGGCTGGCGGCCGTCGCCGCCGCGCGTCTGGTCGGCACGCCGGTGTTGCCCATCAGCCTGGGCACCGCCACGGTGGTGGATGCGGTGTCCGCCGACGGCGTCTATCTGGGCGGCATGATCGCGCCCGGCATTGGATTGGCCGCGCAGGCGTTGTCCGACGCCGCCAGCGCCTTGTGGGCGGTGGAATGGCGCGTACCGGAAGACGCCGGCATCGGGCACTCGTCGGAAACCGCGCTGGCCGCCGGCTGGTTTTATCACAGCGTCGGCGGCGTGCGCGCCATGGTGCGCGCCATACGCGATGCGCTGGGCGCCGACGCACCCATCGCCCTCACCGGCGGTTGGGCTACCCGCCTCGCTCCTCATTTGGACGGCGTGGCGCTGTGCGATGAGTACCTGGTGCTGCGCGGGATCGATATTTTGATGGAGAAATAGCGGTGTCAGGTGTCAGGTGTCGAATTTTACGATACCTGGACTTGAAACAAACGTATCCTGGCGGTAAACCGCCAGGCTATCGAGACACGCCCCATACATGGGGCTACTTGTGCATCCTGCCACCCAAGCCCCATTGATGGGGTGTATCTCGATAGCCCCGGCAGTTATACCGAGGCTGACACCTGAAACTCGACACCCGAAACCTGATTTGGAGCGTGTATGCCTGAACGTATAGAAGAAGTGGCTGTTCTGACGGAGATCAACGACCGCGTGCGGCGTTTGCCGACGGTAATCCCGGTGTTGCCGATGCGCGACACGGTGATTTACCCGTATATCATTCAACCTTTGAGCGTGGGCCGTCCGCTGTCACGCAAAGCGCTGGATGCCGCCATGGCCTCCGATCGCTATCTGTTGCTGCTCGCGCAGCGCGACCCTACGGTCGAAGACCCGGATCCCGAAGACATGTACCAGGTGGGGATCATCGTCGAATGCTTGCAGATGCTGCGCCTACCGGATGAGACGCTGCGGGTCACGGTGGAAGGCATCGCCCGCGTGAAGGTGCTGGAATTTACCGGACAGGACCAATATTTCGAAACGACCGCGGAGATTATCCAGGAGGAAGAACTCCACTCGAAGGAAGCGAAGGCGCAGATGCGCCACGTGCTGCGCCAGTTCGAACGCTGCATCCACCTGGGCAACCGCATTCCGATGGAAGCCTTGGAAAATGTGCGGCATATCAAGGAGCCGGGCCGTCTCTGCGACCTGATTGCCTCCTACATGAGCTTGCCGTTAGAGCAGAAGCAAGCGATCCTGGAAATCTTCCCGCCGGTGCCGCGGTTGGAAGCGTTGGCCGGTTTCCTCAATACGGAAATCGAAATCATGGAGATCGAAAACCGCATCCACAATAAAGTGAAGCACGAACTGGAAGACACGCAGAAAGAATATTATCTGCGCGAGCGGATGAAGGCCATTCAGGAAGAACTCGGTGAACGCGACGAGCGCGCGGCGGAAATCAATGAACTACGGGAGAAGATCGACGCCGCCGGCATGCCGGACCCGGTGCGGGACAAAGCGCTGAAGGAATTGGAGCGACTGGAACGCATGCCGTCCGCCTCGCCGGAAACCACGGTGACCCGCACCTATCTCGACTGGCTGCTCAATATGCCGTGGGCGGTGCGCAGCGAAGATCGGCTGGATCTGGACGATGCCGAACGTGTGCTGCACGAGGATCACTGGGGATTGCCGAAAGCCAAAGAGCGTATTCTGGAATACCTGGCGGTGCGCAAGCTCAACCCGCAGATGAAAGGCCCGATCCTCTGCTTCATCGGACCGCCGGGCGTCGGTAAAACCTCGATTGGCCGCTCCATCGCCCGCGCGCTGGGGCGGGAATTCGTGCGTATCTCGCTGGGCGGCGTGCGTGACGAAGGGGAAATTCGCGGCCACCGGCGCACTTATATCGGCGCGATGCCGGGACGCATCGTGCAGGGGCTCAAAACCGCCGGCAAGAAAAACCCGGTCTTCATGATGGATGAAGTAGATAAGATCGGGCAGGACTTCCGCGGCGATCCGGCGGCGGCGTTGCTGGAAGTGCTCGATCCCGAGCAGAATTATGCCTTCAGCGACCATTACCTGGAGGTGCCGCTGGACCTGTCGGAGGTGATGTTTATCACCACCGCCAATCTCCTCGACCCCATTCCGGACGCGCTGCGCGACCGCATGGAGATCATCGAATTTCCCGGCTATACCGAAGACGACAAAAAGCACATCGCGCAAAAGTTCCTGCTGCCCAAGCAGTTGAAGGAGCACGGGCTGAAACCGAGCAACCTGCAACTGCATGAAGCCGCGCTAATGGAACTGATCCGTCGCTACACGCGAGAAGCCGGCGTGCGCAACCTGGAGCGCGAAGTTGCCGCTGTTTGCCGCAAGGTGGCGCGACAGGTCGCGTCCGGCAAACGCCAACGCTTTACGTTGAAAGCGAAGGATCTGCATGAATTCCTCGGTGCGGAGCGGTACCGCTACGGCTCCGCGGGCGCGCACGACGAGATCGGCGTCGCCACCGGACTCGGTTGGACAGCAGCCGGCGGGGATATCCTCGCCATCGAAGTCGGGTTGATGCGCGGCACCGGCACGCTGGAGCTCACCGGCCAACTCGGCGGCGTGATGCAGGAATCCGCCAAAGCCGCGCTGAGCTTCGCCCGTTCGCGCGCGGAGACCTTTGACATCGATCCGGACGTGTTCGCCAGGACGAATATCCATATTCACGTCCCGGCCGGGCAGACTCCGAAGGATGGTCCCTCGGCGGGCATCACGCTGGCGACGGCGCTCATCTCCGCCTTCAGCAAACGCCCGGTGCGCCGCACGGTGGCGATGACCGGTGAAATCACCCTGCGCGGGCACGTGCTGCCGGTGGGCGGCATCAAAGAGAAGATGCTGGCGGCACATCGCGCCGGCATGACCGACATCATCCTGCCGGAAGACAATCGCAAAGATCTGGAAGAACTGCCCGCCCACGTCCGCGACGCGCTGGTCTTCCATTTCGTCGAACAAATGCCGCAAGTTCTGGCGGTTGCATTGATGGAGAAGGTCGCGGACGGGTAAAGAAAGATAGAACCGCAGATTACGCAGATTACGTCGATTAATTCAATAGCTATAATGTAACCGTTCCGGCTATCCTGGCGCGCGAGCGTCCTCGCGAGCACTCCGGTGGTTTCGATACGACCCTCCGTAGTCTACTCAACCACCGGAGTGCTCGCGAGGACGCTCGCGCGCCAGGGAGTCGGAACGATTACCTATAAAATTTATCCGCGTAATCCGCGGTTCCCAAAAGGGTAAGTGCATGTCCAATGAACCACAAAATGCTGCCTATTACGTCGATGCGGAGATCGTGGGGTTGCGGGAGTTGGCGCCGGCGTATTTTGAACTGCGCGTGCTGGCGCCCGATATCGCTCGTTTAGCCCGACCCGGGCAGTTCGCGCAGCTTCGCGTGGGGCAAACCGGCAGCATCGACCCGCTGCTGGCACGCCCGATCAGTATTTCCCATGCGGATCGCGCCAGCGGCGAAGTGTCGTTTATCTTCAAAGTGGTCGGACGCGGCACCGCCATGCTGGCCGAACGCGCGCACAACGAGCATATGGTCGTCCTCGGTCCCATCGGGCATCCGTTCGAGATTCCGCCGGCAGTGACCCACCTGGCGCTGGTGGCCGGCGGTGTGGGGATGCCACCGCTCTTTTTCTTGGCGGAAACGCTTCGTCGCGAGTATCCAGAAATGGCCATTACGCTCTATTACGGCGGGCGCACGCAAGACGATCTACTGCTGCTGCCGGAATGGGAAGCGCTGGGCATCGCGAGGATCGTGCTCGCGACCGATGACGGTTCACGCGGGTACCACGGATTGATCACCGAACCCTTGCAGTGCGACCTGGGACAGAAGTCCATCGACTTTCTCGCCGGCTGCGGCCCACGCCCGATGTTGCGCGCGGTGCAGAAGCTGGCGCAGGCGGCAGGCATACCGGGACAACTTTCCCTGGAAGCGCGTATGGCCTGCGGGGTAGGCGCCTGCCTAGGCTGCGTGTGCGGCACCATTTCCGGTCATCGGCGCGTCTGCGTCGATGGTCCGGTCTTTTCGCTTGATGAGGTGACCATCGATGACTGAACCCGAGGACCACGGTCATCCCAGCCGGCCGTCATTAACTACTCAAATCGGCAATCTCACTCTGAAAAATCCCGTATTGCCCGCCTCCGGCACCTATGGTTACGGCGAGGAATGGCTGCCGTTCATCTCCCCACAACTATGGGGCGCGGTGGTCACCAAAGGCGTCTCCCCCACCCCGTGGCCGGGCAACGAACCGCCGCGCATCTGCGAAACGCCGAGCGGGATGCTCAACGCCATCGGGCTGCAGAACCTGGGGATGGAAGCATTCGCGCACAAAGCCCTGTCCTTCCTGCGGGAATACCGGACGCCGGTGATCGTCAACATCGTCGGCAAAACGCTGGAAGAATATGTCGCCGTCGCCGAGCGCCTTACCCCCTGCCCGGAAGTGAGGGCCTTTGAACTGAATATCTCCTGCCCCAACGTCAAGGAAGGCGGCATCGCCTTCGGCGTCGATCCAAAGTCCGCCGCCGCCGTCACTGCCGCCGTGCCCGCCGCCACCGAGAAACTGCTCATCGTGAAGCTTTCGCCCAACGTGACCGACGTCACCGTCATCGCGCAAGCGGTCGAAGCAGCCGGCGCCGATGCCATCAGCCTGATCAATACACTGTTGGGCATGAGCATCGATATCAAACGCCGCCGTCCGACACTGAGCAATCAGGTCGGCGGCCTCTCCGGCCCGGCCATCAAACCCGTCGCCGTGCGGATGGTCTGGCAGACGTATAAGAAGATCTCCATCCCCATCATCGGCATGGGCGGCATCCTCACCGCCACCGACGCGCCGGAATTCATCCTGGCCGGCGCCACCGCTGTTGCCATCGGCACCGGACTCTTTGTCGACCCCCTTACGCCCGTCAAAGTGCTCGATGGCATCAGGGAGTATATGATCGCCGAAGGGTTCAATAGTCTTGATGAGATTCGCGGGTTGGCACATCGCGGATAACGAAAGGACTCCCCATGACATCCGAACCGATGACCTGTGTCTTTGATGTCGTTGACGGCTGCACCCTGCATACCGATGTGTATGGCGCAGGAGGAAGCACGCCGCGGCCGGTGGTGATATACCTGCACGGCGGCGCATTGATGATGGGCGCGCGCCAGGGGATTAGCACACCGCTGATTGAGTTAGCAAACGCGGGCGAATACGTGGCGGTATCGGTGGACTACCGGCTGGCGCCGGAAAGCAAGATGCCGGATATCCTGCGTGACATTCGCACGGCGTTCCACTGGGTGCACGAGCAGGGACCGGCGCTCTTCCAGGCCGACACCTCGCGTATCGCCATGATGGGGCATTCGGCAGGCGGATACCTCTCACTGCTGGCCGGGCATCAGATCACGCCCAGACCCACCGCCATCGTCTCCTACTACGGCTACGGCGACATCATGGGGCCGTGGTACAGCCAGCCGGATCCATTCTACTGTGCAACCGTGCCGGCCATTTCACGGGAAGAGGCATTGGAAGGCATCAGCCCCCACCCTATCTCGGAAAACGGTCACGAGGAGCGCGGCAAGTTCTACCACTACTGCCGCCAGCAGGGCACCTGGCCGCAGGAAGTACTCGACAAAGACCCGACGGTCGAACCGGAAGCCTTCTACCCCTACTGCCCCGAGCGCAACGTCACGCCGGATTACCCGCCCACGCTGCTGCTGCACGGCAATAAGGACACCGATGTCCCCTACGAACTCTCCGTTTCCATGGCCGCCGCGCTGCAGAGTGCCGGGGTGCAGCATGACTTCATCACCATCGATGGTGGCGGACACGGTTTCGTCAGCAACCTTACCGACCCACAAGTCATCGCCGCTGAAGCCCGCGTGCGCGAGTTTCTCAAGGAACATCTCAAATAAGACGGGCTAATCAAATCACCCCACAATATGTCCGATATGTCCTATTCGTCCAATCACTCACACACCCACATACTCACAAACAATAAAAATCAGTTCTTCACAGCACTCAACACCCAATGCCACGTGCGGGCGTCCGCCGCATGGATGCGCTTTTCCTGGTAGGAATCGATGAAGGCGTACACCTTCTGCATGTACGCTTCAAACGCCGGCTTGACTCCGTCCGCCGGCTTATACTGGGCCAGGTATACCCACCATTGGCACGCCTGCCCCTCTTCCCCCATGGTACAGTCATCAACCTTTTTGGCCAGCGTCTGCCAGGGACCGGGACGGGTGGCAAGATTGATGCCTGCCGCCAGTTCCGTGTTGGTAAAGGTACCCACGGTCATGCCTTCAACGGTCAGTTTCCAGAAGGGCGCCTGCAGGCCAGTGACTTTGAAACGATACTGATCGAAGGTCTCGGCGATCGGCAGGTAGCGGTTCAATTGCGCGACATCCGTATAAAAACCGCCGGGGAGTGAAGTATCGGTACGGGTGAACGTAATATCCGCGTTGGTGATCTTCACAGCGTTCACCGTGCAACGGTCCGCATGGCACTTTCCCTTCACGGCGTCGATTTCCAACCCTGACGGCTGTTCGGTGCAGCCGAGTGCCTTCAAAAGCGCATAAGCCATCACCATGTGGCCTGAGGGATACGGATGAATGCCGTCGGGGAAAAAGGTGAACTTCGGATCATCCTTCTTCGCTCGGGTCTGCACATCGAGCATCAGGTTGAAGCAATCGGCAACCGGCGCCTTCTTTTTGGCGCCAATTTTCTCGATCTCCTTGCACAATGCCGCCAGCGTGTCGTTGTACGTCCAGTTATCCTTTTTTAGCTCGGTCAGCCGTGCGCTGTCCGGGTCAACGCAGTTAGGCGTCAGCAGCACGACCTTCTTCACGCCGGCCTTCTTCAACCCATCGACCAGTCCCGTCATGCCTTTTTTGAAATCCGCCAGGTGTTTCTCATCCAGCGGGGCGTAGCCGCCGTCGTTCATGCCGAAGCAGATAATGGCGGCAGTGGCGTGCAGACTGGCGATATCGCGCTGTAAACGCGGCAGCCGCTCGAGCGCCGAGTCCGTCCACCCCGTGTTGTAGAAATTGATGCGGGCGCCGGGATAATGCAGCGCGAAATAATCCTCGACAACGCGCGAATAGTAGTAATACAGCGTCACGTTGTCGCCGATGATGAGCACGCGGTCGCCGTCCTTCAATAACGGACGCGCGAAAAGTGCCGAGGCCGACAGGGACAGCAGCAGGATGACAAGAAAGCGTGTGGCATGATGGTTCAACATGGGAAGGTTCCTTTGCGGGCAATCAATGCTGCTCGTTCTCGGCGGTCAGCGTCCATTTCCAGGCGCGGGCATCGGCCACGTGGAAACGCTGCTCCTGCAACTGATCGACATAAGCGTCCACCTGGGTGATGAGAGTATCCAGTTCCGTCTTCAGCGCATCCGGCGCCGGATACTGCGACAGGTAAATCCAGCGCTGGAAGAATTCCGCCTGCTCGTGCACCACGGCGTCGTCAACTCGTTTCGCCAGCGCCTGCCAGGGACCGGGCTTCATCGCCAGGTTGACCCCCGCCGCCAGTTCCGCACTGGTGAACGTCCCCACCTCGATGCCCTCGACGGTCAGCTTCCACCTTGGAGCCTTCAGACCGGTGATGCGGAAGGGGTACTTGTTATACTCCTCCATCAGCGGAAGGTATTTGAGGACCGGCGTCACATCCGGGTAAAAGCGGACAGGCAGTGCATTGTCGGTACGGGTGAAGGCGATCTTCTTCTCGCTCACCTGCAACCCGTCCACCGTGCATCGATCCGCGGTCGCCTTCCCGTTTTCAGCATCGATGGCCAGACCTGATGCCTGTTCGGAGCAGCCAAAGGCCTTGAGCAACCCGTAGGCCATGATCGCGTGTCCCGGCGGCGTCGGGTGGATGCCGTCCGGGATCATGGTGAACTTCGGATCGTCCTTCTTCGCCCGCGTCTGGATGTCGAGCATCAACGGGTAGAGGTGAAATACCGGGAGATTTTCCTTCGCTGCCAGCGCGAGGTTTTCTTTCGCCAGATGCTCCAGCGTTTCGTTGTAGGTCCAATTATCTTTCTTCAACCACCGGTAGGCATCATGCTCCGCGTCCACGCAACCCGGCGTGAGCAATACCACCTGCGCGCCGGTCTTCTTGATCTCGCTCACCAGCCCGGCCATCGCCTTCGGGTAATTCTCCTGATACCCGGTCATGGCGCCGTCGTTCATGCCGAAGCAGATCGTCACCAGCGTCGGTTTCAGGCTCAATACATCGCGCTGGATCCGCGTCAACCGCCGGGTCGCCGTGTCGCCGCCATACCCGACGTTGTAAAACTGAATGTGCATGCCAGGATAACGCAGGGTAAAGTAATCCACGATCATGCGGGAGTAGTACAACTCGCCGGTGATGCTGTCGCCAAGAAAAACCACCCGGTCGCCGTCTTTCAACAAGGGTTTGGCCTGCACCGCCGTTCCGTACGAACACAGCATGATCAACAGGAAAAGCAGCGAAACGCGAAGTCGAGAGCGCATAGAATTCTCCTCACGCTCACATTCTACCGCGAATCGCTCTCTCGAGCTACAACCCTTCGGAGGGTCGCGCTGATCGCAACATCCATTATTGACGGCTCTTTCTGTCGGGTGCCGAGGGTGCCGTATATTTGATGATTTTACTATTTTATCCCTGAGAAAAAACCAGGATAAAAATATGAAAACAGCCCAAAATCCGTCACCCTCGGCACCCGCATCATGTGATCTTTCTCAGGCTTCTGTTGTTAGGAGCGGTCGACGTGGGATAGCTTGTCCCCGAGGCAGGTTTGCAATTCCCGAGCCAGCGAGGCTACGTGGGGCGATTGCAGCATACTCAGATGACCGCCATCGACATAGCGCCGGTCGAGTCCGTTGGGAACGAGGCGTTCCCAACCCTGGTCATGCACGGCATAATTCGCCTCTTTGATCGAAGACCGGATTTGGACGAGGAGCATGCGACCCGCATACGGCGCGGGCTGATACCGCCGGGAGGCCAGCAACGCCTGGTGTAAGACTTCGTGCGGCAGCAACGGCATGGGTGCGTTCGTCGTCGGCAACGTACGCCATATTCTATGCATTTTCTGGATCAAGGAGCTGTGGGCTGATCGCCAAAGGTATGCAGGAAAACCGCATGGGTTGGCGGTATAGACAGCATGCCAGCGCGCCAGACGGTTGAGGGTGGCACACTTTTCAGGAGAGATGGTGCCCAGCAAAGCCAGCAGCGATATTTCGGCGCCCTCGGCAGCGAGTTGTTGCGCCATTTCATAGGCGACCAGTCCACCGAAGGAATGCCCGCACAAATTGTACGGACCAGCAATCCCATGGGCATGCAGGGCACGGATATTCTCGGCGGCCATCTGCGGAATCGGGATCTGCATATCGCAGGGTAGTTGCAGGGTCAATATCGGTTGCTCCGGTCCCAACGCGCGGGCCAGGTGCCGGCAGGCGAGCGCGGTGCCGTTCGGCGGCAAGACGAAGATAAGCGGCGGCAGCGATCCCTGCGGGTGGATCGGAAAGAGCGGGGTCGATGCCGGTTCGCGGTTCCCGCGACCGAGCAGTTCCGCCAGGTCCGCGATAGTTGGTGCCTGCAGGAGCGTGGACGGTGACAATGTCTGCCCGATCTCTTGTTCCACCAGTGTCAGCATGCGCAACGCCAGTAGCGAGTGCCCGCCGAGGGCGAAAAAGTCATCGGTGATGCTCACCGGCGTCACTTTCAGCACCCGCTCCCAAATCTGGACAAGTTGCATCTCCAGCAGGCTGCGCGGGGAGACCCCCTCCCCGCTCGTTGACGGCGTCGACCACTCCGGCGCGGGGAGAGCACGGAGGTCAATCTTGCCGCTGGGGGTATGCGGAAATGACGCCAGGCTGACAATCGTCGCCGGCAGCATGAAGGCCGGCAGCCGGTAGCCGAGAAAGGCCAGCAATTCGCGCTGCTCCAGCGCCTGTCCGGGCCGTGGTATCACGTAGAGCACTACCGCCATTTCTCCGCGTGCATCCGGACGTCCGACTGCCACCGCGTCATGCACCTGCGGATGGGTCAACGCCACGCTGACAATCTCCTGCGGCTCGATGCGGAACCCGCGCACCTTCACCTGATCATCGATGCGTCCGAGAAATTCCAGATTGCCATCCGGCAGCCAGCGTACCAGGTCGCCGGTGCGGTACATGCGCGCCTCCGGTTCCGGCGAGAACGGATCAGGCAGAAAACGTTCCGCCGTCAACTCGGGGTGGTTGAGGTAGCCGCGGGCAATTCCGACGCCGCCGGTATACAACTCACCCGCCACGCCCACCGGCACTGGCTGTAACGCGGCATCGAGCACATAGGCACGGATATTGGGTATTGGCCGACCGATGGGCGGATGGCCGGTGTACGCGGGGTCGGCAAGGTAGAATGTCGCGAGGACGGTGATCTCGGTGGGGCCATAGCCGTTCAGGAAGCGCCGCCCCGGTTGCCAGCGCCGCACGATCTCCGCCGGGCAGTCCTCGCCCCAGGCCACCAGCGTCGATAATCGGCAGGCGGCGGCCGCCGATGCCGGTAGCCCGGCGAGCAGCGACGGCGACAGGCAGGCAACCGTCACCCCGGCATCCTCGAACTCACGCAGCAAGTCCGTGCCCGGCGCCGATTCGCGGTCGTACAGATAGAGGCTGGCGCCAATGAGCAGAGTGGCAAAGATTTCTCCCACTGCCGCGTCGAAACTGATGGTGGAAAATTGCGCGACGCGGCTGTCCGCGGTAATCGCCAGCGCCTCATAAATACCCGGCGCAAGATTGCACACCCCGCGGTGTGTAAGCAACACGCCTTTAGGTCGCCCGGTGGATCCTGAAGTATAGATAACGTAAGCAAGGTCATCCGGCTGCGTGCGATCCGTCGGATCATCCACCGGCATTTCGGCGATCTGCGGCCAATCGCGGTCCAGGCAGCACACGGTGGTACCCGGCGCCACCGGCAAACGATCCTGCAGGTGGGCATGCGTCACCAGCACTTTGGCCTGCACGTCGTCCATCATCAACGTCAACCGCTCGCTCGGATAATCGGGATCGAGGGGCACATAGGCCCCGCCCGCCTTTAAAATACCCAGGATGCCTACGATCACGTCGGGAGTGCGTGCCAGGCTCATGCCGACCAGCATCTGCGGCGCCACGCCCAATTTGCGCAGATAGTGCGCCAACTGGTTGGCCCGCGCGTTCAGTTCACCGTAGGTCATCTGCGTGTCGCGGGTGACCAGTGCAATGGCGTCAGGAGTACGCGCGGCCTGTTCCGCAAAGAGCGTGTGGGCGCCGCTTTCAGCATATGGCCGCTCGGTGACGCTCCAGGCATCCAGTTGCGCCCGTTCCGCCGGTGTCAACAGCGGCAGCCGTGACAGTGGGCACTGCATCTCCTGCGCCATGCCTGCCAACAGCACCTGCAGGTGGTCGAGCAGGCGGGTTATGGTCTCGCCGGAAAAGAATGTCTCGTCGTAAGCCAGTGTCAGTGTCCAGCTCTCGTCCGCCACGGTGATCGTCAACAGCAGGTCCACCGGCGTCATTGCCTCATCGTGCAGGCGGCGTGTCAGCGTCACATCGACAGTTCGATCTCGAAGACGATCAACGTGCCGGCGGATATTTCCTTCGCCGATTTCGAAGGCGTCTATCGCCAGGCCTATGACGCAGGCTGCAAGGGTTGCACGACCTATCGTCCGAATGCGGTGACAGGTTCCGTGCTCGAAGCCGTTGCCGATCCCGTCGTGAAACCGGAAGCCGATTCAGAAGAGCCGGTGCTGCCTTTCGCGCGCGACGGCGACGATGTATTTGAGTTCGGTGAGCGTCATCTTGGGGCCTCGTACCGGTGGTGTCGTTCGTGTGCTTCGATGGGATTGGCGATGATGGGTATTGGGCGCTGCGGTTTTAACTTCGCAGAAAATCCTCGCGCCCGCGCATCCAGCGCGCCAGGTGCCGTTCGACGATGTCTGGCGCAACCTTTCGCAAATCGATCGCAACCTCGCGCGCTGCCCGCACCAAGGTGCCATCCTGGGCCAGGTCGGCGAACTTGAGCAATGCCATGCCGGACGAATAACGGCT
>Ga0118677_10003860_pt1 | contig 27852 bp, 24 predicted proteins | sample AliMusrvi5mmetaG_FD_86154 | JGI IMG/M metagenome (GOLD analysis project Ga0118677, IMG submission 86154) | reverse complement strand
CGCTGCCACCGTTCAATCAAGCTACACTTCGTAGAACGAGAGAACCATGCCAACTACCACGAGTCATCGCGTCAGAACCTGGACGCCGCGCCTGTTGTTCCTGCTCGCTTCTCTGTTGTTGCTCGCACAATTCACCCGCGCGTTCGCAGTGTTCTTTACCGAAAACCAGTTTGCGCTGCAATATCCCTATGGGCTGGACTATGGCGAAGGGGTCGTCCTTGATCAAACCCTCAGATTGTCACGCGGGGAGAACATCTATCGGAACACTCTGGTCGATCCGCCCTATTACGTCTCGAACTACCCTCTAGTCTTTGCGCTCGTCCAGGCGCCGCTGGCCCTTCTTTTCGGGCCGTCATTCTGGTATGGGCGGTTCATATCGATTCTCAGCATTATCGCGGCGGCCTTGTTTATCGGGCTCATCGTGCACGCCATCACCGCTGACCGCCTGGCAGGGGCGCTCGCCGGGGTCACGCTCATCGCAATTCCCTGCATCGTGTACTGGTCCGGACTGAATCGGATCGATTCGCTAGCCCTGGCATTGAGCTGCGCCGGGCTGTATACGGTCGTGCGCGGGGGGCATCGGTTGAGCGGGCTGTTCATTGGCGGGTTGTTGTTTACCGCCTCAATTTATACGCGCCAGTCGTATATCGTGGCGGCGCCATTCGCAGCGTTCGTGTGGCTATGGCGCGACCAAACGCGCGGGCGCGCCTTCCTGCTGGCTGCACTCACCCTTGCCATGAGCGGCAGCGTATTTGTGATTCTGAATCTGGCGACAGGCGGTGGATTCCTGCTGAATATCGTGTCGGCGAATATCGGCCCGTTTGACTGGAGCAGCGCTATCCCGATGCTTGCTCAGTTAATCCAGTACAGCCCGCTGCTCATCGTTGGCGCGGCGATTGCATGCCCCGGATTCGTCATCCTGGGGATCATAAAACGCAATCGCGCCTGGTGGCTGGCAACCCCATATCTCATTGGCGCGTTGATCGTGGCGCTGACCATTGGCAAGAAGGGGTCGAATATCAACTACCTCTACGAACTGGCTGTCGCACTGTGCCTAGTCACCGGCATGTTGATCGCCTGGCAACGCGCGCATCTCTGGCGCCGCGCGCTGGTGCTGATGCTGCTTGCGATCCAGGTGGGCATCATGGTGAACTGGCACTCGGAGCATTACGGCAGGATTGGGGGTGTTACGTCGCGTCTCCCGGAAATATCCAAACTCGCGCAAATCGTGCAATCAAAACCCGCCCCAGTGCTGGCCGACGAAGACATTGACCTTGTCGTGTTGACCAGGGGCGCGCTATATTACGATCCCTTTGCGCGCAAGCAACTGGCCGAGGCCGGTTTGTGGAACCCTGCGCCATTTGTCGACGCCATTCTGCGCAAAGAATTCCCGGTGATTCTGGTTCACAAGAACCTGCGCGAAGAACGCTGGACGAGTGAGATGCTGAGCGCCATCTACGCATCCTACCGCATCGACCAGACTCTGGCCGGCGCCGATGTCTACGTTCCAATCCCGTAAAACCCTTCGGGTGTGCAGCGCGAGATCACGATTCGTTCAAACACACCCGAAGGGTTTAACTCTTCAGTCGAAGTCATCTGCTATCAGTGCCACAATCGTCTGCTCTCTTATCGGCATATCATGCATAGCGCGAAAATTGTCCATATTGTCGAACCAGGTAACGACTTCAGTTCTGCGTAAATGGCTGTGCTGGTCGGACAAAAAAGATCCGTAGGATGAGAATTCCCACCGCCGGAAGTCATCGATTAATCCATGTCGTTGCGGATTCTGGTGGATATACACCACTAACTGCTGGAAGTAACGATCGGAGTCAACCACAATGCGCCCGAAAGGATGCTGGAACAGACTGCCAGTGCGTTGATATGCGCTGTTGATGGCTTTGGCGTAGGCATTAAACAGGTCCGAGAAGGCCTGCCCCAGGTTTTGCGACTGCGCGAGTTCTTCGGGTGTCTTTATTCGCGCGAGCAGGTGAAAGTGATTCCGTAACAGGCAGTAAGCGTGCGTGTCTGCAACTGGGACAATATACTGGGCATATAGTCGCAGGAAATGCCGGTAGTTGCGCTTCTCGATAAATACATTTTCGCGGTTAGTGCCGCGATTATAGATGTGATAGCACCTGCCGTATTCCAATGGTATTGGTTTGGACATGGGGCCATAATAGCAAAAATCCTTCGGGTGTGTTTGAACGAGCCGTAATCCCGATAAGCACACCCGAAGGATTTTCTGAAGTGGCGCAATACAATTTTGGTCTCGACTGAATGATAATGATGGCACACGGCATCCTGCCGATGAATCATCAGGATTAATAGAACAGACTCATGCGCGTCCTTGAAAAAATCACCATTCAGAATTTTAAGTCCATCCGGAATCAAACCCTGGAGATGGACGCGCTCAACGTGTTTATCGGGGCGAACGGGGCCGGTAAGTCAAACCTGGTCGAAGCATTTCAGCTTCTACGCGAAATCTATGATCAACGATTGGTTACCTACTCTCTGAAACGGGGTGCAGATCGTTTGCTCTATCTCGGCCGCAGAGGATCCACTTACATCGAGATCGCGCTGGAATACCGCGACGACAATGTGAACAACGGGTACCGTATCCGCCTTGCCCCCAGCGATGATGATGGGCTCTTTGTTGACAGTGAAACCATCTATGCCTATGAGCATGGCAAACCCTCAACGGCCACACGTCTGCATACCAATAGCGGGAGCAGGGAAGCTCTACTCGCATCTGTCAATCACCCTGTTGGACAGTATGTGAGTGGGGAGATAAGTTCCTATCATCTGTATCATTTTCATGACACCAGCGATACGGCAGCGATGAAATCGACTGGCGCTATCGAAGACAACCGTTTCCTGCGCCCGGATGCGTCAAACCTGGCCGCATTCCTCTATCTGCTTCAAAAACAGTATCCAGACCATTTCCGCAATATTGAAGATGCAATACGACAAATCGCGCCTTTCTTCGAAAGGTTTAACCTGGCGCCATCGCGATTGTCCCCGGATAAGATCCGGTTGGAATGGAAACAAAAAGACAGTGATGCTTATTTTGACGCCTTGTCGTTGTCTGATGGCACACTAAGGTTCATGTGCCTGGCGACGCTTTTGTTGCAACCCGAAATCCCAGGTCTCGTTCTGCTGGATGAACCGGAACTCGGCCTGCACCCGGCAGCCATCGCATTACTGGCAGGCATGCTCTCCTCAGCATCCACATATGTGCAGGTGCTAGTAGCCACGCAATCGGTCACGTTGGTGAACCAATTCGGTCCTGAAAATGTCTGGACAGTCGATCGTGAAGACAACCAGAGTGTGTTTCGCCGCCTGGGAAACCAGGACCTGAGTAAATGGATTGAGGAATACCAAGGCTATGAAGGCTATGGTCTGGGCGAGTTGTGGGAAAAGAACATCATCGGAGCACGCCCCTGATGAAACGGATACTGGTTCTGGTCGAAGGCCAGACAGAAGAGCGTTTCATCAAGGATGTGCTGCAACCGCATCTTCTGCCGTTTTCTACACATATAGCGCCAACACTATTGGCCACAAAACGCGTTATCAGCGGACCGAATTTCAAGGGAGGGATCAGTTCCTTTCGCCAGTTTGAAAGGGATGCATTGCGGTTGCTGGGTGATGACGCGAGCGCACTGATAACAACCATGCTGGATTACTATCAGTTGCCGGCGGACTTCCCAGGTATGGACACCCGTCCCAAGGGGAAACCGGCTTTGCGCGTACGGCATGTCGAAGAGGCTTTGCGTGAACACTTTGGCAAGCAACGCAACTTTTTACCCTATCTGGCGCTGCATGAATACGAGGCGCTATTGTTTTCCTCGCGCGATGAATTACCCCGCGCCATGACGCAGCCGAAAGCGCAAGCTGCGTTCGCACAGATAATTGATCAGTTCAACACGCCTGAAGAGATAAACGAGCGTCCCGGATTTTCGCCGTCAAAACGGATTGAGGCCATTTTCCCTGGTTACCGCAAGACTTTCCATGGGCCGTTGGTTTCCCAGCGGATAGGATTGCAGGTCATGCGCGAGAAATGCGCACATTTCAATGCGTGGTGCTGCGAGATCGAAGCCTTTGCCACAAGTCCATAGCCTTGATTGAAAGCCAGCCATCCGATGCCATCGACCTCGCCGTGACGGAACTGACCCGCGACCGCACCAGCATGGGCGCAAATGTTCTATGCGCTTCGTTTGCTGTCGCCACTCATCCCCAGCACCAGTTCGAGCACTACGTTCACCACGCCCATGATGATGCCGCCGACGATGGCCCAGCCCAGCCCGTCAACCTTCAAACGCCCGTCCGATAGCGCCGCAGTAATCAGCAGCATGACGCCGTTGATGACGAACATGAACAGCCCCAGCGTGAGGAGCACAAGCGGGCAACTCAGAATCGAGATGATCGGCTTGATCAGCGCGTTGACGATGCCGAAGATCAACCCGAGCAGCAGGAATGACAGAATGTCTTTATTGACGACGCTAATGCCGGGCAGCAAGGCGGCCGCCACGGCAATCGCGATGGCGCTCACGATGACGCGCAAGATGAAGTTTCGCATGGTTGTTTTACCTTCCTGTTATGTGAATGGCTACACAAAACTATACACAGTATGGATACGTATTCCTGACGCGGCGGTGTCAATTACATGCAACCGACCTGACGACACGCGTTACTCGCCCAGATCCACGTTCAGGCTGTTGCTTGAAGTAGTCACGTTGACAATCTTCAACCCGGTGCCAGCCAACCCGTTTGTCACGGCGCGGTTGGCCTGATCCTCCATCATGCTTTCGATCTGGTTTATCTGCGCCTGAAACGGTTCGAGCGGCACATTCACAATACCGAAGTTGACGTTCGCCACATGTGTTCGGATGCGCCCCGCGTTGAGAGATAGCTGCATCATCACCTCCGGACGCGCCTTGAGCGTCACGCCGGCGACATCCGCCTGCAGGTCGACCGTCACGATCACCGTGTTCGGCCCCTGCAGCGCCAACGTGGGCTGCATCCCCTTGAACTGCGCCTGCCCGGCCAGCGCTTCCGTCATCAGCTTGTTCAGGTATGCCTGGTCGACGCTCACGTGGATCGTCCCCGGCCTCGCTGCGGGCGCCGCAACGATCGGTCGACTGACAACGGCCTTAGGGCTCAAGTACAGCGCCGCCGCCGCGCCAACAATCACGCCAAAAATCAGCCCAAATACAAACTTTATCATTTATATCCACGAATCCTCACGAATCTCATTCACGAATCTACACCAACAAGATTAATATCTCCCGTTTTGCGTTGATTCGTTCCGATTCGCGTAAATTCGTGGATAAATCCTCTCTGTCTCAGTGCTTGAGGTAGACGGTCTTGATGCGGGTGTAGAAGTCGATCGCGCTGCCGCCCTGTTCCTTGAACGTATTCGCGCTGGAATGTTTAAAACCGCCGAACGGCATGTGCGCCGCCAGCCCGGTTGTCGGCTCGTTGATCTTCACCACGCCAGCCTCGATCCGGTCGGCGAATGTCAGCGCCTTGTGCATGTCGTTGGTGACGATGCCCGCCGCCAGCCCGAAGCCGATGCCGTTGGCTTTCTCGATCGCATCGTCCACGTCCTTCGCGTGGATCAGGCTGATGACCGGCCCGAAGATCTCTTCTTGCGCGATGCGCATGCCCGGCTCGACATCGTCAAACACCGTGGGCTGCACATAGAACCCGCCGTCCCGGGCGATCCCGCCGCCCGCGAGCAGCTTCGCGCCCTCGTCCTGCCCGATCTTGATGTACTTCAGATCGGTCTCGAGCTGATCCTGGTTGACCGCCGGGCCCATCTGGGTGCGCCCGTCCATCCCGTCGCCCACGGTCAGCTTGCGCGCGGCCTCGGTCAGCGCTGCGGCGAAGTCCGCCGCAATGCCCTCTTCCACGATCACGCGGCTGGTGGCGGTGCAGGCCTGCCCGGTCAACCCGAACCCGCCGCGCACCACGATATCCACCGCAAGGTCAAGTTTCGCGTCGTTCAACACGATGGTGGGGTTTTTGCCGCCCATCTCCAGTTGCACGCGCGTCAGGTTCTTGATCGCCTGGGCATAGATGCGCGTGCCGACATCATAGGATCCTGTGAAGCTGATCCCCTTCACGTCTGCGCTGTTGACAACCTCGTCGCCCACCTCGCGCCCGGATCCGGTGATGTAGTTAAACACACCGGCGGGCAGCCCGGCTTCCTGAAGAATCTCAGCCAGCAGCAGGCTGGTGTGCGGCGCAAACGAGGCTGGCTTGAACACGACAGTATTGCCATAGGCCAGCGCGGGCGCGATTTTCCACGCCGGGATCGCGAGCGGGAAGTTCCACGGCGTGATCATCCCGATGACGCCGAGAGGCTCGCGTTTGGTGAACAGCACCTCGTCGGTCACCGTGCCGGGAAGCATGTCGCCTCGGATGCGCCAGCCCTCGCCGCCGAAGTAGCGGAACAGGTCGCGCGCGCGGATGGCTTCGCCTTTCGCTTCAGCGAATGTCTTGCCCTCTTCGCGCGTCAGCACTGCGGCCAGTTCGTCCATGCGCCCGGCAATGATCTGGCTGGCCTTATCGAGGATTGCGCCACGGTTCGGCGCGGGCATGCGAGCCCAGGCGGGGAACGCCTCGCGCGCGGCCGCGATGGCTCGGCGTGTGTCCTCGCGGGTCGCCGCCGGGAACACGCCAAGCACTTCGCCCGCAATCGCAGGGTTGATATTCTCAAACGTCGCGCCATTCGATGCCGCGACCCACTGGCCGTTGATCAAGTTCTTATATTCTTTCATTGCTTACTCCGGAGTGCGCCTACAGATTAAGGCAGCACCAGCTCTCCAAGATAGAGTTGCTTGTCTGGCATGTTTTTGCCATCCTGTACGGACGTCCATCGCTCTTTGTCTCCACGATTGTATATACCCGCGTACATTTTATAAACACCAGCAGGGGCATCTTTAGGGATCACAAGGCGATGGACCTGATCGATGCCGCTGCCCGCTCTGTAAGTCAGTGTTGACCGCTTGCCCTGTTCTGGTGGATTATCGTCCTGAGCAGCCAGCGTGCCATCGGGTTTGAACAGGTGCAGAAAAAGCACGCCATCATCGGTAGTCGCGGAATCAATGCGCCAGTACACATGGAAAGGCAAGGTGACATCGCGCGCAAATGGCTGTTCCAGCGCGTAGCCCAGTAAGGTGAATGTGCCTGCGTTGCCGTTAATCCGGTTGGGCACATTCTGCTCTATTGGCGACGGCGGATAATCCCGCACCTCAACAAGACCGAGCAGGACGCCATCCATGACGCGACCGCTATCCTCTTTGCGCGCCAGAGTCAGTCGATAGTATCCGGGCTTGACGGTGTAAGGCAGTTCCAATACATGCACGGTGCGCATAAGCTCGTTGACTGGCCAGGCTGCAATCGGCAACTGGCCTGCTGTCGCAGGCGTCGTCATGGATACTACTACCCCGCCTGTCAGTTTCTCCAGGCTAAGCGTAGTCTGCCAGCCTGTTTTGAAAGGGCGATCCAGCTTCCATGTGACGATCACAGGCGCCAATGCACCGGGCTGCAGCACGGTTCGGTACTCCGTCTTCACCAGTGCGGCGCCATTGGTCTGCCACTGCACAGGACTATTTTGTGGCAATGCGATGCCTGGCCAGGCTGGCAGACGAACGCAACATGACACTTCATCCTGTGTCAACGGCAACGCAACTGACTGGTTGACCTCCGCTTTCTCCCCCAGGCTGATGTCGAGCTGCATGGTGTACGCCTGAGGCGGCAAGCCATCCGGGATGGGCACGAGGTAATCAACGCGGAATAACTGATTACCCTCCCACGTTGACGGCACGATATCCAGTCTGGCGGGCATGAACCAGTCTGCCCAGGAGGTGTTATCGGCGCTCTTCAGGCGCGCGGCGACATTGTAGGTCGAGCCATCCGTCGTCATAGGCCCTTGCCAGTAGAGTGAGAGCCACATATTCGGGAGCGGGTTATATCGATTGCCTGGCTTGATCTCATAGGCAGCAACATGCGGCCTCTGCGAATTGGCGGTGTCTGCATACTTGATGGGGGTGGCAGTCGCTGGAATGGAAGTGGTCACGGGCGATTCCACCTCATAAAGCATTAAGTCCAGTATGTCCGTGTGACTGTTGACCGGCAGCCGCGCATGCTTGAAGTAGCGCGCCAGACTGGCATCCAGCCTGGTTGAACCCGCACGCCCTGTTTCCGCGTACCAGATGCGTTTATGTCCTTTCCCCAGCGCTAAACTGGCCTCATCGGTTGGCATGCTCAGGAATTCTGTCGCGTAATGATAGTCAATCGGCACGTCGCGCAGGTAGAGTTTCAATACCTCGTCAGGCGTGTAGATACCCATGAGTAGCGCGTCGCCGCTCTGGTAGTTGTCCCGGATATAGGCAGCCATGCCGCGCCAGTCATCCTGCCAGAATGGCGTGCGAACGCCGCCCCACCATAGCCCAAAGAGTTGTGCGGCGATCACTGTCGTGACTGCCAGACCCGCAACGACTTTGCGTCCCGCTTGCATGGTGCGCGCTAGCGTCTTGTGTGCCCCCGCGCCAGTCATCCGACCCCAGACGAGTGTTGCTGCGCGCGCAAAAAGCACATGCATCGCCGGAATCACCATCACAAAGTAACGCAGATCAATCCAGTGGCGCGTAACCGTAAGTGCGATATCGATAAGAACGATCACGCCAAGAGCGGACGCCATAAGCAACGAGCGCGCCCAGAATGAATTGCGCGCACTTGGGCGCGCACCTGTGCGCGCATCCGGCTGCTTGAGCGGCAGCACAAATCCGAGCACACAAACAGCGCCAAACAACCAGGTGATCACCGAATTGGTCGGGTCTGTGGCGTTCAAGCCAAACAAGCTGCCGTCGAGCACGGCCCGCAGGAGATCGGGGAGAGGCGTAATTGCAGGGATGCCGAAAATGCCGTTTTGTAATGCCGCATAGGTGATCGCCAGCCCCAGCAGCATCGCTGCAATCAAGCCCAAGATCAGGGGTCTCCGCCATTTCAACACGGGTTTGCGGTGCAGGAGAACCAGGATTCCGCCGAAACCCTGAAACAGCGTCAGACTGACCAGGGTGTAATGCGTAGCCAGCGATACGGCTGTTACGGCCAGCCAGACGATCCACCACCGGTTCGCCCGACCCGCAGGTCGCGGTAGCGCCTGCGCCCAGCGATAAAAACCATATGTGCTGAGAGCTGCCAGGCAAAACACCAGCGGATACATGCGCAACTCGTGGCTATACCACTGATACGCCGGTGACGACAATGCCAGCACCGCTGCCACAACGCCTGTCGCGTGCGAGAACATGCGCCGCGCCAGGACATAGGTCAGAGGCACGATCAACACGCCGCAAAACACGGAAAATAGCTTCAGGGCAAACTCGTCCGTGCCGCCGAGAAGACCCCAGGCTTTTAAGATCAGAAAGTAGAGCGGCGGGTGACTATCCACATAAGGAAGACCCTGGTTGAGCATGACATTGACCAAGATGCTCTGCCAGGAACCCACGATGCGCACAAGGGTATAGCCCTCGTCAAGCCACATACTGCGACCGGTCAGGTCAAAAATGCGCACTGTAAATGCCGCAATAGACAGTGCTGCAGCAATCCATAACCCCTTGCGATCGATTTTCATCTGTGTTGAATCTGTATGGGTCGTTTTATGACAGTATTGTTAATGCCCATACATCTTACAGTACTCCGCCAAGGTTCCACGGGTTGAATTCTTCCTCGCCAACGCCCTGCGCCTCGCTCTTGGAGCGCTGCCCGGATGCCACTGCGATGACGAGATCGAGAAGCTCTGCGGCGGCCTGCGCCATCGCCACGCCGTTCAGGATGCGGCCGCCATCCACGTCCATGTCGTCGCTCATGTGCTCGTACGTCGGCGTGTTTGTGACGATTTTGATGCTCGGCGCCGGCTTGAACCCAAACACCGACCCGCGCCCCGTGGTGAACACGACCAGATTGCACCCGCCAGCGACCTGGCCTGTGACAGACACAGGGTCATATCCCGGCGTATCCATGAACGTGAAGCCGCGCGCGGTGACGGGCTCCGCGTACTCGTACACGCCCATCAGCGGCGTTGTCCCGCCCTTCGCTACGGCTCCCAGCGACTTCTCATAGATGGTGGTCAACCCGCCCGCCTTGTTCCCTGGGCTTGGATTGTTGTCGATCTCCGCGCCGATGCGTTTGCAGTGTTCCTCCCACCAGTGCACGCGCTCGATCAACCTCTCGCCCACCTGGCGGTTGATTGCTCGGCGCGTCAGCAGGTGCTCCGCGCCGTAAATCTCCGGCGTCTCGGCCAGCACCGCCGAGCCGCCCTGTCGCACTACTTCGTCCACCACCATGCCCAGCAGCGGGTTGGCGGTCACGCCCGACCAGCCGTCGCTGCCGCCGCATTGCAGTGCGATCATCAGCTCGGAGATCGGTTGCGGCGTGCGCGGCGTGGCGTTGACGACCGGGAGCAATTTCTCAACCGCCGCGATGCCGGCCTGCACCGTCTTGCGGATGCCGCCAGCATCCTGAATGGTCAGGTGAAACGGCTCGCCCATGTTCTGGTTGCGGATCAGATCGGATATCTGATTGGCCTCGCACCCCAACCCGACAATGATGTGCGCGCCGACGTTCGGGTTGATGGACATCCCCGCCAGCGTGCGCTGTAACAGCACATAGTCTTCTCCGCCCACACGGCTTGCGCAGCCCAACCCATGCGTCAGCGCGATCACGCCGTCCACGTTCGGATACGCGGCCAGCAGTTCGGGCGTGAAGTGATGGGCGATCTGGCGGCAGGTGTGCGCCGAACAGTTTACGCTCGATAGGACCGCGATCATGTTGCGTGTGCCAACGCGCCCGTTTGCGCGCTTGTACCCCATGAACGCGCGGCGCTCGGTCTCGGGCGCGAAGTCCACTGGCTGCGCGTCCGCGCCGAAAGTGTAGTCGCGGGCGCCCAGGGCTTGCACGCTGAGATTGTGTGTGTGCACATGCTCGCCGGGTTGAATCGGGCGCGACGCGAAACCGATCACCTGCCCGTAACGGCGGACGGGGTCGCCCACACCGACTGCGCGTAATGCAAGCTTGTGTCCTGAGGGAACAAGCTGCGTGAGCGTGAGCGCTAACGCAAGTGCGCCGTCACCCGTGCTGATGACTTGCCCTGCGGCGAGGGTCACACGCGCAATCGCCACATCGTCGCGCGGATGCAGGCGAATTGCCGCCTGATCAAATGGCATAGCCGAGCCTGACTCCGGCATCATGAGATTTATATCTTGTATTGGCATCCTGCCGCCTTTTACTTTGTGTCCATCCCTGTCAAGTTACGCCCACACAGGGCGATGGGTGTTCATTCTAGCGTGAGCCCGCGGAAGATGTCAGACTTCTAAGAGAAGTCTGACATCTCTCCCAAGGGTTAAAATACACTGCGTTATGGCTGACGCATCGATGATCATCGAAACCCGCGCCTTATGCAGGTCATTCGGAGCTACCCGCGCCGTCGACTCGCTTGACTTGTCTATTTTCCGTGGCGAGATTTTCGGCCTGGTCGGTCCCGACGGCGCCGGCAAGACAACCGTCCTGCGCATGCTTGCAGCCATCTTGAACCCGACCGCCGGTCATGCCACCGTCGCGGGCTTCGACACCGTGAAGAAGTCCGAGGCCATCAAGGCGCACCTCGGCTATATGTCGCAACAGTTCAGCCTGTATGGTGACCTGTCGGTGCTGGAGAATATGAACTTCTTCGCCGACATCTTCGGGATCAAGCGCCAGGCGCGCGCAGGCCGCATCGACCGCCTGCTCGATTTCTCGCGCATGCGCAAATTCAGCGCGCGCCGCGCGGCACAACTCTCTGGCGGGATGCAGAAGAAACTCGGCCTGGCCTGCACGCTCATCCACGAGCCCGAAATCCTGTTACTCGACGAGCCGACCACCGGCGTTGACCCGGTGTCGCGGCGCGAATTCTGGGACATCCTCACCGAGTTGCACATCACCGGGACAACAATTGTGGTCAGCACACCCTACATGGACGAAGCCGAGCGTTGTTCGCGCGTCGGGCTGATGTATCAGGGGCGGCTGATGGTATGCGACGCGCCCAGCCGCATCCGGATGATGGTCGACGGCGAACTGCTGGCGTTCCGCCCTGAGAACCTGCAGCGCGCAGCCGCGTTGCTCAACGGCCAGCCGGGCGTGTTGGAAATCCAGACTTACGGCGATCTCTTGCACATCTTCGTCGACGCGGCGGCACGACGCGGGCCGGAGATTATTGAGCGCCTGGCGCAGGCGGGGCTGAGTTGCGCGGGGCCATGGCCGGCGCAGCCGCGCATGGAAGAAGCGTTCATCTCGTTGATTGGCAAACAGGCGGGGAAATAGTGCGTATGGAAAACGCTATCGTTGCTCACGACCTGACGAAGCACTTCGGCCGCTTTACAGCGGTGGATCACATTACGTTCCGCGTGCCGCGCGGGCAAATCTTCGGTTTTCTCGGGCCTAACGGTTCAGGCAAAACCACCACCATCCGCATCCTGCTCGGGTTGATGAAGCCAACTGCCGGCCTGGCTGAGGTGCTGGGGATGGACATCACGCGCCAACCCGAACGCGTGCGGGCGCATCTGGGTTATATGTCACAGCGCTTCAGCCTGTACAACGACCTAACGGTGATCGAGAACCTGCGCTTCTTCGGGCGCGCCTACGGGCTGCATGGCGACAAGTTGCGCGCGCAGATCGACTTCGTGTTACAGATGGCCGGCCTGGTGGGGCGCGAACGTCAATACGCGCGCCTGCTGGCTGGCGGTTGGCGACAGCGCCTCGCGCTGGGCGCGGCCATCATGCACACGCCTCAACTGGTGTTTCTCGACGAACCCACCGCCGGCGTCGACCCGGTGTCGCGGCGCATGTTCTGGGACTTGCTGTACCGGCTGACCAGCGAGGGCATGACGATCTTCGTCACCACGCACTACATGGACGAGGCCGAGCACTGCAACCAGCTTGCCTTCATCCACAACGGGCACATTATCGCTGAAGGCACGCCGAGTGAGATCAAGGAACGCATGATGCACGGCCAGGTGCTGGAGTTGTCGCCGGGTGATCCGGCGCGCGCCGTCGGACTCTTGCGCGCTGCGCAAAGCGACGGCAGGCTGCAAGCCGACGAAGTGGCGCTGTACGGGCTAAGTGTGCACGTCATCGGCGCCGACATAGCCGGCCAGCAGGCAACTATCCTGGAAATGTTGCGCGCGGAGGGGATCGACCCTGGCCTCGCGCTGTTGATTCCTCCATCGCTTGAGGATGTCTTTATCGCCAATGTAAGGTAGGTGTGATGAAAAAGAGGGTATTCGCGCTGATAAGCGCGTTTATAGTGACTGTCGAGGCATCCGGGTGCGGCAACACAACCGCTGCGGCGCCGATGCAGCCGCAGACCGGCACGGCGGGCGTCATCGCATCGGGCTTTCTCGAAGCCGATGAGGTGGCGATCTCGTCCGAGCTGGGTGGCCGCATTGCGGCGCTGCATGCCGCCGAAGGCGCGGACGTAAAACCCAGCGATGGGCTTATCGAACTGGATCGCGGGATTGCCGCAGCCGAACTGCATATCGCCGAGGCCGGGGCGCAGACAGCGCGCGCAACGCTGGCGCAGGTGCAGGCCGGGACGCGCGCGGAGGATATCCAGCAGGCTCAGGCAGCCGTGGCGCTGGCCGAGGCGGGGCGGGCTGCCGCCGATCAGTCGCGTAAAGATGCGCGCCTGTTGCTGGCAAATCAGCAATCGCTCGACCTGCAGATTATTCAGACGCGCACACAGATCGACGTGTCGCGCCAGAAGCTGGCTGCCGCCGTGGCCTCTCAGAGTGGGACGCAACTCGTCAAGGATCGCTATACCGTGCCGTTTCAGGACCTGACTAACTGGCAGGCCTGGATCGGCGTCAACACCGCCGGCGCCGCCTACGACGGCGCACAGACGACGCTAGCCGCGCTGGAAGCGGAACGCAGTTCGGCGCGCGCGTTACAGGCGCAGGTGGATGCCGCCGAGTCTGGCTATAACGTCGCCGTGACCGCCGTGACACAGGCGCAGTCTCGCCTGACCGACCTGCAGGCCGGCGCAACCAGCGCGCAAATTGGCGTGGCCGAGGCGCAGGTGCGGGTGGCGGATGCCGCCGTCGCTGCCGCACAGACGAAGGTGCGCAAGCTGTCACTCGCCGCGCCGGTGGGCGGGCAGGTAAGCGCCCACAACCTGAAGGTCGGTGAACTGGCCGCGCCAGGCGCGACGATCCTGACGCTCACCGATCTTGACGAGCTGTCGCTGGTCGTCTACGTTCCCGCCGACAAACTTGGGCGGGTGACGCTGGGCGCAACGGCGCCTGTCGCCGTGGATGGCTTCCCGGGGCGCACCTTCAGCGGCGAGATAGTGCACATCGGCGACAAAGCCGAGTTCGTCCCAAACAATGTGCAAACCGCCGAGGATCGCGCCTCACTGGTCTATGCCGTCAAGCTGCGGCTGGCGAACCCAGATCACACATTGAAGCCGGGTGTGCCGGCCGATGCGACATTCGGAGGCGCGTGATGTTTATCAGCCGCACCTTTGCCATCTTCAGAAAGGAAGTGCGGCACATCGTCCGCGATGTGCGCGTGCTCTTCCTGGTCACACTCGCGCCCGCGTTCCTGCTGCTGATGTTGTCGTATGTGTTTTCGCTGGACTATCAGCACAGCAAGGTTGCCGTGCTGGACTGGGACAAGAGCGCCGTGTCGCGCGACTTTATCGCACAGATCACAGCCGACGGCGACTTCACGCTGAAAAGTTACCTGTCGGATTACGCTGGCGCGGAAGCGAGCCTGCTGGCTGGAGATGCCGACCTGGCGCTGATCATCCCGCGCGGCTTTGGCGAGGATGCCCGCGCCGGCCGCGCCACCCAGTTACAGGCGCTGGTGGACGGGATGAACCCGCTCTCCGCGCGCAACGCGATCGCGCAACTCAGCGCGCGCACAAGCGCCTTTGCCGCAATGCGGCTGGGGCAGAGCGGCGCGTTGATTACCCTCGCTAAGACGGCTGATGTGCACGGGCGCGCCTGGTACAACCCCGCGATCAAGACGCTATACAGCATGGTGCCGGGGCTGCTGGCCGTGGTGATGTTCATGCCCGCCATGGCGTTTACGCTGGCGCTGGCGCGCGAGAAGGAGACAGGCTCGTTTGAGGGGCTGATCGCCACGCCGGTGCGCGGGTTCGAGTACCTGGGCGGCAAGCTGCTGGCCTATACGTTGGCCGGCATGGTTGGCGCATTGGTTGCGACGCTCGTAGCGGTGTTCTGGTTCCAAGTGCCATTTCGCGGCGACCTGGGCACCCTTCTAGCGATGACTGCGCTCTATTTCTTCGCCACGATGAGCGCCGGCATCCTCATCGCCAACTTCGTCACCAGCCAGCAGACTGCGATGACGATCTTCCTGCTGGCGTTCTTCCTCCCCAGCTTTTTCATCTCGGGGCTGACGCAGCCGATCAACACCACATCGCTCACCAGCATGTTGACCAGCATGCCCGTCCCGCAGACCCACTTCATCGCCATCGCGCGCGCCATCTTTCTGAAGGGGCTGGGCTGGGACGGCCTCTGGGAGCCCGCGCTGGCGCTCGTCGTCCTCGGCAGCATCATGTTCACCGCCGGTATGCTCCTGTTCAAAAAGAAGGTGTCTTGATTCATAACCCTGTTTTTCCTATTCGTGTGATGTCTATGTTCCTGTTCTTATTCGTGTAGATTCGTGGAGAAATCTTGTTCTTTCGCATCGCCAATCTGATTTACAAAGAGCTGATCCAGGTCAGCCGCGACCGGCTGTTGCTGATCGTGCTGCTGCTCACGCCCGTGCTGCAACTGTCGCTGCTGGCGTTCAGCACCGGGCGCAGCGTCGCAGGACTGCGCGTGGCCATGCTCGATATGGATCACAGCGCCGTCAGCCGCGCGATTGGACAGGAGTTGGCGCACAAGAAGGAGTTGACGCTGCAAAAATACGCCGACGATATGGCGCAGCTCACGCGCCTGCTCAACGATGGCGATGCCGATATCGGCGTGGTGATCCCGCCCGGTTTCGAGCGCGATCTGAACTCGACTTACCGGACGCCCGAAATACAGGTGATCGCCGGCGCGACCAGCAATGTGGCTAGCGGCACTGGCCTGGCGGCGGCGCAACAAGCCATCTCGGTCTATCTGGCAACCTACCATGCGCACAGCGCGGCGCCAACCATCGACGTGCGCACCGAGGTGCTCTTTAACCCGTCGCTCGACATCCGCCAGTACACCATCCCGGCGATGATCGGGATGATCGTGTTCGAGGTGACACTGCTGCTGGCATCGCTCGGTTTGACGCGCGAACGCGAGATCGGCACGATGGAACAGTTGATGATCATGCCCTTCAAGCGCATCGAGATCGTAATTGGCAAGGCCATCCCGCCGTTGGTGATCGCGTTGGCCGACTTTCCGCTGATGTTGTTTGTGGCGATCAACGTCTTTGGCACGCCGATGCGCGGGTCGATGGCGCTGCTGTTCGCGCTGACAACCCTCTTCATGATCTGCGAGGTCGGTTGGGGGTTGTTGCTCTCCACCGTCGCGCGCACGCAGCAACAGTCGGTGTTGTTTGTGTTCGTGCAGGCCATCACGGATATCACCTTCTCAGGATTCCTTGTGCCGGTGGATAACTTGCCGCCAGCCATCAACATCCTCTCAAACCTGGCGCCCCTGCGGCACTACCTCGTGATCATCCGAGGGATTATGTTGAAAGGCGCGACGCTCGACGTGTTGATGCCGCAGGTGCTGGCGCTCAGCGCGCTCGCTATCGTTATCGGCGCGTTTGCAGTGCTGAATCTGGGCAGGCGGGTTGATTGACGAAGACGAAGAGAGATTCGAGATTAGAGGTTGGAGATCGGAGAGATGAATGGATGTCATACAAAGACGAATAGTTCCGCTTTTGATTACAGTGACGGTGTTGCTGGCTGGGTGCCAGGCACAGCGCCCCGTGGCGCAGGATTTTTCGCAACTGTTCCAGCCCCGCCCGACGGAGCAGGCCGCGGTGCAACCGCTCAGCGGCAGCGGTTTTCTTGAGGCAGAAGATGTGACAATTGCCGCCGATGTGAGCGCGCCGATCGTGTCGATCAACGCCGACCTGGGTCAGGCAGTGCAGGCTGGCCAGCCGCTGGTGACGCTCGACGACACATTGGTTCAGGCGCAACGGGCGCAGGCTGCCGCCACTGTAGATGCTGCACAGGCCATCGTCACGCAGACGCGCGCCGGGCCACGCCCCGACGCCGTCGCCGCGGCGCAAGCTGACCTGGCGCGCGCCACTGCCGAATATCTCGGCGCACTGCAGGCCGTCACCGACACCGCCGCGCTGGTCGCGAACCCGCCTGGACTGGCGACGCAGATCACGCAGGCCGAGACGTCGGTGCGCCTGACCGAACAGGGCGTGCAACAGGCGAACGCCGAACGCGAGCAGACCAAGGCGTTGCGCGACCAGATCCCCGCCGGCATGGCGGAGCGCGACCTGCAGGAACAGAAGTTGAACGCGGCTGAGGCGAACGTCGAAGCGGCCAGGAGTCAGTATGACGGCGCGGTGGCGGTGCTCGAACAATTGAACCACATGCGCCAGTTCCCCGCCGACCTTGTTGCGAAGTGGCACGCGGCGCAAAGCCAGGCCATCATCGCGGCGGCAAAGGTCAATTCGGCACAGGCCGCGTTGGCCGCTGCGCGCGCCGGGTCAACGCCGGAGCAGATCGCCGTGGCACAGGCGGGTGTGGAAACCGCGCGCGCCAACCTGGCGTTGATCGACGCGCAACTGACCCATTACCACGTCACGTCGCCAATCAGCGGCGTCATCACCAACAAACCTGCGCAAGTGGGCGAGGTCGCGCGCGCCGCCGCGCCGCTGCTGGTCGTGTCGAACCTCAGCTCTCTCAAACTGGTCGTGTATATACCAGCCGGGCAGATGGGGCGCATCACCATAGGCGACAGCGCCAACGTCACCACCAACGCCTACCCGGACGAGCACTTCAACGCGACAATCACCCGGATCGCGGCCAAGGCCGAGTTCACCCCGAGTAACGTGCAGACGAAGGACGACCGCGCCAAACTGGTGTTCGCGGTGACACTCACCATTCCGAACCCCGGATTGCGCCTGAAGGCCGGCATGCCGGCGGACGCGGCGTTCGACAGATAGAATCACAGATTCGCAAGCGGCAACGTCATGACCCCTTTGCCAAGCGGCAAGGTCATTTTTCCGGGATGGATCACATATCCCTGACCGGCTTTGTCGCCAAAGTCCGTTTGGAAGCTGATGATTCCCCTGGCCATCTCCGGGCGTGGCGTCTCTGATTGCTTGATTTCCAGCGGGATCAACCTGTCCTGGGTTTCGATCACCACATCTACTTCTGACCCGGCTGCGGTGCGCCAATAGTAAAGCGCTGGCTCTTCGCCGCGATGTGTGTAACGCTTGAGCAGTTCCGCAACAACCAAATTCTCGAATATCGCGCCACCCATTGGACCAGCGGCGGCATGCTCGACATCGCGCAGGCCAACCAGATAGCACAACAGCCCCGTATCGACGAAATAGACTTTGGGCGACTTCACCAGGCGCTTGCCGATGTTGGCATAGTACGGGCGCAGGATGAATATCTGGAAACTGGCCTCCAGGATGGAAATCCAATCCTTCGCGGTGCTGACCGCGACGCCGACATCCCGGCACAGTTCACTCAGGTTCAATATCTGGGCGCTGCGAGCTGCCAGTGCGCGCAGGAAGGTCTGGAACAGCGTCAGGTCGCCAATGGCGCGCAGGTTGCGGATGTCGCGTTCCAGGTAGGTTTGCACATAGCTTGATTGCCAAAGCCGCGCATCGCGATCCGGGTTGGAGACGATTTCGGGGTAGAAGCCCTGTAGTATCTGCTGCCATATTTGTGAGGCAGGCGGGTCTGACAAGCCGGCGGTGCGTCCCGATTCCCACGGAAAAATGCCCTGAGGGTGGTGGTTGATTTCCCAGAGCGACATCGGCAACAACTTCAAAACAGCCGCGCGGCCTGCCAGGCTTTCGGTGACCTGCTGCATGAGGAGCAGGTTTTGCGAGCCGGTCAGGAGATACTGCCCGGCGCGATCCCGGTGCAGATCGATCTGCTCTTTGATGTAAGGAAGCAATACTGGGGCATACTGGATTTCGTCAAAGATCACCGGCGGTGGATACAAAGTGAGAAACCCGCGCGGATCGTTCAGCGCCGCAAGACGAACATCTGGCGGCTCAAGCGAAACAACGAGGAACTGCCTGCCATACAGATGCCTGAGCAGCGTCGTCTTCCCCGATTGGCGCGGCCCGACCAGCACGACCGCCGGGAATTCGCGCACCGCTTTCTGGACAACGGTTTCCAAGCTCCTGGGGATATAGGATTCACTCATCGCGACGCCTCATGCATATTTACGATTGTATCGTAAATTTGCACGTCGTTCACCTGAGAGGTTGTCGTAGATTATCTCCGTTCTATCCGTGTCATCCGTTAAATCCGTGATTCAGACCGTGTCTATGCCCCTCGCCGCGCGCGCGTGATCGGCGAACCGTCCTATTTGCGCCCCGTGCCGTTCGGCTTGCGCGCCGGCGGCGTTTGCGGCGTGTTCATCATTGGCTGTGTCCGCAGATAGGGATTACGCGGCTGAGCCGGCGGCGGCGCGGGCGGCTTGGGGGGAGCAACCGGCTTCTTCGCGCTGCGCAGCGTGAGCAGCCAGTAAGCCGTCAGAAAGACAACGACCAGAAAAGTGCCCACGTACATCAGTTGCGCCATCGGCAGCGGCGTGTCTGTGCCAGAGTAGAAGCTGTGCAGGGCGGCAGCGATGTAACTGATGAAGCTGAGGTAGTGAATTACGCGGAAGGTCTTCATCGTGATTTTGCTGCGGATGTAGAACGTGATCGACACGAGCAGGATCAGCCAGAATGAAATCACCCCGACGCCTACCCACACCGGGCGATAGGGCGAGATAAACGGGATCAGAATCTGCGCCACGTTATACGGCATGAACTGGTCGCCGGTGAGCACGACGACGTGCAGGATCAGAAATCCGATCGACAGCAGCGAGATGAACTCGTGAAAGTCGAAGGTGAAGGCGCGGTGCAAGACTTTGTCAAGCATTTTGCTGCTCACGCCCAGCCCCCACACGGTGGAGAACCACAGTAACAGGTAAGCGATGATCCCGGCGGAGCGCGTGACAAACCACGTGGCATGGGTCGTGTCTGTGCCGAACAACGCGTTCAGGGTCTGCCCCATGCTCTGACCAACCGGCGTTTGCGCAAGCGCGCCCAGCACCAACGTGCCGACAAGCGCCAGAATTGCCGCCATGATCCCGCCAATTGCCCACATGGCGACCGATGACCCCTTCCCTTTAGACGATTTCGCCTGTGACATCGAGATACTCCTTTGCATGCCTGGATCCCCACAGAGACCCATCCTGCTTAATTCCAATAAACTCAACACCCGGCTCACGGTCGGCAAGCGCCTGCGCCTGCTCCGATCCCGCGATCAACACGCCTTTGGCAAAAGCCTCGGCGGTGGACGTGTGCGGCGCCATCACCGTGACGCTCAACCAGTCGGTCTCCGCCGGCTCAGCAGTGCGCGGGTCGATGATGTGATGCCGTTCGCGCCCGTCCTGCGTCCAGCGCCGCAGCGTGATCGACGATGTCGCCACACCGCCGCTATGCACGCGAAGAATAGCGCAAGTCCGTTCGGGATCGCGCGGGTCTTCGAGCGCAATCGGCCAGGCTTCTTCACCCTCCGCCAAACCGGTGATGAACAGGTCGCCGCCCGCACTGACGGCGCATGCGGACGCGAACTGCGCGAGCACACCCGCTGCCTGTTCGGCGATCCAGCCTTTGGCGATCCCGCCGAGGTCGATCTGCACCCCGTGCGGCAGATGTATCGCCCGCAGGGAGGGCTTGACCTCAAGCCCGGCGAAACCGAGCGACGGCCATGGCGCAATTTCACACATCGCCTGCGTGCGCGACCCGCCAGCGCGGATGTCATCCATGCTGCGGTCATACCCCACGCGCCGCAACGCCCCGATGATGGAAGGGTCAAACAACCCGCACGTCAGGTCTATCAGCCGGCGCGCCAGTTGCACGACCTCAAACAAATCGTCCGACGCGATGAACCAGCCGCCCGACATCCGGTTCAACTGCGACAGTTCGCTGTCCTCGGAGAAGCGCGTGAAGCGCGCCTCGCTCGCGGCGATAAAGTCGCGGGCGGCTTTGAACCCCGCCTCAACCCGCGCCGGTTCGCCCGTGGCGCCGAGCAGGATGTGTGAGTTCATCGCGCGGAATTCGTCGTACATCATGATGATGGATGATGATGGAGCCGGTTTGCCTAGCGCGAGCCGCTCGTGCGAAAGCGCGGTGAAAAGCCGGTGGAGGGCTGAATCTGAATCTGTTGCGGCGCCGGCAGCGGCCTTACGGGCGCGCCACTCACCATGTCATTGAGCGACGGAACGGGCGGCAGCGGATCCAGCTTAAAAGTCGTGATCTGTTGTGCGCTTTGTGCGCCTTGCGCAGCGGCCTGGTTGGCCACCGGCTTGCCGGAGTGCGCCAGCAAAATCCAACCCACCAGGAATCCGACAATGGTCGAGAGCGCGATGTAGATGCGCAGACCCAGTTTGACAAGTTTCATCAGTATTTACCTCTCAGGAGTGCATGGATCGGAATGTCAACGGCTTGGGACGCTGATCCGACCATCGGCGCCGACGCGAATCACGCCACGCTGCTGCAATTGCGTGAAGATGTTCTGGTACTGCTGCACCTGATCCTGATACTGCTGCGCCGTGCTATTGGCGTCGTTGACTTTCTGCGCCGCGTCCTTCAACTCGGTCTGATACTGCTTCTCGCGATCCTGATATTGCTTCTCACGCGCCTGATACTGCGCGATCACGTCCTGCTGCTGCTTGATCTGCGCCTGAGCCGCGTCATTCGCGCTTGACGTGCTGGACGTGTTCGCCGCCGTCGAGACATTCACATCCGCGGGAGACGCGGCAATCGCCACCGAGGCGGTATCCAGAAACGCATTCGCGCCGATGGCAGCCATGCCCAGCCCGATCACAATCGTAATTACTATTGCAGCGACAATCGCAGGAAATTGCTTCATAAATTCACAACCCTCATTTTCATACAATGAATGGGTATGACTGTAACGGCGCAAGATGACGGAGATATGAACACAGGCCTGCGCCTTTTGTCATCTCCTTTTCATCTTTGCGCGCTAGATTCATTCGATCACCATGCGTATTCTGCTCATAGAAGACAACCACCGTCTGAATCAGTCGCTGAAGTTAGGACTGATTGAGGACGGTTATGCCGTCGACTCCGCGTTTGACGGTAAGGAAGGCGCCGAAATGGCCGTCCTTACCCCTTACGACGCCATCATCCTCGATATTATGCTCCCGATCAAAGACGGGCTGACGGTGTGCCGCGAACTGCGCGACAAACGACTGCGCACTCCCATCCTGATGCTCACCGCCCGCGACGCCGTCGAGGATCGCATCAAGGGGCTGGACAGCGGCGCCGATGACTACATGGTCAAGCCATTCGCTATCGACGAGTTGCGCGCGCGCCTGCGCGCCCTGTTGCGCCGCGAGTCCTCCGACCGCGGCCCTGTGATCAGGGTCGGCGACCTGATGCTCGACCCGGCGCAGCACATCGTCGAACGCGGCGGTCGCCAGATTGACTTCACCGCGAAGGAGTTTGCGCTGCTCGAATACCTGATGCGCAACGCGAATCTGTTGATCACGCGCGAGATGGCCGAGGCGCATGTGTGGAGCTACGACTATGACGGCGCATCGAACGTGGTGGATGTCTACATTCGCCGCCTGCGCCGCAAGATCGACGATCCATTCGGCTTCAAGCTGCTCGAAACCGTGCGTGGCGCCGGGTACCGCTTGTGCAAGCCGCCGGAAGCAGGGTGATTCACACACCCTTGCGAAGGTTTATGGGTAGAATACGACACCTTAAGGCAACCTTCGCAAGGGTTCGAAGCGTATATGGGTAGATTACGACACCTTAAGGCAACCTTCGCAAGGATCGCGCGCAGCATCCGGTTTCGCCTGGCGCTGTGGTTCGTCGCCATCCTCGCGCTGATCCTGGCGGGATTCAGCACCTTCATCTACACCCGGCAGGTGAACGAGTTCGGCCGTGAGTCAAGCGCCCGGCTGGAGGCAAAATCGCGCCAGATCGAGGCCTATTACCGCTTCGCCCTGCGCCAGGCGATTGAACGCGAACACGGCGACATCCTGCCGCCCGGCATGATCACCAGCGAGGTTCCGCTGTTGACCGAGGAAGAAACGCTGCTGATCATCGACTCACGCGGAGGAATCATCCAGCAACTCGGCCCGCTGAGCAATACCGACATCGCGCCGCTGCAGCAGGCCGCGGAACGGGCGACTGGCCTGGCGGGAATGCAACCCGGCATGGGCAGTGTCGGTTTCACCTATGCGCTCAACAATCGCGCTGCAACAGCGACGCCCGATTACCAGTTTGTCGCATCGCAACTGCCCTTGCGTGATACCGTCTACGCGCTGGTCATCGTCGGCAGCCCACTCGACAGTTCCCGCCTGTATCAACTGGCGCTCACGCTCATTTTCGGGTCGCTGGGATTGCTGCTACTCGCTCTGGGCGGCGGATACTGGCTGGCCGGGCGCGCCATGCATCCGGTTCAACTTATCACCCACGCGGCGCGCTCGATCAGCGACACCGACCTGAGCCGGCGGCTCAAGCTGGGCGGTCACGATGAGCTGAGCGAACTAGCCGACACGTTCGACCAGATGCTCGACCGCCTGCAGGCGGGGTTTGAACGGCAGCGCCAGTTCACCGCCGACGCCAGCCACGAGTTGCGCACGCCGCTCACCATCATCGAACTGGAAGCCAGCCGCGCCCTCAGCCACCCCCGCTCCGTCGCGGAGTACGAGAGCGCGTTGACGACGATCAAATCCGAAAACGAGCTGATGAGCCGCATGGTCAACGACCTGCTCACGCTGGCGCGCATGGACGCCGGGCAGACCATCCTGCGCACCGCCCCGATGGACCTGAGCGATGTGGCGATTGACGTGGTGGAGCGCTTGTCGCCGCTGGCGAAGCAAAAGCGTGTCGAGCTGATCGCCGGCGACCTGCCCGAAGTAATGATCCACGGCGACCGCCAGTTCCTGAACCAGATGCTCACCAACTTGGTCGAGAACGCGATCAAGTACTCCGCCCCTTCCGCGCATGGGCGCGCCCGTGTGCTGGTCGAGACCGGAGTTGAGACCGGGAATGCTGGGGCTGAAGACGCCTGGGTGCGCGTCGAGGACAACGGGCCCGGCATCCCGGCTGCCCTCATCCCCAAGCTGTTCGACCGCTTCTACCGCGTCGACGAGGCGCGCGGGCATGCCGAGGATTCCGGGCTGGATGAACCCGACAAGCCGCGCCCCGGCGGCAGCGGGCTGGGACTGTCCATCGTGCAATGGATCGCGCGGGCGCACGGCGGCGTCGTGAACATCACCAGCCAGTTTGGGCATGGGGCGGCGTTCGAAGTGCGCTTACCTGCGCCACACCAGCCCGGTCGCGAATAAAGTAAGTGTGGAAATCTGCTATAAACGAGGCAGGTGAGTCGATGAATCAGAATCAACAGACAGAACTCCTCAAACTGCAACGCCAGGAAATCAAATGGTATTGCGCCGCGCGGAGGGCCCGCATATGGATCAAAGACGACCTCGGGCAACCGAAGCGCCCTTATGCGATTTTTGTGGTTGAAGGCGGCACTGAGGCCTTGCGCAACTATAGCGTGATAGAGAACGCCCCACAAGCCGTTGATTTTGAGACGGCTCTGATCGAAGCAATGCAACTGAGCGAGAAGAGTTCCAAAATTCGCCGTTTCAAGCGCTATCGCCCCGCGCAGATCGTAATGGAAGATCAGATTCTGGTTCAGGCGCTAGCACCCGGTTTCGCCGGCGCCGGCGTGGATGTCCTGCTCAGCCCCTCAGACCTGCAAGTCATGGACAAGATCGGGATGGCCTATAGCGTCTACAAGCACGAGGACAATAAACCCGCGCTCCTTGAGATTCCCGGCGTCTCCATGCCAATGGCCACAGAGTTTTTCGCAGCGGCGCACGACTTCTACAAGGCCAAACCCTGGAAAAATGTCGACAATCTCACCTACATCACTGCGCGCTATCCCGCCAACAATCCCGCCGCCAAAGAGTATTGCATCATCATTATGGGAAGTGGCGGCATGGAGTTTGGGCTGGCTCGCTATGACTCGGTGAATGTCTTCAAGCAAGCGCTACGTGATGGAAGAATTGGAGAGTCCAGAAGAACCACCACACAAATCGGTATCACGTTTGATGTCCCAATGCTGATGCCATACGGCGATCATGACGCCGTCGAGAAATATGGTTGGCCGATTGCAGGATCCAAAGCCTATCCCACGATCTTGAAGGCTCACCCGCGCAAAGGGATCATCCCGCCCGACGCTGCAGACGTTGCGTTTTTCACCGCCGCCCTGCGCGCTGTCCCTGATTTCGTCAGCAGCTACATTAATCCGCGCGCGGGTCTGCCAAAACCTGCCTCGGTCACGGTTGAGCTTCCAGACGCGCACGAAGGCAAACGGATCACCCTGCGCTACACCGGCGAGGACCTCCACACCTTTGGCCTCTTTGGCGACGAAAAGGGGATAGAAGAGATAGAGGAGGCAAAGAAGGTAGTAAAGAGCATCGATGACCAGGATGAAGTCGCTGCGGTTATGAAGTTGCTCGAACTGTTCGTGCCCATCCCATGCAAACCAACGCCGGCGCTGATCGAGAGATTGCGCGGAGAACCCGGCGCCTCGATCCCGCATGGAGCGATGCGGATCGGGCGCGTGTTCAATGCAGGCAATGAGGGCGGCATCACTGTCGGCCTATTGCCACTGGGAGAAGACGGGACGATGCAGGTTGCCTCCCTGACGATGCTGAAAATCCCTCCGACCCATCCCGTCTACTCGGCCGTGCACGCGTACCAGAAGCGCCGCCGCGCCGCGCTGGGGGATCAGCCGTAGCGGACGCCCAACTTCATCGTCGACTCCGGGTGATGCGCAATCTCCGGATAAGCCGTGCTGAGTTCGTCGAAACCCACCACCGGCCATACGATCTTCGCGCCATCGATCTTGCCGGCGCAGATCAGGTCAAAGCACGCGGCATAGATGCGGTCGTTGTCCCAGCGCGGATGATCGCGGTTCGGGTCGCTGCACGCGCGTGAGAAGACGATGTTGGCGAGGTTGACATGCGACTCCGCGCCGAAGTCCAGCCCGGCGCTGTAAGGCGGCGGGAACGAGCCAGCCACAACCGTCCCGCCATAGGCCACGCCACGCAATGCATCCTGCATCGCCTGGCGATTGCCGCTGTACTCGATCACCACATCCGCGCCGCGCCCACCGGTAGCCTTGCGAATCTCTGCGCCCGCGTCGCACGCCGTCGGGTCAAGCACCAGCGTGGCGCCGTATTCGGCGGCGATGGCGCGCCGCTGCGCAATCGGATCGAGCGCGATGATCGGGTGCGCGCCGGCCAGCGCCAGCATCTGCACCACCTGCAAGCCAATTGCGCCGAGTGAGAACACGGCCACCGCGTCGCCGATGCGCACATGCCCGTCGCGCAAAGCGGACAAGGCGAAATCGGCGGGATCGATGCACACCGCCGACTGCCAGCCCACATGCGCCGGCAACTTCCAACATAGCTTTGTATCCGTCACGGCAGAAGTGGCAAACCCGCTGTAAGCCAGCGCGCGGTCGCCGACGGCGAACCCGCTCACGCCTGCGCCGACCTCGCTGATGGCGCCCACGACCATATTGCCAATGGCAAACGGGTATGGGTTGGCCGGCTTGCCGCGCACATGCATGCCGGTTGCAGTGTCATACGGGCCGCGCTCGTTGGCATAGCCCTTGTAAAACGCCATCTCGGTGCCGTGTTTGGCGGCGCCGAATTCGGCCTGTATGCGCACCTGCCCGGGCTGCAACGCCGGGGGATCGAAGTCCTGATATTCAAGCACGCCGATGCTGGCACAGATCAATCGCTTTTCCATAAGGTTGATTCTATGACGATTTCCAATCCACGCCGGCACCCGCCCAGCCGCTGGCAATAAAACCACGATATTCCACCATCGAACAGCGGAATATCGTGGTAACATAACGGCGCCCCGAGTTATTTCCTGTCCTGCGAGTATTGGCAGATCGCACTCCGCTGCCAGCTCGTTTTTTGATTCTGGGAAGCGCATCGCCTGCCTTGCTGCGCCAATCCTCCGAAAGCCTGGCCGGGCGCATTTCCACCCTATATTCCTTCCACCCGCTTGTTCCGTTTTTGGAGCCTGCTGGCGCACTACCATGGACAGGTCTGGAATGCTGCTGAAGCTGCCCGCACATTGAACGTCCCGCCTGACCCCCTCCATGCGCGCGGCGGTCCACGACTTGGAACTATCCGAATTGCTGGTCATATTTCCAGGTTCTAAACCATACCGAATAGCTGAAAACATCCAAGCCATTCCGCTTGCAAACCTGGCAACACCCGCAGTCAATCTCTTCGATTAGTTCTGTTCGGGTGTGGAAACCCCGATAAACTGCCCTGGTAGTCTAAATCCACAAAGCTTCAATGGAGCCACGTCTTTCCAGGCGTGGAAACGCCCCAACTGCAACTCATAGCCGATGCCGCTGAAACGCTTCAATGGAGCCACGTCTTTTCAGGCGTGGAAACAATCTCCCAGGCGCGTCCGTTCTCCGGAATGTGTCAAGGGTTTTGAGACAAACTCGGTAAAGAGATTAGGGAACATCGACGCTATCTGGTGAGATGGCCTCCTGGATGTGGCAGGGCGGATTGATCCAAACTG
>Ga0118677_10003332_pt1 | contig 27860 bp, 26 predicted proteins | sample AliMusrvi5mmetaG_FD_86154 | JGI IMG/M metagenome (GOLD analysis project Ga0118677, IMG submission 86154) | reverse complement strand
GGCATACGAGTACATGCATAGTCCCGTGGGCTCGGAGATGTGTATAAGAGACAGCACATATCCAGCCTGATCACTTTTTCCATCCAGTTTGCGCTCTTCCTGGCCTTTATGGGCTACTTTGCCCTCATCGGCTCATCGATTCATCCCAATCTCTGGATCTTGGTCAGCCCCATCCTGCTGCTCATCATGGCCGGCCTGGGCCTGGGCTTAGGCATCATGATCTCTGCCCTCACCACCAAGTACCGTGACCTGCGCTTTCTGGTGCAGTTTGGCGTGACCCTCTTGATGTATGCCACCCCGGTCATCTACCCGGCTTCCACCATCCCGGCCCGCTTCCAGTGGGCAATTCAGCTCAACCCCATGACCCCCATTGTGGAAACTTTCCGCTATGCCTTCCTGGGCGCCGGTTCAGTTCACCCTCTCAACCTGCTCTACAGCTTTGTCTTCATGCTGGTGGCGGTGATGGTGGGTGCCATCATGTTCAACCGCGTTGAAGCTACCTTCATGGACACAATCTAACCATGTCAGATGTTGTCATCTCAATTGAAAACCTGAGCAAAGCCTACCGCCTGGGTCAGATCGGCACCGGCACCCTGTCCAACGACCTCAAAGTCTGGTGGGCTAAAAAGCGCGGCCTTCCCAACCCGATGCTGAAGATCGGTCAGCAGGACCACGGCAATCGGGATGGTGAAACCGTTTGGGCCCTGCGAGACATCGATTACGCTGTCAAACGCGGCGAGGTTCTCGGCATTATCGGTCGCAATGGCGCCGGTAAATCGACGCTCCTGAAAATCCTTTCCCGCATCACCCAGCAGACGCGGGGTGAAATCACTCTGCGCGGGCGCGTGGCAAGCCTGCTGGAGGTTGGAACCGGATTTCATCCTGATCTTACAGGGCGTGAGAACATCTTCATGAATGCGGCTCTGCATGGGCTCAAGCGAAGGGAAATAGCCCGAAAACTGGATGAGATCGTTGATTTTTCCGAGATTGAACAATTTGTGGATACACCGGTAAAACGGTATTCCAGCGGCATGTATACCCGGCTCGCTTTTGCGGTAGCGGCTCATCTTGAGCCTGACGTCCTTATTGTAGATGAAGTCTTGGCTGTTGGGGATGCTTCCTTTCAGAAAAAATGCCTTGGTAAGATGAACGACGTGGCGAAAGGGGGGCGAACCGTCCTTTTTGTGAGTCACAACATGGCGGCTGTCGAGCATCTCTGTTCGCGTGCCATTGTCCTTGTTAAGGGGCGAAAAGTGATTGATGATAAGCCTTCCGTTGCAATTGCCGCCTACCTCCAGTCGCCGGAACGAGGCGAGCAGGTTATTGAGACTATCACAGATCGCAAGGGTAACGGTAAGCTCCGATTTACTTCCTTCCGTATCGAGGATATGAGCGATGGGAAACCCCGGAACATCGTACGATCAGGGGATTCGATTAAATTAATCTTTGGTTACACTGCCGCGCCCGAACAGAATAAAGCGGTAACAGCCAGCTTTTCAATTCGCACCAATATTGGGCTCCCTTTGATTCTCCATCGGAGCAACTATACAGGGACCATTTTTAGTGATATTCCCAAAAAAGGAGAATTCACGTGTTGCATTCCTCGTTTTCCTCTGGTGGAAGGGCGATATGACATTGTCGCTTGTCTCCATGATGGTGATGAAATCGCAGATCTTATTGAACCGCTCGTGCCCCTCAATGTTGAACGAGGCGATTTCTTTGGAACGGGACACTCAGGCCAGTCGCAATATGGGCTGATGTTAGTCGATGGAGAATGGTCGATGCTGCCGGATGATTTATGCAAAGTCGATCATCCATAAAGATAAGTACAGTTGATCTATTGGAGTCACGTATATGTTTGGTAACATCATCTGGTCATTAAGTCGGTTCCCAACAGGCCTTCCTCGCAGGGACTCGATGACGGGTTGGTTTTGGTGTCACAACGATGTCACAGGCCATAAAATGTGGAATAGGCAGCCTTTTGAGACCTGTCAAAGACGTTTTGTTAACGATTGGCTGGAGCCCGGTATGACCGTGCTTGATATTGGAGCCAATCAGGGATTGTATACCCTAATGGCCTCGCGCAAGTGTGGTCCGTCGGGTCGGGTAATTGCCTTTGAGCCGTGTCGCGTTGAAAGGCTTAAACTACGGTGGAATCTGGCGTGGAACGGGTGTAAGAATGTGACGATCCAATGCAAGGCGGTGGGGCGAGCGCCGGCGAGTGATCTTGTGTTCTACGCCGTGGTAGGGGCTGAAACTGGGGGGAATAGCCTCCGCCCGCCTGCGGCCGATTTGGCGACAGCCACCAAGCAGGAAAAGGTCGGGATGACTTCCGTAGATGTCTTCTGTGAGGCATCCGGAATTGATCGTGTTCATTTTGTTAAGCTTGACGTCGAGGGTGGGGAATTGGACGTCCTGCATGGCTCGCACCATTTGTTATCGAACTTGCCTCGGCCAGTTATGCTATTGGAAGTCTCCGATGTGCGTACAGCCCCATGGGGTTATGCCGCCCGAGAAGTCGTAAGTTATCTCGCCGATCTTGGGTATACGTTTTTTGAAATAGGCGATTCATTGCTGATCCCCCATATAATCCAACAGACATATCATAAGGACCTTTTGGTCGTGCCCGCTGAATCGGTGAAAGAGCTAACTCAGAAGATGAAAAGTCGCGGTTGGAGTGTATTGGCATTGGACAAGAATTGAGGGGAGACTGTGGCTGAATGGTGGGGTGGCCAATAGTGTCGTGGAAATTATAAACTCACCCCTGGAGGGTAAATTGGAATGAGTAAGACAAACATGCCTCATGAAGGTTCCGATAGTGGTCTTCAAAATGTGAAAAAATTCTGGAATGCCCGCCCGTGTAATATCCGGCACTCAAAGGCAGAGATTGGGACGCCGCGCTTCTTTGATGAAGTGGAAAAACGAAAATATCTTGTGGAGCCCCATATTCCGGGCTTCGCGGAATTCGAACGATGGAAGGGTAAGAAGGTTTTGGAAATAGGATGCGGCATCGGAACAGATGCCGTAAATTTTGTCAGGGCTGGAGCTGAATACACTGCGATCGAGTTGTCTGAAGCCAGTTTGGAGTTAACGAAAAAACGGTTTCAAGTGTTTAACCTGTCGGGGTCGTTTTATTTGGGAAGTGCAGAAGATCTTCCCGCGGTGGTTCCTGTGCAAACATATGATCTGGTTTACTCTTTTGGTGTTATTCACCACACGCCATATCCCCAAAAAGCCATTGATCATGTAAAGCGGTATATGGGGAAGCACTCAGAGTTCAAGCTAATGATGTACGCGAAGAACTCATGGAAGAACATCATGATAGAAGCTGGCTTCGACCGCCCGGAAGCCCAAGCTGGTTGTCCTTTTGCTTTCACCTATACTCAGGACGAACTCAAGTCAATGTTGGAGGCGTTTGAAATATTAGACATTCATCAAGACCATATTTTCCCATATGTCATTGAAAAATATGTTCAATATGAATACGAGATACTTCCTTGGTTCAAAGCCATGCCTCCGAACATGTTTCATACTCTTGAGAAATCGCTAGGGTGGCATACGCTGGTCTCTTGTCGGCTCAAAGACTGAATTAAAGGGCCAAGGAACTATGGTGAGAGACAGAAAAACATGTGGTAAAAAGTCAATAATGGACGGGGGATGATAAAATGGTAAAAAAATATTCTGTTATTGGGCTTGGTAAACTGGGAGCGAGCATGGCGGCTGCCATTGCTCATCGCGGTTATCAGGTCATCGGCGTTGATGTTAACGAGCGATCCGTGGCTGCGGTGAATGATGGGCATGCGCCTGTTCAGGAAACGAATCTGGAGTCCATGATTAATGCAAATCGTGAGCGGATTCGCGCCACAATGAGTCATCGCGAGGCAATTCTTGATTCCGATGTTTCCTTTGTCATTGTGCCCACGCCGAGTGATGAGCGGGGGGCCTTTACTTTGCAATATGCGGCATGGGCCTTCAAAGAGATCGGCCGCGCCCTGAAAGAGAAGACTGGATACCATAATGTCGTGTTGACGAGTACGGTGCTTCCCGGGGCAACGAGACAAGGCTTATTGCCGATTCTTGAGCGAGAATCAGGAAAGAAAGCAGGGAAGGACTTCGGGCTCTGCTTCAGTCCGGAGTTCATTGCATTAGGCAGTGTGATTCGTGATTTCCTTAATCCTGATTTTACTCTCATCGGGCAGTTTGATGAACAATGCGGGGCTGAATTAGAGGCTTGTTATGCAAGCATTATGGAAAACACCCCCCCGTGTAAGCGGATGAGCCTTGAGAATGCCGAATTGACGAAAATTGCGATCAATAGTTATGTCACAACAAAAATCACCTTTGCAAACATGTTGATGGGCATCTGTGAGCGAATACCGGGTGGTGACATCGATATAGTGACGGATGCGTTGGGTCAGGATCAGCGGATAGGAAAGAAGTATCTTCGCGGGGGCCTGGGATATGGGGGGCCTTGCTTTCCAAGGGATAACGTCGCGCTGGAATTTCTGGCGCGTGCACTTGGGACTGAGGCGAAACTGGCAAAAGTTACCGACGATTTTAATCGAGTTTATCCTTCAAGGGTCATAAGCCGCCTGCATGAATGGGTTCGCCCGGGCCAGACCGTTGCCGTGCTTGGGTTGGCCTACAAACCGAATTCTCATGTGATTGAGGAGTCGCAATCAATTAGTCTGGTAAAAGCATTAGCCAAGCAGGGGGCCCGTGTTCTCGCATATGATCCGTTGGCTGGAGATGTGGCACGATCAGAACTTGCTTATCATGGGCTAGTCCTGGATTCGTTGGATCAATGTCTGCAACAGGCAGATGTTGTCTTCATCGCCAACGCCGATCCGGAATTCTGTCGCTTGAAGGCGTCCGATTTTAAGCATAAACCAGTTACTGTGGTCGACTTTTGGCGCGTCCTGAAGGCGGTATTGTCCAACCAGCCGGGCATCCTTTACATCCCATTCGGGAACAATGTTGCGTTTGAGAAAGCCTCACTGCAAGCAGCCCAGCTCTGGAAAATTCCCGATGACGGTTCTATGGCCCGATAGTAACACACGGTCATTAACGGGTAGTGTTCAGGAATCCGCAGGTCATAAGGAGCGATACGATGCTAATTTTTTCGACCCCTAAGCCCTTCTTGGGACACAATGCGACTATCCAAAAGAATGCAATTCGCAGTTGGACGTTGCTCGACCTCGCGCCGAAGGTCGTTCTTATAGGAGATGAAGCCGGCATTGTGGAGGCGGCAGGTGAGTTGGGGGTGGAGAACATTGCTACGGTGGCCCGCAACGAGTATGGCACGCCTATGCTTGCCGACATTTTCAGGCTAGGTGCGTCGATGAGTCATGACAATGATGTTTTGTGTTATATTAACGCTGACATTATTCTGACTTCTGACTTTATAGCTGCTGTTACCAAGGTGGCTGCATCTTTTCGTAGTTTTCTCATGATTGGTGAACGAACCGATTTTGATCTTAAAGGTGAGATAGATTTTAAAGATGGCTGGGAAAGTGCTCTCTTGGTTGATGTTCAAACAAGAGGGAGGTCTCACGGGCCTACCGGGATTGACTACTTTGTGTTCCGTGGCAGCCTATGGGATGATATGCCTCCTTTTGCTCTTGGACGGACCGCTTGGGATAACTGGCTGGTTTATTGCGCAAGAGCTCGCGGCGTACCGGTTGTCGATGCGACCTGTGTTGTCTTTGCTATTCATCAGGACCATGGTTACGCGCATGTATCATATGACAGCAAGGGTGCATGGGCCGGGCAGGAGGCCACCCGGAATAAGGAATTGGCAGGGAATGGCATTCTTACGATAACGGATGCTACCCATCAACTTCTTCGGAGAGTGACGATGAGCACCACGGATGCCCTGGCTGGATACAAGTTGCGAGAACTGAATTTACAGCCTGTGCGTGTGCCCGATCGTTTGGAATTACGATGGAATCGGCAAATTCTCCTTGATCACGATAGGGGTATGTTAGCGCTAAACCGACGACGACTCTTGCACTTTATTCGTCGTCGCAGACATTATTTTGGGGGTATTTTGTGGAGAGCGCTTGGCCCTTTCCTTATGAAATAGGAATATTAGTGTATGTTGTGACATGAACGTGCATTGCCAGCTATGCGACTTCTAATAATTAACGTCTATTATCAGGATTTGATTGACAAGGTTTATAGGCAGAACTCTGGGCTTGCCCATCAGCCTTTCGACGTGCAGCATGAAACTTGGATGGGGAGCTTGTTGGGTTCAGCCGATTTCTATTCCCATAACCTGCGGCGCCTCGGACATGAGGCGAAAGATTTGGTCATTAACATTGAGCCGATGCAGCGGCAATGGGCAAAAGAACATGGGGTCAAAGTCGGGAGAACCGAATGGCGAATGAGGATGCGCAGAGGGGTTGTGCCATGGTTCAACCGGTTCCGCGTGGACGACTGGATGTGGGCAACCTTGGCCGCACAAATCAGGGACTATCGTCCGGATGTTCTGTACTGTATGCCAGTAGGGATCATGACGCAGGAGTTTCTGAGTAGTATTCGTCCGTACGTGCGGATGATTGTAGGGCAGCATGCGGCTACACCGCTGACCGAAGATATTAGATCGTTTGACCTGCTGTTTTCAGCCGTGGCAAGTCAGGTGGACTCGTTCCGAAGTCGAGGGACTAGGAGTGAACTTCTCCGACTCGCGTTTGAACCCCGTTTTCTTGATAAAATAACCAAACGTCCCAAAACATCGGACATTGTGTTCGTGGGTGGGTTCTCCGGAATCCACGAGGGCGGTACAGAAATTCTTGAACGGCTAACGAACATAGGCAAGGTCTCAATATGGGGGTATGGTGTCGATAAGTTGGTCCCGGACTCACCCATCCGAGAGTTATGTCAGGGGATTTTGTGGGGCTATCCCATGTATCAGGCTTTGATGGATGGTCGACTCGTCTTTAATCGGCACAGCAGCACAGCCGATCTGCTCTATGCGAGCAACCTCCGGCTATATGAGGGGACCGGTGTCGGTTCGTGTCTTTTGACGGATTGGAAACCTAATCTGGCTAGTTTATTCGAGCCTGAGAAAGAAGTAGTAACCTACAGCACGCCCGACGAGGCCATTGAAAAGGCAAAATACTATTTGGGTCACTTGGAAGAGTTAGAGGGCATTGCCGCAGCGGGTCAACGGCGTACCCTGAAAGAACATACCTGGTATCACCGGATGCAGGAAATGGTGGAAATTGTGAGTAGATATGTCTAGATTCAGGCAGTTACTATTTCTGTGGCGAGACGGTCTTAAGCGTTGGGTGATGGGTTTGAGGAGATCTCTCGCAAGACATCATAGCAAAGGCTATCATGAGAATGCTGACGTTTATGCCCGGCGTGTTCTGACCACTACCCTTTTTTACCGTAATGTCCCCCAACTTGAGGTGTTATTTGATGTTGTTATACCATCGTTATTAAAGGCGTGTGGCAACAAGCGTTTACGTATCGCAAGCATCGCTTGTTCTGTGGGATGTGAACCCTATACCTTGGCTATCGAGGCGGCGCGGAGAGGCGTTTTGTCGCGATTAGACATTTCGGGATATGACATTGATGTGAGATGTATTAGAACTGCGAAAAAAGGTGTTTTTGATCAGACGATGTTCAGTCAGGAATCGGTGAATGGAATTGTACTTGTACCGGACGCGATTCTGAAGGATTTTTTCGTGCGAGGTCGATGGCACCGCCGCAACAGCCTGCGTATAAGAGATGATATCCGCCAAGCGGTTAAATTCAGTGTCCTTGATATACTTGCTGAATCCCTCCCGGCAATTCAGTCATTTGATATCGTCCTTTTGCAGAATGTTCTCGTTCATTTTTCGAGTGAGGCGGCTGACCGGAGTATGACAAACCTTTTACGACTTACCTCGCCGTCTGCCTGTTTGGTGTTGGGTGGGTCAAATTTGGAATGGGTGGAAACGATAGATCAACGTTACGGTCTTAAACCGTTGACGGAGAGAGTGGAGGACGTGCATGAGGGATGGCTCTCGCGTCGGAATTTGTATGCGATGGGTGGGCGGGACTATCTGGCGCTTGAGCCATTTGCGACAAAGCCTGAGGCAGGTATTTGCCGATATTGTAGTATGTTTTTCTGGAAGGCAGGCTGAGACATGTCGCAGTCGACTGATATCTTATATCTGGGCGATGTTTGCGGACGAAACGTTGTGGTGCCTACGACAGTCCATCAATCATCGTTGCGTATGGCTGAGAGTCTTTCCAAGACTTTGGGTTTAGCTGAGAGCGAAAGCAGTATGGCAAGTTATTGGATGCTCGAGGTGCGGAAGGAGCAATGGGAGCATGTTGCGGGAATGATGAGTGGGGCTCAATTATCGTCGTCCAGGGTACTTGAGATTGGCTGCGGCCTTGGCTTGTTCGTTCTGGTTGGCAATCTACTGGGATTCGATTGTTATGGAACAGAGGCTTCTGCGAGCGAATATGAAGGATCCGTTGCAATGGCGAGGGAGTTATTGCACTTCGGAGGGATCTCGGAAGAACGCATTTCTTGTGGGGAAGGAGAACGCCTGAAATACCCTGACAGGACATTTGATATGGTGTGTTCATTTCAGACCTTGGAGCATGTCAATCATCCGTCACGGGTTCTGGCTGAGGCATTTCGAGTTCTTGCGCCACAGGGAAAACTTTTCTTCACGTGTCCGAACTACCTTTATCCATATGAAGCTCATTACGGGCTGGGGCTGCCCCTGCCCCTGGGTAGGGTCTTCAGTGAGGTCGTTCTTAAAATGCGCAAACGACCAACGGACTACTTACGAACAATACAATGGATCAATCCGCAGCGATTACGCCAATGGTGTATAGAGGCCGGGTTTGTGGATATTGACGTGAACAGTATAGGTGTGGGGCTTTTGCCTCAGAAATCACTGAATATTGTGCCAACAACTACACTACCTTATCGATTCCTGCGTGGAGACGGGGAACACGCAAGCGTTGAAAATTTTTTAAGGCTCCCCGTCATCCGCACTTGGGCACGAAGGCATGAGGTATATCCCCAAATTTCCTGTTGTGCCAGGCGTCCCTGATGAATAGCCGTTTGACTATATTTGTCGATCATGGGGAAGCTTACGGCAACCTTGGCGATGAGGCGATGTTGCTCAATGCCGTGGCGCGGTTACAGTATTATTTGGCCCCATGCAAAGTGCTTTTGACGTCTGAAGAGACTTGTCCTCTGCCGATAGGTCTTGCCAAGATCGAGATGGTTAGTTCTCCGCGTGTCATGTTGGGGACTCGGGCTATCTGGGTTGAACACCAATTCAATAAATTATACCGCTTGCCATCGGTGTGGCGTTGGTTACCTAAACCTTCTGAAATATTTTTTTGGAAAACGGCGGCATGGCTTTCAAATGTCGAAGGATGGCTTTGGTATTGGCGGTTATGGGGGCGGGATTCAGCTAATAGTAAATGGCGGGAACACGTTCACCAATGTGATCTCTTTTATGGCGTTGGTGCGGCCACATTGAACGAACCCAATATGTATGGCCTTGTCTACAAGGCTTGGGTGTACCGGGAGGTCAGACGGCTGATCGGTTTCCGGGTGCTGTCGGCCCAAGGTGTTGGCCCTTTCTCGACGAGAGCTGGTGTGAGCAGACTGAGGAGTTGTTTCCGCTCAATGTCTTTAGTGTCTTTCAGGGACTATGATTACAGTATGACTCTGGCTCGCCGGTTAGGATTATGCCGTGTAGAGCTTGCGATTACTGGAGATGAGGCGTTTTCTCTTCCTGTTGCCTCAGACCATGTGATTTCGGAATACTTGAAGTCAGCAGGTTTGGGGAAAGAGGAACCTTATATTGCCGTGCATTTCAGGGCTACGGATTACACAAGGGAAACCTTGTCCTTATTACCATTGATTGCCGATCTTCTTGATAGACTGTCTGGCAGGTCGCCCCGTATGCTTTTTATTCCTATGAGCTACGATACGCATTCGGGGCGGGATGAAGAATATGGTATGAAAATACGTGCAACTCTTCAAAACCCGTCCCGTTTTTTGGTAGCCCCCTTGTGCAAGGATGTTCAGGTCATTAAGGGGGTAGTCGGGAAAGCGCGTTTCTCTCTGGGGTTGAGCTATCATCTCCACGTGTTTTCGTTATCGCAGGGGCATCCTGCCGTCATTCTATATACTGGGGAATACTACAAACTTAAGTCTGATGGACTTATTGGTTTTTACGGAAGTCCCAATGTTGCCATAAATTTGGAAACCGCGAAAACCGATGAAGTGGAGAATTCCTTAAGGCTTGTGGAGGCTGATTACGAAACTGCATGTAAGGAAATTCGTCAGGTTAATGAAGGCCTCCACGAAAAGAATGACTGGATTTTGCGTGAAACCGCGAAACATTTTGGACGAACATCACGTCACGGGAAAAGAGAAGACTTCACCACTGATCTTCACTGATTCACACTAATCAGGAAAGCAGGCCGAAAAGGATAAGAAATGTTTTGCGATTTGTGTGTCTGGAGAGTACACCAGCCAGCAAAAATCGCAAAACGGTTTTCCTGGGGAATCCAGGAAAAATTAAAAGCGCGGAGCACAATTGGATTGGCCTGTCATGAGCTTTCTGAAGTCTTATAAATGAACATCTTGCAAGTTTGTGGAGACTGTCGAGGTGGAGGCGCTGGCAGGATTGCCTATGCGTTGCATCAGGGGTATCTGGCCCGTGGGCACGAATCCTGGCTTGCTGTTGGCTTTCATGAGATGGATGCGCCGGGGGTGGTGGAGATACCAGCCCTGAAGAGAGCATTCTCGATCCTGCGTTTGGCCAGTTGGCTGGAACGTTGGATAGATGGAACAGGGAAAAGCGTGAAGGCCGCCTGGCGCTTGCGACCTGTGGTTAGTCATCTCCGATCCGCCATTCCTCGTCTGAAATGGCGGCTTGGCATGGAGGATTTTGATTTTCCCGGGAGTCACGACTTGTTGGATCTGGTTCCGACCCGACCCGACGTTTTGCATCTTCACAACCTGCATGGGGGGTATTTCGATCTTCGGACACTGCCTGCTTTGTGTTCCCGATTGCCGGTTGGCATAACGATGCACGATGAATGGTTGCTTACTGGTCATTGTGCCTATTCTCTGGATTGTATGCGGTGGAAAGCTGACTGTGGGAAATGTCCGCATCTTGATAGCGAGCCTAGTCTGGGTCGAGATGGAACGGCGCGGAATTGGAAACGGAAGAAACATATATACGGAACAAACCGATTTCATGTGGTTACCCCCTCACAATGGCTTATGGATCGGGTTCAACAATCGATGTTTCCTGTTCAGAGCAGTCGCGTGATTCCCAATGGCGTTGATCAGGCGGTTTTCTCCCCCGGAGATAAGCAAGCGGCACGAACCGCCTTGGGGTTGCCAATAGGAATCCCCATGATTCTTTATGTCGCCTTCTACGCCCGCACGAATCCTTACAAAGATTATGCCCTGATTGAGGCGGCCATGCGTCAATTGGGGGGGCAGACTCGAGGCGAGGTGAGGTGTGTGTGCGTAGGGGAGGCGGGGGAAAGCCTTCAGTTTGGTGAGGTTCGAGTGGAGTTTGTCGGGCATTTGGAAGGGGCGAGCCAGTTGGTAAAATACTATCAGGCGGCAGATATCGCGATCCATGCGGCTAAGGCTGACACTTTTCCCACCACAATCCTTGAAGCCATGTCGTGTGGTTTACCGGTGGTGGCGACAGATGTGGGCGGGGTCTCTGAACAGGTGATTCATGGATCAACAGGATATTTGGTGCCACCGGGTAATGTCACCAAGATGGCTGAGTGGCTACAGTATCTCTTGGATCAGCCCTTGGTGGCCGAACAAATGGGCAATAAGGCGGCAGGGATGGCCCGTAAACAATTAGGTTTTGACATGATGGTTGATCGTTATCTTGACTGGTATGGAGAAATTCTGTGTGAAAAGAACCGATAGCCGGATAACGCTCAAATGAAGAATGCAAAATCGTTACCGTTATCACTGGTAATAATTGGCTGCGTTTTGGCGGTCCTTGGGTTCTTGCCTGAATGGCTGGGCATTGGGTATCCCGGGATTGGGCTTGTCCAATGGATCTGGATTATATTTGGATTCATGCTCGCTGCTTATGGGATAGGGTCCAGTATCCCAGTCATACGTCGTATTCTGCATAGTCTGATAGTAATTCGTCTCGCGTTAAGTATTTGTAGTCTTCTTATTGTTTTTTTTGCCGCAGAGTATTTCATGCGAGGGCGTGAGCGGATGCAGGACCGAGCCATTAAGGCGGGAGACAAGGCGATTGACCGTGATATGGCAGGGTTACTAAAGCCCATCTACGATAAGCAACTTGGTCTGAAACTTCCTCCGCACGCCAAAGGGCATGATACCAGAGGGTGGCGGAATACAAATGTTCCTGAACATGCTGATATTGTGGCTATTGGTGATTCCCAGACGTGGGGGATAAATGTGCAGCTTTCTGACGCTTGGCCGCAGGCGCTGGCCGGGATGACACACTGGTCAACCTATAACATGGCATTGGGGTACTACGGTCCAATAGAGTATCTGGCGCTTCTTGATGAGGCTCTTCAACTTTCTCCTAAAGTTGTGATCGTCGGCCTCTATTTTGGAAATGACTTTTGGGGTGCATATCACACGGTATATTTTAATGACGCTTATGCCTCCTGGAGAGACCCGACTGCAAGTGAAGCCCTAAGAACGGATATGATTGGGCCGCGAGCCGACGAACTTGCTCGGGAATGGGCCACACATGCTTTGCAAGAAAGTGGCGCGACAGCAGCAGAGGGGCGCCAGTGGCATCTTGAAGAGTTAGCATTAGGGAGACTACTAGTACAAAGTGGGTTTTGGTCGCGCCGGCTTGTGTTGCCGCACGAGTTACTCCGGTTAAAAGCATGGGCTCAGGCTTTCCCTGAACACGGAACTGTTTACGAACAAGGCCCTGTTTGCACGGTCATGACAACAGCCTATCGTTTGTTGGCCGAAGACCTGAATGACATCAGGATTAAAGAAGGAATGCGGTTAACTCAAAAGGCCTTAACGCTTATGCAACTTCGAACCCGCCAATCTAATGCACAGCTTGTGGTTCTACTCATTCCGACTAAGGAATTCGTCTATGCCAGCGTTATGAAGGAACGCCACGGGGGGGGGGCTATATATGAAAAACTTGTTGAGCAGGAAAACGAAGGACGACGACAGGTAATAATAACATGCAGGGAGGCCGGAATTGTAATCGTTGATCCGTTGCCGCCCCTGTGTGCGGCGGTGTTGCGAAACGAGAGTATATATCCAGCGGATGTGGATGGACATCCTAACCGTCGCGGTTATTACTTGTTTGCTTCAACGGTACGTGATGTGTTGGGTGATGGCGTATTGCGGAACTTTGGCAAGTGAACGCCCGACAATGGGAATGAAAACAAGACACTGTAGTCCCATAGGTTTTCAAAAAAAGTGCTGGACTGAGGCGTTTAGCCCTGCCACGCGGTAGGGATGAAAAAACAACGACCGTTCAGTCCAGCAGGGTTTTCGTACACGATTTTGAGACAGGTATGCAACTTGATTCCGCCGCACTTGGTGAAGCGGCTGGCGGAGTTGTATGGAGTTGATGACAAGAGTCGCAAGTTTACGCCGTGGAGTCATGTGGTCAGCCTGATCTACGCGCAGATGACTCATGCGGTGAGTTTGAACGATGTGTGTGACGGCTTGCGGATGAATGAAACGATGCTCACGCCGATTCGCGGGGCGAGGGCACCGGCGAAGAACACACTGAGTCACGCCAACAGGGAACGCAGTCCGCTGATGGCCGAAGCATTGTACTGGGAGGTAATGGATCACTTGATGACACAGAGCCCACAGTTTGCCAAAGGCAAGGTACGCCGGGGATATTTGCGCCGGTTCAATAAGGCGATCTATGCCATGGACTCGACCACGATTAAGCTGGTAGCCAAGAGTCTGGACTGGGCGAAACACCGGCGACGGAAAGCGGCCGCCAAGTGCCACATGCAACTGGATCTTCAAAGTTTCCTGCCCCGATGCGTCATTATTGACACGGCTAAACACCATGATGACACCAAGGCTCGGGAGTTGTGTTCGGGTCTTCAGGCTGGCGAAATCGTGGTGTTTGATAAGGCTTACGTGGATTTTGACCACTTGGCCTCGATGGATCGCGAAGGCATATTCTGGGTCTGCCGCGCCAAGAACAACATGACGTATCGAGTGATTCGAACCTTGGAGACCACCGATAACTCTCGGGTCTTGCGCGATGAAGTCATCGAATTGGTCACCCAAAAATCCCGCAAGGCCTATCCCAAAACACTGCGACGAGTGGTCGCGCTGGTTGAGGTGGATGGAAAGGACTGCGAGCTTGAGTTTCTGTCCAATCACATGGAATGGAGCGCTTGGACTGTCGCTGAACTGTATCGTTGTCGCTGGAACATCGAGGTGTTCTTTAAGGAGATCAAGCAGACTATTCAACTGGCCGATTTCCTCGGCCATAATGCCAACGCCGTGAAGTGGCAGGTCTGGACCGGCCTGTTGACGCACCTGTTGGTCCGCTATTTGGCCTTCTCGCATTCCTGGCAACATAGCTTTACCCGCTTGTTCACCGTTGTCAGGGCCGTTTTGTGGCGCCGCTGGCATCTGGGCGAACTGCTCGATTGCTATGGGACAGCCAAACCACCCGTCCGCTTGTGTGCTGCTCCGCAACAGGCCTATTTGTGGGGGGTTACATGAAACCGAATCCACATAACCGGTTTCCTGTGGGACAGCCACATGTCCTAAAATGGAGGAATTATTAGTCATGGTCAGAAAAACAATAAATGACTCGCATCCGACATGCCCCTGTTTCCCCGAAAACAGAGCCACTATTTGTCAAAATCCAGTGCTTATGGGACTACAGTGAAAACAAGACAATGATAACGAATGCCATACTAAGTCGATATAAGAATTCTAGTCGGGAGAATCTGGATATTTTTGCTCGGCAGGCTGCGGCTGCTGTCCCGCCGGGAGGGCGGGTTCTGGATGCTGGTGCGGGCGATTGTATGTATAAAAAGTTCTTTGCTGCATCGGACTATGAATCTGCGGATTTCTGTCAGGTGGATAAGCCTTATGGCCACATCACTCATTTGTGCGAGCTTTCCGCCATACCTGTCGAAGATGGCCGGTATGACCTCGTATATTGTACTCAGGTGCTGGAGCATATTCGAGTGCCTCAGGATGTTCTTAAGGAATTTCATCGCATACTCAAGCCAACCGGTGAACTCTGGTTGACGGCGCCTTTGTTTTATGAGGAGCACGAAGTGCCTTATGATTATTTCCGATATACGAGGTTTGGCCTGACCAATCTCTTGGAACAGGGGGGGTTTACGGTTATACGGTTGGATTGGCTGGAAGGGTACTACGGAACGTTGGCCTATCAACTGCTCGTGGCGGCGTCCAGTTTGCCCAAGCATCCATGGTTCTATGGCGGCGGTGTGCGAGGTGTGATATGGGCCGGGGGGGTGTTGTTCGCAAGACCTTTATGCGCAATTCTGTCTATCTTATTCTCCCACCTGGATCTTAAGCGCAAAATAACTTTTTCAGGGCATTGCCTTAACTATAAAGTTGTGGCAATCAAACGAGCCTGAAAACAATGATCACGTTTTTTACAACAGCGAAACCATTCACCGGACAAGCATGCGCCCGACAACTAAACGCACTTCGTAGTTGGAAAAAAGTGGATACTGAAGCCGAGATTCTGCTTTTTGGCGATGGTGAAGGGTACGACGAAGCTGCAGAAGGCCTTGGGCTAAAACGATGTTGTGAGGTGTTGCAGAGTCAGAGGGGCGTCCCCCGGATTGATGCGATGTTCAAGGCGGTAGAACAAGATGGATCATTTCAGCTAAAAACCTACGTTAACGCAGATATTATCTTGTTGCAGGATTTTCTTGTTGCCTTGAAGCGGATCCCCTTCAAAGAGTTTCTGATGGTTGCCCAGCGGACAGATGTTCAAGTCGATGAGAGGGATATGGTGGGCGAAAATTGGGAAGCCGCGATGCTTTCCCGGTTGAGTAAAGAAGGTGTCCTTTGCGATCCGACGGGAATAGATTTCTTCGCTTATCGCGGATCGATCTGGCGTGATCTCCCGCCCTTGGTGGTGGGCAGGGCAGGATATGATAACTACCTCATCTATTACTGCCGTGAACGCCGAATCCCTGTTGTGGATGCTTCTGCCATGGTTAAGGCCATTCATCAGAAACATGACTACTCACATCTTGTTGGCGGTGAAAGAGAAGTGTGGGAGGGAGATGACGCCAAACTGAATCGGGAAATGGCGGGAGGAAATACGCGACTCTTCTCAATTGAGGATGCTGATTGGCGTTTGACGCCATCAGGTTTGCGTCGTAATTGGTGTAGAGGAGACTGCAGGCGTGCCGCTGATGTTGCAAAAATCATTGCGCGAAGTCGTGGGGGCGTGATCAGGTGGATCCCCAGACAGTTGTTGGAGGCTTGGTATGAGTTGCGTTCCCGATGCGCCTCTGCTTGGGATGGATCTTTTCGTCTCCTGTTGAAGTACCCCTTCTGGTTGGGACTTCATATACTGCGTCGTCGTTAAATTTGAATAATGTTCAATAGGTGTGGTTAGAAGCGTTCCATTAGTGGGTGATAAAATGATGAATGACCCCAGAGTTGCAGTGGCTTGGAATCCGTGTGTGTCCTATCCGCTGAACGCCCCGTTTCACCCTTCAGAAGAATATCCTGAATACCCCTTCTCGGGCAGGAACTTTGTGAATCCGTCAAATCGTGTTTATGCGGCCGTCAGGGATTCGTTGCATTTGCTTGGACTGGACGAAGAGAATTTCGGGAAGCAGGCATGGAATCCTCTCAAGAGTTTGGTCCGTCCTGGAGATCGCGTTGTCATTAAACCAAACGCTGTCTTGGATATTAACCATGACCCCGCTGAAAGTGTTTTTGCTGTTATTACCCATGGATCGGTGATCCGGGCGATTCTGGACTATGTTTTCATAGCGCTCGAAGGGCAGGGCCAGATAACGATTGCGGATGCACCTTTGGCTCATTCGGATTTTCGGCATTGGCAGACATTAGTGGGAATGGGTGATATCCAGTCGTTTTACGAGAACGTTGCCCAAACACGGGTACAGGTTTTGGATTTGCGGACTTTGTATGTTCCTTGGGACTATAAATCCGCTTCTGCGCGGTCGGAACTGAGAGAAGTAGTCGCACGTGATCCCTGCGGATATATTGAGGTTGATCTTGGTGATAAGAGTGAGTTTGGTGCTTGGAGCGTGCATGATATTGAGCGCCTTTACGGTTCCGATTTCCGGCGCGAGGATACCATTAATCATCACTCGGGGGGGCACCACCGGTATTTCGTTTCGGGGACCGTTTTGGAGGCCGATGTTTTCATCGCCCTTCCAAAACTCAAGACCCATAAGAAAGTAGGGGTTACTTTGACCATGAAAGGAATGGTCGGAACGCAAGGGGATAAGAATTACATTCCCCACCATAGGATAGGATCCCCGCGGCGAGGTGGTGACGAGTATCCTGACACGGGCTTGGTCCAGGAATCATTAAGTCGCTGTCGCCTTTGGTTGTATGGGACCTTCCTCTCACGGCACAATAAGCGAATGGATCGGGTGTACCGGTTTTTGTTTCCCCTTCTGCAGGGGACGCAGCGTCTATGGGACAGGGTTAACCGATTTCGCTATGAAGAATATGGCGGATGTATTGAGGGTGGAAATTGGTGCGGAAATGATACGGCGTGGCGAATGGCTTTGGACTTGACCCGGATTGTTGCCTGTGCAAACAAATCAGGAGCTCTATGTGATAGTCCTCAGCGCAGATTCTTTGCACTTGTGGATGGTATTGTAGCTGGACAAGGTGAAGGCCCTCTTGCGCCACAGGCGCGGCATTGCGGATTGTTGGTTGCGGGATTCAATCCGTTGGCGGTTGATGCCGTTGCCGCTAGGTTGATGGGATTTGACCCGAATCGGATAATGATGCTGAGTGAGGGTGCCAAACGATCGTGGTTGAAGTCCTGGCAAGGTGGCTGGGAAAAGGTTCAAGTATCCTCGAACCAGTGGCTTTTACCCAACATCCTCCTTGATAAAACGCACCGCTTCCTGCAATTCACTCCTCCGCATGGGTGGAAAGAGTTTATGGAAATCGATCCATATCAGGGAGCTATTCCCCATGAACAGGACATGCAGGGGGCTGAAGGGTAACCTATGGCGGAAGTTTGGGAGACCGATTGGCTTGCATCACGGCCTGTATTCTACAATGAAAAAACGGGTGCCGCCAGTCACCATATAAATGATGTTATTGATTTCGGATCTGTGGAAATTGATCCAGAGGGCCTGTTTAACTTTTTAGACTTTGGGTATTCGGTACTTGGGCAAACACCAGTTCGGAATGTGAGGTTTCTTGCGCCCTGTTCCCGGTTGACGCGGGGACAAAACGGCCATTTCGAGATCACGTCAACTCATGATCCTGTGCAGGATTGGCTAGGCAAGGAATCGGACGAATATGATGTGTTGGTTCGGCTGAAGGATACGATTCAGGGGTGGGAGTTACAGTCCAAGGGCCCCATTGTTATTCCAACCAGCGGCGGGTATGACTCCCGTCTATTAAATACGATGATTAACGACCGTTCCCGGATACGATCCTTCACCTACGGTCTATCTGAGAAACAGGACGAGTCGTTTGAGGCAGTCAAGGCAAAGAAGTTGTCGACGATTTTGGGTACTCAATGCCAACAGATACAATTAGGATCTTTTCACAAGTATTTCGGGGCGTGGGATGATTTGTTTGGTGTATCAACACATGCGCATGGGATGTACCACCTGGAATTCTACTCTGCCATTAAAAACATCATTCCCGCAGGGGGGGCGCTGCTAAGCGGGATCATCGGAGATGCCTGGGCTGGGAGTGTTGAAATTTCGCTTATTACTCAGCCTGACGATCTGGGGTTGCTGGGGTATGCTCATGGTTTGCGAGGCGATCCCGGCGCGAGTCTCTTGAAAGCTGGAAAGGCCCAACGCGAAGAGTATTTTGCACGCAATAAAGATCTATTAAATGATCCATTGTATCGGGTTGTGGCGGCGATGCGATTTAAGATTGTCCTGCTTAATTATCTTCTTGCGGTACCGGAATCACTAGGATTTGCTCCGTGGTCTCCTTTTCTGATTCCGGAGATCGCTCTGTCGATGTTAACGTTACCTTCATCTCGGCGGAAAGGGCGAGTTTGGCAGCAGGATTATTTCAATCGCCAGGGCGTGAATCTCGAATCCATGAATCTCCCCTGTAATCCAACGAATACCCTTGACCTGCATGCCATGCGATGTGTGCCATTGCGTCCCCTGAACGTCAGACTGTTGTGCGAGGTAATTAAACCGTCGTATGTAGATTGGGTTAATCGACAGGTAAAACGTGTCAGCCCTAGTTGGGAGTGGGTGTGGCGACAGGCGGCTATGCGCCCCCGAAAAGTGGGCCGATGCTGCGCCCTATTGGGGATCCGTGATGAACGATTGGCGGCCTATAGTGCCTACCTGACATTGAAACCCATTGAAAGGGTTTTGGAGAGAAGGGACATGGCGGGGAAGGGGGGGGCATCATGACGAAGGCGCAAAGCGCTCCTGTTGCATTGTTTGTGTTCAATCGCCCGCAACAGACCGCGCGTGTATTTGAGGCAATTGCCCGGGCGCGCCCGACAAGGCTGTTTATTGTGGCGGATGGTCCCCGGACCGAGGCGGAACGAGCAGAGTGTGAGGCCGTTCGCGAAGTCGTTTCACATGTAGATTGGCCTTGTACTGTATCTCATAAATACTCGAGGCATAACTTGGGCTGTAGACGTTGCGTTGCATCAGGGCTCGACTGGGTATTTTCTGAAGTTGAAGAGGCAATTGTTCTTGAAGATGACTGTGTCCCCGATGTGACGTTCTTCGGGTTCTGTTCTGAATTGCTGGAGTATTATCGTCATGACACTCAGGTAATGCATATTAGCGGAGATAATTTCAAATGGTGGTACCGGCGATGTTCCGGTAGTTACTATTTCTCAAAATATCCCCATATCTGGGGATGGGCGACATGGAGGCGGGCATGGCAACTGTATGACGACGACATGAAACAGTGGCCTCAGTTCAGGGATAGTGGTGGTCTTGATTTCTTGTGTGATGACCACCGCGACCGGGTATTTTGGACAGATTGGCTTAATGCGACCTATTCCGGGAAGATGAACTCATGGGCGATCCGTTGGCTTTTTGCCTGTTGGTTGCATGGGGGAATTTCAGTTTGTCCTAAAGTGAATCTTGTGGAAAACATCGGATTTGACAAGCGCGCGACGCATACGCAAAAGCGGAGGCGCTGGGCTCCTAATCTGGCGACAGGTTCGATGCGATTTCCCCTGGCGCATCCAGTGGACAAAGTCCGCAATAGGGTGATTGATCGAGATACGTTGGAACGATGCTTTCTTCAGTTGCCCCCTCTGTGGTTCCAATGGTTGGAAATGGCCCTGAACAGGCATGTCTATGGGGCTATGGTCCGAAAAATTCCGATTATAGGTAATATCTGGGCTCGAGAACGAAGACAGAGGTCCCAATGAGACAATATATTGCGGCTGTACGAAATTGGAGACGAAGGAAGATGGCGTTTCGTAGGCAGCCTTCCAGAGATATTGAGGACGAAGGTGGGTTTCTCGGCCCATTCCATTCATGGAAGGATGCTGTGGCGCTCTCCACGGGGTACTCCGCAGATGATATTTTTGAGCGGACGGTAAACGCTCGCCTTAAGGTGCTGAATGGTGAGGCGGCATTTGAACGGGATTCAATAGTTTTTGAAGAGCCTCAGTACTCTTGGCCCCTTTTAGCCCATTTGCTCTGGATTGCCTCCCTGAATAATGGAAAATTGGAGGTTGTCGATTTCGGTGGGTCTCTCGGTTCAACCTATTATCAAAATCGAAAATATCTAAGCCATTTGCACAAGTTGTCGTGGCGGATTATTGAGCAACATCGCTATGTTGAGTTTGGAAGACACCGTCTTTTGGATGGTCACCTGACGTTTCACGAAACATGGGGAGAGTCTCTTCAAAATGATGTCCCGGACTTAGTTCTGTTATCTAGTCTGATCATGTATATGGAGCGGCCATATGAAGTTCTTGGCAATGCGCTAGCTACCAACGCTGAGTTTATTATTGTCGATAGAACCCCTGTGATAAAAGAGGACCAGGATAGATTGATGGTGGAAGTCGTCCCACGTGCAATTTTTAAAGCGCGTCTTCCATATTGGTTTCTTGGTGAAAATCGGTTTTTGCAGTTTATGTTAACTAAGTATGAGCTTATTGCTGAATTTAGTTGCAATGACCATGGCGAGTGTGAATTTGCCACCTACAAAGGATTAGTATTTCGGAGAAAGAAAGTTGTGTCATTGATTTAAGAAGCGAGGGTGGGTGCGCAATAGGCAAGGGCTTTGGAGGAAGTTGGAGTATGAACATTTGGAAAGGAATTATAACTATAAAAGAATGGTGCCTGTGGGGTGGGCGACTTCGGGAACGAGTCCTGGTGGACTTGTTGCGTCGACACTATGTGAGCGTGTTTCGGCGTGAGTGGGAATTGGCTCCAGAGCACCCTCATTTTGAGTCTCAGCATGCGTTTTTCTTCCAGATGGGATTTGGCTTCCATATGTTTCCCGCCCAAGCCTTTTCACGAGGAATGTTTGGGGTGGATATCTTGAAAAAAACAGATGTGCTGTTGGATATCGGGTGCGGGGATGGTTTTTTTACACGCCGTTTTTTTGCGCCCGCATGTGCCAGGGTGGATGCCTTAGATATTGATCCCTCGGCGATCCGGTGTGCGAAGTCCAGGCACGCGGCACGCACTATTCAATATTACCTGCGTGATGCGATTTTACAGCCGTTTCCTGCTGCTGATTACAATTGTGTGATTTGGGACGGTGGTATCGGCCATCTCTCCAGTGATGCCAGTCGTGTGGTGTTGAAAAAAATCTCCAGCGCCCTGCCCGCAGACGGCATATTTGCAGGCTCAGAATCGCTAGGGATCGAAGGCGCGGATCATTTGCAGGTTTTCAATAGGGCTGAAGACCTTGGTCAGCTGATGCAGCCATTCTTTAGTAATATTCAATTCAGAGTCGTTGAGTATAATCTTCCTTGGGCCGGTAATCTTCTGCGAAAGGAGATCTATTGGCGATGCTCAAACAGTGCGCTTCGGCTTAGAGAGGCGAATTGGACGCTATGGGAGCGGCAACAGCCTGAGCAGTGAAAGAACGGGGGAATTGTGGAATCGAAAAAAGTATTTAAAACAGTTATTTTTGATGTTGTCGGGTATTGCAATGCGAGGTGTCCCTATTGTGTGACCGGGGCCAACCCGGGCGCATCAAAAAAGGCTATTGCCGTCGATGTTTTTGAGCAAACTTTGGTGCGCCTGCTAGACAATGGCGTGATCGAAAAGGGGGCGGTGATCAGTCTGTACTGCTGGGGTGAACCGCTTCTTCATCCTGATCTCGCCGGTTTAATAGGGGTTGCTTCCAAGCTAGGGCTGAAAATCGGTCTGAGTACGAATGGCTCCGTTCATGTGTCGTTTTCCCCCGCAATGGTGGCCGGGTTGGATCATATCATGTTCTCTATGCCAGGCTTCTCTCAGGCCTCCTATGATCGAATCAGTCGGCTGAATTTTGAAAAGGTTCGACAAAATATTAGCGAGATGCTTTCGGAGTGCCGAGCCAATGGTTTTAGGGGTCGGACTTGGATTGCCTATCATATTTATCAGTTCAATCTCCACGAGATCAGGGACTGTGAACAGTTTGCAGGCAAACTGAAGGTTGATTTCAATCCCTGCATTGCAATGCTAAATGAGTGGGACCAACTTCAGGGCTGGCTTAAGGGTAGGCTTAGCGCTGACCAGATGCGCAAAATATCCGAAGACCTGCTGTGTTTTGGGATACGTCCTGAAATGAAAAATTCTCCGGCAAACTATTACTGCCCACAGTTTGACTATTTGATCATCGATGAAAATGCCAATTTATTAGTGTGTTGCCAGACGCCCAAGAGCGAGGAATATCAATGTGGCAATGTGCTCAGGGATGATCTCGATGTGGTCCTTCAAAACAAGTATACACGGCCAGTATGTCGAGGATGCCTGGATACGGGATTAGCCTATTATATCAACCACGCATTGGAGCGCCCCAAATTTTATCAGCCATATCGGAGCCCGAGCCTGGTAAATCGAATTTATGGATCCCTTCGATGGCGGATATTGCGCTTCTTGAATCGGACAAAGTCGGGTACGGAGCCGCAATGAGAGGCTTCTCGAAAATATGAATTAAGTGTCGAACGGACAAATCTATGAGTGATAATGATATTCTCGTCAAGAATAGTGGATGGGTTCCACTGAAGCAGTTTGACGATGGTCGGGATGGAATGTTGTGTATTCTTGAGGCGCAGCGCGACATTCCGTTTGAAATAAAGCGCATCTATTACATCACCAATCTGCAGAACGCTCGCAGTCTACGGGGAAAGCATGCCCATAAAACCTTGTGGCAGGCGATATTTTGCATCAGCGGGAGTTTTCTGCTGGGATTGGATGATGGCATTACCCGGCAGGAAATTCAGGTTTGGCGTAACGATCAAGGCGTATTGCTGGGCCCGGGCCTGTGGCATACGATGACAGGTTTCTCCGGAGGTTGTGTCCTTATGGTAGTGGCTAGTGACTACTATGATGAGTCGGAATATATCCGGAACTATGACGAATTTGTCAAGTTTGTGAGGACCTCGTGAACTCCATTCCGCAATGCAATCCCGGAGCCAGTACAGAGCGTCATCGTGCGGCTATTCTTGCGGCCATTGAGGGGGTGGTGGATAGCGGCCGTTATATCTTGGGTAACGCATGCCATGCATTCGAAAAAGCTTTTGCGGCTTACCACGGTGTCAGTGAGTGTGTGGGGGTTGCCAATGGCACTGATGCGATAGAGTTAATTCTGAGGGGCCTTGGAGTCGGGCATGGTGACCGGGTCGCGACCGTTGCCAATACGGCGGTGGCCACCGTTGCGGCAATTGGGCGGACAGGCGCGGAACCTCGATTTGTTGATATTGATCCCGGTACATTCACCATGTGCCCTGAATCTTTGAATCAGTTGCTTGCCTTAGACTCTGGAATTAAGGTCATCGTTGTCGTTCATCTTTTCGGACATCCGGCAAACATCACTGGATTAGTGTCAGTCGCCAAGGCTTATGGGGCGCTTGTTGTCGAAGATTGTGCCCAGGCGCACGGGGCGGGGATCAGTGGGCAGTGGGCAGCCTCCTTCGACCCGCAAAGCGGGACTACGGCGGCCATGGTGGGCAGTGGACAGTGTGCGGTTGGCAGTGAGAAGTGGGCGGTTGACAGTGAAGATGGGATAAATGTGAGGAGGATTAGGAAATGTGGCACCTTTGGCGTGGCGGGGGCTTTCAGTTTCTATCCGACCAAAAATCTGGGGGCGTTGGGTGATGGGGGGGCGGTGATCACTGCCGATCAACCTCTAGCAGAACGTGTGCGTATGTTGCGCCAATACGGCTGGCGCGAGCGCTATGTGAGTGAGGTGCCAGGCATTAATTCGCGTCTGGACGAAATTCAAGCGGCAATCCTGCTGGCGAAGTTACCGCATCTGGATGCTGAGAATGAAAAGCGACAAGTGATCGCCTCGCTTTACCGGCGTGGTCTCGACGGCTTGCCAGGGGTGGGATTGCCGAATGAGCAAACAGGCGTCAGGCATGTTTACCATCAATTTGCAGTGAAACTGAAGAACCGGTTTGAAATCATTCGCAAGCTTGAAAGTGTTGGGATTGGTACAGCGATTCATTACCCGGTTCCCATTCATCGTCAACCAGCTTATCTGAAGGTTCCTCTGATTGTGCCCCTGTCGAAAACGGAACAGGTTAACGAAGAGATATTAAGTCTTCCCATGTTTCCGGAACTGACAGAGGTACAAATTCAGAAGGTGTGTGGAATGATGTCCGCATCATAAGTTTCCCGGTGTTTCGATATGTTTTTTTTCTGTACCTACTTTGACTCAAACTACATGGCTAGGGGATTGGCTATGGAGTCGTCTCTCAGGCGAAATGTACCTGGCGAGATGCGCCTATATGTGCTTTGTCTGGATGAATCTGCATATGAATGCCTGCAGGCTCTGCGCCTTCCCGGTGTGGTGCCGGTGAGGCTCGAAACGCTCGAGCGAGACTGTCCGGATCTGCGGGCAGCCAAAGGATCACGCACGAAGGTTGAGTACTATTTCACCTGTACTCCTGTTTGGGTTAAATATCTCTTGAATCAGTGTCCGGAGGCCGAAGTGCTGACCTATGTGGATGCGGACTTGTTTTTCTATTCATCTGTAGAGCCTATTTTTGACGAAATGCAGGGGCAATCGGTTCTTGTGATCCCTCATCGGTTTCCTCCCCGCCTGGCGCATCTTGTGAAATTTGGCCAGTATAATGTGGCGTTTCAAGTGTTTCGTCGTGATGCGAACGCTTTCATTTGTCTCGACTCGTGGCGCCGATCCTGTCTTGAGTCTTGTGCTGAAAATGGCGAAGCGGGGCAGTTTGGTGATCAGCGATATCTTGATGACTGGCCTGCTAACTTTAAAGGTGTGCACGTTCTTCGACATGTTGGTGCGGATGTCGCTCCATGGAATGTTGAACAGTACAAGTTCACCCAGAACCATAGGCAGGTCCTTGTCGATGGAATTCCCCTGATATTCTACCACTTTCAGGGGTATCGTCAGTTTTCGCCTGCCCTGATTGATCCGGGGTTATTATGCCATGGGTGGGAATGCCCGTCTTCATTAGTTGTGTTTGTCCATGTGCCCTATGTGCGTGCCATGCAAGCGGCACGTCTGAAAATTGCGAACAGTAGTTTGGGTGCGAATATGGGTAAAGGCGAGACGCGAGGATATGCCGCCGATGATGCTATTAGCGGTGCTTCACACCTCTACAAACTCAGGTTTGTGATGGAGGGACACGCGATGTTGTGCGTGTGTGGCGGCGTTTTTTATAGTAATGCCCGGTGGCTTCGGAAACTTTTCAAAGTTGCAGATTCAATCCGAAGCTCTTGATCAATTTAGGTATATATGTGAAGACCGAAAGGTCTTTGAGGAGGGCAAAGTCATGGTGGAATTTAAATCGAATCACGGGACAGAGATGGGTGGAATTCTGAAAATCACGCGAGTAGGTGTGGTGGGAATTGTTCTTCCCTGCATGTTGAGCTTTGTTGTGTATTACGGCTTTTTTTCAGACTATGCTGGGGCGGGATTTCACAGAGAGGGTTTTTTGAGTTTTTATGAAAGCGGAGTGGTCAAATATCGCGTTCTAGGAAGGGAGTTGTTGCTCAAGACCCATTCTGTTGTGGTTTCCCAAACATGGGCGGGACGGCTGGCACGCCGTTTTCTGCCTGATGTTCCTCGCTGCATGCCGATGGCAGACCCCAAGGGAAATGCATGGTTTTATGGGGCCATTTTCATTCAGAACACGGTGTTTTTTGTGGGGGCGGCGCTGGTACTATATGCCCTTTTCCATCATGGGTGTGTTACGCCCGGGGCGCGAGCCTTTGCTATGGGCCGGTATGGCATTGGCTTGTTGATGATGACCCTGACTCAATTCGTACCCACAGCCTACGATATGGTTACCTGTTTTTTCTTTTTGGCGGCGGCCTATTTGATCGTTTATGCGGGACGATGGGGATTTCCCGGGTTATTGATCTGTGTGTTCCTCGGAACTCTAACACGCGAGAGTGCGGTCATCACTCTTGCATTCTTTTTCGCATATCATATTGATGAACTGGTGAAACTGAATCGTCAGGCAATCGGTCGTTTGGTTAGCCTGACGTTGGTTTTTGCAATTACTTACGTGGTATTGCGTGTCTATTATGGAACTGACCATGCGATGTGGCAGATGGTTCGCTGGTGGTTGAATCTGTTTGACCAAAAGAGCCTTTGTGGAATTCTGCTATTTCCTGTTATGTGCTGGATGATCATGGCAGGAGTGTCAAGTGTGCGGCGTTGTTGGGTTTTTCTAGTGGCATGCCTCCCTTATGTGATTGCGATGACAATTATTGCAAATACGTGGGAGATTCGATTATGGGTGCCGGTGTGGCTGGGACTTCTGGTTTTGGCATATGTGGATACTGAAAAAGATAACTCGCGGGTGCCCGTGAGTTCAAATATGTCTGCCCGATGTTAAAGACTTTATGATTACCATTTTTACAACCGCGAAACCATTCAAAGGGGAGTGGGCTGTCCGGCAGAGAAACGCTATTCGGAGTTGGCAGCAACTGTCTCCCGATGTGGAGATCATTCTATTTGGTAGGGGTGAAGGATACGCGGAAACAGCGGGTGAGTTGAGTATCCGGCATGTTCAGGATGTGGCCACCAATGAAAGTGGAATCCCCCGTATCGATGCCATGTTTCGTGAAGTCGAGCGGATTGGACGGCACTCCATTCGGGCTTATGTGAATTGTGACATCATTCTATTGGATGATTTTGTGCAGGCCATAGGGAGAATTCCCTTCAATCGGTACTTGGCGGTTGCGCAGCGGTGGGATCTGGATATCGGGGGCTCTCTTGATTTTCAGGATATTGACTGGCAGAAGCATATTTTGGCACGGGTTAAGTCGTCTGGGAAACTGCAATATCCGGGAGCCATAGACCTTTTCGTATGGCGAGGCGAGGCATGGGGTGAATTGCCGCCTATGGTTGTGGGTAGGGGAATGTATGACCAGTGGTTGATTTATGACTGCCGCCGGAGAGGGATTCCCGTTGTGGACGTGACGACAGTTGTCACCTTGATCCATCAAATCCATGATTACTCGCATGTTGAGGGGGGGCACAAGAC
>Ga0118677_10003858_pt1 | contig 27873 bp, 19 predicted proteins | sample AliMusrvi5mmetaG_FD_86154 | JGI IMG/M metagenome (GOLD analysis project Ga0118677, IMG submission 86154) | reverse complement strand
TCCTGCGTGGAGCGCATGATCTTGTTTGGCGAGGGGTCATTGCGGACCGCCGTTCAAAACTTCGTCGCCCATTATCACACCGAACGCAATCACCAAAGTCCGGAGGGCCAACAGGAGGCTCAGGGCATCCGCGCCAGCATCGGAACATAGATATCCACGTAGTCGTAGACCTGCAAGAACCGCTTGCTGCCGTGCAGCCGGTGCAAGCTGCCGACATACTGTCGCAGCGTGCCCGTGCAGGCGATTGGCATTGCCAGACAGAGCGTATCGCGGCGCGAGGCGCTTAACTTGCGATGTAGGGCAGGCCGTTACGCCATCCGAGCTTGACGAAAGATAGCAGCCACGTGCGGCCGTTGTCGTTGTTGCCCTGGAAGAAGAGGTACGTCTGGCCGTCGTCATCGACGAAGAGCCCGGGATGGCCGGACTCCGACGAGTTCCATTCGCCCGGCTTGCCGTTGGCGAGGAACGGCTGGGTGCCGACGCGCTCCCAGCGGACTCCGTCCGTGCTCCGCGCCAGGCCGATCTTTTGCGGCGCGTTGTTGTAGGCCGCCGCGTAGAACATGTAGAAGACGCCGTCGTGCTGCAGCAACGTGGGTGCCTCGATGCAGTTCTGCTCCCACGCGAGTTCAGGCTTCAGCAGCGGATGATCGGCCATGAGCTTCCACTCGCTGCGCGACCAGCCGCCATAGGAGACCGCCCCGACCACCATCTGCTCCTTCATCGCCGGGTCACGCGTGGCCGCATACAACAGCCAGCGCTTTCCGTCTTTTACAATCTCGGCATCGATGGCGCGGCCGGCGTTCCAATCGCCGGTGGGATAAAAGATCGGGTTCGTCCCGTCCCGTTCGAAGCGCAGTCCGTCGCCCGATACGGCGTGGCAGATCGCATCGTGAGCCCCGTTGCCGTACGTCTGGTAGAGGAGATGGACGCGGCCGTCGATCACTTTGGCGAAGGGCGCGGCGATGCCCCTTGCCTCGTACTCCGCCCCAGCCACGAATTCGCCGGCCTTTATCCACTCGATCAGATCGCGGCTCTCGGCAATCCCGATGGCCCAACCGTTGCCAGCGTGATCGTCCGCGTACGGCGGCATCGAATAGTAGAGCAGGTAGCGCCCGCCGAAGCGGATCACCGACGGGTCTTTTGCGAAAGGACGGCCGAGGCGCGACGTGTCGCCCCACAACATGCGCCGTGCCTGCGCCCAGGCGGCGTTCGACGACAGCAGCGCAGAGCTCAACAACAGCAGGCCGCGAACCAGCCGTTTCACTTAGACCACCTCGCTCTTGAGCTGCCGCAGCACGCGCAACGTCTCCGGCAGGAACTCGCCGTTGCGGTCCACGTCCATGTTGAACGTGACCGGCACATGGAAACGATGCGCCGTCTGCACGTAGGCGCGGAGTTCCTCCGGCTTGTAGCGCGCGGCGACGAGCGACTGGTTGTAGCGGCTGTGTACCCAGTCGGAGTTGTCGAGGCAAACCCACCGGTGGGCCTGCAGGCCGTCGGGCGTGAACTGCGCCGCCGGCACCGCGATCAGGTCGTTGGCCTCGCCCCACTCGTAGTCCTGGTGGTCGGTGTACAGATAGTAGCGCATCATGCCCGCGTTCAATGTCACCAGGCGGTTCGGATAGCCGGACTTCGCCGCCGCAACCCACTCGTTCCACGGAAAACGGAAGTTCTCGGGAACAGTCGACTTGCCCCAGTTCGCGCCGTGCGTGTCGAGCGAGTAGCAGCTATCGAACCACCACGCCTTGATCAACTCGCCGTGGCGCTCGCCGAGTTCGCGAACAATCGAGAGCAGGTTCTCGACCAGCCGGCTCTTGTCGGGTTCGTGGTAGCCGCAAGCGAGTTCCCACGCCGGATCGTCGCCGTTATTGCAGGAGTGATTATAGTAGGCGATGAAGTGGATGCTGCGTTGCCGTAACGCACGCGCCAGCTCGCCGATCATATCGCGCGCGTGGGTGCGTCCCGGCAGGATCCGCTCGATCGCGTCGCACGGCCCGGCCAGCCATTGCAGCGCGTGGCACGTCGTGAAGATCAGGTAGCTTGCGCCGGTGGCGGCGATGTGGTCGGCGAAGCGCTGCACGTTGAACTTCGCCACCGTCTCGGGGAACGGTCGCCAGTCAGCCGGGTGAATGGACTGCGACAGCGCGGTCCAGTGGGTCGAAACACCAAACGGACACGCCGCAAACCAACTGGCGTCGGCGCGTTGGTAGGCGGCGGCTGCGACCGGTGCCGTGGCGGCGTGCGCTTCTAGCGCCGTTCTGAACAACGCGCTCGCCGTCAGCTTGGCGAACGTCCGGCGGGTGTCTGCGCTCATCGGTGCTCCTTGGTTGACGAACCCAGCGGACACGCACTGCCTGTCATGCCCGCTGCTGTCGGTCCGCAACTCTCAACTTCAACACTTACCACGCAGAGCGCGGCACCGCATCGCCTTTCCCGACGACAGCTCCCCCGCTGTTCTGGCAACATGGAGCCAGAGTGCCGCGACCGATTCCGATCTACAAGGATCACGACGAGACCTATCGCGCTGATAGCTGCGCGCCGCTGATTGCCGCCACCGAAGCCGGGAGCGTGCGTGTGGAAGCGTTGCGTCACGGCCACTATCCTGGCCGGGCGCTGCCGGCGGGAGCGCTTGCCGGGGTGAAGATGGCTGGCTTCTGGGACGCGGCGAGCGACCAGAGCTGGGGCCTCGACTGGCATCGTAACGAAGGGTTGGAGATCACGATGCTGGAGGGTGGCGGTCTCGAGTTCGGCATGGAGGGTCGCAGCTACCATCTAAAGCCCGATTCGCTGACGATCACCCGACCCTGGCAAATGCATCGCGTGGGCGCGCCGCACGTGACGGCGAGCCGGCTGACATGGATCATCCTCGACCTCGGCGTGCGCCGCCCAAGCGAGGAGTGGAAGTGGCCTGCGTGGCTATTGCTGAGTAAGCCCGATCTGGACGAACTCACCAACATGCTGCGGCACAACGAGCAGCCGGTCTGGACCGCGACGGCCGACTTGCGCCGCTGCTTCCATGCGATCTCACAGGCCGTGGCGGGGGACGTGGACGGATCTCGCGTCTCGCACCTCGCCATCCGCATCAGCGAACTCTTCCTGTGCTTGCTGGAGTTGTTCCGGTCGAAAGACGTTAAGCTTGACGCGTCGTTGTCGAGCACGCGGCGCACCGTCGAGCTCTTCCTGCGCGACCTGCGCAGGCATCCCGAGAACCTGGCGCTCAAGTGGTCGCTCGAATCGATGGCTGACAGCTGCGGCTTGGGCGTGACGCAGTTCGTCCACCACGTGCGCTGCCTCTCAAACACGTCGCCCATGCAGTACCTGAACCAGAGCAGGCTGGAGGTAGCGGCGGCGATGCTGCGCGAGCGCCGAGCCGCCAGCGTCCTCGAGATCTCGCTGGCCTGCGGCTTCTCCTCGAGCCAGTACTTCGCCACCGCGTTCGACCGCCGCTACGGCGCCGCGCCCAGCGCCTATCGCTCGCAGGCGGGCCAAGCTTCGCGCCCCACCCGCGATCACGAATAGCAGCGGATCTCGAAGACGCGTGCCAATTCGCTGCCGTTGGTGGCCAGCACCCAGAGGCGGAGCGAGCGCAATTCAACTCCGGCAAAGCGGTGCGTCCGCAGCCGTTGATGATTCTCCGTCACCCGCACGAGTTCCTCCCCATCGGCTAGCAGAACGTAGTCGCGCACAGTCTCCGGCTGCGGGCCGCGCAGGATGCCCGAGTTGATCTCCGTCGACGAAGTCAGCGTGAGTTCGCGCTGGAACCCGGAGTCAAAGGTCAGCCGGATCTCGTGTAGCGTGACGGGCTCCGGCCAGACCAGTTCGATCCAGGCTCCGTCGGCATTCAGGCGTCCCATCCATTTGTGCGACGCCTCGCCGGGGATATCGCGGACGTGACCGTCAAGCAGCTTGCTGGCCGCACCCTCGGCCTCTTCCGTCGAGACGGACATGCGGGCGCCGCGGGCAAGATCCAGCGGGTCGTCGTTGCGCGCCGCGGCGATCGTCTGATCGTCGCGCAGCAACGAACGGCGCAGCTCCAACACGCGTGTTGAATCGGCAGCGAGGGCGCGCGGCGTCAGCTTCGACTTGACGCAAAATGCGGCAGCGGTCCCGGCAGCCTGTCCCACGCAGGCGCACGTCGCCATGACGCGAGTCGAGGTGAACGCGGCGTGCGTCGCGCTGATGTTGCTCCCGGCCATCCAAAGGTTACTCACATTGCGGCTATAGAGCGTGCGCAACGGGATGCCGTAGACCCGCTCGGGCTTCACGACGGTGTTCGGCGGCAGATCGGGCCGATCGAAGCCGCCGGGGGGATGGTTGTCGAGTGGCCAGCCGCCGATGGCGACGGCGTCGGCAAAGGCGACACCGGAGAGTAGATCCTGTTGAGTCAAAACGTAGTCGCCGAGCAACCGGCGACTGCTGCGCTTGCCCGGCAGCATCCCCAGCCAGTCGAGGCTCCAGTTGGCCGAACTCGGATGGTCACCGCTGTTCTTGATGTAGTCCCAGACCCCCATCACGATGGCGAGCAATTCGAAACGGATTCGCTCGCCGTCGTGAATGAGGTCGCGCTCGCCACCCCATTCGATCCACCAATAGCCGTACTCCCAACTTCCCGTCGGGCGGAACCGGAGTTGTTCCCGATTGATCTTTCGCGCCCAGACCGGCGGGGTGAAGCGCACCGGACGGTCGTAGTCGCGGGAAGTGAAGAGAATGCTCGAACCAAGTGTCTGCTGATCGGCGCGCTCGGGCGCGAGCGACTCGCGGTATTCGACTTGCGCCTCGCGACCGGTGCGAAACTCGGCCCCGGCTTCGAGACCGAGCCGCGAATCGCCGGTGCAGTCGGCGAACATCGTGGCGCTGATGCGATAGCTGACCTCGTTGCGATCGCAAGGCGCCAGGACGCTGACGATGCGCCCGGCATCCACGGTTGCCGCGTAGAGCGTGGTGTCGAGCAGTACGGTGATGTTGGGCTCGCTGACAAGCTTGTCGTAGAGCAGGAGATCCCATAGCTCCCAGCAGCGCAACGGGTTCCGCGCCGCGTCATCCAGGCGCAACTTGTCGATGAGGCCGCCCTCGCGCCACCCGGACCGGCCCTTGTGGCAATTCGCCCCGACAACGTGCATTTTGACTTCGCTCGACGAGTTGCCGCCGAGCCGGGAGCGATCGCACATGAGGATCACGCGGACTCCGTGCCGCGCTGCCGCCAGGGCTGCGCCGGCCACGCAGAAGTCGGTTGTGAGTTCAGTGAGGCGCAGGTGAGGTTCGGCGCCGGCGGAGTGCGTTGCCGGTCCAACCCCGTGGTCCGCGTCCGGAGGGGCATTGCTCGCTGGCAGTGCCGCCGATACGCAGAGCGAGTAGCCACATCCGCCTGCCGCGCTCAGCCAACTGCGCCGATTCAGTGGAGGGCGCCCGCGAGTGAGGTTCATGGAAGTACCCTAAGCGTATCGCGCTCGACGCTCGGCACGTGTTCAAAATCCATCGGTTGAAGGAAAGCGGACGACAGCGCCATGGGCCAGCCGTATGCTGGATCCGACACCCAGCGCAGACGAGGTCCAATATGAATCGGCGCAGCTTCCTTCAGACAACAGCCCTGGCTATTCCCACGGTCTTCGCTTCGACGGCAGCGGGCGACGCGCCGCGGCCCCCAGCGAGCGACCGGATCAACGTCGGCTTCATCGGCACCGGCGGCCGAGGTGGCGACGGGCTGATCGTCGACATGCTACAGCACGCCGAGGCTCAGTGTGTGGCTGTTTGCGACTGCTTTGCGGACCGCCGTGAGCACCGGGCAAAACAGATTGAAGCGGCCTATGCGGCGCGATCGGCGGCGGGTTCTTTCCATGGCGTGGCACAGCACGCCGACTTCCGCGAACTACTCCAGCGCAAGGAAATCGACGCGGTCTGCATCGCGACGCCGGACCACTGGCATGTGCCGGTGATGATCGCCGCGGCACGCGCAGGCAAGGACGTCTATGTCGAGAAACCGCTCAGCCCGTCGCTCGAACAGAACTTCCTCGCGCGCAAAGTCATCCGCGAGACCGGGCGCGTCTTCCAATACGGCACGCAGCAGCGCGGCGCGAGTCACGTCCGGCGCGGCTGCGAGCTGGTGCGCAATGGGTGTATCGGCAAGCTTACCGCGGTCGAGGTCGTCTCGCCGTCGGGAGCGCCTGGCGGCTCCACGGCGACCGCGCCGGTTCCGCCGGGCTTCGATTGGAAGATGTGGCAAGGCCCGGCGCCCGAGCGCGACTTCGCGCCCGATCGTTGCGTGACGCCCGGCCACTGGCATATCTATGACTACAGCATCGGCTTCCTGGGCGGCTGGGGCGCGCATCCGCTCGATGTGTTCGACCTCGGCATGACGACGCCGTCGGTGCCAGTGGAGGTGGAAGGCACCGGACTCATCCCTAAGGACGGACTTTTCAATACGGTGATGAACTGGGACGTGCGCTGCCGCTATGCCGATGGGCTGACGATGCACTTCACCACCGGCGAGGACGCGACGAAATTCATTGGCACGGAGGGCTGGATTCAGATTCGCCGGCGTGGGATCGAGGCTTCGCGGCCGGAGTGGATCGAGGGCATCGCGGTGAGCCGATTTGCGGAGTTTGGCGCCGCGCATACGCGCAACTTCCTCGACGCCATTCGGAAGAAGTGCGCACCGGAGAGCCCGATCGACTGCGCCATTCGCACGGACCTAGTCAGCCACCTGGCCAACATCGCCGTTCGCACCGGACGGAAGATCCACTGGGATGCCGCGAAGGAGACCATCGCCGGTGACGCCGTTGCGGCGAAGATGACGCGCCGCGCAACGCGCCCGCCGTGGGACGCGATTCTCTAAGGAGCAACCCGGATGAAGATCGGATGCTTTGCTTTAGTTCAGCCCTTCACTTCCATGGAGCAGCAGTTCCAGGCGCTGGCGGCGATGGGCGTCCACTACGCCGATATCACCGACAGCCATGATGGCGCGACGCTGGGAACCGAGTATGGCTTCAGCGCCTCCGTCAGTTTGGACAGCCATCCAGCCAAGATCCGCGCGATGGCCGAGGCCGCCGGCATCACGCTGACCAGCTTCTGTGCGCATGCGAATCTGCTGGACCCACCCGCGCCGGACGTCTACTCGACCAACGAGATCATCAAGGCGATCCGGCTCGCCGCGCTGCTCGGTATCCGCCACGTCATCACCACGGAGGGCGATCCGAAGACCGCCTTCGGCCATGCGTTGACACCGGCCGAACGTCTCTTCGCGATTCGCGAGAAGCTTCATGCGCCGATTCAATGGGCGGAGGAGTTGGGCGTCGAACTGCTGATCGAGCCGCACGGCATCGTCACCGACTCCGCCGATCAGATGGAAGAGCTCCTCGCGCGGCTCGGCCACGAGAGGACCGTAGGCATCTGTCTCGACACCGGCAATAGCTGGCTCGGCGGCGGGGAGCCGCTGGACTACATACGCCGCTTCGGCTCGCGGATTCAGCACGTTCACTGGAAGGACATGGCCGCGGACTGGATTCCCCGGCGCGGCTCGGTGTTCGGTTGCGGCATGGCGACCATTGCCTTGGGCGACGGCGTCGTTGGGATTCCGGCCATCGTGGACGCTCTGGTCGGCATCGGCTTCGGTGGCTTTACTACGATTGAAATCGCCGGCGAACAAAACGTGCTCGAGTCGATGCGGCGCCTCACGGAATGGAGCGCGCGGGCTCACGAAGACGCTTCCCGCTGACTTCGATGGCCATGGGATTCTGAAGGATATGCTTCGGCCTTGTTTGACGTTTCGCTTGCTCTGGGCCAGCTTGGTGCTGGCGAACTGTTGGGTAGTAGCGGCGGGTTCCGATGTCGCGCTGCGTCTGACCTACCGGCGCCCGGCCAAGGAGTGGAATGAGGCTTTGCCGCTCGGCAACGGCCGCATCGGGGCAATGGTCTTTGGCGATCCCGTCAATGAACGGTTCCAGATCAATGAGGGCACACTGTGGGGCGGCGGGCCGCATGACTACACGAACCCCACGGCGGCCACCCATTTGGCGGAGTTGCGCCAGTTGGTCTTCGCCGGAAAGATCGAAGCAGCGGAGAGCCTAACCGCGGAGATGATGGGCCAGCCCAAGACGCTGATGCCCTATCAACCGTTTTGCGACCTACGTTTGACCGTGCCTGGGCACGAGGCCGCCACAGGGTACCGCCGCGAGCTCAGTCTGGCCGACGCGTTGGCGGCCGTGAGCTATCGCCTGGGCGCTGTCACGTTCCATCGCGAGGCGTTCATCTCTTTCCCTGACCAGGCGCTGGTCGTCCGCTTCACCGCCGACCGGCCAGGCCAGCAGCACTTTGTCATCGCGCTGAGCTCTCGCCAGGGCGGCGTACGGGTGGAGGCACAGGGCTCCGATACGCTGCGTCTCACCGGGCAGATCCAACCACGCCAGAATCCCGATTCGAGTTGGACGGCGTCCTGGAGTGAACCAGGCGAGCGGTTCGCGGCCATCGTGAAGGCCATTCCCGACGGTGGGACCGTGCGCGCTCATGGTGACGGGATCGAAGTGGCCGACGCCGATGCCGTGACGCTAGTCTTCACGAACGCGACAAGTTTTGTGAACTATCGCGACATCACGGGCGATGCGCTGGCCAGGTCGAAGAGCGCCGTCGATGCGGCGGCTGCACGCACTTACTCGGAACTACGCCGGCGCCATCTGGACGACTATCGCGCGCTGTTTTCGCGCGTGCGCCTGAAGCTGGGTGAAGACGTGGCGGCGGAGGTTCCGACCGACGAACGCGTGCGTAACGAGGCTCAGCGCCATGATCCCCAACTGGCTGCGCTCTACTACCAATACGGCCGCTATCTGCTCATCGCCAGCTCCCGCCGCGGGGGCCAGCCGGCAACGTTGCAGGGCCTGTGGAACGACGAACTGCTGCCCGCGTGGAGCAGTAAGTGGACTACCAACATCAATCTCGAAATGAACTACTGGCCGGCGGAGAGTGGCGCCTTGTGGGAAACCGAGGAGCCGCTTTGGAGCCTCATCGAGGACCTCGCCGTCACCGGCCAGGGCACTGCGAGTCGCCACTACTCGGCGGGCGGATGGGTGTTGCACCACAACACCGACATCTGGCGAGCCACCACACCGGTAGACGGCGTGTGGGGCATGTGGCCCATGGGCGGCGCATGGCTGGCCAATCAGATGTGGGACCACTACGAGTTCAGCCAAGACGGCGCGTTTCTGCGACGCGCCTATCCCTCGATGAAGGGCGCCGCGCGATTCTTCCTCGATACGCTCGTCGTTGCCCCCGAAGCAACGCGCTTCGCCGGCAAGCTCGTCACCAATCCGTCGGTGTCACCCGAGAACCAGCACGTCTTCAGCGGCCGGAACGCGCATCTCACCTACGCCTCCACCATGGATCTTGAGCTGATCCGCGAACTCTTCGCCAACTGCCGCAAGGCGATCGACCTGCTTGGCGGTGACGCTGAGTTTCGCGCCGAGCTGACAAGATCCGAGCAGCAACTGCCACCCCTGCAGATTGGTGTGCACGGCCAACTCCAGGAGTGGATCGACGACTACGCCGAGTCCGCGCCGCACCACCGCCACACCTCCCACCTTTACGCCCTCCATCCTGGGAGTGCGGTCACGCTTGAGCGCACCCCGCAGCTCGCCGCCGCCGCACGCCGGACCCTTGAACTGCGTGGCGAGGCAGACAACGGTTGGGCCAAGGCCTGGCGGGCGAGCCTCTGGGCGCGCCTCGGCGATGGCGAGCAAGCCCACGCGGTGTTGCGCTCGCTACTGGGTGGCAGCACCCTGCCCAACCTCTTCGACGTGTGCCCGCCCTTTCAGATCGACGGCAACTTCGGCGGTTCGGCGGCTATCGCAGAAATGCTGCTCCAAAGTAAGAACGGCGAGGTTCTTCTCCTGCCCGCGCTCCCCAGGGCGTGGCCCGACGGGATGGTCGAGGGCCTGCGCGTACGTGGTGGAGCTAGCGTCGGCCTAGAGTGGGCTCACGGCGCGCTGCGCAGCGTCACACTCCGCAGTGAACATGGCGCACACTTTCGCCTACGCTTCGATGCTCTTTCGAAGGAGGTCTTCTTGCGCGCAGGTGAGACCCTCAGCCTGAGTGCTCAGTTGCTACCTCTCCGTCTTCCGGAACGCTAAGCTGGGCTGCGGCTGGGACGTTTCCTGTTGCAGCGACTTCCCTCCTGGCGGAAGCGGCCGGGCGGGGCGCCAGCGACTCGTCTGAACACGAAGCTGAAGTGGGCGGCGCTGGGGAAACCGGGGCGCTCGACGAGGCAACACGTCTGCCTCGGTTGAAGAGTACAGGCGTACCCTCTGTTGACCCGAGCCGCGCCTTCCGTCCGATCCTGAATACGACGCGTAAGGCGCAACGTAAGCAGCGGGATTCGGACGACCGCATCGATGGGACTTCGATTCGGGCTGAGTTCGCGGCTCTCGTCAAACAGGCACACAGCCACTGGAATCGCCCTTCAACGCCTCTAGAACGTCGCCGACGCACCTGGATCGACGCGCACTCGACTCCCCGAGGCTGCCTCCATGCTGACGGGATAGGCGTTGCGGTTGTGCACCGTGACTCGCATCCGGCCGCTTTCGACAACGCCCGCGAAATCGAAGCGTGCAGAGCCGAAAGGAGCATCCTGCCAGTGGAAGTTGCCCAGCGCGGGGCTCGGATTGAGCTTCAGGAGCCGACGCGGCGCGTCGTACCGGAGCCCGAGAAAATGCTCCGGGAACAGGACCGAATAGGCGCCCGAGAACCAGCCAGCCTTGCCCGGCACGCCGCGCACGACCTCGCCATACTCGGCGTTCTTCGCATCGCCTCCATATGACCACCACCAGACTGAGCCGTCCGCGTCCGTCACCCACCGGATCTCGGCGAGTGCCCCGCCTGGATCAAACCACGGCTTCGTCCGGTCCGCCGCCGCCGCTCCCTTCAAGTACCCTGGCGCCGTGGAAGGCACTCGCTTCTCGAGCGGGCTGAGGGGCGCGGAGGACCACGAGATCGCATGCACCTTGGGCTGGTAGATCAGGTTCGACGGCGAGACGGCGAACTGCATCGTATGCCGGTACAGCGGATCGGACGATGGAAGGAAGCCGTAGAACGGCATGAGAGTCGTGTCTGATCCTCACCATCGGCGATTTGGATCGGCTTGCGAGCGTCGGCATAGGTGCCCTCCAGGAACTGCCGCCCGAACGGACCATCAACCGTCGTACGCGCGAGCAGGTCCGCCTTGACCCGCTCCGCCGAGTGCTCCCATTCGGCCGCTCCCACGGCGTCGCCATAGACGTCCCCGAGAATCCGCGACCAGCCCACGAAGGCCCGCCAAACCGCCACGTTTGAACCCGTATGGTAGTCGCAATCGAGCGCGCCGTGGCTGATGAATCGCGTCGGGAAGAGCCATATATCGGGGTTCCGGCGGGTGGCGGCCACTTCGTGAAGAAGCTTCGTCCAGCGCTCTTTCAAATCCGCGTTTTGGAGGAAGAAGTCCTGGTCTGCAGTCTGGTCGTAATACAACGACGCGAGAATGATGCTGGCCACGGTGAGGCTCACGGAGTGGCTGATCCCGCCCTGTACGATCTCCCTGGGGTGGCGGATGTCGTTTGCGCCAAACCAGAGAATCAGCCGGCGTGCCAGCTCCGCATCGAGCCCCATCAGCGGGAGGCTCGCGTAGTACATGTCCTTGATCCAGATCTGGCGTGTGGCGGGATAGCTGCCCCAGTTGGAACCGGCGATTTGGCCGGAGCCGGACATGGCGATGCTGTGCAGCGACTCAAGAATCTGCCGCTCCCGGAATTCAGCGATGTACGGCTCGGCGGGCGTCTCCATCCGGCCCAGCAGTCGCCGGTGATAGCGCCATGTTTCGTCCAGCCACTCGAGCGAGCCCTTCTCGCTCACTTCCCGGATCACTGGTTCGCCCGGCATGTAGAGACTTGCGGGGACCTACACCGACTCGTCCTTCTCTAGGTCGAAGGCGACGTCGGGACTGTACTGCCCCACGTCCGCGAGACCCATCTCGAACTCGAAAGGGTCGAACCGGTTCCAGCGCAGCTTCGCTTGGTTCTGATTCTGCCCGCCCTCCCACAGCGCCGGCAGGAGCACTTTGGCGCGCAGCCGGCCGGGCCCGTGATTGGTAAGTTGCAGCGCGTAGATCACGCCGAGCAGGCGTCGCGAGCCGTCAGCCGAAACCGGAGCGTAGGCCATCAGCCGGACCGTGTAGCCGCGAGCGGGCGAGGTCAGCTCGCTAACCGGGAGTACATTATCGAGGAATCCCGTTTTGTAGTCCCAGCCTACCTTGGCGAAGTCGATGACCGGGGCGTCGGCGCAACCAAACTGCAGGCGAAAGGAGTACGGCCCGTAACTGGAGGAGTCCTTGCCTGTCCAAACGCCGCTCCAACCGCGCGGATGGCTCGCGCCGCGATAGCTGTCGCGATAGATCGTGAGAAACTTGATCTCCCCCTGCGGACCCATGTTGACCAGGGGCTTGTTGTTGCCCGTATCGAAGGTGAGGTGTTCGAAGTCCCGGCTCCCACTGAAGTGCGAGTAGGCGTCGCCCTGGTGCAGGCCGCCGCCCGTTCGCTCCATCGGAAACATGGCCCCCCGCGGCTGCCGCAGGGCTTCGCCTGGCAAGGTCTGCGCGGGGAGCGCGGGTAGAAACAGGAAGCAGGCCGAGCTCAAGAAGATTCGCAGCATGCTCTGCATTCTACGGAATGGGCGAACTGCGGGGGCGCTTGGCGCAGGCGTGGGGCGTGTCGGCGGTAGAGTTTGCCGATCGCGAACTTGGGGAGATCTGGTATCGCAACCAGTATTCTCTGGCCCGCTGCCTCAAGCCCAGCACGATCGGCACGGCGTGGCATGGCGACTACCACATGAACTACAACACCCAGCAGGTGCAGTGGGGCGCATTCTCGAGCAACCACGTCGAGCAGCACGAGCCTTACATGCGGCCGGGCGTGTGGACCGAGAACCTGTCACTGCCTGCGGCGCTCGACGAGTACCTGTTGCAGAGCTACAACGGCGTCGTCCGACTCTTTCCCACACGCAGAATCTAGGACCCGCCGCATTCACGGACCTGCGGGCCGCGGGCACGCTTCTGGTCTCGGCGGCTTGGGATTGGCGCTGGATTTCCGGAGTCACGCTCAAGATCAAGAGAAGAGCGAGCGGGGAGCGCACAGGCGCATAGCCGCGGGATGGGGCAATGGAAAGGCAGAAGTGCGGGCTTTGCCCGCAGGCAGCGCGGTGGAGGCCCGGCAACTTGGTGGCGAGATCGAGTTGCCACTCGCGCCGGCGAGTCCCACACGCTCCGTCCGGCTCAGGTTGACGAAGTCTCGCGATCGTAGGGCGGGCGGCGACGGAGTTAGATGCAGCCGTTGCATCGGGTTCGAACAGTCGTCGGCACTGGAGAAATTCACCCTTCACGACACCGTTAGCTCAGGACTCCTCTAACCGGCCGCGCATGGCTGCCGATTCGGAGTAACGACCACTTCCACTGAGTTGGACGTGCCGAATCTGAGTTTGCGGTGACGGACGCTACGAACGTTGTGACGCTGCGTGGTGCCAGTGCAGCCTTGAGAGCATTGTTCGCGATGCTAACTACGGGAAGGGCGGCCAGGTCTTCTGTTTCCGAGGTCCGGTACGGACCCGCCGCCGAGACGCCTATGCCGGTCACACTAATCTCCAGATCCCGGGCACCTGCGTTCTCATTTATCGCTACGACCACCAGTTGCCGCAGTTGCTCGTTCTTGAAAGCCGAGACCAGCACGCCGGGCGCAAAATCCGCCTCGATGTTCACGCGGAAGTAGCCGGGCCGGACAAAACGACTGTAATTCCCCAGCGCATACAGCCGTTTGTCTGCAGTCCATGCCTTCTTCTTCGGATCCAGGTGAATCAGGCAACCTCCAGAGGTGTAAGGGCTCACTGCCCACCAGTAGAACCAGGCATTTAGGCCGTTTTCGGCCACATGGGTGTGCAACAGCTTTGCCCAGTAAAGACCGTCGCGGATGCCGGGGACGTTTCTGCCGATGAGGCCCACTTCGGTCTGCCAGATCTTCTTCTTTAGTTGCTGGGCAGCACTGAGATTCCCCGAGCGGGCTGACACCGGTGGGAAAGGCATCCGGCTAGAGACGTATGCGTGGGTGCCGACGATGTCCACACGCAGTGCGGTGTCGGGATCGTCGAGCGAGCGCACGGCGGGCTCCTCGCTCCAGGTACTGTGCTCCCCCAGCACCAGTTTCGCGGTGATCTTGTCCCGCGCGAATACCGGTATCAGAGCTTCCTTGAGAAAGGTGCGAAGTGCCTCCCCAGTCCAATAGCAGGAGGAGTACTTCACTGTAATGTCCGGCTCGTTGGTCGGGGAAATGGCGTAAATCTCGATTCCGTGATGTTCCTTGTAGCCGCGAACATACATGGAAGGGTATTCAGCAAATGCCTGGTACTTGTCGCGCCGTAGCCGCCCTCCGATGACGCTGTGGTTGTCTTTCATCCGCGACGGAGGGCTCCAGACCGTGCTTAGGTAGCGCGAGCAGCCACGAGCGGCGGCCTCCTGCATGAACCAGATTTCTTCTTCGTCTCCGGTCCAGTTCCATACGCCTTCCTGCGGCTCGATCGAAGGGGCGGGGCCATCTATGGGCGTTCCCCACGACCCGCCATCGCCGACGAAGTTGCGGACGATAGAGAAACCTGCGCCCCTGGTTTGCGAGAAGAGAGCGTCCAATACTTGGCCACGCTTGGGTTCCGGAAAATCTTTGAGGTTCTGGGCCATCTGAAAAGCCGCGGAAACTCCAAAGCCGTCGATCTCTTGGGCGGTCCGGCTCCAATCCAGCATTCCATAAGTATTTGCATGGGCGGCTGACGCCAGCGGAAGCGCCACACCTAGCCTTAGAAAGTCGCGTCTGTTCACCACATTGCTCATGTAAGACGGGTCGATCCTCTCACTGTAGCGGCGGAAACTGCGTCACCATCGCGCCTCGAGCAATCTCCGCAGGCGAGTGATATTCGGCGGCATACATCGTAGTTAACGGTAACCCTTGTCCTGTGGCTATCGCAAATCCGATCTGCGGCGGGAAGTGCTGGCGCTTAAGGCCTCCAACAGCTGATGCTCGTCATACCCTTCAGTAGGAACACTGGAACTCGACCATCCACGCGGAGATTGGCAATCGAAGAAGCTCATGTCGGGTCAGACAGCGAGACTTGGCTACCAGTGTCCCAACACAGGAACGGTTGCGTCGACTCAGGTTTTCAGGCTGCCCACCGTTCGTACCGGCGGTGAATTCCGCCGACTTGCGGTAGGGCAACTACAGGTCCGAGTTCCGGTGGTTGCACAACTCGCGGCTCTGGCGCGTGGTGTGACAGCTGGCTGTTAAGAGCTTCTTAAGTCTAGTTTCAGGCCGTACTGTCTGAAACTGCTACGGTTGTCCGAACTGGTGACCACCGCACGAACCGGTGGCGAGGCCGTTGGCCGCCAAATGGAGCGGTCGAGCACGTCGATCGCGTCTCTACTGCCCTTTTTGTGCTCGAGCATGGACGGCGCAGGGTTCTGCACTTCTATGTGACCCGCCACCAGACAGCGCAGTGGGTCATCCAACAACACCAGGCACCTTCCCGGAAGAGTGTCCATATCGGCACGGCGTATTCGATCGCGATTCGATATTCAATCCGGACGTGGTGACTTCTCTAAGGCCAGCCGGCCTTGAGTCCAAACGGAAAAGCATTCAAGCCCCTTGGCAAAATGGCACCGCGGGAAGATAGGTTGGGAGTTGCCAAAGAGAGCTTCTTGACCGTGTCATTGTGCTGAACGAATCGCATCTGCGCCGTCTGATCCGCGGCTACGTCCGCTGCCATCCTGAAGATCGGATGCACGATTTCCTTGGGAAGGCTACGCCGAACAAACGGACAGTCGGGCCCAATCCAGCAGCGAGCCCGACTCTGATTTCATTGCCGCGTCTGGGTGGTCTGCACCATCGCTACGCGTGGCGCGAAGCGGCATAGAACATCTCGGGAACCAGCGCGATCCCGTAGAGCTCTGGTAGAAAGCACTAACGATGTTTGCCGATCCGCGGGTCTCGCCGAAGTAAGCCGCCGCAAAACTCCGCGGTCGGCACCTATCCAGATCACTGCGGCGTTGAGTATCTGCGCAAAACCGCGGTCGCATTCTGCTCTGTCCGCACCGAACCGGCGTCCGCAGAGACTCTCACCGTTACGTAACGTCGCTGCCCTTGCGATCTGGTTTTGGCTACGCACAGCGGACTGTCCTTGCGGGCATTTTGAAGTAGGCCCCATGCCGTTCGCGTTAGAAGATGAGATGCACAAATCGACTGCCCGAAAGAATCCTGGGCAGGTGGGGAGTCCAAGAGTGCAAGTTGCTGTCTCCCATGTTGGAGGCAGGGATGAATCTCCCGATGCTGGCCCGCGCGACGACGCGGAGATCATCAAGAGGCGGAGTCCCTGAGCCGCTTTCCGTTTAACCTACGCGCGGACAGGATCCTTAGGGCGACGGCCAGGGCAGACTGCCGGATGCGTTGCGCAACCCTCAGAATGAGAATCCTGCCGATGCCCGCAGCGATCTCGGTTCCACGAAATGCGTTCCGCTGAACGTAGACAGGAAGTTATAGAGCGCGACTTGGTTGGTAAGGTTCGCCACGGTCAACGAGAGCAGGATGCGGCGCGGCCCCTCGGCATGCAGCAGATTGTCGGTCCCTACGCCGACGTCGAGCAGGTTTCGCGGTTTCACGCGATCCGGATTGTGGTCGTCGTTCTCCTGGCCGGTTTGCGGCAGCGTGATCAGCTTCGACGTAACCGTGCCACCGCACGAAGTAATCGGATTTGACACTGTGGCGTTCATGCCATTGCAGGCCAATCCGATAGTGACCTGCTGGTTTGGTGTCAATCCCATCGCCGCCGTCGCGTCAGGCACACCGCTGACCACCAGTCCGCTGTCATAGCGCCAGATGAAGGAAACCCACTCGGCGTTCTTGTGGCGCTGGTACCGCAGGTTTAGCGTCGACTGGAGTGCCTGGTCGTGATCGATGCGAAAGACTCCCGGCGGGCTCGGCGTCAGGAGTCCACCACTTTCGGGCGGGAAATACCGCGCGCGATTATGACCGAGTGTGAAGTAGGTCCGAAACCCATGCAAGTCGATCGTCGAGACACGCGCCGATACTCCGTCGATCTTCGATTGGTGCCACGCGATCGGGAACGTGATCGTCGTGTTGAGCAGCGTGTTGAAGTCGTAGGCGTTGCGCGTGTACTTCCAGAAGTAGTCGGCATCCAACACCATCCAGCGCCCCAGTCCCTGCTGCACTCCGGCGTTGCACTGGTTGCGCAGTCCGGGTTGAAGCGCCGCCACGCCTGTCGCTCCGAAAACTCTGCCCGAGAGGCCACCAACTGCTGAACTCAGAATCAGGTTCTCGTTGAATGGCGTTTCGAAGGTCCGAGAATAGGCCGCTCGCACCACGGTGGAAGTTCGCTTGATGTTGAACGCCAGCCCCACGCGCGGCTCAAAAGCGGTGCCGCTTGTCATGCCGTAATAAGCGTCGCTGCGCAGCCCCGCGTTCAGCGTCAGGTTGCCCAGCCGTATCGAGTCTTGCACGTAGACCGCATATTGATTGATGTTGTGCCGGCCATCGAACTGAAACAGTCTTCCGCCGCGCGTCAGGTCGTAGGGCACCAGACCCGGAATGAGGTTCGGGTTGGCGCTCAAACCCAGCCCCGGGCAAGCATTGGGATCGCTCAAGTCAGGCGACCCCACCGAATTGCCCGAGCTATCCACGCAGACCGGGTTGAACGCCGGGTCGGTGAGGCCGAACGAGTAGCGTTCGAGCAGCCGCGTCTGCTTCAGATCGATGCCGACTTTGATATTGTGTCGCCCGGTGACCAAGCTCAAGTCTCCGCGCAGCCCGTAGTTCATCAGCCGCCGACTCTGCGACTGAGTGGCGGGCGTGTCGGCAAACGGATCGCGGCTCGCGTAGTATTTGAATTCGTCCGTGCGGATATACGGGTTCAAGGTCAACAGCGTGTACGCATTGAAGGTGTGCTGGTAGCCCGGCGCGATGTTCCAGGTCAGCACACGCTGCCGCTGGTCCTGCTCCAACTGGTCGTAGGTGTTTGGGATTTGGATCCAGTTGCGAGCCAGAAGAACGTTGAGGTGCAAGACGTCGGCCCCATCCGGCTGCCAGTCGAACCGGTCGAAGAAGGTCGCGTTGTTGCCCTTGTCGTGAAAAGGGGTGAATTCAGGTGAGTCCAAGAACCGCCCCGACCGCGTGCCGTCCAACGCCAGGAAGTTGCCCAGCCTATCGTTGCCGAAACCCAGCCCGATCGACTCACTCGCCATGCCGAAGCTCCCATAGCTCGATTGCTCGTTTCCGAACCAGCGTCCCGCACCTAGCCCGGAACGCGTCGTCACCTTCGCAATCAGGCTGCTTTTGTCGCCGAACTCGGCCGTTGGCATACCCGTGATCACCTCCATGCCCTGGACCGCCGACATGGGTAGTTGCGTCGAGAAGACCTTGCTTTGCTGATCGCTGATCGGTTGGCCGTCGATGACGAAGGAAACCTGCGCGTGATCGCCCAGCGGGTGAAAGAAGCCGTTTCCATCCGCCGCTACTGCACCCGTTGAGTAAGTGATTGCCGTACTCAGCCCGGCCGCCGCATCCAGCACAGGCAGGTTCAGCAACGCATTGCGATCGACGTCCTGGTGCGCCGACGGATCGCTCTCCACCAGGTTCGCATCGGCCTGCACCTGGAGTTCCGTGGAATTGCCGGCCAAGGTCAAGGTTAGTGCGACTACAACAGGGACGCTGCCCCGCACTTCAACGGCCTGTCTCAACGCCGTAAAGCCGCTCGCCTCAACCTGCACGGCGTACTGGTTCCAAGGGACGTTGTTGAAACGGTAACTTCCCGCCGTGTCCGTGGCGGTCGCCTGCGCAAAGCCCGTCACCGCGTTCTTCAACCGTACTTTCGCACCGGGCACCACGGCGCCTGACGGATCGGCGACCGTGCCGGTCACGGTCCCGCTTTGAATCGACTGCCCAGGCACGCGCGTCGCCAGCGCGAGAATTGACACCCACAGGAATAGCCCTGAGATAGATCGCATAAGACTTCCTCCCAAACCTGTTTAGTTTTGCGGCGGATCATGCGCGCTTCAGCGACCGCGCAGACGCGTGGTCGCGCGGATGCGCGGGATCAAACGAGTTGGAACAAGGAAGACGCGGGCGGCGCGCGCGAGGAGTTGGAGATGACGGTGGGATTGCAGAGTCGCAGTTGAGCCGCATGTCCTGTGAACCACCGAGCCGAGAAATCGAGCGGCAAAGTGAGCGCGGATGCCGGCACGGCCAAAAACAGACCGCAATGGCAGGCTGCGCAACAGTGTGTATGCGGGCCTGAGTGAGAATGCTCGTGAAGACTAGCAGCCGGGTCCTGGACGGCGACAAACGCGGCCAGCGCGACGAGCAGGAAGAGGCGCAAGCCAAACTGGCTCCACCGCCCTCGCCCTGCAATTGCTGAATACACTACCGGTTCCTGAATCCTAGGTTGCTTTGGATGCGGCTAGCGCGCCGCACGTTTCGGATACGTGACATGAGATAACGGATTTGTTTCTCCTTGGACGGTTCTCGCCTGCCTGTCTCAAAGGAGTTGCTGAGAGGCCGGACACCATCAGCCTCTCGATCTCAGAACATCGGCTATCAGAGTTGCCATGAAAGCTCTTTCCGAGAGGGCAACATCGATACGATTCTCATTTGAGTTTTCGGTACACGTTTGAAGGCAATTCAGGAACGTGAATGCCAGCGCTCAGCCGGCATTCAGTGGAAAGAAGCGCAGTCTGATCCCAGCCACGCGCTAAATGCCTGACTGACAATAGGTTACGGCTTAACGGAGTAAACGGGGTAACAAAAGAATGGCGAAATTGTGGCTGCAAGTTATTGAAAACATGGAGCGGGAGACGGGACTCGAACCCGCGACGTCCAGCTTGGGAAGTTGCGCTTCATTTGAAAATAAAGAACAAATGCGGCCATGGCGATGCATTCTGACCACTGCGAACCATTGAGAATTCAAGAGTTGCGTCAATAAGCCCGAAAACGGAGTAATTGGAGTAAAATCTCCGGGCCTCGTTTTCGACCCCTCCACCCACCTTTCTGAGCCCTCCCCTGGATCGCCCAACCGCGCTGTTTTTCCACAGCGCCGGAGGCCATCCGTGTCACAGCCAAACCCGGTTTCCAAGCATCTCAATCCTGCCGCCGGAGGGCTGGAAAGGGCTGGGTCGCTTCTTGCGGAAACCCATCCCGACCTCGTCATCTCCAAGCGCCGAATGCGCAAGGTCGAGTCCATTTCGTGCGTCCGACTGAACCGCGAAAACGCACGACAGAATCTCGGCTTTTCATCGCGGCCGTTTGTCGTGTGCGGCCTACCCCTGAAGCGGCCGCCTCCGGGCTGCCTGCTCCACGAGCGTCGCAACGGCCAGTTCGTTCTGCAGGTCACTGGGCACCCGAGCTACGGTCTGCCGTGGGGTCAGGACCGGCTCGTTCCGATCTTTCTCGCGACGCTGGCCATCCGTCAGCAGTCGGCGCGGATTACGTTCGGCAGTGCCGCCGAGATGTTGGATACCTTCGGACTGCGGCAGGGCGGTTCGCAATATCGCCGACTCGTCGCGTCCTTCCAGAGGATCTTCGGGGCAACGATCTTCTTCGGCACAGACGTTCAACGGGAGCGAGCCGCCGTCGTGCACCGGGCTCGGTTCAACTTCATGACCGAAGCGCGGATCTGGTATTCGAAGGATTTCGATCAGATGCTGTTGCCTGGAGACTGCCAGAACATGATCGTCTTGAGCGACGAGTTTCACCGGGAAATCCTCAGCCACCCGATCCCAACCGATCTCGAAGCAGCGAAGGCTCTTTCTTCCTCCCCGGCTGCCCTGGACCTTTTCATGTGGCTCTCATACCGCTGCTTCACCGCCCGGGGGCGAGAGCGTGTGCCGCTCTTCGGTGACTTCGGCCTAGTGAGCCAACTCGGGAGTTCCGACTATGCGCGGCCGCGGAAGTTCCGCGAAAAGCTGGACGGTTGGTTGGGTCTGGTGCGGGCGATGTGGCCCGCGTGTCCAGCTTCGATTGACGCCGGTGGCACGGGCCTGCTTGTTGACCATGCTAGCGCCGTCCTCCGACAGGGAGAGCCGGACGCGCGCAGTTGGTAAGCAAGCCGGAACCATGCTCGTGTCGTTGACAAGAGTTGAGGCAGCCGTTGCGGCTCATCTCGGTCGCAACGTCACTCTCGTCCGCCTTTTCGGTTGCAGGGCCGATTGCTCTGCCAGTTGCGTCGGAGTTTTCGCATCGCTGCAAGAGGCCGCGCGATGCCCTGCGTCGATGAGGTGGGTCGGATCATGGCCTGAAGCTGACACTCGGTAGTGGGTCTAAGTGATCTGAATGGAGAATGCCTGCACCGCTTGGCGGCATCCGATGATTGGTATGGTGATTGAGAAGTAAGCCGCCCCGAGCAGAAGACAGGAATCTATTCCGTGCGAAAGCTGACCAAACCCGTCAAGGACCTGGCACGTCAAAAAGATCCACCAGAAGACGGCTATGCCTAATTGCCCATCGCCGTCGTCGGACTCGTAGAGTCCTCTCGCGTTGCCTCGGTTCGAGCTGTGAATACGGTCCTGACGTCTACCTACTGGCTGGTGGGGCAGAGAATCGTTGAACACGAACAATCCGGTGCAGTCCGCGCCAAATACGGCCAAGAGTTGATGAAACGGCTTCCTACCGATTTGACGACCCGACTTGGCCGGGGATTCTCAGAGCGCAACCTGGAACTGATGCGCCTGTTCTATCTGGAACGGCGAAATCCGCAGACGCGGTCTGCGGAAAGCGCGGTCCCTGGGATTTCGCAGATGCCGTCTGCGAAATTGCTGCCCCAGTTCACTTTGCCGTGGTCTCATTACGTCCGCCTAATGAACGTGGCCGATCTCGAGGCGCGAAGCTACTACGAGCATGAGGCGCTCCGGAGCGGGTGGTCAGTGCGGCAGTTGGATCGCCAGATTGCGACAGTCGCGTACGAGAGAAGAGGGAGAGCAAAGGCGGTCCATGCCATCAAGGACGAGCGCAACAAGCGGATGCCGAGATCCGCGACCCGTTCATCCTCGAGTTCCTCAACCTCAAAGACGAGTACTCTGAGACCGAATTCGAAGACGCTCTGAGTGAAAGCCTGGAGGAGTTCCTGCTCGAGCTGGGCAGCGATTTCGCGTTTGTGGCTCGACAGAAGCGACTGAGGGTCGGGACGGAATGGTACAGAGTTGATCTGCTCTTCTTCCATCGGCAATTACGATGCCGTGTCGTCGTGGACTTAAAGCTCGGAGAGTTTGCCCACGCCGATGCTGGTCAGATGAATCTCTATCTCAACTATGCCCGCGAGCACTGGACCCACCGCACGAGAACCCGCCCGTAGGCTTGATCCTGTGTTCGGAAAAGGATGCGGCCGTTGCCCACTACGCTTTGGGGAACCTTTCCAATAAGGTGCTCGCTCGCGAGTACCAGCTCACGCTTCCTGATCAGGAGAAGGTCGCCGAGCTCATCGCCAGGACCCGGCGTCTTCTTACGAAATAGATGATGTTCGTTGACTAATCTGAATTTGATTAAGGGCGCGTTCTCCTAACGACGCATCCGTCCCCGTTGGCGCGACCAGAAACCCCTACAATTACCTTCAAGCCAGACGTAGCGGGCTCCATTCCAGCTGTGATAGCCAGGTGTATGGTGGCTGGGAGGCGGAATCCGCCTAGCGAATCGCTGCGCAGACATCGCGGACGTGGCCGCGCAGCCAGCGATGAGCCAGATCGGCATCTAGCCGTGGGTGCCAGAGCAACGAAATCGCCATTTCCGGTGTGGAGACCGGAAGGGGAAAACAATGCATCCCGGCGCGCAGGTTTCCGGTCTGTCGCTCAGGAACACTGGCGATCAGGTCAGAGGCTCGAGCTAAAGCTAGCGCGGTCGAAAAGCCACCGACGATTGTTACGATCTCCCGTTCCAGCCCGAGCGGATTCAAGGCTTCATCAATTGGTCCCTTGTCGACCCCACGCCGTGAGACGCCGATGTGCCTACCCCGCGCATAACGGGAAGGAGTGATCTTGCCGTGGCTCAGCGGGTGCCCCATTCGAACGACGCCAATGAAATGATCGCGGAACAAAGCCTGCGCACGCACTTCCGGACCAGTCGTCTTTCCCACCACGCCGGTTTCCAGATCGACGGTCCCATCGCGAAGCGGCGTGCTATCTTTGTCTGGCTTCTGCACGAAGCGCAGCCGCACGCCGGGAGCTTCCTCCCTGACGCGAGCAATAAGCTGCGGCCCAAAGTTCTCCACAAACCCGTCGCTGGTTCGCAGCGTGAATGTTCGAACTAGCCGTTGGAGGTCGAGCTTCTCAGCGGGGCGCAGAGCCGCTGCTCCATCCTGAACGAGCTGGCTGACCCGATCGCGAAGTTCGAGCGCTCGAGGCGTGGGGACTAGCCCACGGCCGGCCCTGACCAACAAAGGATCAGCCGTCGTCTCCCGCAATCGCGCTAGGGACCGGCTCATCGCTGACGGGCTAAGCCGTAACCGCCGGGCCGCGCGCGCGACGCTGCCTTCCGCGAGCAGCACATCCAGGGTGACAAGCAAGTTGAGATCGGGCATCGACATGTATGGTCTAAAGCTCAGTTTGATCGAGGTGTGGCGTCAAACGCACGAATAAAGTGTAAACGTTGCGTCTTCCGCAATTTCCAGTAAAGCACTACCTTCATACAAGACCGCGTTTCTGGAGTCGCCTAGAAGGAGTTCATGTTGAGACCAATCGTTGCAGTGAATGGTCAGGCATCGGCTGAGCGTGCTGACTTGACACCCTCAGTTCGGTGGGCGCTCGCCAGCCTTTCGCTATCCATGTTGATGCCGTCGCTCGACACCAGCATCGCAAATGCCGGCTTGCCGGCTTTGGCACAAGCGTTCACCGCCTCATTCCAGGGAGTCCAGTGGATCGTCCTCTCCTATCTCCTCGCCATTACTACCGTGATCGTCAGCGTCGGACGGCTGGGTGACATCATCGGCCGCCGCCGGCTGCTACTCGTCGGAATCTCTCTGTTCACGCTGGCTTCGCTCCTGTGCGGCGTCGCGCCCAGGCTCTGGATCCTGATCGCCGCCCGGGCGTCGCAGGGCCTCGGAGCGGCTATCATGATGGCTCTCACCGTGGCATTTGTCGGCGGGACGGTTCCGAAGGCAAAGACCGGTAGCGCCATGGGCCTGCTCGGAACCATGTCCGCCATTGGCACCACCCTCGGTCCGTCGCTTGGCGGCGTTCTGATCGCCGGATTTGGTTGGCCAACAATCTTCCTTGTCAACGTGCCGCTGGGTATCCTGAACTTCCTTCTCGCGCGTCGCTACCTGCCTGTTGATCGCCAAGGGCCAAAGACAGACCGGGTCGGCTTCGATCATGTGGGCACGCTGCTTCTTGCCCTGGCGCTTGTGGCTTATGCGCTCGCCATGACAATCGGGCGCGGTAGTTTCGGTTTTCTCAACACGGCACTGCTGTTGGCCGCTGCATTGGGAGTCGTCCTCTTCGTGCGTGCTGAGGCGAGAGTGGCATCACCTTTGATTCAATTGAAGATGTTCGGCAATCCAATGCTGAGTGCGAATCTCGCCATGAGCGCGCTCGTCTCGACGGTGATTATGGCGACGCTGGTCGTCGGCCCGTTCTATCTTTCTCGTGCGCTGGGTCTCGATGCCACCCTTGTCGGACTCGTCATGTCGGTCGGCCCGCTTGCCGCCGCGTTGAGCGGAGTTCCTTCTGGCCGCAGTGTGGATAGCTTTGGCTCTGATCGCATGACCATCGTCGGGCTCATCGGTGTGGCGACAGGCTCCTTCATTCTATCCATGATGCCGGCTAGGTTCGGCATATCCGGCTACATCGCCCCCCTCGTCATTATCACTGCCAGCTATGCGCTGTTCCAGACCGCTAACAACACCACCGTCATGGCCGGCATCCGGCAAGACCAGCGCGGCGTCATCTCTGGCTTGCTCAGTCTATCGCGCAATCTTGGACTCATCACCGGGGCATCCGTTATGGGTGCCGTGTTTGCGTTCGCATCGGCGACAACCGACATCACAACGGCACGTCCCGAGGCTGTTGCCGCAGGTATGCGGATCACGTTCGCCGTGGCGGCCATTCTGGTCGTTGTCGCGCTCGCCATCGGGGTTGGAAGCCGTGCTCTCGCAAAACGCCAATCGCTCGCTAGAGAAACGTCATGATGCTCGCCTGGCGCCGCAGTTCCAACGCAAGCGAGAAGCCTTCGGTGAGAAACCAATGCATGTCAGGAACTATAGGGGTCAGCTTCGCATGAGCCGTGGAGCCGTCTTGCCGCGTCACCCGGGCATTTTGAACAGGAGAGGATAAATATGCCATTTGACCGGGGCCGGCTAATGGGTGACCCCTTTGGCTCTTGTGCCGAGCCTGCGCCTTGCGCAAAGCGTGCGCAGAATCGCTTAGTTTGCCCTGCAGGTTCAGGCCGTTTGATATCATTCATTTGGGCTGATCCTCCTGCGTGAGGTGACACGGATTCGACACCCGCATCGTAGCGCAATGAGTTCGTCAGCCCATCTCTATCTGTATGTCATTAAACGACAAGACGCTTAAGGTAGTGCCATTGGAAACTGACCCATTTTGGTTATTTTGATTCTGAACGCGAATTGTTAAGCGGTACCCTAAAAAAGGAAGTTTTGATATGCCCAACTGGTCGATATTGAAAGTTCTCATGAAGGAGTTCGCCTCGAGCGACCAGATTGCTCGAACCAATGAACACACACTGGTCATGGATGACCCGCAGCAGGTGCGCGAATATACACTGGCCGGCATTGAAGGCGGCGTGATGGCGCCCGTGTACCTGTTCCACTGTGCACAAGTTTGCCAGGTAATTCGTCCCGGGGACCGTGTTCTCGATCTGGCCTGCGGTCCAGCCAACCAATTGGCCCAGATAGCCCGACTCAACCCCGACTGCCATTTCGTTGGCCTAGACCTTTCGCACGAGATGCTCGATCGTGGCAGAGCGCTTACGCAGGCCCAGCAACTTGCGAACATCACCTTTGTCGACGGTTCAATGACTGATCTGAGCCAATTCAAGGACAACAGCTTTGATGCGGTAATGTCGACCATGGCGCTCCACCATCTTCCCGATGAGAAATGCCTCAATCAGACCTTTGCAGAAGCGGCACGCGTTCTGACTAAGGATGGAGGAATGTACTTGGCTGATTTCGGTCGCCTAAAGCGAAAAGACTCAATCGATTATTTCGCTAATCAGTACGGGGATCGCCAACCCCCGCTGTTCACTTTGGACTACTTGAACTCGTTACACGCCGCTTTTTCGCTCAAAAACTTTCAGACGGCCTGTCGCCAAAATTTGGGTAATCGCGCGAGTGTACTCAGCACTTTTTGCGTGCCCTACATGGTGGTTGTGAGAACGCCCTCCCGCAGAGAGTTGCCGGAACCTCTGCGGCTGTCACTCCTTCGCCTGCGTGATGCATTACCAGAGCATCACAAGATAGACCTTGCTAACTTGCGAACCTTTTTCCGCTTGGGCGGCGTACCAAGTACTGTATTCGAAAAATAGTCATATGGCAGTGCTGAACTATAGGGGTCAGCTTCGCATCAGCAGTGGAACCGTCTCGCCGCGTCACCCACGCATTTTGCGCCGGAAAACATGAGCATGGCATTAAACAAAAAACAATGAGAAGCTGATCCCTTTGGCTTTGGCGACAGTTTTTGGCTACGGCGCAACGCCGGGAAAGCCGGGATTAGCCTGCGCCGAAAACCGTCGATCAGCGTACGCGGCTGACTTTGGCTCCCAGCCGCGACAGTTTTTGGCTACGGCGCAACGCCGGGAAAGCCGGGATTAGTCTGCGCCGAAAACCGTCGATCAGCGTACGCGGCTGACTTTGGCTCCCAGCCGCGACAGTTTTTCGTCGATTCTCTCGTAGCCGCGGTCGAGATGGTAGATGCGCTCGATCAATGTTTCGCCGCGCGCCACCAGTCCGGCGATGACCAGGCTCGCCGATGCGCGCAGGTCGGTGGCCATCACTGCCGCGCCGTCGAGGCGGGCAACGCCGGTGACCAGCGCATTGCTGGCGTCGATCTTGATGTCGGCGCCGAGGCGGATGAGTTCGACGGCGTGCATGAAGCGGTTTTCGAAGATCGTCTCGCGGATTACCGCCGAGCCTTCGGCGACGCAGTTGATGGCCATGAACTGCGCCTGCATGTCGGTCGGGAACGCCGGGTACGGCGCCGTGCGCAGGCTTACCGCCTTGAGCCGGCGCGGCGCCTTGAGCGCGATCACGGTGCCCTCGGTGTTCACTTCACAGCCGGCTTCGCGCAGCTTCTGCAGCACCGAATCGAGATAGCCGCCCGAGGTTCCGGTCAGGCGGATGCTGCCCGCCGTCGCAGCGGCGGCGCACAGATAGGTTCCGGTCTCGATGCGGTCGGGCATGATCGCATGCGCGGCGCCGTGCAGGCGCGCTACGCCCTCGACGCAGATGCTGTCGGTGCCGGCGCCGGTGATGCGCGCACCCATGGCGACCAGGCAATTGGCGAGATCGACGACCTCGGGTTCGCGCGCGGCGTTTTCGATGACCGTTTCGCCTTCGGCGAGCACCGCGGCCATCATCAGGTTCTCGGTGCCGGTTACGGTGACCATGTCGGTGACGATGCGCGCGCCCTTGAGCCGGGTGGCGCGGGCATGGATGTAGCCGTTCTCGACGTCGATCTCGGCGCCCATCGCCTGCAGGCCCCTGATGTGCTGGTCGACCGGCCGCGCGCCAATGGCGCAGCCGCCGGGCAGCGACACCCTGGCCTCGCCGTGGCGGGCGAGCAGCGGACCGAGGACGAGAATGGAAGCGCGCATGGTCTTGACC
>Ga0118677_10003856_pt1 | contig 27886 bp, 27 predicted proteins | sample AliMusrvi5mmetaG_FD_86154 | JGI IMG/M metagenome (GOLD analysis project Ga0118677, IMG submission 86154) | reverse complement strand
GGCGCGGTCCAGCACGCGCTCGATCAGGGATGCTTCATTCTGCTGTTCATTGGCGTTTTCGAACCAGTAGGCGACTGAGAGGTTGGAGATCACCACGGCGACGGCGGTCACGGCGATCAACTGGACCACCAAAGTGCGGGGCCACAGATGCAGTTTTGCCAGAAGCAATTTCATGCCGCTTCCGGCTCCATCGCAAAGATATAGCCGCCGCCCCAGACCGTTTTGATATAGCGGGGATTTTTGGGGTCCGGCTCGATTTTCTTGCGCAGCCGGCTGACATGATTGTCAATCGAACGGTCGAACAGATCGGCGTCGCGGCCCTTGGTCAAATCCAGCAACTGGTTGCGGGTGAGCGCGATTTTGGGCCGTTCCAAAAGGGCGCTGAGCAGGCGGAATTCACCGCTGGACAAGGGCAGGGCAATGCCATCGGGGCCGATCAATTCGCGCTGGCCGGTATCGAGCATCCATTCCCCGAATCGGATGCGGTCGGCGCCGGGCGGTTTCTGGCGGGGCGGCAGGGCCTGGGTCCGGCGCAGCACGGCGGTGACGCGGGCGATCAATTCGCGGGGGCTGAACGGCTTGGCGATATAATCATCGGCGCCCATTTCAAGCCCGATGATGCGGTCCACTTCCTCGCCGCGGGCGGTGAGCAGGATCACGGGTATCTGCGACGTCTCGCGAATGGAGCGGCAAAGGCTGAGGCCGTCTTCGCCCGGCATCATGATGTCGAGCACCACCAGATCAATGGCGGCGGCTTTCATCACCTTGCGGGCGGCGGCGGCATCGGCGGCGGTGGTGGCGCGATAGCCATGTTCGCGCAGATAGCGCGCCAAAGGTTCGCGGATATCGCGCGCGTCCTCTACCAACAGGACATGCGGCTTGGCTTCGTCTTTGACCATCGCGCGCAATGTGGGCCTTCCGAATCTCCCAGGCAAACAGGGATTTGTCGCAAACCCTGTCATTTTGGGCCATTTGGGGCAAAATCCAAAGCTCTAATTTTTGGGAAGCCGGGCCTTATTGCGCCCCGGTCATGACATCGGCGCGAATTGCCTTGCACCGCCCCCATGCGCTAGTCAGGCCGGGTAGCCTTAGCTTTGATGGTTTCCAGCGTGCGTGCATCGCTGATTGCAGCTTTTCTTCTTGTCGCCGGCAATGCGCTGGCGGCGCCCGTCTGTCCCGCGCCCAGGACGATGACGTTCGAGGTGGCAGGCGAGATCCATCGCGATGTGACGGGTTTTACCGAAGGCCTGGAAGTGCATGACGGCGATTTTTTCGAAAGCACCGGCGCGCTAGGGGGCGGCACAAGGCTGATGCGGATCACGCCCCAAGGCCATGTCACCGTGCTGAACGATGCCGGCCAGAAATATTTCGGCGAGGGCATCACCTTCCTGAACAACCGGCTGTACCAGTTGAGCTGGCAGGATCACAAAGTCTTCGTCTATGACCGGGACTTCAAGCTGCTGCGCATCATGCGCAACCCGCGCGACGGCTGGGGTATGACCAATGACGGGCATGATCTGATCTTCGGCGACGGCAGCACCCAGATTTATTTCGTGGAGCCGGAAGACTTCGCCATCAAGAGCGCCATCACGGTGCGGCGCGGCGCGGACAGCGTGTCCAACATCAACGAGCTGGAATATGTTGACGGCAAGATCTACGCCAATATCTGGATGACCCGCTCCATTGTGCGGATTGACGCCAAGACCGGCTGCATCGAAGCGGAGGCCGACATGACCCCGTTATGGAGCCACATCACGGAGGCGGAGCAGGCCTATATCGCCAGCGACGACGACTATGTGCTGAACGGCATCGCCTATGACCCGGCAACCCGGCTTTTCACCGTCACCGGCAAGGAATGGCCGATGCTGTTCACCGGCGGGTTCCTGGACCGCTGATCCCTAAGCCCCGGATTTCATTGCCCCTAGCTGCCCAAGCGTGTAAGGACTGCGGCATCAGGGACGGGCTGATTTTTGCCGGTGTTTGCATTAAGATTCGGAGCGTAGCGCAGCCTGGTAGCGCATCTGCTTTGGGAGCAGAGGGTCGTGTGTTCGAATCACACCGCTCCGACCATCCCAGTTTTCGTTAGCGAGCCTCTTGGCGAGCTTACGAACAACTGAGGACCGCACCGAGCGAAGCGAGGGCGGACGTGGAAACGAACTGAGTGGAGTACTTCTTAATGCGCGCCCGCATCTACAAACCCGCCAAGAACGCCATGCAGCAGGGCAACGCCCGCACCAAATTGTGGCTGCTGGAATATGAGCCGGAAAGCGCCAAGGCGCCGGACCCGCTGATGGGCTGGACCAGTTCGGACGATATGCGCCAGCAGGTGGTGCTGGAGTTCGACACCAGCGAAGAGGCCGTGGCCTATGCCGAGAAAAACGGCATCGCCTTCCAGGTGTTTGAGCCGCATGCGCCCAAGCCCAGACCAAAATCCTATTCCGACAATTTCCGCTTTGACCGCAAGCAGCCCTGGTCGCATTAGCGGCAAGTTGGGCCTTTTGGTCTAGAATACCGGCACGACTCCGTAGCTCAGTTGGATAGAGCACCTGCCTTCTAAGCCGGTGGTCGCTGGTTCGAATCCAGCCGGGGTCGCCATTTTCCAATTGTGCCGGTCGCTGGTTCTTTCGCCGGGCCAAAGGTCCACCGGACCTTTGGCTGATCCGGCTCTACCAGCCGGGGTCGCCATTTTCTGAAATGCTACGCCTAAAGCTGCAGCGCGCCTTGGGGCGTCTCGCGCATCGGCATGGGTACGCCGCTCCGGCGGGCGAAGGCCAGGACATGGTGCATGGTTTCCTTGAGGCCGGTCGTCACCACATCGCATTCGGTGGCTTCGACGCTGTCGAGATAGCGGGATGCATCGCCGCCGATGCCCCAGAAAATCGCCAGCACCGGCACATCGGGCATGCGCTTGCGCAAGCGGCGCACCTGATAGCGGGCATTCTTGTAGGTGCCCGGCTCCAGGTAGGACACACAGGCAAGGCGGACATTATCAATGTTCAGCTCGTTGATCTGGGCGGCCGAGGCTTCGTCCGATGACACCACCCGCGCGCCCACGCCATATTTGCGCAGCATGTCCACCAGCAGCAGCGCGGCGGCTTCGTCCAGCGGGCCGCGTCCCGCAACGCACATCACTGGCGTATCGCGCCAGCTGGCCGGCAGCTCGCCCTGCGCCCGGGCGGCGCCGGGATCTTCGCGGTCGGAGAGATTTTCGATCAGTCCCTTGATGGCGTCGCGGATGCGGATCTGGCGGGTGGGATCGAGCACGCCGCGATTGACATCGGTCTGGGCCAGCATCAGCGCCTTGGCGGCGACTTCGTCATAATAGGCGCTGAGCGAATGTTCGCGCAGGAATTCCTCGGCATCCTGGGTGGCGTCATCGGGATCGTCAGCCAGCATGCGCAGATACAGGCTTTCCTCCATCGAAAGCGCGGGCTGATCGCCCAGCATGACGTCGAGGAATTTGAGGCTCTCGATATGCCGCCCCAGCACCACAAAGCACATGGTCAGCGGGGTGGAGAGCAGCAGGCCGACAGGGCCCCACAACCAGGTCCAGAACACCGCGGCCACAACCACCGCCACGGCGGAAAGGCCCATGCTGCGGCCATAGACAAAGGGCTCGACCATCTGACCTACCGTGGCTTCGACGCAGCCAAACAGCGCCATCGTCCAGGCCAGCATGGTCCAGCCGGGGTCCACCGCCACGGCCAGAAAGCCGGGAAACAGGAAGGCGATGGGAACGCCGACATAAGGCACAAAGCGGAACAGCATGCCGATCAGGCCCCACAGGCCGGCATTGGGAATGCCGATCAGCCACAGGCCAACGCCGATGATGATGCCGAAAGACGCGTTGATCGCGGTCTGCAGGAACAGATAGCGCGACAAGCGGCTGGCCGCTTCGTCCAGCGCCACGGCAGTGCGCTGCATGTCGCCAGAACCTGCCAGGCGGACAAAGCGGTCGCGCAGATCGTCCTTCTGCAAAAGAATGAACCCGACAAACACCAGCACCAGCGCCACCAGCCCCAGCGGCTCCAGCAGCGGGCCCAGCACATTCTCGGCCAAGGTCCAGGGCGCCACGGTTTCGCGCTGCACCACCACCGGCACCGGCGTATCTTCTGTGATGACGCCGCCGGCCACGGTGGAAGGACGATCCTTGCCGCCACTGATCTGTTCGCCGATGACTTCGATGGCGCGGTTGAGACGGCTGAAGGTGCCGCCGCTGGCGGTGCCGCGGATGGAAAGAATTTTGTGCGAGATATTGTTCTGATAGCTGGGCAGATCGCCCGCCAGCCCGGCGACTTGCGAGCCGACAAAGGTCCCGATGGCCGCGATCAGCACCAGTGCCACCACCAGGCTGAGCAGCACCGAAGGCACATGGCCCAACCGCACATTGCGCAGCATGCCCACCAGGGGCGCCAGGGCGAAGGACAGCAGCACCGACAGGGCCAGCGGCATCAAGACGGGGCGCCCGACATAGAGCCCAGCCACGATCACGGCGAAAATTACCGTGGTCATGAATTTGTTGCTCAGGGACGTGTCCTGGACAGGGGGGATCTTGAGGTCGGCCATGAACCCGATGCTTGAAAAGCGACTCTGTTATAGCGCGAAAATGCCCGCTTCGGGCTCAAATCGCGGCCATTTTCTTTGCCCACCGCCCAAAAAGCCGCAAGTACCGATCTAGCCTTTGAGCTGGCGGAAGAAGCAGGACGGCGCCCCGGTGTGGCAGGCCGGGCCCATCTGATCCACTTTGAGCAGCAGCACATCGCCGTCGCAGTCCACCAGCGCCTCAACCAGCCGCTGGTGATTGCCGCTGGTTTCGCCTTTTTTCCAGACCTTCTGGCGGGAGCGCGACCAGTAGGTGACTTCGCCACTGGATAATGTGTGCTCCAGGGTTTCGCGGTTCATCCAGGCGAACATCAACACCTGACCGGTGACATGGCTTTGCGCGATCACGGGCACCAGGCCCTTATCGTCGAATTTGACGGCGGTCAGAAAAGCGGCGTGGCTCAGTTGGTCGGTCATGAATGCTCTTTCAGGCGGGCCAACCCTTTTTCCAGGTCAGCGATCAGGTCGTCGGCATCTTCCAGTCCGGCATGGATGCGCAGGATCGGACCCTGGGCCGGAAAAGACGATACCGTCCGCTTGATATGGGCGGGAACGATCAGACTTTCAAACCCGCCCCAGGACCAGCCGATGCCGAAATGCGTGAGCCCGTCCACAAAAGCGCTGACGGCAGCCGGGGAAACCGGCTTCAGTTCAAACCCGAACAGGCCATTGGCGCCCTTGAAGTCACGCTTCCACCGGGCATGGCCCGGATCGCCGGGCAGGGCGGGATAGAGAATACGCGTCACCTCAGGGCGGGCCTGCAGCCACAACGCCAGCCGCGTCGCGGTTTCCTGATGCCGCTGCAGCCGCACCGCCAGGGTTCGCAGGCCGCGCAGCGCCAGGAAGATATCGTCGCCGCCGCAAGCGAGGCCACTGGTGCCGTGAAACTGGACCAGTTTTGCCGCGTGGCTCTGGTTGGCGGTGATGGCGCCCATGGTCACATCGGCATGGCCGCCGATATATTTGGTCACTGCCTGGATGGAGAGATCCACGCCATGGGCCAGAGCTGGGAACAACAGCGGCGTCGCCCAGGTATTGTCCATCAGCACCGATGCACCATGCGCATGAGCGATCCTGGCGATGGCGGGAATATCCTGAACTTCAAAGGTCAGCGAGCCGGGGCTTTCGCAGAACACCACTTTGGTATTGGGCTTCAGATAAGGCGTGATATCGGCGGTCGGCGGATAATAGGTTGTCTCGACGCCGAAGCGGCTGAGGACCTTGTCGCAGAAATCCCGCGTCGGCTCATAGACGCTGTCCACCATCAACAGATGATCGCCCGCGCTGACCACGGCCAATATCGCGGTGGCGCAGGCATTTAGTCCCGATGGTACCAGCACGGTGCGGGCGCCGCCCTCGAGGGCGCAGATCGCCTCTTCCAGGCTGCGCGATGATGGCGTGCCGCGGCGGCCATAATGGTAGGTCTGGGTACGGCTCTCCAGCGCCGCCAGATTGGGAAACAGAATGGTGGAGGCGCGATAGACCGGCGTGTTGACGGCGCCGAAATGCTCATCGCTCATGCGCCCGGCGGCCACCAGGGTTGTTTGCGGCTTGTCATCTTGCGTCACGAATGTCTTTCCCCCAGGAACGGCCTGAGCGGCCGATTGAACGCCCAGATGATAGGCGCAGGCGCCAGCGCGATCACCCCAATAAGCAGAAAAAATTGGCCGCTGCCCATCAGGCTATAGAGGGTGCCGAGCCAGCCGGACAGGAAATTGCCCAGGAAATTCGTGCCGAAAAAAACCGCCATCATGAAAGCGGAAACCTGGGGCGGCGCGGCCTTGGCGTACAGCGACAGGCCCACCGGCGAAAAATAGAGTTCGCCAACCGTAAAGAACGCGAAATAGATGAGCGTCCAGATCCAGTGCACCTGGCCGGTTCCGGCAGCCATCTGGGCGCCGCCGAGAATGAAATAGGACAGCGCCAGAATGACGAAGCCCAGCGCCATCTTGATCACGGCGCTCGGTTCGCTGTTGCGCGCTTCTTGGCGTTTCCAGTACCAGATCACCAGCGGCGTGAAGGCCAGAATGAAGATCGAATTGAAAGACTGGATTGCGCCCACCGAGAGGGTGAAGCTGGCCGGGCCCAGCGCCACCAGGCGGTTCACATGGTCCACGCTCCATACTTCCATCGTATTGCCCGACTGCTCATAGGTCGCCCAAAACAGGCAGCCGGGGATTATCAGCAGCCACAAGATCAAAAAAACGCGCCAGTCCGCAGCGGTGAACGGCGCGCGCGGCGCGGCCGCATTTGGCCGGACCGGCCTGTCATGCGGAAGGATTCGCAAGGCGTAGAGATATGTCAGCGTGCCGATCAGCATGCCGACACCCGCCGCCGCAAAGCCGTAGGACCATAATTGCCGGTCGCCGAACGCGCCGCAGATATTCTGGCCCAGCAAGGCGCCGACATTGATGCCGACATAGAAAACCGAATAGGCGCGATCAATGCGATGATCGCCCGGCTTGTACAGGCCGCCCACCTGGGTCGAGATGTTGGGCTTGAAGCCGCCATTTCCCAGCACCAGAAACAGCAGCGCGATGTAAAAGTAATTTTCGAACGCCATCATGAAATGGCCGATCGCCATCAGGATGCCGCCCACCACGACGGTATGGCGGCGTCCAAAATAGCGATCCGCCATGAAGCCGCCGATCAGCGGCGTCAGATAGACCAGGCTGGTATAGGCGCCGTAGATCGCCGATTGCAATTGCTGGGATGTGGTCAGCCTGCCGTATAGATGCTCAAGCGCACCGCGCATGAGCTCAAAACCGATGACATGCTCATGATGACCCGGCAGCAGAAGATATTGCAGGCAATAAAGCGGCAGCAGCAGCCGCATGCCGTAATAGGAAAAACGCTCCCACATTTCGGAGCCAAACAGATAGGCGAGACCCGGCGGGTGCCCCAGCAGGTCGCCTTTCATGCAGCGCGCGCCCGGCGCAGCAGCCAGCTGTAAAGCAGTGCCGTCATGCCGACCAGAAACACGGTGGCAATCGGCGTGCCATACGCAAAATCCGCCGGCACCACCGCCAGCGGCGCGTCGTGACCGGCGCCCACGATCAGGCCGGCATTGAGGACGCCGAACAGGCTTTCGCCAACGATCATGCCCGATGCCACCAGCACGCCCAGCCGTTCGGCATGTTTGGTTTTGACATGGCGGTTGTAGAGCCAGCCGAGCACGGTGCCGACCACCACCAAAAGCGTCACAGACATGGGCAGGTAGATGCCGAATCCTACGGCAAGGGGTGGAACGCGAAGCCACCCGCGCCAACGGCAGATTTCATCCAGCGCCACGATGCCGACGCCGATCAGCGCGCCCTGTTCGATGCGGGCCCAGTTGAGTTGGCCGCCGATCACGCCTTGGGCCAGCGCGGAAATCAGATTGGCCTGGGGCGCGGCCAGCGGGTGGGCCGTGATGGTGTGCAGGTTGGCGGCCCCGGCGAATCCGTAAGCCTGCGCCAGAAGATTGAGCACGCCGGGAATGACCAGGGAGGCGGCCACCACGCCCACCAGGAGCGCCACCTGTTGCCGCCAGGGCGCATTGCCGACCAGTTGCCCGGTCTTGAGGTCCTGCAGATTGTCATTGGAGCTGCAGGCGGCGGCAAAAAGGATGGCGGTGATGAACAGCGCCACGGCGACAAGCGCCTTTGCCGGGCTGCCGGAGAAAAACACGATCAGCATCGCGGAGCATCCGGTGACCGCCAGAATGCCGACCCCGGAAATGGGACTGTTGGAGGAGCCGATCAGGCCCGCCATGTAGCCGCAGATCGCCGCTACGATAAAACCGAATATCAGCATGATCGGGATCGAAAGCCCGGCGAGCTTCAGCGCGTCGGAGCCCAACCCGGCATCCGAGGCAAATTGCCAGACCAGGACGGCGCAAAGAACGAGCGCCCCCACGGTGAGGCCTACCATCCAGTTGAAGGAAATATCGCGGTCTGTCTGATCGCCATCGCCCAGCACAAGGTTGCGTTCGGCCAGCACTTCTTTCAAGCCGTTCAAGATGGGACCAACGGTGCGGATCAACGACCAGATCGCCGCCACCGACATGGCGCCCGCGCCGATGAAGCGCACCTGCGTGCGCCATACGGAAGTGACAAAATCGCCCAGCGCCATGCCGTGATCCGGCGTCACAGCGGTAATCAGCGGCACCGCGCCGGCCCAGGCAATCGCGACGCCCAGCGCCATCGCCACGCCCACGGAAATGCCGACCAGATGGCCCGCGCCCAAAAGCGCAAAGGAAAAGGAAACGCTATAGCCGGACGCGCCCGCGCCCAGGCGGAAAAAGCCGTCCGCTTCATCTATGGCCAGCCGCATGGCGGTGATGATGGACAGCGCGGCTGACGCCAAGGTGCCATGGATGATCGCGGTCAAGCCTTCGCGCGCCTCCGGGCTTGCGCCTTCGCGCGCCTCCGAGCCAGCCAGCAACACTTCGGCGCCTGCCACGCCTTCGGGATAGGGCAGATCGGAATGTGTCACCAACCCGCGCCGCAACGGGATGGTGAAGAGCACGCCCAGCACGCCACCCGCCACCGACAGCAGCAGGCAGGTCCAAAAGGGAAATCCGGTCCACCAGCCCACGATCACCAGGCCGGGCAGAACGAAAATGATCGAGGCCATGGCGCCGGCGGACGAGCAAACCGTCTGCACGATGTTGTTTTCGCGGATGTTGGAGCCGGGCAAGAGGCCCAGCAGCGCCATGGAGATCACGGCGGCGGGAAGCGAGGTCGCGAAGGTGATGCCCAGCTTCAGCCCCAGATAGACATTGGCGGCCGTGAAAAGCAGCGTCAGCGCCGCGCCGAGGGCCAGGCCACGCCAAGTCAGTTCCTTGTCGGATGCAGAATCGCGCGGGGTCATGGGGCCTCAAGTCTGGCGATGAATGTGCCCAAGCTTGCGGTGGCTTGCAACCAGACGAGACGGCCTGTCAGGCCGGACGCGGCTCTGGCGGTTTTTGCCCTTCCAGCAATTCGACGAACCGCTCTTCGCGCGAATAGGGCACAAAGCCCATGCGTTGATACAGCGGCAGGGCGCGGGGGCTGTCGAGGGTGCAGGTGTTGACCAGCAATTTGGATATGGGATGGGCCCAGGCGTTCATGCAGGTGTGATAGAGAAAGAAAAAGCCCAGATGCTTGCCCTGCGCTTCGGGCATCAGGCCGAAATAGGCGATATTGGCGGTACCGTCGGGCTTGAGCTCAACCTCCGCCATGCCGGCAGGGTTTCCCTCTGTGTACAGAACATACAGGAGGTTGGTGGGGGCGTGGATGATCTCGATCAGCTTTTCGAGGCTGATCTTGCGCCGGTCCACCCAGAAATAGCGCTCGCCGATCGTGTCATAGAGATAGCGATAGAAATGCGCCGGCGGTTTTTCACAGCGCAGAAAGGCGTGGCGTCCGCGCGGGCTGGGCGGCGGCAGGGCCGACGGCTTGGCCGTCATCTCCAGAAACGTCACCGTCATGGGGATGCGGCGCGCCGAGCTCATGGATAGGCGCTCATCCGGTCACGACCTCGGCTTCGGGTCTGCCGCCCCATTCGGTCCAGGAGCCGTCATAGAGCGATGTCTGCGGCGCGCCCAACTGCGCCAGCGCCAGCATCAGGATCGAGGCAGTGACGCCGGAGCCGCAGGAGGTAATGATCGGCGCGCGCAGATCCACGCCCTTTTCGGCGAACAGTTTTTTCAGTTCATGTTCGCTTTTGAGCGTGCCGTCGGCATTGAGCACGGCGCGGAAATGCACATTGACGGCGCCGGGCATGTGGCCGGAGCGCACGCCGGCGCGCGGTTCTTTTTCCTCGCCGGTAAAGCGGCTGTTGCTGCGGGCGTCGAGAATCTGGCTGTTGCCCAGCGCGGCGCGCACGTCCTCGAAGTTTTTTACCTGGCCGGCAACCGGCTTGGATGTGAATTGCGCGGGCTTGGGGGCAGCGGCACCTTTTTCCAGGGCGCGGCTTTCGGCCTTCCATTTTGGCAGGCCGCCATCCAGTACGGCGACCTTGTCATGCCCCATGAGGCGCAGCATCCACCAGATGCGGGCGGCGGAGAACAGGCCAGCGCCGTCATAGACCACCACCATGTCGCCATCGCCGATACCCAGCGCGCCCAGATCGCGCGCGAAATTCGGCGGCGTGGGCAGCATGTGCGGCAGATCGGTGCTGTGATCGGACAGCGCATCCAGATCGTAAAATACTGCGCCGGGAATATGCCCGGCTTCGAATTCGGCCCGGGCATCGCGTTTGTCGGCGGGCATGTACCAGGACGCATCGAGAATTTTTACTTCGGCCAGATGCGCGGCAAGCCAATCGGTGGAAATGATCGTATGGGTCATGGTCATGTCTCGAAGGGAACGCGGATCGCCTCACGCGGTTTCGTCAGCCAGTCCGGCGCGGGCAGGCCCTTTGCGGCGAGGAATTGCGGGTTGAACAGTTTGCTCTGATAGCGGTTGCCGTAATCGGCCAGCACCGTGACGATGGTGTGACCGGGCCCCATGTCGCGCGCCATGCGGATGGCGGCTGCGACATTGATGCCGGTCGAGCCGCCAAGGCACAGGCCTTCATGCTCCAGCAATTCGAAGATCAGGGGCAGGGCCTCCTGGTCGGGAATTTCATAGGCATCGTCAATCGGCGCGCCTTGCAGATTGGCGGTGATGCGGCTCTGGCCGATGCCCTCGGTGATGGAGCTGCCATGCATCTCCAGGGTGCCTTTCTTGATCCAGCTATAGATGGCGGCGCCCAGGGGATCGGCGGCGGCGATGCGGATCTGCGGATTGAATTTTTTGAGCGCGATCGCCACGCCTGCCAGGGTGCCGCCGGAACCGACAGAGCAGGTAAAGCCGTCTATCTTGCCGCCGGTCTGGCGCCAGATTTCCGGGCCGGTGCCTTCGATATGGGCCTGGCGGTTGGCGACATTGTCGAACTGGTTGGCCCAGATCGCGCCATTGGGCTCCGTCTTGGCCAATTGTTCGGCGAGGCGGCCCGAAAGGCGGACATAATTGTTGGGGTCCTTGTAAGGCACCGCCGGTACTTCAATCAGTTCGGCGCCCATCAGCCGCAGCGCGTCTTTCTTTTCCTGGCTCTGGGTGTCGGGAATGACGATCACGGTCTTGAAGCCCATGGCATTGGCCACCACCGCCAGCCCGATGCCGGTATTGCCGGCGGTGCCTTCGACGATGGTGCCGCCGGGCCGCAGAGTACCGCGCGCGATAGCGTCGTTGATGATGAAGAGGGCGGCGCGGTCCTTGATGGACTGGCCGGGGTTGAGGAATTCAGCCTTGCCCAGAATCTCGCAGCCGGTCGCTTCCGAGGCCCGCGTCAGGCGGATCAGGGGGGTGTTGCCGATGGCGGCAAGGACATCATGCGTTATGGCAGGGGGCATGTCTGAAACCTAAAGGCCGCGGTGTTCTTCTTCAAGGCTTGCCCAGCTTGGCGCACTGCGCATGGCGAAAACAGCTTGTGACATGGTCATTGACCATGCCGGTGGCCTGGGCAAAGGCATAGACGATCACCGGGCCGCAGAAATTAAAGCCGCGGGTCTTGAGTTCACGCGCCAGCCCCTCGCTCATGTCCGTCTGGGCCGGGATCTGGCCCGGCTTGAAACGGTTGCGCTTGGGTTTGCCGTCCACATGCTTCCAGATCAGCTCGGTAAAGCCGCCGGCTTCCTTTTCCTCAATTTCCAGCCAAAGCCTTGCGCCCCGGATCGCGGCCTCGATCTTGGCGCGGCTGCGGATGATGCCTTCATTTTTCAAAAGCCGTTCGACATCGCGCTTGCCGTAGCGGGCGATTTTTTCGGGATCAAAATTGTGAAAGGCTTTGCGGAAATTCTCGCGCTTGCGCAAAATCGTGATCCAGGAAAGCCCGGCCTGGAAACCGTCCAGCACCAGTTTTTCATAAAGCGCGCGGGGATCATATTCCGGCACGCCCCATTCGGTGTCGTGATAGGCGAGATAGAGCGGATCTTCACCTGGCCAGGAGCAGCGGGTTTTCTCGGACACGGCGCTCAGTCCAGCCATGCGGGCTTGGTCAGCGTCACCGGAAGCTGCGCGACCTGAAGTTCAGCGCTGGTTGCTTCCAGCCGGTCCAGCCGCACCAGCGCGAAGGCCTTTGTGCCGTAGGCGGCGATGATTTCGCCGATGGCGCTGTCGCCCGCCATGACATCGCCCTCGGCGGGCAGGGCGGTATCGGCGCTGAGCGCCAGGATGCGTTTGCGGGCGGTGCCGCGATGTTTCATGCGCGCGGTAAGCTCCTGGCCGATATAGCAGCCTTTGGCGAAGGCGATGGCGTGAAGTTCATCCAGCCCGGCGTCGAGCGCGAAAATCTTGTCGCTGCCGAAATCGCTGCCTTCCGGCACGCCCAGGCTGAGGCGCAGCGCATGATAGATCGCCGGTCCCGGCAGTTCCGCCGGCATTTCAGCGACGGCGCCGATGCTGCGCGGGCCCAGCGCGGCCAGGCGCGGATCGGCAAAGGTAATGGCGCGTTCGGCGGGGCGTCCGGTCAGTCCGGCATAGACGCCAAGCTGCGACCGCAGCGCGATCTCGACCTTGGCGCGCAGACGGTAGAGTTGCAGTTTCCGCACCAGCGCCTCGGCGCTGGCCGCCGGACAATCCAGCAGCACCGCGCCATCGCCTTCGGCGATGAAAAAATCGAACAGGATTTTTCCCTGCGGCGCCAGCAGCGCGCCATAGAGCCCCTGGCCGGGAACCAGGGCCGTCAGGTCATTGGTGATCAGACCCTGCAGCAAGTCACGGGCCTGCGGCCCTTCCAGGGCAATGACGGCGCGGTCTGACAAATGAACGGATTCCATGGCTTAGGAAGTAATCCTCCGCTGTAAACTTGCCAAGGGCAGGGGTGAGGGGCTAACTCGGCGCAATGAGCGAGACATTCGATCTTCTGATCCGCGGCGGAACCGTCGTCACCCCCAGCGGCATTGGCCTTGCAGATGTTGGGGTCATTGGCGGGCGCATTGCCGCCATCGGCGCTCTGTCCGGCGCCAAGGCGGCGGAAACCTTCGAGGCCAGGGGCCTGCATGTGCTGCCGGGCGCCATAGACAGCCAGGTGCATTTCCGCGAGCCGGGCAATGCGCACAAGGAAGACCTGGAAAGCGGCAGCCGCGCCGCCGTGCTGGGCGGCGTCACCGCCGTGTTCGAGATGCCCAACACCGCCCCGCCCACCACCAACCGGGCGGCAATTGAAGACAAATTGGCGCGCGCCAAAAATCGCATGCATTGCGATTATGCTTTTTATGTTGGCGCGACGCCTGCCAACATTGATGAATTGAAAGTTCTGGAACGGCTGCCCGGTGTCTGCGGCGTAAAAGCCTTTCTGGGTTCGTCCACCGGCACCTTGCTGCTCAACAAGCCGGAAGACATTCTGGCGGCGTTGAAGTCGGGCAACCGCCGCGTCGCGGTGCATTCCGAAGATGAAGACCGGCTGATCGCGCGCAAGCATTTTGCCGAGCGCGGCAAGCCCTGGACCCATCCGGTGTGGCGCGATGTCGAAGCGGCGCGTGCGTCCACGGAACGCGTGCTGGGCCTGGCGAAACAGGCCGGCCGCCGCCTGCATGTGCTGCATGTCACCACCGGCGACGAGATTCCGCTGCTGGCCGCGGCCAAGGATTTCGCCACCGCCGAGACCACGCCGCAGCATCTGACCCTCAGCGCCCCGGAATGTTATGAGCGGCTGGGCAGCTATGCCCAGATGAACCCGCCGATCCGCGATGAGAGCCATCGCCAGGCGTTATGGAAAGCCGTGCGCGAAGGCGTGATTGATGTGATCGGGTCCGACCACGCGCCGCATACGCGCGAAGAAAAAGACAAGGTCTATCCCGACACGCCGTCGGGCATGCCGGGTGTGCAGACCTTGGTGACCTTGCTGCTGGATCATGTCGCCAAGGGCAATATGCCCTTGGAGCGTTTCGTGGACCTGACGGCACACGGTCCGCAGCGCATTTTCGGCCTGGCGGGCAAGGGCCGCATCGCGCGCGGCTGGGATGCGGATTTCACCATCGTGGATTTGAACCATAGCCGCACCATCGAAAATAGCTGGATCGCTTCAACCTGCGGCTGGACGCCGTTCGATGGCATGACGACCAAGGGCTGGGCGGTGGCAACCATTGTGCGCGGCCAGATCGTGATGCGCGACTTTGCCCTGGTAACACCATCGCGCGGTCAGCCGCTGCGCTTTGTCGAAACCCTGCAGCAGTCCTGATGCACTATCTCATTCTCATCGGCTCGGGCATCATCATGGGCCTGATCGCGGCGGTGCCGATTGGGCCTGTCAACCTGATCTGCATCCGGCGCAGTTTCGCCTTTGGGCCGCTCAACGGTTTTGTCTCCGGATTGGGTGCAGCGCTGGGCGACGGCATTTTCGCCGCCATCACCGGGCTTGGCCTGACCTGGGTGGCGCAACTGATCGAAGGCTATGCCACCATCATCGAACTGATCGGCGGCGCGATGCTGGTCATTTTCGGCTATCGCGCCTTCTGGGCCCCGGCCCTGCCGCGCGAAGCCGAAGACGGCGGCGACAAGGGCGGCTCGACCCTGGTCCGCGCCATCGCTTCCACCTTTGCCTTGACCATTACCAATCCGGCCACCCTGCTGGCTTTCACCGCCATGTTTGCCGGCCTTGGCGGGCTGGCGGGTGGAGCGGGCAGCTATAACGATGCCGTTTTTGTCGTCTGCGGCGTGGTTGGCGGCTCGGCAGGCTGGTGGCTGGTCCTGACCAGCGTGATCGGCCTGTTCCACACCCGTATTGATGCCTGGGCGATGCGCCTGATCAACCGGATTTCGGGCGTGCTGGTATCGTTGTTCGGGCTGGCCGTGCTGGGCAACCTGGCCATGAAAATCCTTTAGTCCTGCACCCTTAAATTCGCCCAAATGCCCAGGTTCCCTGTGGCCTGAGCGGGGACGGGCGCGGTATTATCCGCAATCTGGAGAATCGAGCATGGGACGTATCGCAGTCATTCTTGCCTTGCTGCTGGTAGCGCTGCCGATGGCGGCGGGCCCGGCGGGCGCAGCTGACGATGCCCTGAGCCTCGAAGCCAATCAGGCCTTCCTGGCGGCCAACGCCAAAAAGCCCGGCGTCATCGTCCGGCCCGATGGATTGCAGTTCAAGATCCTGCGCAACGGCTTTGGCAGGCGGCCTTCCTTAACCGACTCCGCCCAGGTTTATTATACCGGCATGCTGATCAACGGCACGGTGTTCGACGGCACCTCGCCCGGGCTGCCCGCGACCTTCAAGGTCAATTCTGTCATCCCCGGCTGGATCGAAGCCATGTCGCTGATGCGCGAAGGCGATCATTGGCAAATTGTGATCCCTTCGAACCTTGGCTATGGCTCACGCGGCGCGGGCAACGGCACCATTCCGCCCAACCAGACACTGGTGTTCGACCTGCAATTGATCTCGACCAAGCCAGCCCCCAAAAGGGGCGATCCGGATTATATTCCTGACCCCAACGACAAAGATGATCAGCCCCGGTAACAGCCAATGAAACAGCGGGGGGAAATGCTGCGCCAGCTGCGCGCCTGGGGCCGCTCCCATGGCGGGCAGTTGCGTATCGCCTTTGCGCTGTTGCTGGTGGTCAGCGCCAGCGTGCTGTTCTGGTCCAGCCGCGATCACACCGTGACGGCGCCGGAGTGGGACGGGCAGGTACGCGGCATTGCCTATACCCCCAGTCATCTTTTCTCGGAAGAGGCGCAAGAGCATGTCACCCAGGACCGTATAAACACGGATCTGGCGCAGCTTTCGCAGATCACCGGGCATATCCGCACCTATACGGTGGCCGGCGGCATGGACAAGGTGCCGGAGATCGCGCGGCGCTATGGCATGACGGTGTCCCTGGGAATTTGGCTTGGCCCGGACATGGGCAAGAACGAGACGGAAATGGCGCTTGGGATCAGCACCGCCCTCGCCAATCGCCGTGTCATTGACCGCGTCATTGTCGGCAATGAAACGATCGAACGGGGCGATCTTAGCGCTGAGGAACTCAACGCCTATATCAAACGGGTGCGCGACGCACTGCCCCAGCGCATCAAGATCACCACCGCCGAACCTTTTTCCACTTGGCTGCTCAATCCGGAGATCGGCCAGAATGTCGACATGCTGTTCGTGCATCTCATTCCCTATTGGGAAAATTCCGATATCCGGTATGTGTTCAGATTCAGAAGCAGCGACGGGAAGGTTGCCAATGGGCAACTCATCACCTGGTATGACGCTGTGCAGAAGCAATTTCCGGACAAGCCGATTGTGATCGGCGAGGCGGGCTGGCCGTCCGATGGGCGTACCCGCGGCCGCGCCGACGCCTCGCTGTCCAACGAAGCCGCTTTCATGCGCGGCTTTGTGCAATTGGCGATGGACAAGGGCTGGGATTATTATCTGCTGGAAGCCTATGACCAGCCGGTGAAGAAGCGCGACGCCGAAGGGGCGGTGGGCGCCTATTGGGGGCTGTTCGATGCCACCGGCCACGCCAAATTCGATTTCACCGGACGGTTGCGCAGTTTCCCCCAATGGCGCGGCTATGCCCTGTTGGCGGCCATCCTCAGCCTGTCGCTAGGGTTGCTGATCCTGGGCCGCATGCCGCGGCTGCGCCAGCGCGGCTACATGGCGATGGGCGGACTGATCGCGGTGGTCTCCACCGGCTTGCTGGGCCTGATAGACGCCACGGCGCTGGAATATATTGATCCCACCGATGTGGTGGCGATGATCGCCATGTCGCCTTTGGTACTGCTGGCCTGCGCCATCATCGTCACCGAAGGCATCGAGATGGCGGCAAGCCTGTGGCGGGTGGATCGCCGGGTGGTTGGGGCCGCGATTGCCATGCAAAGCCCGCGCGTTTCGGTCCATGTGCCGACCTATAACGAGCCGCCGCAGATGGTGATCGAGACGTTGAATGCGCTAGCGCGGCTGGATTACGACAATTACGAAGTGATCCTGCTGGACAACAACACATCCGACCCCGAAGTCTGGCGGCCCGTGGAAGCGCACTGCCAAGTGCTCAACGCGCAGATGGGTAGGGAGCAGTTCCGCTTTTTCCATTTCGGCGGCATCAAGGGTTTCAAGGCAGGTGCGCTCAACCGGGCGCTGAGCCTGACCGATCCTGCCGCCACCCATATCGCCGTGATCGACAGCGATTATCAGGTCGAGCCTTTGTGGCTGCGCCGCGCCATGCCCTATTTCGCGTCGCCCAGCATTGCCCTGGTGCAGGGGCCGCAGGATTATCGCGACAACCACGACAATCCCTTCAAGGCGATGGCCTATGAAGAATATCGCGGCTTCTTCCATATCGGCATGGTGGAGCGCAACGAACACAATGCCATCATCCAGCATGGCACCATGACGGTGGTGACCAGGGCGTCGCTGGAAGAGGTGGGCGGCTGGGCCGAATGGTGCATCACCGAAGATACCGAGCTGGGGCTTCGTTTGTTCGAGGCCGGTTTCGAGGCGGCCTATATTTCCCAGAGCATGGGTGCGGGGCTGGAGCCCGATACCTTGGAAGCGTTCATGTCCCAGCGCTATCGCTGGGTCTATGGCGCCATGCAGATGCTCAAGCGTCATGCCGGGTCGATTTTCCTGGGCCGCTCGGCCTTGAGCTGGGAGCAGCGCTATCAGTTTCTGTCGGGCTGGCTGCCCTGGATTTCCGACGGGCTTGGCATGGTCGTGACTTTGACGGCGCTGGTGTGGACCTGCCTGATGTGGGCGCTTCCCATTTATATTGACGTGCCGATGCCCGCCTTGTCGGCGGCGGCGATGGCGCTGTTTGCCACCAAATGCCTCAAGACGCTGGTGCTGTATCCGCCCAAGGTCCGCTCTGGCTTCAAGGGCGCGATGATGGCGTCGGTGGCTGGCCTGTCCTTGACCCATACGGTGGGCAAGGCGATGTGGACGGGATTGTTCACGTCGGGCAAGCCGTTCCTGCGCACGCCCAAATGCGCTGATCCGGCCCAGTTCAGCCAGGTGCTGCGGGTGGTGTGGCAGGAAACGACCCTGCTGGTGCTGCTGTTTGCGGCGATGGTTTCGATGGCGTTTGATCGCGGTTTCGAGGATCCCGCCGTCAGCATGTGGATGGTGATGCTGGGGGTGCAGTGCCTGCCTTACGTTGCAACCTTGTTCACCGCGACGGTCAGCGCTTTGTCGAACCAGCGGCCGGTGCATGCGCCCGCCACGGTCACTGTTCAGCCGATCAAGGCGTGATCAGAGCCGGCTCACCGGCGGAACCGTTTTCCCGGGATTGAGAATATTCTTCGGATCGAACGCCGATTTCAGCGCGCGCATGGCATCCAGCTCGCCGGTGGATTTGTAGCGCAGCAGCAGGTCGCGCTTCATGGTGCCGATGCCGTGTTCGGCGCTGATCGAGCCGGAAAATTCCTTGACGATGTCATGCACCGTCAGCTGCATCTCATCCCACTCCGCCAGGAATTGTGCGTCGCCGCCACCTTCACTGGAAGAGGGTGGGGAATTGAAATTGAAGTGCAGATTGCCATCACCCAGATGGCCGAAGGTCACGGGCCGGGCGCCGGGAAATTTCGCCAGCACGGCGGCGGTGGCTTTTTCGATGAAGGCGGGAATGGCGGCGACCGGCACGGAAATATCGTGCTTGATGGAAGCACCTTCGCGCTTCTGCGATTCCGATATGCTTTCGCGCAGGTGCCAGAAGGCTTTGGCCTGAGCCTGGTTATGGGCGATGACGGCATCGGTGATGAAATTCTGCGCCATCGCATCGGCCAGCGCGGCTTGCACCTGATCATCCAGTCCGGCGCCGCCTGACACTTCGATCAGCACATACCAGGGCGAAGTCTTGTCCAGCGGATCGCGCACGCCCGGAATATGGCGCAGCAGCAGATCCATCGCTGGGCGGGAAATGAGTTCGAAGGCTGACAGCAGCCCGCCGGTGCGCGCCTGCATGTGGCCCAGCAATGCCAGCGCCGCGGCAGGCGAGGGTGCGGCGACGAACGCCACCACGCTTTGCGCGGGGCGGGTGAACAGGCGCAGGGTTGCGGCGGTGACCACGCCCAACGTGCCTTCCGAGCCGATGAATATCTGCTTGAGATCGTAGCCGCTGTTATCTTTGTGCAAGGTCTTGAGCATGGGGAGCGCACGGCCATCGGCCAACACCACTTCCAGCCCCAGCACCAGCGCTCGCATCATGCCATAGCGCAGCACATGATTGCCGCCGGCATTGGTGGAGATATTGCCGCCGATGGTGCAGGAGCCTTCAGAGGCGAGGGTGAGGGGAAACATCAGCCCGGCGCCTGCGGCGGCGGCCTGCGCATCGGCCAGCACCATGCCGGCTTCCGCCGTCATGGTCATGCCGGAAGCATCCAGCACGCGGAGATTTCGCATGCGCTGCAGCGACAGCAGCACTTCGCCATGAAACGGAATTTGCCCGCCCACCAAACCGGTATTGCCGCCCTGGGGCACGATGGCGGTGCCGGTTTCATGACAGATGGCCAGGAGCGCCGATATCTCCGCCGTCGAAGCGGGTTGCAGCATCAGGCTGCTGCGGCCACGGTATTTGCTGCGCCATTCTTCCAGATGCGGCGCGATTTCCCTGGGGTCTTCGGTGAAGCCTTTTTCGCCCACCACGGCTTTCAGCCGGGCAAAGGTATCGCTCATGAATGACCTCTGGGCGCAGCCGCGCGTTGCAGGCGGTCATTGATCGCCTCGCCAAGGCCGGACATGGGGATCGGCGACACGGCGATCAACGCGGCGCTGTTGTCCAGCTCCCGCAGCATGGCGAAGAGATTGGCGGCGGCTTCTTTTAAATCACCGCGCGGGCTGAGATTGCGGCTGGCGCCCGTGACGGCGCCAAAGCCCAGCAATATCTCGCCCGGCCGGACCGCATCCGCATTCAGGCGCAGCCCGGCGCGCGGCGCGTAATGGCTTTCCAGCTGGCCGGGGGAACGGACCATGCCGTCTGCCGCCGCCAGCGGTCCCACCAGCGCTTCGATCTCGTCGCGCGCGATGGCGCCGGGGCGTAGCAATACCGGCAGGCCATTTTCAAAACCGATCACGGTGGATTCCAGGCCCAGTGCGGCAGCACCGCCATCCAGAATGAAATCAATCTTGCCGCCCAGGGATTCCGCAACATGCGCGGCGGTGGTGGCGCTGACCTTGCCCGAGACATTGGCGCTGGGAGCGGCGATGGGGCGGCCTGAGCGCAGCAGCAATTGCTGCGCCACGGGATGCGAAGGCACTCGCAGCGCCACCGTATCAAGTCCCGCGCTCACCAGATGCGACAGCCTGGTTTGCGCGCGGCGTGGCAAGACCAAGGTGAGGGCGCCCGGCCAGAACGTCTGCGCCAACTGGCGCGCAGCAGGGTTGAATTCGCCATGCTGCTGCGCTTGCTCAATGTCGGTGACATGCACGATCAGCGGATTGAAGCGGGGCCGGCCTTTGGCGGCGAAAATTCCAGCCACCGCTTCGCCATTGGTGGCGTCGGCGCCCAGGCCATAAACAGTCTCGGTGGGGAACGCCACCAGGCCGCCATCGGTCAGGATTTTCGCCGCCTGGGTAATCGCCTCCGGCGTGGCGACGGCCTGTTTGGAAATAAGGGTCGTCATTCCTGCACTATAGCATTGTTCAGGGCAGGGGTGTTGTCGGCTCAACCTTGTTAAAGGCCGCATCAATCACAAGCGGGATATCGCTGCTGAGGTGAAACACGCTACCCTTCAAGGTCGCCTGGGCGTGCCAGGCCATGACGGTTTTGGACAGGGGCTTGAAGCTGATCTGAAAGATCACGGGGCGCGTGACATCGCGAACCGTCACGGACATCGCCATGGCGCCCGATTTGGCGGGAGCGGTGGAGGCAATGCGCAATTCCGGAAAATGATCGGTGTCCAGCACCTTGCGCACCGCCGCATCGGAGATGCTGCCGGCATCGAATGCCAAGGCGAAAGTGCTGGCGTCGGGTTTGCCAGGATCATATTGCAGGGCGCCCGCCACGGTCTGGAAACGACCTTGCGCGCCGCCAGCTGTGACGGTGACAGAAGTGTGATTGGAATCCATCTCCATGGTGCCGGTGCCCGGTTTGGGCTGGGCAGACGCCGCGGTGGCGATCAACAGAAGGGGAAGAAGCAGGCGGCGCATGCGCTATCCTAAAAAATGGCGTCTTGCTTATATAGCGACAGCAGGACGGCAGGTACAGGTCTGGCTTTCCCTGAAAGCTCTTTCCTGCCATTTTCGCGGCCCAGACAGGCAGCAAGCATGACACTCGCCGGAAAAACCTTGTTCATCAGCGGCGCCAGCCGTGGCATCGGCCTGGCCATCGCGCTGAAGGCGGCACAGGACGGCGCCAATATCGCCATCGCCGCCAAGACCGCCGAGCCCAATCCCAAATTGCCCGGCACCATTTTCAGTGCGGCTGCCGAGATTGAAAAAGCGGGCGGCAAGGCGCTGGCGATCCAATGCGACATTCGGTTCGAGGATCAGGTGGCGGCGGCGGTGAAGGCCACGGCGGACAAGTTCGGCGTCATAGACATTTGCGTCAACAATGCCAGCGCCATTTCCCTGACCGGGGTGCTGGAGACCGAAATGAAGCGCTTCGACCTGATGCAACAGGTGAACAGCCGGGGCAGTTTTCTGGTTTCCAAACTTTGCCTGCCCTATCTGTTGAAAGCGCCGAACCCGCATGTGCTGATGCTGTCGCCGCCGCTGGACATGCAGCCCAAATGGTTCGCCGGTCACACCGCTTATTCGATGGCGAAATACGGCATGAGCATGTGCGTGCTGGGACTGGCGGCGGAGTTTTCCGGGCAGGTTGCTGTCAATGCGCTGTGGCCGCGCACGGCTATCGCCACGGCGGCGGTGCAAAATTATTTGGGCGGCGACGAGACCATGCGCCAGTGCCGCAAGCCGCAGATTGTGGCCGATGCCGCGCATGCGATTTTCCACAAACCGGCGCAAAGCTTCAGCGGCAATTTTCTGATTGACGATATTTTCCTCAGCGGCGAAGGCGTCACAGATTTTGACCAGTACCGGGTTGATCCCTCCCGGCCCTTGCTGCCGGATTTCTTCGTGCCGGATACGGCAAAACTGCCGCAAGGGGTATCTCTGGCGGCGTTAACCCCCCGCACGCCTTAGGCGTGCCATTAACCCAAGCAATGCCTAAGGCGTGAAATTGCGCCGGTGACGTGGCAGGGTGACAACATGCGCCTGCTCTCTGTTCTTGTCCTGGCTGGTACCTGTCTGGCGGCTCCGGCTTTCCCCGTGACGCTGCCCCGCTGCGCGGGCGGGCTTGAGATTGCCCATGCCAAGATTAATCGCGTGGAAAAGAACGGCGCCCTGATCTTGAGCGATGGCCGCGCCGCGATGCTGGAAGGAGTCCGGTTGCCGCTGGCCGATCATGGGCCCGCCGGTCTGGCCGAAGATGCGTTGCGCACCTTGCGCGAATTGGCGCTGGCAGCGCCCCTCACTCTCACCGCCACGCCGCCCAAGGAAGATCGATATGACCGGGTGCGGGTGCAGGCATTCGGCGATAGCTGGATCCAGATCGAACTTTTGAAGCGCGGCCTGGCATGGGTGGCGCTATCGCCCGACCGCGCCGAATGTGCGGCGGAGCTTTATGCCGCCGAGAAGCAGGCGCGCGACAGCGGCGCTGGCCTCTGGGCCTTTCCGGCGCTCGCCGTGCGAAAGCCCGGCTCGCTGACGGCGCAGGATGAAGGCAGCTTTCTGGTGGTGGAAGGCAAGGTGGTGGATACCGCCGATCATGATGGCCGCGTCTTTCTGGATTTCAGCAGCGATTATCGCCGCGGCTTTTCCGCTACCATCGGGTCGGACGACCGCAAAACCTTCCGCGGCGTCAAGCCGCCGGTGGAAGCCTTGGCTGGCCACACCATCCGCCTGCGCGGCATGGTCGAGGATTATGGCGGGCGGCCGCAAATCGCCATCTCCAGCCCGGCCCAGATCGAGTTTATTCAGTAGATACTCCCTGATACTGTGACGCGGTGTGATCCGGGCGTTCCCCGGTTTCGTAACCGATGGGTAGACAGGGAGCATTTCCATGAAATTGCTTATGGCCGCGGTATTTTTGCTGGGAACATCCATTGCGGCAGACGCCGCGCTGAAAGTGGGTGATAAGGCGCCGGACTTCACGGCTGCCGCCACCCTGGGCGGGCATGAATTCACCTTTCACCTGGCCGATGCGCTCAAGACCGGCCCGGTGGTGGTTTACTTCTATCCCGCCGCTTTCACCCAAGGCTGCACCATCGAAGCGCATGCATTCGCCGCGGCCATGCCGGATTATCGCGCTGCGGGCGCCAGTGTCATCGGCGTCAGCCATGACAGCATCGCCACCCTGGACAAATTTTCCACCAGCGAATGCCAAAGCAAATTTCCGGTCGCTGCAGATGGGGATCGCAAGATCATGAAAAGCTATGATGCGGCCTTGGGCTTTCTGACGCCCTATGCAGACCGCGTTTCCTATGTCGTGGCGCAGAATGGAAAAATCGTCATGGCCTATAGCGATCTTGAGCCTGACGAGCATGTGACAAGAACAATGAAGGCCGTCCGCGCGCTTGCGGCCAAGCCATAAAAAAAAGGCCCGGATTTCTCCGGGCCTTTTTTAAATGCGTTCTGCGAAAACCTACGCGGCTTTCTTCACAAGCATGCCTTCGACGCGCTTGACGGCGGTGGGTTCGTCGGTGCGTTCCACGGCGGCGACTTCGCGCGCCATGCGGGCGAGAGCCTTTTCATAAAGCTGGCGCTCGGAATAGGACTGTTCCGGCTGGCCGCCGGCGCGATGCAGGTCGCGCACCACTTCGGCGATCGAAACCAGGTCACCGGAGTCGATCTTGGCTTCGTATTCCTGGGCGCGACGCGACCACATGGTGCGCTTGATGCGGGCGCGGCCCTTGAGCGTGTTCAGCGCATTGCCGACCACTTCGGGCGAGGACAGCTTGCGCATGCCAACGGCCTTGGCCTTGGCGGTGGGAACCCGCAGCGTCATCTTGTCTTTTTCGAAATCGATGATGAAGAGTTCGAGCTTCAGGCCCGCGACTTCCTTTTCCTCGATGCCGGAGACTTTGCCGACGCCATGGGTGGGATACACGACATGATCGTTGGTCTTGAACTCATGCTTCTTGTTGGAATTGGCAGGAACCTTCTTGGCCGGAGCGGCGGCCACAGGCTTGGGGGCGGTTTTTGCGGTGGTCATGGGGTTTCCAATTGGCGTTTTCCGCCGGGGAAGGCGAAGGAACGCAGAGTTTCACGACAATATGGCCGCACGATGCCGGAGGGGATGCCGGACATACGCGAGGGTGACGGATTGATCTGATGACGGACGGTACCACAGCCCTGTGAAAAAGGGAAGCGAAAACGTGCCAAGACGTTGAAATTACGGTGTTAATTTCAATAACGCAGTTTTATTGCGCCAATTCAACCGGTTGGACCGGTGAAATGGTTCAGGAACCGGTGCCGGGCTTTGGGTCGAAATATTTCTCGAACTTGTCGGGTTTGCCGTCCCATTCCTTGGCGTCGGCGGGGGCCTCGCCCTTCTGGGCAATATTGGGCCAGACCTTGGCGTATTCGGCGTTCACCGAGAGCCACTTTTCCATGCCGGATTCGGTGTCGGGCTTGATCGCCTCGGGCGGGCATTCCGGTTCGCAAACGCCGCAGTCAATGCATTCATCTGGATGGATGACCAGCATGTTTTCGCCTTCGTAGAAGCAGTCCACCGGGCAGACTTCGACGCAGTCCATGAACTTGCACTTGATGCAGGCTTCGGTGACGACATAGGTCATGGGCAGGCTCCTTCGAGGGTTAGGTCCATAAAACCCGGGAGGCCCCAAGGCAAGCCTTCAATCTGCGACGATTTCGTAGAGCGCCTGGGCCTGGGACGCAGAGCCCCGGCGCTCGGCCAGGGCCAGGATTCGCAAGGTCAGGATTTCCTTGCCTTTGCCCAGGGTCAGGATATCGCCGGGGCGGACCGTCTGGGCCGGTTTTTCCACCCGTACCCCGTTGCGCCGCACCCGGCCACCCTCGGCGGCGGCCTGGGCCAGGGCGCGCGTACGGTAGAAACGCGCGTGGAACAGCCATTTGTCTATGCGCGTGGCCGTATCGGTCATTTCACCAAGGTTGCGAGTCGGGCGAAGGGCGAGTCTTTGCGCGGCAGCGATGGCACAGAAGCGGCAGGGCGGCGTTTTTCGCGCGCCTTGCGCCAGACGCTGGGTGCATCGGCCACCGCCACCATGCGCCAGCCCAGCGCGGCCAGAACCGCTTTGCCTTCGTCATTGCCGGCCCCTAGCAGCGAGACAAGCTTGGGCAGCGAGCTTTCCGCGCTGAGGCCGCTGGTGGTGGCCTTGTCGAGTTCGTCTTCCAGCCGCTCCAGCATGTCGAGGCGGATGGCGCGGCCGGCAAAGACGCGAAAGCCCGCGGCCTGGAGAAACGCTTCCGGTTCGCCGCTGGCGGGAAACGACGTGAGGCCGGGCGCGGGTGAACCGGGCAGATTTTCCTGTTTGGTCCAGATGCCCCACAGCAGCGCCAGCAAGGACGCCGCGTCGGGACGCAGCAGGCGCGGCAGATAGACGGTGCGCCGCCCCAGCCACACGCCAAAGGGTTTGAGGGCGCGCAGCATGGGACCGGATTTTTCCGGCAGGTCGAGCGTGGCGCGGTCCAGCGCGCCGAAATTCTGCGCCAGCTGATGCGCCATGCCGCGCGCGTAAGAGGGCAGGGCTGTATCGCTGCCGGCCTTGGCCTCAGCAGCGCGGGCCAGCGCCAGCAGCGGTTCAATGCGCGCTTCCATGCGCGCGGTCAGCCATTGCTCCAGTCGCGCCTGCACGGAAATGCGCGGTGCGCCTTTCAACAGGTCATCGGCCACCAGCGCGATGGCGGGCGCCAGCGGTGCGGCGCCGGGCGCCAGCTTTGCGACAATGGCGCCGTCCCACCACAATTTGCCATGTTCGCTGAGGGTGATGTCCTTGTCGGGCGCGGCGGCGAGCGCTGAGGCGCGGGCAAGGAATTCGCTTTCCAGGCCGCGCATCGCGGCGGCGCGCAAGGTGCGGCCATGAATGGCGCCGTCATCGCTTTGGGCCCGCGGATCCGCCGCGAAATGAAAACCGTCCAGCCGCCCGATCACTTCGCCGCCAATGGCGACGCTGCCGGCTTCGTCCAATGTCAGGCTTGTGACCTCGTCTTCGCGCAGATGTTTCATCAGCACCGAGGTGCGACGGTCAATGAAACGCAGGGTCAATTGTTCATGCAGGGCGTCGGACAGCCGATCTTCCACCGTCCGGGCCTCGCCCTGCCAATGGGCGCCATCCGCCATCCAGCCGGCGCGGTGCGCCGCGTAACTGTAGGTGCGGATTTGCGCCAGCCGTCCCGACAAGGTGGCGACATCGCCTTCGGTGACGTCGAGGCGGGCGATCTGCCGCGCCATCCAGTCATCGGGAATGTGACCGGCATCGCTCATCAGGAACAGGAAGATGGTGCGCACCATGCGGGCATGTTCGTCTTCCGACAATTTGCGGAAATCCGGCAACTGGCAGACATCCCATAGCCGCCGCACCGCCTCGCGATTGGCGGCCAATGCCGTCACATCGCCGTCATTCGACAGATGGCGCAGCGCCAGCATGTCGCTGGCGGGGCGGGCGCGAACCAGGCCGCGCTCCGGCGGCGGCGCGTCCAGGGATTCCAGAAGCTGTGGCACGGAGTTGAAATTCAGCAACGCGCTGCGCCATTGCAGAACCTTGACCGGGTCGTAGCGGTGGGTTTCCACCCGGTTCACCAATTCCGTGTCAAAGGCTTCGCAATCGCCGGTCACGCCGAAGGTGCCGTCATTCAGGTAGCGCCCGGCGCGGCCGGCGATCTGCCCGGTTTCGGCCGGCGTCAGCGAACGGGTGCTGCGGCCGTCGAATTTTTCATGCGCGGCGAAAGCGACATGATCCACATCCATGTTGAGGCCCATGCCGATGGCATCGGTGGCGATCAGGAAATCCACATCGCCGGATTGATAGAGCGCCACCTGGGCGTTGCGGGTGCGGGGGCTGAGCGCGCCCAGCACCACGGCGGCGCCGCCGCGCTGGCGGCGTTGGTCAGATTGTGCTCTTCGGCTAGCCGGCGGAGGTCGGCCATGGCGCCCTGCACGTCCACCGCCGCGGCCGCGGTACCCGGCGGAAACAAGCGGCGCTCGGTGATCCATGTGACTAACCCGCCCACCAGGCGGCCGTTGACCATCAGCGGGACGCCCCAGAAGAGTGTACCGCTCGCATCGGCTTCGATGACAGGTTCGCCCCAGCGAAGGGATTCCCGAATGGTCAGAACGAGCAAGTCGCGAATCGCGGCGCTGTCGCGCGGCGGACGCGGGCCGGCACGG
>Ga0118677_10003414_pt1 | contig 27895 bp, 19 predicted proteins | sample AliMusrvi5mmetaG_FD_86154 | JGI IMG/M metagenome (GOLD analysis project Ga0118677, IMG submission 86154) | reverse complement strand
AGTAGAAGCATATCGAGATTCTTGTGTCGTGCCACAACTTCGGCGGTTGCCCAGGTTCCCGAGACCGACGCCACAAGCGCATGCTGTCCGTTTGGCCGCCCCGCTTCGCCATCAATAACATGCCTCGCAGTCGCAATCAAGTAGCCTTCTGCATTGGCCTGTAGCAGGATACCCGCTCCAAGCGCTGAAGACGGTCCTTCCACGTGCGAAAACCAGTTTCGCTGCACTGGGGTGAGCACTACAACCAGAGGCTTCAACTGCTCTGAAACTTGTTCGGAAGTCAATTCGTGTTCCGCAGGCAAAACCGGAAATTCTATTTTGCTATCCAGCTCACTGAGCCCCCGGCTGACCTCAGAAGGCGCCGGTCCCAGAGTAAGAGTCAACACAAGCCCAATGGATGTAACGATGCCGCTGATAGCGAGCAGCGTTGACAAGAAAGAGACCCAGGCAAACTTGCTGCGCGGCGGCAGTCCACGAACAGCAACCCGGAGTACAACGGAAGCCACACACAGAAGTGGCAGAACCAGAACCAGCGGTGACAGGCTTACTCTTGCCCACCACGGAATTGGCGATGGCAACTTTGCGGTTATACTAGCCGGCTCGTCAGCAGGTTGAGTCGTTTGCGCGATCTCATCGTGACTGATGACAATTCTTTCCATCCATGGCCTATGTGCTTGCTTGAGTAACGCCAATTCTCACCCATAGCCCCAAGATTTGCAAGTTTGAAGAAGCGCTTCTTCCCTGCCCTCGCAGGCTGCTTCTGCACAATTGGAGCCATGTCCTGTTACAAGACACCTGTTTGAATTCGATTCTGGAAAACGAGTGGAACTGAAGGGTAAGACTGCCGGAGTTCCCATTGCAATGTGAGGTATAACACTCGGGCAGGTAAAGCACTCGACGCAGCCAATATTCAATCGCCGGCAACTGCTCGATTTTCAGAAGATGATTCTTTGGTATTTCGATCAGGAGGCTGCAGGCAGAAACGGCAGGCGGCGTCTCGTCTGATGCCGTTATTAAAAATCAGCGTATCGCTATCGGGCGATCAGGAAATGTGCGATAGGCAATGACTTCAGCCGATAAGGGCGTCCCGACCAGTTTGGTTGTCTTGAGCAGCACTTCAAAGTAAGGCAAACTAGCGGTATGTAACCGGTCTTGAAAGCGATGAAGCGGTTCTTCTGAAGTGAGGAATTCCCCCGCAGCTTCAGTGGCCTCAGACGTTGTACCTGCAACAATCAGCACATTGGCTGTGTGTTCGCCGTTGGGGATGTAGTCGATGACACTGAATCCGTTGGAGCTTCCTGGATCAACCGGCGCCTCATACAAGGCGCTTTCGCCTGGTTGCGGATGCCGGTTTCTGACCTGCATCTTCTTGAGGTCCGGATCGTATTCAAAAATAAAGTTGAGCCGGTCTTCAAAGAGGCTGCTCCAGGGATTCGAGCGGCTGCTGCCAATAATAATGACGTTGTCAGTCTTGATTGCGCTGGGCCGATAGTCGCGGCAATACTGCAGATGCATCCGCTTGGACAGTGGATCGAAAGCCAGAATCTTCTGCGCCACACGGAAATCCCCGAGACTGCCGTTGCTCCTGGACGCGATTGTCTGCAAATCCACCTTCATCTCCGGGCTGAGATCAGATGACTGGATTTGCTCAATATAGTCATGGTTCAGATAATCGTTCAGCGAAATCCGTTTCTTCAGGATGTCTTCGACCAGCGCGAACGAAGTGTCGGCTACCACTACGTCTGTCTGGCGCGTCGAATCGATAATTCCCGACCAAAATGGCCCGATAGTTGGTTCGCCCTGCCATGCGTACAGCTGATTCCTATCGCTGCGTTCATTCAGATAAAGATACAGGCAGATGCTCGCAATCAAGATGCTCAAAGCAACAGCAATATACTCGGGCCGCCACTTCCTACGCGCAGGAATAGCGAGGCCTGCATCAGACGGCTTCGCTTCAATCAGATCGGGGGGCGTGATCGGGACTGGCGGTTCGCTGACGAGTTCCGGCGCCGCGGGACGCAGGCTGAAATGCGGCGTATAGCTTCTGAGGGGAATCTCAAGCAATATCGATTCGTTAATACCCTCGGTGGCATAGTAAATGCCTATACGCTTGCGCAACTCGGACGCATTGACCCGGACAATGTTGTCCGCACTGGTGTCGTAGTTCGCCCGGCGCTCGAACACCTGTATTCCGATTTCCTGTTCGGAAATCTGGACGTTATCGCCTTCCAGAGAGCGCTGTCCGACAAAGCGCAGAAAGTCGCGAAGCCTGGTGGCCCTCTTCAACTCAGTGCTGGAACATATCCTCTCAAGAAGCGCGGAACACCGAGCGTGACTGAGCGATTCCTTATCAATGTTGGATTCGGTCATCGCGGATAGCCCCCGACTGCACTCCTGGCGATTCCGCCTGGATAATGTAAATTCTTCAGGAAGATCTCAAATCAGCGAGAATACCCTTGAATTGATGAAGTCCTTACGTAAGAACTACGTGAGAAGCTTACCTTCATAAAGCGAATTAACTTGCACGTTGTGGATTGATGTCGGACTCTGGTTCCCTATGCTTTCTTTCGTGATTTTATCACTCGCGTCAGTTTTGGCCTCTGCCGGACAAGGCCGACCCAGCTCCCTTAGTGCCGCAGTCGACCAGGTGAACCCGCTCATCGGGACCGCAGGAGAAGGCCAGACCTACCCATCTGCGGGTGTTCCATTCGGGATGACTCAATGGGCTCCTCAGACCCGTGATGGTGAACAGAAGTGCATCGCTCCTTACTACTTCGCCGACACAAGAATTCAGGGGTTTCGCGGCAGCCATTTTCTCACCGGATCCTGCACGCAGGACTACGGCAGCGTAACGCTGATGCCTATGACTGGCCCCCTCAAACTGGGCCAAGCCCAGCGTTCCTCGGCGTTTACGCACTCTCAGGAACAATCGTCTCCGTATCGCTATGCGGTAACCCTGACCGATTACAAGATTCGAGCCGCAGTTACGGGTACTTCGCACGCAGGACTTCTGCGTTTCACGTTTGCGAGTCCCGGATTGGCGTGGATTCTGGTTGAGAGCAACTCTCGGGTTGGCGAGGGCGCCGTGACCATCAACGCGCAACGCGGCGAAGTCACCGGCTTCAACCCCGTCCATCGCCTTTACGCCGGTTCTGGTAAGTCTGCTGGATTCAACGGCTACTTCGTTGTGCGCTTTGATCACAAGTTCAGACTAGGGGGCACATGGACTGGCAACACTCGGCACGAGGGCAGCGAAGAACAGGCTGGCGTGGAGGGCACACCGGGAGCGTACGTCTCCTTTGAGCTGAAGACTGGCGAGAGCGTTCAGGCGAAGGTAGGAACGTCCTTTACGAGTCTCGATGAGGCACGGCGCAACCTCGATGCCGAAATCCCCGGCTGGGACTTTCAGCAAGTGGAAGACAAGGCGCGCGCCGACTGGAGCGCCGCCCTTGAAAAGATCCAGATCACTGAGCCGGACGCGGCGAAGCGCAGCGTCTTCTATACCGCGCTTTACCACTCGATGCTGCTACCCCGGGAGTTCAGCGATGTGGGCGGTTCTCATCCTGGATTCGCCAACGAGGGAAAGACCGAATACGCACGCAACTTCAAATACTACTGCGACTTCTCTCTGTGGGACACGTTCCGTTCGGTGCACCCATTGCTCACCATCATCGATCCGGCGCGCGAGCAGGATATGGTCCAATCGCTCATTGCAAAGGGAGAGCAAGGTGGCTTTTTACCCATCTACCCGGCCTGGAACAGCTACACATCGGAGATGATCGGCGACCATGCGTCCACTGTGATCGTTGACGCATATTTCAAAGGCATTCGCGGCTTCGATGTTGACGCAGCCTACAAGTTAATGCGCAAGAATGCCACGGAGATGCCGGGTTCCCTGGCCGAATATGTGGATGGCAAGGGCCGGCGAGGGTTGGAATCCTACCTCAAGTATGGCTACATCCCGCTCGAAGACAGGGTTCCGAATAGCTTTCATCACGATGAGCAGGTCTCACGCACGCTCGAGTACGCTTACGACGATTTCGTGGTTGGAAAGCTGGCTCACGCTCTAGGCCATGAGGACGATGCTGCCTTGTTCGCCAAGCGCGCGCAGAACTATCGAAATGTAATTGATCCCGGCACGGGCTTCGCGCGCGGACGTCATACGGATGGCACCTGGGTCTCACCTTTCGATCCCACAAAGGCTCAGTCTTACATAACAGAGGGCTTACCTTACCAGTACACTTTCTTCGTTCCGCAGGATGTGGAAGGGCTGATTAGCTTGGTTGGCGGACGCAAAGCGTTCATCGAAAAGCTCGACGGTCTGTTCACGGGCGGATATTACGACCACGGGAACGAGCCCAGCCACCATATCGCCTATTTATATGACTATGCAGGGGCCGCGTGGAAGACACAAATGCGCGTGCGCAATGTAATGGAAACAAAATACTTTGACCGCCCGGACGGTCTTGCAGGAAACGACGACTGCGGCCAGATGTCGGCTTGGTACGTTCTCAGCGCATTGGGCTTTTACCCGGTGACGCCAGGAGAAATCGCGTATCAGATCGGCACGCCTCTTTTCGATCAGGCAACCATTCTACTGCCAGGTGGTAAGCGGTTCCACATTGTCGCAACTGGAGCTTCGCAGGGCAAGCAATACATCCGCTCAGCGAAGCTCAACCATGAGACTCTATCCCGCGCATGGATTACGCACCAGGAGATCGTGGCCGGAGGTGAGCTTGAATTTGAAATGTCCTCCGAACCAAATCCTGACTGGCCTCCACAGGCACATTGAGTTCAGATCGCCTTTTCTTACTCTCGCTGCGAGCTCCTTTCTTACGTAAATTCACTTGGCAAGTCTCTCGCGTGGCAACGATCATTACGCGGTTACTTGTGTTGTGCCTTGGCTTGCTCTAGACAATTCCAAACTGCAGATCAAAGTGGGGTACGCCACATGATCGCAAGAAATCTAAACACCAACTTGAAATTGGAGGACTACAAAGAATGCAATCAGTGAACTTAGGGATCAGTTTTCCGGGATCATTGACCAGAATGAGATCGAGGTTCGTCCGAATTTGGACGCTCTTCGCGCTTGTCCTGGCCATGGGTATCACGGCGTCAGCACAGCAGACGACCGCTACCATCCTGGGCAATGTTGTCGATACCACGGGTGCCGCAGTGGTGGGCGCAACAGTCAAGATCACCAACAAGGCTACCAGTGCAGAGCGTTCCACGGTCACAGACTCTTCCGGCCAATACACGATTCCATCACTCCCTGCGGGAAACTACTCGCTTGGCGTAGAGGCGAGTGGATTCCAGGCGCAGCGCATTGAGACCGTTACCCTTCAGGCCAGCCAGACCGGCCGGCAGGACTTCAACATATCCGCGGGAAACGTAACCGAAACAGTCACGGTTGAGACTGGCGCTGCCGCCGCCCAGCTGCAAACTGAAAATGGCACCCTCGGAGCCGTGATTGATTCGAAGAAGATCGTGGACCTGCCCCTCAACGGTCGTAACTTTATTCAGCTCGCTCAATTGATCCCCGGCGTGAACGCAGGAACTGAAGGTTCCATCACTGTCCGTCGCGCTCGTGGAGCGATTGGAAGCACCGACGCGACAGGCGGATCGACTGCGATTCAGGTCAATGGACAGCGCGATACGCAGAACAGGTATTCAATCGACGGCATCGAGTCCATGGACTATGACGCGTGGACGTACAGCTTCTCCACTTCTGTGGACGCCATCGCCGAATTCCGCGTGGATACCAGCAGCAGCGGTACCGACTCCGGCGCAGCCGCGGGCGCGACCGTAAACCAGATTCTCAAGTCTGGCGGCAACTCGCTGCACGGTACCTTGTTCGAGTTCAACCGTAACAACGCTTTCACGCAGACGTACGACGCCGTTGCAGGCAAGGATTCAACCCCCGCCCGCTTGAATCGCAATCAATTCGGCGGCAACGTAGGCGGACCGATCTACATTCCCCACATCTACAATGGGCACAACAAGTCCTTCTTCTTCTTCAACACCGAAACGGGATACAACCTGCTTGGTGCAAATGCTCTGCAGGCGACCGTGCCGGACGCCAGTGTTCGCAGTGGCGTTCTTGACTCGAGTATCTTCTCCGGTCCCGTGGTTGGCGGCGTGGTCACAACACTTAACGTAACTGATCCCTACACCGGAAACGCGTATCACATCGGAGACACCGTTACCGTGAATCCGAACTCGGCGATCATGATGAAGACCAGCGTCACGCCGGCCGCGACAGTTGCCGGTGCGCCGACGGCTGCCAACGCCAGCAACTATTTCACCACGCCCATTAAGACCCTGAATCACCAGCATCAATATATTGGCCGCATCGATCACACAATCAGAGCCAGCGACACAATAAGCGGCCACTTCCTCTATGACGATACCTATAGCAACGGCGCGCCGTTCTTCGGAAACGATCAGGACAATAACAACGCCATCACGAAGCACATTGCCGTGTCGGAGACCCACGTGTTCTCCCCGACGCTGGTCAATGAATTCCATTATGGCCGGCAGCACTTTGCAGAGTTTGAGACCTTCGGCACCACGAACAATGCGGCCTACAACATTTCGAACGGCATGATGAACATTCCGTTCTCGTCGTCGGACCCGCACTTCTTCGGCGGTCCGAACATCACCATCAGCGGACCGGGCCAGTCGTATCGCCTGTTCGCCGATATCAGAAACATCGGCCCGCGCAACCGTAACAACGGCATCAACCAGTTCACCGACAGCATTTCCTGGCAGCGTGGAAAGCACTTCATCAAGTTCGGCGGCGATATAGGCCGTCGCACCGACTTCTTCAGCCAGTCGCGCGACCCTCACGGCACGTTCGGCTTCGACGGCCGTTATACCGGCTCGGCACTGCTTGACTTCATGCTCGGATATGTCGATGGCGACAGCATTAACCCAACCGTGACCAGGACAAATATTTCCAGCATCATCCAGGCTTATTCGGTTCAAGATAACTGGAGAGTCACGCCAGCCCTGACCCTGAACTTCGGCATTCGCTGGGACCACTTTGCACCCTACACGCAGGATGACGACAAGTACGCCGACCTCTACATTGGCTCGGATGGGCTCAATCCCGGCACTGCGATAACGCCTGCCAACTCAAGCTACGGACGCGGCCTCATTCAGCCCGTCTATCACGATTACCAGCCCCGCGTCGGTTTTGCCTATCAGCCTTATGGCATGGAAAAGGTTGTAATCCGTGGCGGCTACGGCATCTACTTTACGCCGGAAATCGACAACGCTTACTTCACCATGGGAGAAGGTGCTCAGGCGCAATCCGGAGCCCAACTCACGGGAAACCCTGGCTTGACCGGTACGACGGCTGCCTTGAAGCTGCCTAACCTGATCTTCACCAATCCATTCCCCGGCGTAGTTACCGGTGGACCTTCCACCTATCCGTTTGCAAACGCGATCGATCAGCACCTCCAGGATCAGATGACGCAGGAATTCAACCTGGTTGTGCAGACGCAATTCCCTGGCAAGGTAACTGGCGAAATCGGTTATGTCGGCGCTCGCGGAACTCATAACTTCATCTCGCCCACGATCAACCTGCCTTTCCCTATCGACCCGGCGACCACAACCCTTTCAGTCAATGCGCGGCGCCCGAACCAGTCGTTCCTTCGCAACGTTTCAGGTGACTTCTCAAGAGGCTCTTCAAGCTATAACGCTCTCCAGACAAAGTTGGAAAGACGCGTAGGACAAGGCTTGACCGCTCTTATCTCTTACACATGGTCCAAGTCGATCTCTGGCTCTGCCGACATCGGCGGTATCGTTGGCGGTGGCAACTTCGGCGCAGGCCCGCTCAACCCTTACAATCCAAAGTCCGATCGCTCACTCTCCGTGTTCGATATCCCGCACCGCTTTGTTGGAACTGTGCTTTATGACATTCCGTTCTTCCACAGCAGTTCGGGCTTGAAGAAATTGGTTTTGGACGGCTTCCAGGTCTCCACCAACCTGGTTGGCGTCTCTGGAGACCCGGCGGGCATTACGGATACCGCTCAGACAACCGCAACTGGCGTGGCATCACGCGCCGACCGCGTTGTTGGACAGACGGTAAGCCTCGGACGAGGTGGTAGAACTCCGTCCAAGATGTTCAACACTGCGGCTTTTGCCGTTGCCAAGCCCGGAGAGTTCGGCACATCGCCACGTACCGGCGCTGTTCGGCTCCCTGGCGTCTTCAACGACGACTTCTCTGCGACTAAGGGCTTCAAGTTCGGCGACGAGAGAAACCTGCAACTGCGCGCCGACTTCTTCAACCTATTCAAACACTACAACCCAGATCCATCGACGATCAGTCTGGCGCGCAATTCAGCAACATTCGGTAAGATCAACAACGGTCTTGCCGGCGGTTATGCGACGCGCATCATTCAGATCGGCGCAAAACTATACTTCTAGTTTTACTTGGTCAAGGCGTGCCGCGAATCTGCGGCACGCCTTGCCAATACCTGCCAAATGCACTGGAACGGCGCAAAACTGCTCGCTATGCGATTGTGCGATGGACACCCGACAGCAGCTCACCGAGTTGACCAACATCGGAGACAATGAGATCTGGTTGATGAGGCAATTCTGCGGCTTGCTCCGCGGTTGTCTCGCCCGTCAAGACCAGCGCTGCCGCAATGCCGGCATCCTGCGCCATTCTTATATCCGTATAGATTCGATCGCCCACCATCAGCATCTGTTCCCGTGCCAATTTGAGCCCATCGCACAGCTCGTGCAAAATCGACTGATTCGGTTTTCCGAAAACAGTAGGATGACGGCCCGTGGCTGCGGTCAGACATGCACAGACAGAGCCGCAATCTACCAGGACCACAGGCTCGTTGGTTGGACAGACGAGGTCGGGGTGAGTCGCAAGAAATGGCAACCCGGTACTGATCCAGTATGCTGTGCGGCATAGGCGCTCGTAAGTCAGAGTCGTATCGAAACCCACGACCACTGCATCCGGGGCATCCCAACTCACGGCAAATCCTGCTTCGACAAATTCCTGCACCAGCGACGGCGTCCCTAGAACAGCAAGTGTCCTCGCGTGCGGCAAGCATCTTTGAAGATAGGTGATTGTGGACTCGGCAGGCGTGTAAATCTCATCCTCGCGGGCATCAATGCCAAGCTTCTGCAGCTTCCCAATGTAATCACGCTTACTGCAGGAAGTATTGTTGGTGAGAAACGTATAGCCGATCCCCAGACTGCGCAGACGTTCCAGAAACGGCAACGTCTGTGCGAACAGCCTTGTGCCGCTGTATAGAGTGCCATCCATATCGAGAACCGCATGGCGCACACGCGCGAGGTCAATCACGGCTGGACTTCTCCTTCAATCGGCCACGGACCATGAGGGCCAAACAGTTTATCGAGGGCTGAGTCGAAGATGCCGAGCCGCTGCGCAACATCGAGTACCGTGAACCGGCGACGCATATAGCAGCATTGCATATAACTTGTGCGCAGTCGCGCACGAGAAATGCCGATCTGCGCAGGATCGAAGGGGCAGCCCGCGCGGCGCAACATGCCTTGGAGTTCACGAAATGGAATCAGCTGCGCAAGAAGTTTCGCGCGGAGTTCCGGCCAATTCTCAACGATTCCCCTTAGCTGAGCTCGAAGAGCGTCACCGGAAGCGTATTTGGCGCGGGTTTCCTCATTAGCCCTCTTCTCCAGAGCCCCTGGTCCAAATAGCCTATGTATCCTCTGCTCCAGTTCATCCATCGAAGGCCAGGCGCGTACAGCCGCGTCAATATCGAAACTGCTCAGGTCCCTGGATAACAAGTCCTCGTGAAGCGCGAGCGAGGCCAGCACGCCAATTCCAACCTTGAATCCATGCGAAGGAGTCTTGCCTTCGAAAGTGTGGTGCTGCATATCCCATAGATGACTGAACTGGTGCTCGGCGCCTGAGGCTGGCCGGCTTGAGAGTGATGCCTGCATCGCGAATCCGCTCATCACCAGTCCGTGAACGAGATGGCGGAGGGCTGATGGTTCATTGGCTGCGATCGCTTCCGGCGAGCCGATCCACGAGCGGAGAAGACCCTGCACCGTTTCCCACACAGGAGGGTTGATGGCCTCAACTCCCGCCGCATCCGCGAGAATCCAGTCTGCCCCAGCCACAACCTTGGCCATCAAATCTCCGTAACCCCACGCATTCATAACCTTGGGAGCCTGGGCGATCACATCCAGGTCAGCCAGCACCGCCATTGGAGCTGGACAATCAACCGTATCCTTCGATCCCGCCGTGGTAATGGACGCGCCATAAGCTGAATAGCCATCCATTGAAGCTGCCGTTCCAACCACCATGTACGGACGGTTCGTTTGATGAGCCGCCAGTTTCGTGAGATCGTTGATCGTTCCGGATCCGACAGCAATTGGAATGGCATCATGCGAGCGAAGCGCTCCCGCCAGCTCTCGTACACACTCGTCGTCCGCATAAATGTGCGGGCCAAAAATGAACGGCTTCCGCAGCGGTCGATTTTCCCTTACAAAGCTTGCTTCCACATCACGGCCCGCGGCTTCATACGTGTTTCCGTCCGCAATGATCACAGCTTCCCGAGGACCGAACATGGAAGTGAATATGCCGGCGGTTTGATGGCGAATGCCTTGCTCGACTGCAAGAAATCGCGTATCACGCGCGGCCTTCAACGCCCGCTCAATAAGTTGCTGCTCCATTTCCATGCCAATATTACTCACGCAATCATGACTCCCATCCTCTGTGATTTGGCCGCAAATTGGTCCTGCAACCTATGCTTGAGACCGCTGTGCCGGGTTCTGCCTGCGCCGCAGTGCAATGTCCGCTGCAGCTTCTCGCTTGGTAATTTCTGCAGGGAACGAAAGATATTGCCCCATTTGCAACCCTATATTCTAGCGCGCCTCTCGCCTCAGGCAGTCACGTTCGCCAGAGTTCCTGCGCTTGAGCGTACGAATCATTCATGCAAAACCACCTCGACTTGACTCGTGGACTCACGGTTGCTTATGCTGGGTGGTCGTTTCGTTCTTGTCGGCTCTGCTGGTCTATTCAATCGCTGCGGAAGATGTTGCATAGCAAGAAAGGGCTTGACGATGCCTGGTCAATATAGGATCGTCGCCATCAACTATTGCAGACACCATTTCACAGACGCCTGCGTGTCATACACCTTCCGGCGAAAACTGGCTATTCGAAAAGAATTCGACTACTGCGTACATGTTGCGCAGCGCTTTTCATCGTAGTCTCGGAGAAATAACGATGGTTGTGCCTCACAGTTATCTCGTCGCCTTATTGATGACCATGCTCACAATGACCTGCTGGGGCTCCTGGGCCAACGTCGTCAAGCTCGTCAAAAACTGGCGCTTCGAGCTCCTCTATTACGACTATGCGCTGGGCATTCTGCTGACGTCTGTGGTCGCGGGACTCACGCTGGGCTCGATGGGAAGCTATGGGCGTCCATTTCTTGATGATCTGGCGTCCGCGGATGCAAGAAACATCGCGTTTGGCCTCCTCGGAGGTGTCGTTTACAACATCTCGAATATCCTCGTCGTTGGCGCGATGGCGATTGCAGGGCTCGGAGTGGCATTCCCTATTGGTGTTGGCCTCGCCCTGGTAGTTGGCGTCATCTGGAATTACTGCGTGAATCCCCAAGGCAATCCAATGTTGCTGTTCACCGGTGTCGCCATGGTTGTCGCTGCCATAGTTATTGATGGTGTCGCATATCGTGTCCATACCCTGTCCAAAGCGCGCGGCGGACCTGAAACAGTTTCAGGAAATATCCAGGGGAAGGATAAGATCCGCAAGGGCATTCTGCTGAGCGTGATCGGTGGTTTGCTTATGGGCATGTTCTTCCCCCTCGTCGAGATTGGCAAGAAGGGGCCAGGCGGACTCGGCCCTTATGCTATAGGATTTGTTTTCTCTGTCGGCGTCTTCCTCTCCACCTTCGTCTTCAATGCCTACTTTATGAGGAAGCCGGTCCAGGGCGAGCCTCTGCGTTTTAGCGATTACTTCCGGGGCACTTTCAAAGAACACTTTTGGGGAATTTTCGGCGGCGGGGTTTGGGCTGTTGGCACGCTCTCGAGCTTTGTCGCTGCCAGCGCTCCGCGCGAATTACAAGTAGGCCCGGCAATCAGCTATGCGCTAGGCCAGGGATCAACCATGGTGGGCGCATTCTGGGGAGTTGTCGTCTGGAAGGAGTTCGCCGGAGGCTTGACCATCGTGAAGCGGTTGCTGGTCCTCATGTTCATTCTGTTCGTGAGCGGTCTCTCGATTGTTTCTATCGCACCTCTGTACGCCGCACGCTAGTTCGCGTGCAGGTTTGGACAGAAGAGCCTCATAAGTTCACTGATCCGTCAGCCTGACCTCAATTCGGAGTCAGGTCTGAAATCTGTATCCAATGCCTGGGACTGTGATAATCAGCTCTGGCTCTTTGGGATTAACCTCCAGTTTCTGCCGCAAGCTGGCCACGTGTACGTCGACAGTGCGTGTAAAGGTACCAGCCTTTTGGCCCCACACTTGCAGTAGTAATTCATCGCGCGAGATTGTAATCCCAGGGTGTTCCGCGAAGTAACGAAGCAGATGGAACTCTCGTGACGCAAGATTAACTATCCCCCCGTCCCTGGTAACTCTTGTCTTGCGCGCGTCAACAACTATCGAGCCAAACTTATAGAGGCCAGAGCTGCCGGCGTTCTCCGTTTCCAGTTTGCCCGGAGTGCGGCGTAGAAGCGCCTCAACGCGCGCCATAAGTTCAAGCGTGTCAAAAGGCTTCGTTACATAGTCGTCTGCTCCCAGCTTCAACCCAACCACTTTCTCCACGGTTTGACTCAGTGCAGTTAGCAGCAAAATAGGTGTAGCTAACCCCGCGAGGCGAATATCCGCACACACCTCTAGCCCACTACGCAGGGGCAGCATGATATCCAGGATGATCAAATCGAAAGCAAGCTGAGTGGCCTTCTCCGAACCCGCCTTGCCATCCATTGCGACGTCCAGCTGGTAGCCCTCGCTTCGCAGGCGGTCTCCCAGAGTCATGCATAACTCTTCTTCGTCCTCTACAAGCAGAATGTTCTCGTTCATGGCTGTGATGATGGAGAGAGTACCGCATTAGCCGTAACTATCTGCATCTCTTCTCCTTTCGCAATTTGCAGGTGCAAAGTAAATGTGCTTCCAACAGAAAGCTCGCTCGATACAGATAGCCTTCCACCCATTGATTCCGCGATTCTCTTGGCCAGGGATAATCCAAGACCAGTTCCGTGAATTTGCGCGGCATGCACACGTGGGCTGCGATAGAACGGATCGAAGATGTGTGCTAACTCCGCTGCATCTATTCCGATGCCGCGATCGATTATCGAGATCCGCACTTCCCGTCCGGGTCCATGCTCCATCGGCGAAGCAAAAGCGCGAAGATATATCCGCCGATGGTCGCCGCCATATTTGACGGCGTTACCAATCAGGTTTTGCAAACATTGAGAAACTCCAAGCGTGTCAACCCTGACGAAGGGAAGGTCGGGCGCAATCTGCTTCTCAATCACGAAACCCGCTTCCTTCATAAGTGTTTCCGTGCTGGCGACAATCGAATCTATGATCGGCGCAATTTGGCATGGTTGCAGGACGTACCGCCTGGTCCCATCTTCAGTAGACGCGAAGAGCAGGATCTCGTCCACCAGGTGACTCATGCTGCGACTCTGGTGTTGAAGAATAGCTCCATATTTCTTGAGCGCCGGTTTTCCTTCAACCAGCCCGTCGGCGAGATTGTCCGCAGCTGAACGTAACACAGCCAGGGGTGTTCGAAGTTCGTGGGAGACCGATGCTACGAATTCCATTTGTAGTTTGGCAAGTTGAATAGTGCTTAACATGCGGCTTCTTTGAATGGCCCACACAGCAGCAGTCGACAAGAGAAAGGTAAAGCCGAGGATTCCGATTAGTCTGACGGAAGATCGGTGCGAGGAAGCGACGAGGTTTGCCTTGCGCCGGGAAGCGTCTTCGTCATAGAGCCGCTTCACCTCGTTCAGATCTTGGCGTACACCTTCAAACGCCGGGACTCCTTCTGAAAGATCCAGGCCTACGGCCTCTCCTGTGCTTCCCTCGAGAATCGAGGAAAGCACCTCATCTCGAACGCCAAGGTATTTTGACCAGTCACTGTTAAGGCGTTTGGCTAATGTAATTTCATCAGGCCGCCTTGCCTGCCGGCCGTATTCTGCGATGCCGTCTTTCACGTGCTGGTCAGCATCGCGGGACTGATCCGCATATTTCACCTGGAGATTGCTGTCGCTCGTCGTCAGTGCGTAAAGCGTCGCGCGGCGCGTTTCCTGGGCGTCATATTGCAGCTCTCCAATTTGTTGAAGGCCATGCACGGAACCTGTATAGATCTCTTGTGCCTCGGTATTGGCTGCCTGTAAGTCGCGGATAACAAATGCGCCAATCACAGCAACGCCGCAACAGACTATGAAGAGCAGCAAGGTAGCATTGTGGCGCGAGGCTGTACTTAGCAATCCATCAAGGAAGGTCATTGGATAAGTTGACCTTCGCTTCGCCCCGAGTTTGAGTGGGTATCTCACCCTAATTGCTCACCTGAATTGGTACATGGAGTTTGTAGCCTTTGTCTTCAGGAAGTAGACTGTCGATGCGCAGGACTTTTACCGAGGCATCCACATCGCTCACCCGCAAATAGCCAATGGCCCCGGGAACATTGAAGATGAATCGCCGCACACCTGTGGACGTGGCAAGGATCTTGGGGGACACCAATATTTCACCAGTAAACAGGCCATGCAGAAAATGGTTCTTTAGCTGGTCCTCATTCATCGCGCAAACATCGCGAAGAATCAATTTTCGCTCTGGCTCCCCAGGATCGCGCATCACCAATGTTATCCGCCTGCCATTTGCCCAGTGGCTGCGATTGCCGAGAAAGACCTTGCGCAATTCGACGAGCGAAAGGTCATCAACTGTATTGGTACGATTCACGACGATGGCCAGCGGTTCCGAAGGCACGCTCTGTCCTGCCGCGGGAGGATCGAACCCCGCAACGGGCGCGTGTCCCGCATAGGCCGATGGCCATGCAGCCAGCACGAGGACAATCAGAAATGTCGAAGGTCGTTGCATTCCTGTCGGAATCTCACTAGAACGTGAACCCAAGTTGCAAATTGAGTCCATTTACGCCTGGCTTGTTGCGCAGGAACGTGTAGTCGTACTGAAACTTCAGGGCAACGGATTCGCTCGTATCCCAACGCAGGCCGAGAGCAGGCCCATGCCGCAACGCGACGTCCGGAAATACGGGCTCGTTGTCGGCCACATTCACGTATTGATACCGAAAATAGGGCCGGTAAGCGGCGAATTGCTTGGATATTTGAGTGTAAAATCCCGGAGTATTGAAGGCCGCGGAAGTTCCGAGTAGAGCGTGGCGATCGAGTAAGGCTTCATTCAGCCATTCGTATTTTGGGCGAATGAGAATTGCATGAGCCGCCAGAATCGTCTCTCCGATTCTGGGAATGTGGGCAGGGACTAGAACGTCGCGATAGACTGAAAAGCCCGTCTGCAGGCCCGGTATGGCTTCAGGTCTTGCGAAAAGGGCGAGATTGAATGCCTTGTGAGTTTCATCATCAACCTCGTTCTGGACCGGTTCATCCACAAACGCATTTCGCGATTCGCGCCCGTTCCCGACTTCTGCGACATAATGCAATCCCAATCGCCCCGAAGGAACCAGGCCGGAAGCAGTCACACCCACCATGTGAATTGGAAGAATACCTCCGTGATCCTCAAAGTCAAACAGAAAGGGCCGGCCTGTGGTTGTTTGCAGCCATGTGCTGTGGTGATATGCGGTGTTGTAGTAGCCGATAGCGGTGTGTCCTCGGCCCGCCGACAGGTTCAGGTAATCGTTGTAGGAATATTGCAGAAGGTAACGCTCGATATCTACTCCAAAACTGTTCTCCTGCCCTCCAACGACTCCATAGAAATTGTTAGGCCCTGCCTCAAACACAATTTCACCAAGAAATTTGAATTTCTCGGAGACGTCCGAAGTAACAAATAGATCAAGCTGCCCCAATGAAAAGGATGTCTTATCACCCTTCTGCGTATCGCCATGCAGTGATATGTCTCCAAATCCACGGATGCGGAGAAGAGTCTTGCTCACGTCCATTCTCTCAGCCATCGCGTTGTCCGTTTGCGCCTGTTCAGAATCCGGCTGGGGATGCGTTGCCGCCTGCGAGGAGCTACTCGGTGCGGGAGCCTCGGGACTAGCCGGAGATGCTGCTACTGCCTCAGCCATTGGCGGATTTGCCGGAGATGGCGCGGGCATCGCAGAGCCAGATTGCTGCTTCTCGGCCTCGAGTTGCCGGACCCGCGCCTCCAACTCGTCCACCCTCTTCATCAGGAGACGCAGTGTCTCTTTGTCGGCTACAGGTCCATCGCCAACTTGCTGAGCGCAGAGTGCTGAGCAGCACAAAAGTGCCAGAAGGCACGGGATAGCCAATCGGCTTCCCATCCTTCGAAAGATCACAGGTAATGGACGCATCGCATTCTCCTTCTTTCACAAATTGCGTGAATACCAAGCCCTTAAGCTAACGCGAGGCTTTCTGTTTCAACAGGCCATGAACGATTCGCGATGTATGCCGGCGCAGTTCCTGCCGCAGTTCTAATCGCTTGCGCCCAGCTTCTTTACGCACGGCGTCCCCGCCTGGGCCGGAGCCGCTCCCTGACGTGAGCTGATTCGAATCGATCAACCTGCTAGGGAGCGTTAGTCATTATGCGCCAAAATAATGCTCCGGAGTTTGCTGGAGCGCAACCTGCCCGAATCCAGTCGTCAGGCGTGATTCCACTCAACCCCGCGCTTCCACTCGATATCCGCGACCCTAAAGAACTTCCGTGAACTGACTCGACTATCCACGTAGCTGACAGACGCCGGGCGTTTGCGCGGTTGCAATATCTCTGAGAAGGCTGGCATCCTATTCAAGCATTCCGGCACTTTACAAAGCTTTACACGCCGCTTACAAGGGTTTACAAGTTTATTGACATCCGGCAAACATTCATAAGTCCGATCGAAGCTAACATTCATTCTGTGGCGAATCTGAAATAAGGCGACACTTACCAGATGCGATGCTGGAATTCGTGCGACTTGCAAGAAGTTATCTCCAGGCTCAATACAACGCGAGCACGTCGTCTCCCCTTAACCTTGATCGATTCGGATAACTCATAACTCGCCGAATGGCAAGCTGCAAAGACTGATGTACGAGGTTTGGCATATGCGCACAGCTATACGGTTCTCCGTAATTTTGTACCTATTTTTTAGCCTTGGACGCTCCTATGCGGTTCCAGCGTTTGCGCGGCAAACGGGTCTCACCTGCAACGTCTGCCATAGAAATCCTCCCGAACTCACAGCTTTTGGTCGTAACTTCAAGTTGCGCGGCTATGTACTCAATTCCCTTGCCGCGAATGAAAAAGTGGGCAACGCCAAGGACTTGGTGCTTTCCAAGTACCTTCCATTTTCAGCCATGGTGCTTCTCTCCAATACTGCGTTTCAGGCGAACCAGCCGGCAAGTCAGAACAATGCAGCAGGCTTTCCGCAGCAGTTGAGCGTATTTCTTGCCGGCGGTTTCGCCTCGCACTTCAGCGGGCTGGCACAGGTAACTTACACCCATTCAGATGACCATTTCAGCATGGACAACACCGACCTGCGCTATGCCAATCAAGCCAGGCTCGGTGGAAAGGATTTGGACTGGGGTATCACCCTCAACAACAACCCTACTGTTGAAGACCTTTGGAACAGCACGCCCGCATGGGGCTTCCCGTGGATCTCGACTCCCTCTGGAGTTGACCCAATAGCCTCTCCGCTAATCAACGGCGCGTTGGCCGGAGATGTCGCTGGCGTCGGCGGATACGGTATGTGGAACAGCCACCTTTACGCGAACGTCGCTCTCTATCGTTCTGAGCACGCTGGCGCATCTACCCCGGTCACGGGAGAGGGCCAAGCCTTCAACATTAGTGGCGTCGCGCCGTACTGGCGTGCCGCATGGCAGCAGAACTGGGGCCGCAACTACCTTGAAGTAGGCACTTATGGCATCTATGTCAACTCCTTTCCCGGCGCTGCTTCCGGGCTTAAGGATAGCTATGTCGATCCGGCCTTCGACTTCCAATACAGCAGGCCAATAGGCGCCAATCTGCTTGACGTGCATGGGACATATATCCATGAAAAGTCTAGCCTCGATGCAACCTTTGCCGCCGAGGGAACTGCCGCCCCAGCCCATCACCTGGACATGTTCAAGCTCGACGGAGTCTACCACTGGACTCATAAGTACAGCGCGGCGGCGGCTGTATTTTCTACCACCGGCACAACGGACACAGTACTGTACGGCCAGGCTCCTGTAACCGGCAGTAACAATGGCAGCCCGGCCACCAGCGGCTATATTGCGCAATTCGCATACTGGCCGGTGCAGAACATCGACATCAACGTGAATTACTCCGGATACACCAAATTCAATGGCGCGGTCTCAAATTACGATGGCGCAAACCGCGACGCATCGGACAACAACACCGTCTATATGGCGCTCTGGGTTAATTTCTAGTCGGGGTGGTAAAGGAGGGGGATCCATGACACAGAAACATCAAGACTCAACGAGCAAAAGCCCTGAGGTTTGTTCTGGGCATGTCGCGGAAGATCTAGCCGGAATTGGCAGGCGTTCCTTTATAGGTGCGCTGCTGGGCACAGGGTCGTTGCTGATTGGAGCCATCGTCGGCACACCCCTGTTTCGGTTTGTGTTCTTCCCGGTTTACGCAAAGAGTACGAGCGCCAGTTGGTCAGACGTTGGCAACATCGGCGAGTTTGAAACAATCGATGCGCCCATCGTCAAGACGGTCACCTTTGCGCAGCACGATGGATGGCGCGAAGTTGTCTCCACGCAGTCCGTCTATGTCAGCCGCGATGCTACTGGCGAACTCCAGGTGCTTTCGGCCATCTGTCCTCATCTGGGATGTTCTGTAGCATGGCAAGCCAGTCAGGGTAAGTTCGTCTGCCCCTGTCATGGCGGGCAGTTCAAGGCAGACGGCAAGCACATCTCCGGCCCGCCGCCACGCAGTCTGGATAACCTCAAAGCCCAGGTTCGCGATGGAAAGCTGCAGGTCCAGTTCGAGTTCTTCCGGTCCAACGTGCCGGACCGCGAATCATTGAGCTAAACAAACGAGGTGAGATCGTGGACAAAGAAACCAGCACCACCCCCGTTACTGGGGGCCTTGCGACACGTGCGCTTCATTGGCTGGACGAACGCACCGGCGTAAAGGCCATTACCAGAAAGCTGCTCGACGAGCCTATTCCAGGCGGCGCGCGATTTGCTTACGTCTTCGGCTCGGGCCTGTTATTTATCTTCCTCCTGCAAGTCATTACCGGAGTGTCGCTGGCGCTCTACTACACTCCGACCGCCGAGACTGCGCACACCAGCGTCGCTTATATCTTCAAGCAGGTTTCCGGCGGAGCGTTCCTGCGCAGCCTTCACTCCTATGGCTCCAGCGCCATGATTATCGTGCTGGGACTTCATTTTCTGCAGACCTTTCTTTTTGGCTCGTTCAAAGGACGCCGCGAGCTGCTGTGGTGCTCAGGTGCCCTGCTCTCATTTCTTGTACTGGGCATGGGCTTCACCGGCTACCTGCTTCCCTGGGATCAGAAAGCCTACTTCGCCACGGCTGTGGGCACCAACATCGTGGGGCAGATGCCCGTCGTTGGCGGCCTGCTCACGCGTTTGCTGCGTGGCGGAGACAGCATCGGCACACTCACCCTCTCGCGTTTCTATCTAGCTCATGTCTTCCTGATTCCGGCCTCGATCTTTCTATTCATTGCGGCCCATGTCTTCTTGTTTCGCAAGGCAGGTCCGGCTGGTCCTGTAAGCGAAGATCCTCTTGAGCCCAAGCTTGCCACCGAGACCTTCTATCCTCGCCAGGTGCTTCTCGACATGGGTTTCGTGCTGCTCATCGTGGCCGTGCTCGCGGGTCTTTCGTATCTGCGCCCGGTAACTCTTGGTCCAATCGCCAATCCCGCAGACACGCATTTTCTGCCTCGTCCGGAGTGGTACTACCTGCCCATGTTTGAGTGGCTCAAATTCTGGGAAGGCCCCAGGGTCGTGTTGGGTGTCGTTGTTATTCCAGGTCTGCTGGCAATGGCCTTCTTCCTGATGCCTTTCCTCGATCGCCGCCTGGAGCGCAAACCCTGGCGCAGGCCCATTCCGGCACTGGCAGTCGCCGTGGTTGTTGCCGGCATGGTCTTTCTTGGGGTAAAGAGCCGCATCGACGACAAGCAAGGTCCCAACGCAGCGCAACTTGCTTTGCAGCACGACCAGGAAGAGGCTTACAGCGCTGCGCCCTTTCAACCCTTTGTTGAGTCCCCCGATGGCGTGGTCGCAGTCTCGGCCCCGGCCGGCCCTATCAATCCCATGATCGCCCAGGGCAAAGGAATCTTCACCGAGCGCGGGTGCAGCGGCTGCCACGGCCCAGTGGGTTCTGGTACTCCTGCCGCGCCCAGTCTCGTTGGCGTAACCGGTAAGTTTGGGCAGGATCAGTTGATCGCGCTCCTGCGCAATCCCAATCCCCGCATGAGAGCGGGACGTATGCCGTCCGTGGATGCCTCGCCCGCCGACATGTCTGCACTGCTCGCCTGGCTTGCTGCCCTCGGCACATCTGCGCAAAATGTGCCGGCCGTCTATCATCCGCTTCCGGCTTCACCTGTCACCTCTCCCAGCGCCAACAGGCTCATCGCGATGCAAGCCGTTGGATCCTCGGGAACAATGCCTGGCGGCTCGTCCAGCCAATTGCCTGCATCGATCGCGGGACGGCAGTTTTTCCAGGAGCGCGCCTGCTTTGCCTGCCATGGCCAAGCTGGAGCCGGGGGACGTGCCCCGGCGCTGGCTCCGCTCGTAGCGCATCTCTCCAATCCGGAGTTGACCCGGCTCCTTCAAGACCCCAACGCCAAAATGCAGGCCGGAGGAATGCCGCCCGTGACCGGCACACCTGAAGAAATCAGCCTGCTCGTATCCTATCTGCGCACATTGCCCGCGCCTCCATCTCAATCTGCAAAAACTCCGGCCACCAACCTTGCCGTAAGGCAAGACAGCCCCGTTTCTGATACTCCCGCCGCGCCTCTCCTGGCGTCTGTGGCGCTCGCGCCTTCACCTGCAACTTCCAACAGCGCAGCGACTCTCTCTGCCACTCCGGACATCGACGCCGGTCGGGCGTTGTTCAAGGCTCGGGGCTGCATAGCTTGCCATGGCTCGAACGCCCAGGGCACCCGCATTGCTCCAGCGCTTATAGGGGTCGGCAGCAGGTTCCCCGGCGAGAAGCTGCCTGCGCTGCTGCGCCAGCCCACCAGCAAAATGCTCGATGGCGGCATGCCTGCAGTCGCCGTGAACGACGAGCAAATGCGTGCATTGGTTGCCTATCTGACGAGCCTGGAACCGGCATCCGCAGCACGGCCAATCGCACGTGCAAATACCGATCCACCTGCGGCAACAGTTCAGCCTGTGGCTATGACTTCTGAGGGTGATCGGTTCCCGCGCCTGCACGAAACTGTGAGTGCTTCGCTAAGCCCGCTCGCTCAGCGCGGCCGGCAAATCTTTCAACGCAATACTTGTGGCGCATGCCACGGATCTGAGGGCGTGGATGGAACGGTAGCGGCGCCCGGACTGGCCGGAACCGCATCCATGCTGCCTGCGCCCATGCTGGAAGGCCTGCTGAAGCACTACTCCGCCCAAATGCGAAAGGGGGGCATGCCTCCAACCAACTTCAACGCGAAGCAGATGGAGGCTGTCGTGGCCTACATCCGCTCCATGTCTTCGCCTCCAGGAGAACACCCCCTGCTTGCCTCTGGCTCCGCAGGTCAAAAGAACTAAAGCAATTAATTCATTCAAACGGGCAACAGCCCAGAGATGGGGATTTCTATGCGCCGATTGTTGACTCTGAGTCTCTACGAAGCTTTTGTCATTCTGGCCGCGTGCGGCTCGCTCGTATCCCAGACGCCGCCACCCACCCCAGTTCCATTGGTGAGGACTGCGGCCATGAGCACTGCTCACAACCCAGAGGGCTACGCCGGCGCAAAAGCTTGCGCGATGTGTCACAAGGACGAGACCAATGGACTCGGTGACAACCCGCACGCCAAGCTTGCTCTTGAGCACGACGGGACGGGCGTCACCTGCGAAGGCTGCCATGGTCCGGGCAAAGCGCACGTGCAATCCGGCGGCGAAGTCTCGAAAATATTCAGCTTCACCAGGGCCACGCCCAAACAGATTGATGAGCGTTGCCTGCAGTGTCACCAGGGCGACCATGCAGGCTTCGACAGGTCCGCTCATGGCGAAGCGAAGGTCGACTGCACCAGTTGCCACAGCATTCACAAAGCGCAAGATCGGGGTGCCCTGCTCAAGATCGCGCAGCCGGCCCTCTGCTACAGCTGCCACAAGGACGTGAAGCCCGACTTCTCCAAGCCATTCCATCACAAGGTAAACGAAGGCGTAATGAAATGCACAGACTGCCATGACCCGCACGGCACATTCCAAAAGAGCATGGTCAAGTCCTCCGCGCAGGAAGATGCGGTCTGCATCAAGTGCCATCAGGAGAACGCAGGTCCGTTCATCTACGAGCACCCGGTAGTCAAGACCGAGGGCTGCACCTTCTGCCATTCCCCGCACGGCTCGCAGAATCCTCGCCTGCTGGCGCGCAATAACCTCAATCAGCTTTGCCTGCAGTGCCACACCGGGTTGAAGGGTACGCAGTTCACCGCCGGAGGCCCGCCCACTTCTCCAGTACACGATCAGGCCATGCAGTATACCTCCTGCGTTATTTGCCACTCGCAAATTCACGGCTCAAATGTCGTAGACACATTCATTCGGTGAAGGGAGACAAAATGACGACGCATATCTCAATCGCTCTGAGACCACAGTCCGGAAACAGGTCCCGGACCACTGGGCGCGCCATCCGGCTCGTCTTCGCGCTCGCAACTGGCATCCTGACCATCACGCCGGTCAGTTCGTGGGCTCAAACTGCTCCAGAAAAACCCAGGAAGGCCGAACATGTTTACGCAGTCCACGAGAGTGTTGAACTGGGCGGCCACATGGTGGGCCGCTCCGGCAGTGGAGCCATGTGGAACACCATGGTCAACCAGCGAACAGGCCCGCGCATCTTAAGCCACTCGCTCACCATTCATTCGGTGGATCCAAGGAAGACCCCTTTCTTTGACGACCTGAACACAAACAGTTTTGGCTACGGCGGCGATCCGTACGGAGCCACGATCTTGAGGATGTTCAAAGGCAAAACGTACAAGCTCGATGCCAATTTCCGCCGCAATCGCCAATACTTCGACTATGACTTGTTCGCGAACTCCCTGGTCCCCAACAATGCGGTCCCGTATGTCCCCATCCTGGATTCGCCTCACCTGTTCAACACCGTACGCAAGACCGGCGATGTCAACCTCACGCTGTTTCCGATTTCGAAAGTAAGTCTCCGTGCAGGCTTTTGGCGGACCGCGGTCGAAGGACCCTCGTTTTCTTCCAACGTGAGCAAGAGCAACACCAATCCCCTGCTCAATCAATGGTGGCGCTACAGCAACGACGTCTATACCGGCGGGGCCGACTGGAAGCTCTTCCACAAGAAAACTGCGCTCAGCTATGACCAGTACGTGACGCACTTCAAGCAGGACACCACATGGAACATGGCCGGGTTCGGTTATCAGTTGGCGGATGGCACGCCGGTGTCATTGGGACTGAACATCTTCACGACGGCGGCCAATACCTGCCTCGTCGCGGGGACCACAAACACAGTAATTCCCACCTGCAACGGAACCTTGAACTATCATCGCTACGAGCCGGTCAGAACCCTGCTTCCAACCGAGCAGTTCCGCTTTACCAGCGCTTCAATTCCCCGTGTCACCATGAATGGCCGGATTCTCTATAGCAGCGGCAGTCTCGAATCAAACCACTACAACGAGGCGTATGCGGGCTGGAGCGACAGTTCCATCAACACCACAGGTAGAAACATCATCCGCTACTTCGGCACTGGCCCAAACAGCCACCTGGGATCTCTGCCGCGCATCAACGTCTCTGCCGACTACGGGGTAACCATCAAGGTCGCGCCGAAATTTGAAATTTCCGACGTATTTGATTTCCGCTCTTTCCGCGACAACGGCGTCACCACGCCTCACCAGGAAACACAATTCGGAACAAGCCTCGCCTACACATCCAACTTCTTCAGCACCTCGCTCTGCCCGCCTCCTTATACGGCGGCCACTTGCCCGCTCCACACCAGTCGAACAGCCGCCGATATGACCCAGGCATACCGGCAGGAGTATTTCGCGCAAACCGCCAGGGCCAATACATTTGTCGCGGCCTACTCTCCCATGGAAAAGCTGAAGCTCTCGCTCGGCTACCGTTACCGCGATCGCACCATCATCAAGACTCTCCGCAGCACCACCACGTCCACCTTCACTCCGCCGTTTGCCAATCGAGGCGCCTGCGCAACCGTCACGTTGAACGCGGATGGAACCTGCACCGTGACTCCGGCAAGCACCCCAGCCATCGAGAACAACCAGATCCACGAACACTGGGGACTGTTTGGCATGGCCGCCCAGCCCACCAACCAACTCAGTATCAAGCTCAACGTGGACGCAATGTACGCGGACGAAGCTTTCACTCGAATCAGCCCCAGGCAGTTGCAGAACTATACCTTGCGAACCTTCTACAAGCCACAGCCTTGGATGAACTTCGCCGGCGCCATCAGAATTCAAGAGAGCCGGGACAACGTTCAGTTCGTTCATTACCTGGCTCATTCGCGGGATTTCTCACTTGGAACCTCAATCGAACCAAGCGATAAATGGTCGCTCGAACTCAACTACGCCTACAACAACGATTTCTCTCGTACCGATCTTTGCTATTTCTCGTCTGCGCCGTTGCCGGGAGCGGGAACTTGCCAAATCGCCGGATCGGTCGCCAACATCCAGCCCTTCCTCGGCACTGGCTACTATAACGACCCCGTCAATTTTGGATCGGCGAGCCTCATGCTGGCGCCAGCCAAAAGGATCCATGCCAACGTGGGCTACATGATGACAGCCTCCAGTGGCGATTCCGAAGTGCTGAATTCCCTCCAGGTTCAGGGCTCGTTGCGGTCGAAATACCAAATGCCGTTTGCCGATGCCGCATTCACCATTGCCCCTGGATGGACCTGGAAGGCAGCGTGGAACTACTACGGCTACGTCGAAGATTCCGCTGTAGGCCCGACCCTGCCGCGCACCTTTCATGGCGATGTTCTCACCATGAGCGTGCGACACGAATTCTAACCAACGCCGGAGAAATGAAACCGAAGAGCCAATTGCCCTAATCGAACCCGTCAAAGGAGAGAAGAGATGATCAAGCTTTCAAAAGCAGCAGTACTCGTTGCCGCCCTTGCCTGGGCCGCACTTGGACGCGCACAGAGCCCCGGTGCGGATACGTACAAGGCGAATTGTGTAATGTGCCACGGCGAAGCCGGCGACGCAAGCACGCCCGCCGGCAAGCGCTTCAAGGCCGCATCCTTCATGTCCCCTGAAGTCGTCAAAAAGTCTGATGCCGACTTGTTCACCATCGCAAAGAGCGGAAAAGGAGATATGCCGCCCTGGAGTGACTCGCTTACTGACAAGGAACTGCAAGAGGTAATCGCATACATTCGCACTCTTCAAAAAAAGGAGTGACGGCACATGCCGCTTCAGTTTCTCCGCATCTCAGTCGGCAAAAAGACCGGCAAGGTTTGCAGTCCAGCATGGGGCGCATCCGCACCCAGAAAGGATGAAAATGGTTTTGGCGGCCTGTGCGGGAGGGAAGCCGTTTTTCTGTGGCGCCTTAATTGAGCCCGCTTTGCAGTCTGGCCGGGACATCGTCTCGAACCCGAAACTGTCGCACCGCAAGGTAGCACGAACTGCAGACTGAATGCTGCGATCGATGTCCCCCGCACAGGAAGCCGAAGGAGGAGAGGATGGATATTCTGATCGCCTGCTGTGCAGGTTTGGACGTGCACAAGGATTCGGTTGAAGTCTGCGTGCGTGAAATGGAAGTGGGGAGCAAACTGCGTCATCAGATCCGGCGTTGGGCAACGACGACGCGGGAGCTGACGGCCATGGCAGAGTGGCTCAAGGCCGAGGGGGCAACGCATGTGGCCATGGAATCGACGGGGGTGTATTGGAAGCCGATTTTTAATGTGCTGGACAGTGATTTCGAGGTGCTTCTGGTCAATGCCCGCATGATCAAGCACGTACCTGGGCGGAAGACCGATGTGGCGGATTGCCAGTGGATCGCACAACTGCTGCAGCACGGATTACTGAAGGGAAGCTTCATTCCTCCACGCTGGCAGCGGGAACTGCGTGATCTGACCCGGCAACGGGCGCAAATCACAGATGAGTCCACTCGCATCCGCAATCGCATTCAGAAGTTGCTTGAAGACGCCAACGTGAAGTTGGGTTCTGTGGCCACCAACGTGGTGGGTGTGTCCGGACGGCTGATGCTGGAGGCCATGGTCGAGGGGCAGGACGACCCGGCCCGGTTGGCCGATCTGGCCCGGGCGCAACTGCGAAAGAAGATTCCGCAATTGCAGGAAGCGCTCTACGGGAAGCTCACCGGGCACCTCCGCTGGATGCTGCGCCTGCTGCTGGATCAGTTGGATTCAACGGAACAATTTATCGCTCGTCTGGATGAGCGCATCGCGGAGTTGACACGCCCTCAGCAGTCCGCCATGGAGAAGCTGGATGCGATCCCCGGGATTAATCGCCGCTTGGCCGAGGTGGTGATGGCGGAAATCGGACCCGATATGACGCCCTTTCCCAGCGATGCGCATCTGGCCTCCTGGGCGGGCATGTGTCCGGGCAATCATGAAAGCGCTGGCAAGAAGAAAAGCGGCAAGACAACTAAAGGTAGTCGCTGGCTACGGCAAGCAATGGTCCAGGCAGCCTGGGCCGCGAGCCACAAAAAGGACAGCTATTTCTATGCTCACGCCCGCAACCTCATGCGCCGTCGCGGGGCCACGCGGGGTCTGGTGGCGGTGGCCCACTCTCTGCTGCTGGTCATTTACCACGTCTTGAAACGAGACACCGAATACCATGACCTCGGACCCGAGTTCCTGGATCGTCTGCGGGAGAAGCACCTTGTCCGCTTCCATCTCAAACGCCTCCAGCAACTCGGCCTCTCCGTCACCGTCCAACCCCTCGCAGCCTGAGTACCTAAAAGCACTTCAAAACAGGTCAAGAGGCCAAATCTCCCAACTCTCAATCAAAAGCACTTAGGAGGTATTTTCACTGCAGAGAATTACCCTTCCCCGGCGCACAATTGAAGTATGAAGTTAAAACCGGGTGCAGAGCTGGAACCCCGAGGCGGAGCACCCCCCTCCACCCACTCCCCCTACTCGCCGATTGCGTGGTCGGTAGGGATGTCAACGCCGCTCCATGCCTTCTGTTGAGTCCACGGCGCGGCAGCGCCGCTCCAGAACTCGTCCGTCGCCGGCAGTCCCAGTGGCAGCCACGCAGCCGAGCACAGATAACAGCTTCCCGTTGAAATGTACGCTTCGCCAATCGAAGGCTGATGTCCCGCGAAGCCGATCGTCAGCCATCCCTTGTCATCGAACATGCCTTTGGCCGCGGCCATGCGCGTCATCACGGCGGTCATCGCGCCGCGCACCTGCGACGGGTGCACGCCTTCCGGCAGATCGCGCCGCAGGGCCATCTCCGCCAGGTGCTGCAACGCGCCGAACCGGTAAGCCAGCGAGCGCCCGATGGCGGGAAAAGTCCCTTCGGGGCTGATCAGCCGTTCCTGGATCGCGGCATAGCGCCGTGCCCGCGCCTCGATCGAGCTGCGCATCGTCTCCCAGCGATTGGTCGCTTTCACGGCATCCAGCACGTTCAGCATCATCGGCTGAATCACGAAGCTGTTGTAGTAGTCCCAATGGAAC